>Ga0335075_10000733_pt1 | contig 55728 bp, 42 predicted proteins | sample Lox_Sample_24_FD_206723 | JGI IMG/M metagenome (GOLD analysis project Ga0335075, IMG submission 206723) | Soil microbial communities from Loxahatchee National Wildlife Refuge, Florida, United States - Lox_Sample_2.4 | ecosystem: Environmental > Terrestrial > Soil > Wetlands | place: USA... | reverse complement strand
ATCCCCGAACGCACGGGGACCTCGGTTAGGCAACCCAATCGATCGAAAAATCGCCCTCGTCGCCCGCCTCCGCACCATTCTTGTCAAAATCAAATCTAACTATGAAATATCCGGGCTAAGGGACAGGCCGATTACCCTCAAGCGTTATCCCGACGGCGTTGACGGATTGTTCTTTTATGAAAAGCGATGCCCGCCGCACCGGCCCGATTGGGTTGAAACACATGAAGTCCCCAGGTCCGAAGGCGGTAAAATTGATTTTTGCGTCATGAACAGCTTGCCCGCGCTCGTTTGGGCGGTCAACCTCGCGGACCTGGAACTTCACGTCTTCCTCCATCGCGCGCCCAAAATCATGCAGCCTACAGCCGTCGTTTTCGACCTGGATCCCGGCGCGCCCGCCGACATCACAGATTGTTGCCAAACCGCCCTGCGGCTGAAATCGCTCCTGGACAAGGCAAAGCTAAAAAGCTTTCCGAAGACTTCAGGCTCAAAAGGACTCCAAATCTATGTGCCGCTGAATCGCGCCGCCACATATGAACAAACCAAAGCTTTCGCCCGAGGCATCGCCGCCGAATTGGAAAAAGCGTTCCCCGAATCCATCGTGTCCAACATGCAAAAGTCCCTGCGCAAAGGAAAAGTATTCGTCGATTGGAGCCAAAACGATGACCACAAGACCACCGTCTGTGTTTATTCGATGCGCGCGAAAGAAACGCCCGCGGTTTCCACGCCCATCACCTGGGATGAAGTGGAAGCGGGGAAAGATAACGGAACGACTCTCGTGTTTGAACCCGAAGACGTCCTTAAACGCGTCGAAAAACACGGCGACCTTTTCGCGCCCGTCCTGAAGCTAAAGCAAAGCCTGCCCTCGCCCGATTTTGCATGACAAACGTGCATTCTGCACTTATGGAGAACGTTGAACCGTTGAAGTGTTGAAGCGTTGAAGCGGTTCCGACTTCCGGCACACGCGCCACGGGCGCGTTCCGGCTAACCATTGATTCACTGAAACTTAGACCGGTGCCTGGCCCGACGAGTTGGGTAAACGCTTCAACGCTTCAACGCTTCAACGCCATCAACAATGGCACAAATCAGGCTAAAAATAATCTCATGCCTGAAGAAGAAACAATTAAACGTGCGCACAAAGACAAGCGCGAGGGTAAAGCTGCTTCCACCCAGGCGGGAGAATTCGTGCGCGAGGAATTTCATCATATCCGTGAAGGAAAACACGGAGCGCGGTCGCCTCAACAAGCCATTGCCATCGGTTTGTCCAAAGCCCGCCGGGCCGGCGTCAAACTGGCGCCTCCAGCGCGCGGAAAATCTTCTCCAAAAGTGCGGCGCCAGGCCGAACGCGATTATGAAAAGGGCCAGCGCCGGCCAGGAAAACCGGCATCGCCGCACCGGTCTCGCATAATGTTCAGCATCTTGAGACACGAAGGCAGCGAGTCCGCTTCAACCGCGGCACCAAACCTAAAACCAGCGCTCCCAGGCCCATCCCGAGTTGGCCGCCGCCAAAACAAAGGCCCATGACCGTGACAAACCAAAGCGTCGCCGCCGTGGTCACGCCCCTCACGACGCTCCCCTTCCGCAAAATCACGCCGCCGCCGATAAATCCCATGCCCGAAAGAATACCCAGCGGCAACCGCATCAAATCCATGACCACAAAAGAGTCGTGCGCCTTTCCGACGACGTTCAGCAGGAGATTGACCTGAATCATCGAGACCGAAGCCGCCAACGCAACCAATAGAGTCGTCCGCAATCCCGCCCCTTGTCCGCGCTCTTCGCGATTTAATCCAATCAACGCCCCGCCCAATACCGTCAAAAGCAGGCGTATTGCAATGTCATACCAACTGACCTCCAAAGGCATGACTCTAAATTAGCCAAGGCCATGCCAACTATGTTTGGTGTCCATTGGCAAGCGGCGCTGCGTTCGGTGTACACGCTTTAGCGTGCTCCGTGCCTGGTCCCTTACTGTTTTCTGCGGAATGCGAACGCCGAGCACGCTAAAGCGTGTACACCAAACGCTCTCACGCTCTCACATTCTGTCCCCGGTCCGGCAACGGTATCTGTTTCGGCACTTTCCTGTGTTCCAAAACTTTCAAAATTTCGTAATCCGAATGGATCGTTGAGCCGTAGCGCGTTTGCGTTTGTTTCACGACCACTTTCAGATAATCATTCGCTGAAATCGTCTCTTCGCCCTTCAGCAGCGATTCGATAAATCTGTGGTCCTTGACGTCGGCCGACCATTCATTGTCGCCTTCACTGAACCTCCATTTATTTCCGTTGCGAAACCACATGTGGACCACGTTCACAAACGTTTCCCGAGGCGGAAACTCCTGCAGCGGTTCCACATGCTCCGGCGGGGGCAAATAAAATGGCGCATCCTCTTGTTTGACCTCCGCGGTCTGGCCAGCCGGACTCTTAAACTCCAATTTTTCCACCCCATCGCGTTCCAACGGTTTCACCACCTGGTAAAATGCCGCGCGGATGGTTGGCGATTGATACAGTTCCCAGACTTTCGCGCGGATTTTTATGCTGTCCCCATCGGTTTCCACTTCGACAAAACTATCGTCAATTCGGGTGACTTTCTGCGCCTTTCGCCCTTCCATGAAACGGACAAACGCAATCAACGTCGCCTCCGCCCCGGCCGTGGCCGTGGCCGTTCCCCACCACAAAAGGCTGGTCGCATTGGTCAATGCGCTGACGCCCGGCGCATTGAAGAAATCAACCGAATGTTCGACAGCATCGCGAATCACCGAAAACCCAATTTCAAAACTGCCGGCGGATGCGGACACAGACGGCGGTTTCACCCTGATTGAAAGGGTTGAGCCGTCGTTATTGGCAATGCGATTTGCTTCCTGGATCAAAGTCGGCAATGCAAGCAAGGCGGGGGCAAGATCAAGAACATCAATCGTATGATCCGCCAAAGCTTCGCCCTCGTATTTAATGGAAAACGACTGAATTTCAGGCATGAGGAATCATTGCTGCTTCTATATAAAATAAAAGAAAAATCCGGTTTTCTGGGGTCTTTTATGGCAGGGCGGACGTGTCCGCCAGGCGTAATTTGGTTTGGTGTACACGCTTTAGCGTGCTCCGGGGCGGCTTGAAGACTGGAGGGCGGACCCAGAGCACGCTAAAGCGTGTACACCAAACAAATCCCGTCGCGATGTACGGTGGGCGCCGCGCAACGTGCAATATTCCAAACCCCATCGTGCAAGATTTGTCGGCCGAATCAGAGCTTCGACGGATTTTTCTCACGGGTCCTTGCCTTTTAACGATAAACTCCGCCTTATCCAGGGTGCCTGCTTTCGGTCCCCGGAATGCTGTAAGAATAAATGCCGGAAAAGCCGGACACTATGCAAACAGCAGTCGCACAGAATAAACCCCACTTTAGCATCCCGTCGATCATCGCCCTTGGCGCCGCCATAGCCGCCTTCTTTGTCAGTCCGGGCGCCGGATTCGCGCTGGCCATCATCGCAATCATTTTCGGCGTGATTGGTGTCCTCCTTTCCTTCGCTCCGAGCATCCGCGGCGGAATTACGAGCTTTCTTTCTATCTTCCTCGCCTCAATCGGTATCGTCGTCGCCATCATAAAGGCTCTCGTACGATAAGGGCGCGGAGTAAAGGGATCATCCTCGTCCTCACCTTTTTCCTTTTTCCTTTTTAATTCCGCAGATCACTCCCCCAACTCATGAATGACCCGCTCCAGGCGCTTGTCTGGTATCAGCCAAAACAACGCTACAATCGTGTAGATGCCCGATGAAATCCATGCGTGCCAAAAGGCGATTCCGATCCCCGCTGCGTAAAGGACAATCGAAAGTTTTCCTTTCCAGTCTTTGCCAAGTTCCTCCGCCAGTTTGGAATCGTGTCCATGGTCCGCCACGATCGTGCTTTGCAGGATGAAGTACGCGATCCCCGCCATCATCAGCACGAACCCATAAACAGCCGTAGGCGCCGCCGCAAAATGGTTTTCCCCCATCCAACCCGTCATGAAAGGAAAGAGCGACAGCCAGAAAAGCAGGTGCAGGTTCGCCCACATCACCGCGCCCCTGGCCCGCCGCGCCGTCTTCAATAGATGATGATGATTGTTCCAGTAAATGCCAACGTACAGGTAGCTCAGCGCGTACGTCAGGAAGATGGGCAACCGCGACTTTAGCTCGGAAATGTCTGGTGTGGCCGGCACGGTCAGGTTCAGCACCATGATGGTGATGATGATGGCAAGCACGCCGTCGCTGAAAGCTTCGATGCGATTTTTATCCACAAGGCGATAGTAATGGTACGCCCGTTCATGACGCAATAGGTGATACGTACCGGGTTGTAGGCGTAGGCCGCGTGCCCTCACGCGGCGTTCCGGCCGGGCAATGTCGTCGGCACCGTGGATGTGCGCGAGCGGCATCTCTTCGTGGATGTCGCATCCGAACATGCGCACCGGATCATCGCAAAATTAAACCGCGCGCAGATTAAAGGGGCACAGCGTAAAAGTAAAAGTTGCCTGAGCGACTTGCCGCGCCGTAGCCAGGCGAAGCGGGAGCCGCGCGAGTTCGCATGTGGTGCTGCCACCGCGAATCTTAATTTGTGGCCATTCTTCAAAAGCTCGCTTGCGTCTTGGAGTGTCCCGACGCGTCGGGATGACACCGCTTTCGCACGCTGTTGCAGGTTCGTTTCGCAATTCAACGACCAGGAATAACCGTCACCGGAACGCTATATTTGAGCAACGCGCAATAACACGCCCCATGCACAGACCATCGCCCTCACTCACATCTTCAAGACCAAGCCCGTTAGGGCTGCAGTATTTGTAGAAAACGGATGCCCCCCCAACACACATCAAGCTCCGTCCGGAGCGGCATCGTCTGTACTCGCGGAAGATGTCGCTCCTAAAGGATTCTTTTTTGACTATTTTCTACAAATACCTCGCATCGCTTCAGCGCCAACGGCGCCTTCCATACCAGCCTGGGGCAACGCCCCAGGAACAAACCGCAGAAACGTCCCCAAGGGCTGAAAGCCCGCGTCATCAATCCACGCCATGAGCGAACCAGGAGCGCGAGCAGTTGGCCTTTCAACCGCCCTCTCCGGCACAGCCGCTAATTGAGAACCCCAGCGGGGTTCAAGATATTAGCCATCGCCGCAATCTTTTGGGCTAAGTCCTTTGCGACTGTCGAATCCGTCTGCTTGAGGTACTGCCAATGCAACGCGTTGGCGAGGCGACAAAGCGTTAACCCGGTTCCAGGGAAGCTTCTTAAAAAGATTGACGAGGATCTGGCCGAGATGAAATCGGCCAGGAAGCCGTTTCCGTCCCGGCTTAAAGGCGTCTACTAAAGGCGTCGGTTGCTCTTATTGAAGTATTTGCCGGAATATTTGCCGGAATACCCTTCGTGCCTTTGTTGTTCAATCTTCCGCATCCATCCGTAGCCCCAAAGCCCCTCCGTTTTCGTGCAATTCGTGTATTTCGCGGTCCCCAAAAAATAAATCCAAAAATTTCCGTCCCCAAATCCTCCCACCAACATTCAACTTTTTGGGGGTTCCAAATGTAGTTCTTGTACTGCTCCGTGCATCTGAGAAATTCGAATTGTAAAAATATGGAAACCGAAAATTCATCAGACGTTGAGCCACCCGGCAAACCGGCAAAAAAATCCGGCCCGGAATCCAAAGTCACAGTCGAACTCGTAAAACGCGTTTCCGAACGCGTCGCCCGCGGCATCCCCATTCGCCTCGCTTTGTCCGGTGAACCTGTCACCCAGACCGCCTACAAGAAGCAACTCCAAAGACTTCACCGCCACCGTAGCGCAGGTTTCCAAACCTGCCGTGCCGCCGATTTCCCAATCGGCCAGTCGTTCGAACGCGGATAATCGCTATGAACACCATCAACGTCGTTAACGCACCCCTCCATCATGTAGGGCAGGCATCCTGCCTGCCGGTTAAGGCGGCTTCCAGCCGCGTGTTCCGACAATCCATTCCTCCAATAATCCAACAATCCATCAACCCAATCCCCGCCGGGGATATGTCCCCACATTCCGCCTTGATGGGGGGACAGTTCCCCCAAAAAAGAGACTTTGGTACATTCAAAAGCCCCTTATTTTTTGATGTTTTCCGCCGTGCAAATCGCCCAAAAATCGAATTGTCCCTTTCGATGGTCAAAAAAACCGGCTTTTACTTGGAAAATCCTCAAAAAATTGAAATTTTCACCGCATTCAGCCAAAATGCCGCCGTGCCGTCTAAATCGCCGCGCTAACTCCACCATGCCGTCCGAAATAACAAATTCTTCCGGACAACGGGTCATCTTCTTTGTCAATGGCATCTTTTCCGAGAACATCGGCGGGGGAGACATTTATTTTTATCACATGGCGCGCGCCACGATTGACGCGGGCTACGGCGTTCATTATTTCGGCGGTCACGCCTTTCAAAATTTCCTGCGGAAAATGAATTTGCCGCTGGACCTGACCCTTACGGATGACGGACCCGGCAATCTCGGGAACGTCGCCACGCTGCCCGGTCAATTTCGATTGTTATGGGATTTTCGCCGCCGCCTGCTCGGCGCGCTCTCGCGCCTGGATGAGGTCAAACCGGACGACATCGCATACGCATCGTCGGATTATTGGTTTGATACCATACCGCTCATGCGGTCCTGCGCGCGCAAAAAAATGCTCTATTTAGGGATGATCGCGCCGAGCTTCAGCCAGGTCCTGCTCAAAAGCCGTGCGGACGTGACCCCCACCCGCCTGGCCTCACTTTATTATTGGATGAGCCAACACTTTTCATTGCGCCGGTTCCGAAGCGTGCCCGATGGCATTCTGACCTATAGCCATCCCGAAATGCGGGATTATGCGCTCAAGCTGGGCTACCGGGAATCCCGTTTGCGCTATGTGCCCAACGGCAGCGACCTGTCGGCAGCCGATCGGGTCACGGAACAGCCCAAAAAATTCGACGCCGTCTGGACTGGACGCGTGCACCCGCAAAAAGGAATTGATGATTTGCTTGCGACGCTCGCCTGGTTGAAACAGCAATTGCCGGATTTTCGCGCGGTCGTCATCGGCAAAAGCAAGGACTTGCTCGAACCAAAAATTCGCGAAATGGGGCTGGCGGAAAACATAACGTTTAGCGGACTGGTGTCCGAGGAGGAAAAATTCCGATTGCTTAAAAGCAGCCGCGTCTTTTTGATGCCGAGCTATTACGAAAGCTGGGGCATTGTCGTCGGCGAAGCATTGGCGGCTGGCGTGCCGGTGGTGGCTTATGATTTGTCATGTTACCGCCCGGTTTTTGGAGATTTTGTTCGGTATGCCCCGTGTTTCGACAGGCAGGCCTTTAAAAGAATGGCCGAAGATGAAATCCGCAACCAGCGCGAGGGCCGAAATTATCTGGCCAAACTCGACCTCCGCGCGCTCACGAAGAGCCTGGACTGGAAGGTATCGCAGGCAAATTTTGTCGGGGCGATAAAGGAATTGGCATCCACGTTGTGAATGCATTTTGCGCGTATTCTGGTAGAGACGCCGCAAAGGCCGGTGGGTCACGACGTGCCCGTCGTGACGGCGCGCGCCACCGGCGCGCGCGAGTCACTCTCAATGAGCCATCTAGAGCCGAGGAGATTCGTGAGAACTGGCTTGCGTCCTGGAGTGTCCCGACGCGTCGGGATGACACCGCTTTCGGGAGTCGTACTACTTCGGAGCGTCAATTTCCGTTTGAAGGTCCAACGACGTCCGAAAGCGGTGTCGCGCGGACTTGCCACCGCACTCCAAGACGGCAAGCGCAGGCGGACGGTTCATGGTCAGTTACCAATGTCCAAAATGCGGTAAAGGTTGGAGCGGCGTATCAAATCGAGAAAGCGAGGAAAGAATGATTGCAGACAGTTACTTTGATTGGCCGGTTTTGTATTGGATTATTCTTTGCTTTTTACTCTTTGCGGCGGCAGCCTGTGTCGTTACCCGATTACGCAAATAATTTTCAAATTGAGCCGCTACCGCATTTTGCGCTGGTTTTTACCGCTTTAATTTATAATCTATCTTCAAAATAGTGTCCCTAATGGCTTCAGAGACGAAAATCAGCGTGGTGGTTCTAAACTACAACGGCGTTAAATGGCTCCCGCGCTGTTTCGAATCCCTGGAACGCCAAACGATTTTCAAGGAGATTGAGGTCATTCTGACAGATAACAATTCTTCGGACGATTCCGTCAAATTCACCAACGATTGGCTGGCGCGCTCGGGGGCACGCGGACAGGTCGTCCAAAACGGCGCGAACCTGGTTTATACCGGCGCGAACAACAACGGCGCGGCCGTCGCCACGGGCGAATTTCTCCTGTTCCTGAATAATGACACGTGGCTGGAGCCGGACTGCCTCGAAAAACTGTACGACGAAACGCGCAAGGCAAACGCGCAATCCGCCGCTCCCTTTGTCTGTGATTATGACGATAACACGTTCCAGGCCGGCGGCGTCGGCGGCGGTATCGACATTTTTGGGATTGCCACCGGGGGACCCGCCGCGACCGAAGTGGCTGAAACGTTCGACTCGCCCGGTTGCAGCCTGTTTGTCCAAACCGAAATGTTCCGGAAGATTGGCGGCTTTGCGAAAGAATTGCTGATCTATGTGGATGAGACGGATTTGGCCTGGCGCGTTTGGGTTGCCGGCGGCAAAGTCGTCTGCGTGCCGTCGGCGAAGGTCCATCACCGCGGCGCGGCCGTGGTGAACCCGGAAGGAAACACCAAAACCGTCGAGATGCGGACCACCGAGACCAAACGTTTTCTGACCAATCGCAACGAAATCCTTTTTCTGCTGAAAAATCCGCAGCATATCCTCTTCCTGTTGCTCATACCCCATTTCGCCATGGTGCTGGCCGAATCCTTTGTGACCTTCCTCATGATTCGCCGATGGAGTTACATCAAAAAATCCTATCTGGATGCCTTCGTCGATGTCTGGCGAATGCGCGGGCATATTTTCGAATGGCGCAAGCGCATTCGCGGCTTCCGCAAACGCGGCGATTTTTGGATGCTCCGCTTCCTGCGCCTGAAACCCGCCCGCTGGAATGATGTGGAAAAATTGTTTAAATATGGAACGCCGAAAATTGACCCAAAGTAGCCCCTCGGAATTTATTTGGCCGTAACGATTTCGGCGGTTTCCAATTTGACCGGCCCGATCAAGCCCGATTCGAGCAGTTGCGAATCTTTCGTATAATGATGCCAGGTCGTGAAGGTGAACCGTCCGGTCGGACTAGGTTTGCCATCGAGCACCCATTGCGGCCAGGCCTTGAGTTTCTTGCCGTCCCATTCGCGATCGGACGGCAGTTGCTCGTCGCCAATCAGGCGGTTTGGCCAGAGGTTGGTGATCTTGACCACCAGTTTGTTGGCGCCCGGTTGCGCGGCATCGGTGATATTCACGCGAAATGGCGGCTTCCAAAGAACACCGAAATCGTGTCCGTTCACGGAGACCTGGGCGAAATTCTTCACCTCGCCGAGGTCGAGCCAAAGCTCGCGACCGGCAGCCAGACGCTCGGCGGGAATCTCAAGGTCCTTCTCATAAGTCGCCGTGCCCGAAAAATAGCGCACACCGGAATCGGAATCGTCGGTCCATGAAATCAAGTGGCCCAGTGTGACCGATGCCGGAGCGCCCCAGTTCGGTGGAAAATTCAGGGTCCAGGGACCGGCAACTTCCTGTGGTTCAGGGACGTCACTGGCGTCGGCGTGCAGGGTTTGCCCGTTGTCCAGGCGCAAGTCAGCGCGACCATTGTCCCAGAGGGTGACTGACGGCGAATCATTCGCAGCCATCGTGAATTCGCATTGCGGCGGTGTGCCGATGCTCGAAGTTTCCGGCAGCACAAGCGTGTCGTTTTCCGCGACCACGACATGTTTAACTTCACCGTTGAGCGAATAATCCACGCGCAGCTTCTTGGGAATGTCCAGCGCCGGATCGCCTCCTGCCATGTCGTTATCCGCCCTCACGCTCAACTGGCCATCCTTGACCATGGACGCGAGCTTTTCGGTTACGTCTTTGACCCGTGGGGTTGCGTCCGAATCAAAATCTCCGTAGGCGGCGTGCAGGATTTGCAGGTCCACCGGCCTGGGCGATTCGGAAGGGTTCGACCCATGGAATTCGGCCGATACCAAATGGTCCTGGCGCGGCCCGTTGCGGAACACGACAAAGATCGATCCCGATGGATCAAAGTCCAGGTGAACTATCGTTCGCCCGGCTTTCTCATGCCAGACCGGCGCGGGACGAATAACGCCCGTCTGGGCGTCCCATAATTCGGGCGACTTGCCGCTGACGCGGAACGTGCAATCGGCGGAATCAAACCGTTGCCGTTGGTTGGAGACGAAATAAATATCCGTGGCGCCGTCGATGCGGTGCGTATAAACCAGGTCCGTGGCGTTGTCGTCACCGTGAAATTCGAAATCCGGTTGGAGCTTCTGTTCGGAGAAAATATCGGCCAGGGACTCGCCCCAAACTATCCGGCCTTTGCCGAACCTGTGTTCGCGGACGGTTGTGCCGTTGCAGTTGCCCCAGACTTTCCTGGCGATGGCCCGCACATGGCGATCACACGCCGGGTAATCGTCGAGGCTCGGGGAATGTTGGGGACGCGGACCGACGACTGTGGCGCCGTCGCGAACGAGTCCTCGGATGCAGTCGAGCATATCGGGCGTCATGTTGATGTCGTTGGGCGGCAGGACCAGGACGGCATAGTTTGCGCCGCTGGCCAGGGTAAGCCGGCCGTCTTTCACAGTCGCGCCGTGCAGAAGCACGTCGGCATCCACGGCATCAAAGTCATAGCCCGCGGGCAGGGCAGGATTGCCGTCGCGCCGCTCGACCGGCGCGCTTTGGCCGTCAAAATACGCGGCGTCCTGGACAGAGCGGCCTTGTTGCAGGAGGAACTGGCAGCGTGAAATATAAGCGATCCAGGGTTTGCCCTCGTTCCACCAGGTTTCGGTGCGCTCGAAATGAAAGCCCCATTGCCCCATGGTCATTCCCGGCCAGCGATTCGTCCATGGCTGCATGGCGTAACGATGGAACGTATAGCGGTTGACACCCCACGTATACATCAAATCGCCCAGCGCCTTGAGCGAATAGGGATCATTCTGCCAGCGCCCATGTTCCGGAGCGGCGGTAAAGGTTTCCGTGCCGACGATGGTCTTGCCATAGATGTGGGCTACCGACGATGCGAGCTTGACCGATGGCTCTCCCTGGCTGCCGGCCCAAAATTCACCCATGACCAGGTCCTCCGGTTCGCCCGATTGCAGCGATTCGAATGGCCCGGTGTACGGTTCCACCATGCTTTGCAAGCCGTGTTCCCGGCAAAGTTCGGCAAAATGGCCGTAGTAATTGTCCGCGAAACAGTCGGCGATGGTGCGGCGCACGTCCCAAAGAAAACGTTCGGAAACCTCGGGACTATCGACAATGCGGCCCGTGAATACCGGCAAATAGGTCAGGGGATCGTAACCGCGCCGCCGGATAAATTCCGCGCGAAAACTTTTCGACCAGTTCTGGTCGCCGACCTCATAACTGTCGATGAACGAAGCATAGAGTGTCGTGCCGGCCAATGGCCCGATATCGTCGAGGCATTTTTGCATAAACCCGGCCCAATGGGCGTCCAGGCCGGACGGGTCCAGTTTGTCGCATTCCAGGCCGGTGCCTTCGATAGGCGCGGGATGGTTCTTCACTCCGATTGGCGTGTAACCGACGCGCAGGATCGTCCAGTTGCCCGCGGGAATATGCCAGTTCAAGTGTCCATCGGCGCTCAGTTGGGAAGTAAGGTCAATGATGTCGCGGCCCGGAATAACTCCTGCGGCCGGGTTATCATTCGCCGTTGACGATTCCACCTCGCGACCGCGAAAACCAGCCTTGTCGCTGAGTTCTCCGATGGCCGGGCGCGGACCTGCGGGAAAGGCGAGCACGGCGATGTCACGGTAGAAATCCAGTTTTGTAGGCGGCTGGGGCAGTGCGCCGTCGAAATCGCCGGGGCCAGACACTTTCACTTCGCTGGTTGTGACGCGCTGCATCGCGTTGGAAGGGGTGACCCATGGCCCGCCGCTGCTGGACCAACCGGCGCAATTCTCCACGGCCATTTGCAGGCCAAGGCGATGCGCCTCAGACACGGCGAATTTGAAATCGTCCTGCCATTCGGGACTCATGAATATTACGGGCCCGCGCGGAATACCGCAGTCCGCGTTCACAATCGTCGCCCCGCCCAGCCCGATTTGTTTCATGGCTTCCAGGTCGAGGGTGATGCCCTCTTTGGTGACGTTGCCGTTCATCCAATGCCACCAGGTCTGCGGTTTGGCGGAATTCGGCGGGTTGAGGAAGCCGGCTTCCAGCGGGTCATCGGGCGCGGCTGAAACGGCAAGCGTCAGGATGAACAGAGATAAAATGGGAAGAAGAAAATGATTCGTTTTCATTTTTGTTGCGCCATGGGGCCGGCGCATAGGGTGCATTTGTTTGGCGGGGTTGTCAGCATAAAACTGGCGGCAAGATGCCGCCAGAACCGGCAGGCGGGGACGCCTGCCCTACGAGATCGGGGCGGTGAATTTGATCCACCAGGAGTCGCCGCTTTGAAGAACTGTAGCGTCGGTGGGGGTTTTCCCGTTGACCCGAATGTCCGAGGGTTTCGGGGCTTTTTCGAATGGGCCGAGCCGCATGCCTACGATACCCAAATCCTTATCGGCGTGAATTTGCAGTTTCATGCCGTGGCTGGCGCGTTTGAGTGTGTACTGCAGAAACGCAGTTTCCAGGTTGCCTGAATTTTCAAACACTACGGGGTATTTCTTTACAGCGATTTCGTTCCAGTCATAGGGCATCCGGGGATAAAACTGCAGACGGGCCGGGTGTGTATCGTCCGCGCCGATGACCAGGCGCAAGGTCTTGATGGTTTCGCCTTCCTGAACTCCGTTTCCCAAATCACCAAACCGATACCAATAACGGCCGTCAGGAGAAATCTGTACGCCCTCCGAAACAACGAAATGATCGAACTGGTTGAAGCGCGGGTCGTAAATTTCTTTTGCGTCCCAATCCAGCATGGTGGTGGCGTCGCGCATCCGGTCCAACAGCAGCGCCGATTGCGTGACGAATCCCTGGCCATAACCCATCGCCTTGCCATAAAAACCGAAAGGCTGGCAGGGGCGGAACGTGTCAATCAACCGCCGGTAAGCCGCTGCATCGATGGATCGCCAATCGTCGTTCTCATCCTCCGGCGCGAATCCCTGGTAATCCGCCAAAAAAATTAAAGGGCCAAGAACTGTGCTGTCGTATGACCAATCGGCATAATCCAGCGTCCAAACAGGGCCATATTTTGGGTCCGGTATGACGTATTGCCTGCCGATGGCTTCCTGCATGAGATCGGCACGGGCACGCCACGCGCGGGCGGAGTCCGTTTCGCCGATGGAATCAGCCATTACGGCCAGCGCCCGGAGAGCATTCATACAGGCGCTGTCGGGATAGACGGAATATCCATTTCCACTGGCGCTTTCGCCTGTCGTATAAAGCACGCCATTGGTGGCACCGGAAATTTCCGGATGCGCAAATTGCCAAAGTATCCAGTCGCCCAGCCATTGAACATCCGACCAATGAGCGCGCAGCCAGGCGTCACGGTCGGGTAGCCGCTGCCAGAGCTTATAGATAAACATCGTCGTCAGGCCCTGACCGTCGTTCTCGAAGCTGGGGTTGCGCGGGCTGTTGGCCAAATCGCCCCAATGCGGGGGAAGCACAACGCCTTTGTATTTGAGGGACGGCCTGGTTTGGAAGAGCCGGGCCGTTTTCAGGCACCAATCGGCGCAGCGTTCGGCGTCATTGGTAAATCCAAGCGCGGTGATTTCCTGAAGGCTGCGGCCCATGTCGCGCGTATAGGCAACGCCGTAATAGGCGCCGACATTTTTGCGGAAAGTTCCAAACCCTCGATAGCCTCCCCAGGAAATGGCGTTTTTGGTTGAAGTATGATACATCCCCGTTTCATCGATTTTAGCCAGGATATCCTGCACGTTATAATAGAACGCATTGGCCATAACTTCGGCGTATATGCTTCCGCCGAAGGAAACCATTGGGCCCGTGTATCCGGAGGGTATTTTGAGAGTGACCGGCCCTTTGAAACTTTCATCGCTGCTATAAAGCACCTTTCTGAGATTTTCCAATTGCCGTTGTGATTCTTCCTCGTCCTGGCCGAGCGCGCGCAGGGGCTTTTCATCCGCAAACCTGGCAAAATCCGCGGGCATAACGCCGGCCGCGAGAGCAGTTGTCCCCGCAATGCCATTGGTGACCGCCGACTCGACGGAAATGCCGACAATCACCAGCGTTCCATTTTTCTCCCGGGAATTTTCCACGGTGATGCTGCGAAGCGGGACCGGCCTGGGTTTGATGACGGCGACATAATTGCCGTCGCGCACCGGCGTGGGAGGGTAAAGGCGCAGGGCCTGCGCGAAGGCACGGCGCATAGCCGCATCGGTTGAAAAAGGGTCCTGATAATTATAAAACGCCTGCCCGTACCAAATGCTTTCTCCCAGGATGAGAGGAAAAACCTGACTCGTGGCATCCGCGTAATTCAGTCGGATGCGTCCCATCTCGTCTCCTATCATGGCCCGCACGCCGGTATTTCGCGGGTCTGCCCAACCATAGAGGGGGAGCATGTGGTCGCTGGCGACAGCCGGGACAACTATCTTCGTTGTGGCCTGCTTCGCATCGGTCATCCCCAGCAGAAAGATACGGTCCACCTGTCCTCCCACCGGGACCTCCGCTGAACCGTGTTGTTGCAAAGGCAATGCTTCTTCGACGAAAGGAACGCCGTAACGATCCAGCGTGTTTGTGACGGGTTCGGATGTTCCTGCCTTCGTGAGCGGCAAGGCGATGAATTGTTCTTCGGCGGCAGGCGGAGACGTATGGGCCGTGAGCGCTGTGGCAATCAAAGACAGGATGGCAAATACGAAAAATGACTTTTTTGGCATGCTTAAAATCTTCTATTTAACAAAATCACGATGTTCAATCAGTACAAATCCGTCGCGTCTGCAGTGCGCGAATCCCGAATGAACTTGCCTCACCTGCGAATCACGCGAATAATATGGCTCAAAATTGGCCTGGAGAGATGGCAGAGTGGTTTAACGCGCACGCCTGGAAAGCGTGAATAGCCAAAAGCTATCGGGGGTTCGAATCCCCCTCTCTCCGCCAGTTTGATTTTTGTGACCGTTGATGACAGCTAGTGACGAGTGATGATTTTCGTCAATGTTTCCAATGGTTTTACCTACCTTGAGGGGTTTCACTCCGAGGACAGTCGGTGACACAGCAGGACGGTCGGCGACTAAAGTTTGTGTGTCTATTTGTGTGTCTGCGATTGAAGGTAATTTCCGAACCGTTGCCGCCAGTGGTAGCTGCGCCACGTCCGTGTAGGTCTTCATCGTCAAACGCATGTCACTGTGCCGGGCCAGTTCCATCGCTTCACGAGGCGAGACGCCGGCGCGTTGCAGACGGGTAATGTAGGTCGTCCGCAACGCATGGAAATCCACGCGATGACCACGTTCGTCCGTGAGGGGAATACCAGCCGCCGTGAAGTCCGCACGGATCACTTTCATGGGCGGAACTCCGTCTGGAAACATCAGGTCTCCCGACTTCAATTTTCCAGCGGCTTTCAACTTCTGCAATTCCTCGACCAGTTCAGGATGCAGCGGACGGGGCTGCTCTTTACGATTCTTGACGAATTTGGCAGGCAGCATCCAATACGGATTGGCCGTATCCATGTGAAAATCGCCTCCATGTAAGGCGTTGATTTCGCCACGCCGCAAACCGGTGTGCATGGCCAGCAGATAAAGCAGCTTGCGCGGTCCTGCCAGCAATCGCTTGGCTTCGTCGTCGCTCAATGCCCGCCGGCGGATGCGTTCCCGACCGCGCGAATCCACTTTGCTGATGATTTCAAACGGGTTGACCACAACGCGATTTTGTTTGCGCAACCAGGTGAACAAGGCTGACAGGACAGCGTGATATTCATTGATGGTTTTGGGTGCCTGCGTTTGTTCGGCGCGCCAGCGCAGGAACGAATCCGCCGTGGCATCGCGGAGGCTCTGCCAGTGGCATTCCCGCATGAGCCGCCGCAACCGCTTGTCCACATGCCGGACGTGATCGGTAGAGCGTCCCAACGCTTTCAAGTCGGCCACATAGCCCTCCACCAGCCTTTCCATTGGGTTTTCAAACGTTTCGCGTTGCGCCGCCGGCGCCAGCAAGCCGACTGACACCCGTTCATGGTCGCGGGTAATGTCCCGTAATTTTTGCTCGGCCACTTGTTTGTCGGAAACGCCCAGGGAAATGTCACGAGGTTTCAAGTCGCCATCCAATTTCAGCCGCGCCCGCCAAATTCGACTGAAAACCGTTTTGCCGTTGCGTTGTCGTTTGTGGCGATAGATGTAAGCGATCATATTGTCCTTTCAATTAACTCGGTTGACTCAACTTTTGAAAATATGCTTTGACCTGGCTTTCCAACATTCCGACGGCGCGGCCAATCTTTCGTAACGGCGGCAACTCGCCGCTCTCCGCTCTCCGTCTTACCGTTCGCTTGCAGACCCCGAAAATCTTCTCCAATTCCGGGAAACGAATCAAACGGTCATTAAATTGTGTTTCCGTTGGCATACGACATCATCTCTCCTCCTTCAATTTCCAAGTCTTGTTCTCCTTGTCCCACGCCATTCCCTTTCGCAACCGCCGCCGCAGGGCAGCGGCCTTTTCAGGCGACGACATTGCCGCTTTCAATTCGGTCATCAAATAAAGCATATCCTGTTGCTTGTAGTCGTCATAGATGGTGCTCCGTTCCTTTTGATACCGCACCTTCCGGTTGCCCTTGTCCTTCGGGTCGCGTTCGGCAAACTCCGTGGCTTCCCTAGCTTCCTTCTCCGTCGGTTCCTCCCCGCCTGTGGCTTGGAGCAGGCGTTCACTTTCCTTGAAAAGACTTTCATCTGGGTCGTCCACAAATCCAACCCTGCGTTTCATTTCCTCGGCCCAGGCTTTGCACTCGCTGATGGAAACGACAATAAAAGGGCGTTCCTTGGCCTTGCGCTTTGCGCCAAACAACCGCGTTTCCTTGTGGGTAACGTAAAAAAAGAACGCCGTCAGCTTCCCTTCGCGGATGCGTTTATAGACGCTGGCGCGAGAAGCTGGCACGAACAGAACAACGCTGTTGGTCGAAAGCCCCACATCCCCCTTATAGTATTCGCCGAGCTTTTCCAGCCACTCGCCACATTCCTTGAATGTTCCTTCACGCCGATAAGCACGAGTGCCGGGCGTCGGCTCGCCGACGATGGGGTGCAATTCCTTCGGCACCTCGATGAATGGAAACTGAATGAATGGCATATTCTTTCACAAGAGTAGCAAAAAGGATACAAGTGTCAACTATAAATCTTGACATTGGATTCTTGAATTTCCCACTGATGGCTCGCCGTCATCTCATGCACGGCTTGTGGTCAAACCTGATTGTTGGAAACTCCGGCTGAACAATCCCGGCGCGCAATCCTAAGAGCCGCGTCCATGTCGCGCATGCGCCAGTCAATGGTGGAGCCGCAAAAGGAACACCGGCGCGAAGCGCCTTCTGGTTTTTCGGACAACCTTGACGGGCGCGGGCGCGACATACAATGGGACGAGGCGAGCGCGCCGGAGCCATTCTTTTGAATGCACATAGATGAACAGAGCGGGAATTTTGCGTCGCGTCCAAATCTGCAATCGAACATGATTGGCGGCGTGGATTCGTTGCCCGTTGAACAGAAATTGGCTGACGCGCTCGCTGAGTGTGAGCGGTTGCGCGCGGAAAACCGCGATTTGCGGTATCGTCTTGGGCTTCCTGAAAGTAAAGCGGCTGCTCCGACCACTATGCCAGCGGTTGTCGTTGCCGGTTCCACGATAAACTCCAAATCCAGCCCGGAAGAAAAAGTGAAGCTGTTCCGCAGCCTGTTTCGCGGACGTGAGGATGTTTATGCGGTGCGCTGGGAAGGGCGGAATGGCAAGGCTGGCTATTCGCCGGCCTATCGCAAAGTCTGGAGCAGTCCATTACAGAAAAGGCCCGACGAGCCAAAGGAATATTTTTCGCTGACCGATCCGGTTATTCACGACCATCTCACCGGCAAGCTGACGGCCGGCGTTTATCCGTTGTTGACGGATGAAACGTGCTGGTTTCTAGCCGCCGATTTTGACAAGGCGACTTGGCAGGATGATGTGGGTGCATTTCTTCAGACCTGCACCGGCTGGAAAATTCCCGCCGCCCTCGAACGGTCACGTTCGGGTCGCGGCGGCCATATCTGGATTTTCTTTGACGCACCGCTGCCAGCCGGTCTTGCGCGAAAACTCGGAGCGGCCATTCTCACCCGGACGATGGAGCGCCGTCATCAACTTGGCCTCGACTCCTACGACCGCTTGTTTCCGAGTCAGGACACAATGCCAAAAGGCGGCTTTGGCAATCTCATCGCGTTACCGCTGCAACATCTGCCGCGTGCCCAAAGCAACAGCGTTTTTCTCGACGCCGGTTTCAATCCATACCCGGACCAATGGGCGTTTCTATCAAGCATACGTCGGATGACTTTTGCAAAAGTTGAAAGCATCGTGCGCGACGCCGAACGCAGCGGCGAAATCATTGGCGTCCGTTGCAGTGTGACCGATGAGGATTCAGCCGAAGACCCGTGGACGCTCCCGCCGTCGCGGAAGAAAAAGGACAAACCCATCGTCGGTCCGCTACCGGAAAAAGTGCGAATCGTCCGCAGCAATCTCGTTTATGTCGAAAAGGAGGGATTGCCATCGGCGATGTTGAATCGGCTGCACCGGTTGGCGGCTTTTCAAAACCCGGAATTTTACCAGGCACAGGCGATGCGGCTTTCCACGTTTGGCAAGCCTCGTGTCATCCGATGCGCCGAGGAATTCCCCAGGCATGTTGCTTTGCCGCGCGGTTGCTTGGATGAAGTCATATCGCTTTTCAAATCGCACGAAATCAAGATTGAACTGGACGACCAGCGATTTGCCGGTCAGCCGATTGACGTGACATTTCACGGCCAGCTTCGCCCAGAACAACAAGCCGCTGCCGATGCCATGCTCGGTTTTGACGACGGCATCCTGTGCGCGACGACCGCCTTCGGCAAAACAGTTGTGGCGGCCAGGCTGATTGCCGCACGGAAAGTCAATACTCTGGTGTTGGTTCATCGCCGCCAACTTCTGGACCAGTGGCGCGAACGATTGGCCGCGTTTTTGAATCTGCCAATCAAAAGCATCGGTCAAATTGGCGGCGGGCGGAAGCACGCTGCGGGAATTATTGATGTTGCCGTCATTCAAAGCCTGAATCGCAAACAAGTAGTGGACGACGTGGTTGCCAACTATGGTCATGTCATTGTGGACGAATGCCATCATTTGTCGGCGGTGAGTTTTGAGCAGGTTTTACGGCAGGTGAAGGCGCGTTACATCACCGGCTTGACTGCCACGCCGCAGCGCAAAGACGGACATCACCCGATCATCGTCATGCAATCTGGGCCGATTCGTTACCGTGTGAACGCGAAGGAACAGGCACAGTCGCGGCCGTTCAAACACATAGTGGTTCCGCGCCCGACAAATTTCCGCTTGCCGCCTGTGACTGAAAAACTGGAAATTCACGCCCTTTACGCGGCACTGGCCACGGATAGAAGCCGCAACGATTTGATTGCGGTTGATCTTGTGCGCGCGGTCAAGGCTGGGCGTTCGCCCATTCTTCTGACTGAACGCACCAGCCACGTTGACAAATTCGCAGCGCGACTAACCGGATTGGTCAAACATATCATCGTATTGAAAGGCGGCATGGGCGCAAAACAACGTCGTGCCATTGCTGAACAGTTGGCGGTAATTCCCACCGGCGAAGAACGGGTTCTGCTGGCGACTGGCCGTTACATCGGCGAAGGATTCGACGATGCGCGTTTGGACACGCTCTTTCTGGCCATGCCGATTTCCTGGCGCGGCACATTACAGCAATACGTTGGCCGTCTCCACCGCCTGCACGACAATAAACGTGAAGTCATCGTTTATGATTACGTGGATGGTGCGGTGCCGGTTTTATCAGCAATGTATTCCAAACGTGTGCGGGGCTATGAAGCAGTTGGATACCAAATCCACGATGGCGAAGATTTTTGAGGTTTCACATGAAAGAAAATAAATCTACCGGCTGGCAGAGCGTCCGCCAGCAATTGAATGGTTGGTCGAAGTCGGCGTTAATTGCGCTGGTAAAGGACCTTTACGAGGCTTCGCCGGACAACCGCGATTTTCTTCAGGCCCGTTTCCATGCGGAAGAAAACACTGGCGCGGCACTGGAAAAATATCGGCGCAGGATCGTGGACCAATTTTTCCCGGCCCGCGGTGATGGAAAACTCAAACTGGCTGAGGCGCGCAAGGCCATCCGCGATTACCGCAAAGCCACCGGCAATCTGGAAGGCACGATTGATCTGATGCTGAGCTATGTGGAAAACGGCACCGAGTTCACGCGGGAATTCGGCGACATCAACGAGTCCTTTTACAACAGCCTTGAATCGGTGTTAAACGAGATGGCGCAACTGTTGATGAAAGAGGGTAGCGAGCGTTATCCCAAATTTCGCGAGCGGGTTCAGCGGTTGGCAACCCGTGCGGATGGCATCGGCTGGGGCTATGGCGACGCCTTGCGGGGTCAGGTGTATGAACTTGAAAGCGAATTGACGGGCGAATGAAAGCTGAATCCTCAAGCGTTAGAATTTAATTCCAAGATCATGCGCACGAACATTCCCGAAAAGCTCTTGAAAATCACCGACGACATTGATGCGCATGGCAGCGCAAACCTGACGAGACTGGCGGTGTTGAAAAAATGGTTTGAAAAACCGGAGCGGCTTTCGGCCTTCGCGATTTGGATTGCGGCGCGCGCAACCTCGCGCAAAGGCAAGACCGGCGGTGTAGCGGCTGAACTTTTCCGCAAAGCGCGAACGCTGCTGGCTGAAGCGGAGAGATGCTGCCCCAAGGTGAATCGGCAGGCAGCGAAAGCATTGCATGACGAGCTGCGGAATTTTCAAAATGAATACGAGAACCAACGATGGGGCCGAGTCCGCATCGTTCACAACTGGAATCTCATGCTGGTGGAACATGGGTTGGCGATTTATCTCTGGAACCTGGATTCCCCGGCTCACGGCTACAGATTGGCAGTGAGTTATTGCCAGCATTATGATCCACGCTATGGCAACGGTCTGAACGGCCCGAGCCGGACTAAGATTCTTGAGATCGTCCGCTTCATGTTCACCATCGAAGCGCTGGAGGACGGACCGGAATGAAAACCCCATACACATCCCGACAGGGCCAGTTTCTGGCATTTATCCAGCATTACACCACGCTGCATGGACGACCACCTGCCGAGGCGGAGATGGTGGAATTTTTCCATGTCACGCCGCCGAGCGTGCATCAGATGATCCTGACGCTGGAACGGCGCGGGCTGATCACACGCGTGCCCGGAGAAGCGAGGAGCATCCAGCTGAAACTGTCGCCGGAAGAATTGCCAGTTTTGCGTAGCGTGGGCGCCGCCACGATTCGACCGCCCCCGCACCAGATAGAGAATGGCCGCGACACCGGCCACGAAGCGGTCCTGGTGGGTCTCGGCAAAATTCAGATTAACGATCTGTTTGCGCACAATGCCCGGAATTCGCTCGATGATTCGGAATTCATTCCGCTGCTGGACACGCTGATTGAATCATTCACCCACGTAGGTTTGAGCGCATCGGCGGTCAAAGCCCTGCGCCGTCATGCCTGCGAACTCTACCACCAGTTTTGCCGGGAAGCCGAACCGGAATCCACCTTTGAGGCCAACATGGAACTCATGTTCAGCTACCTGTCGGGTCCGGCTCGGACACACTGGCGGCGGTGGATTTGACACCGGCGGCACTGTCAGACCCAAACCGCCGCCTTCGCCTGCGCTGCCTGTCCCCGAACGCATAAATGTCCTTTTCCCCAGACCGAAGGAAATCCAGAAAATCCACGCCCATGTATTTACAGGTTTGGCACACGCTCAACAGAGTTAGATATTCCTCATGGCCTTTTTCCGTTGAAGCCCCACCAATCACATCACGGATCCGTGCAAACGCCTTGATTGCATGTTCAGCGTTATTGTTGTTCCATGGAATTCCATCGTAGTTCAGAAACGTAAAAAGCTTGTCGCGATTCCGGTCAAAGCGATCCTTACATTTTATCGCCGCCTCGCTCTGCCAATCAACCCGTTCAATATCACGATAAAACCGTTCTACTTCGGTCAAATGCTTTTTCAAGAAGTGTCTTTTGAGGCCATGTCTGTCAACAGTTTCGATCATGGGTTTCAGCAATTTTCCAAAATCCGTAACGATGTTCTTGAGTTGATCGTCGAAGGGGTTGTTGAGAATCTCGTCGTTCAAATCCCGCATCAAATGAATGAGGCAGCGCTGTTGTGGACATCCGATGGAGTCATACGCGGTGTAAAAATCAGAAACCAAGACCCCTTTGAACTCAGCTAATATTTCTTGGACGATCTCTCCTTCCCGGCTATCTGAAAAAATGTAAACTACTTCACGGAAGCTGGTTAGAACCCAGACGAATGCGGACTTGCCTTTGATGTTCGCCCGAGTCTCGTCTGCGTGAATAAGAGTGCCATGAATGATTCGATGAAGGATTTGTTGCTTGGTTGGGGCATAATACTGCGCAGCTTTGATCTTTAAATTGCCGACAGTGCTGGGGTTTAGATCAAATCCAAAAACTCGGTTAAAGCAGCGGACAACCGTTTTTTGGGGGATGCATAGTTCAACAATTTGATAAAAAAAATATGCAACAAGATTCCAGCCATATTTCCGGCAAAGCAGAAATCTCTCTGGCACTCCAAACTCGTTACCACACATGCGACAGTGATAGGATTGGAAAACATATTTCACGAGCCTCCGTTTCAAACTGTGACGGCCAAATAGAATGTCTTGGAGGGTTCGTGTCCGTTCAGCAACCTTGGTGCAAAAGGTCCGGTAGCATTTCGGACAAGTGCGCGAACGCTCCCACATGACAATAAACTCCACGCGGCTGAAGAACTTCCTGCGAGGTTGCCGCTTCTTTGGTTTGGATTTGACTCCGCCGGATCGTGCGTAAACTCGGTCCCGCTGATAGTTCCAATGCGCCGCAGAGTTGATACGCTCAAATCCTGAAACAGGACTGACGAACTTCTGCCATTTTGCTCGCTTTGCAAACTGGTCGAGGTCTGCCCTGACTACGCTTGGCGTTTCGCTTCCATTACCACCTTCCACTCGAACAAGAAGTTGGCGAACTGTATCGGCGACCAAATTCAACGCCTCGCAGTCTTGAGTATTGTAGGCGATGAGCCGCGCTTTTAATTCCGACTTGCATGAATTCTCCCATTGCTGACGCCAAGCAATTGTTGCTAACCCGGAAGCCGCCGCATTAGACCACTTGAAGCCCAAAGTGTCCGCTGTGTCCTTCAGTCCATTTGAGTTACCGGAAAAGTAGATTTGTGCGAAGATGTGCGATAGCAAGTTAGTCCCTGCCGGGAACACTTGTGCGGCATCCGACTCTTCGGGGAGGTCTCCGTGGCGTTCATGCATTAGCTTTAGGAAAGTCGTCTCGTAACTTCCATAGTGAATCAGCACCGGCTTTTCGACGGTTTCAAGGATGGCCAAGAATTCCCGCCAAATCTTCCCCTCGTCCCCGACGGTGTCCGCCCACAAACTGTGCTGGACGGCGGAGTCGCCGTTGCCGATACGCAGGCCGATGAGGTAGTAGAAATCGCGGTCGGGCAGGCCCTCGACATCCAGATAGACGGGCGTGCCTTCGATCTTGAGTTCCGGACTGCCGACAATGTGGATTTTCTTCTCCCGAATCGCCAGCGCCTTGAGCGAGTGGTGATATTTCTCGCGTTTGTCGCGCAATCGTTTAGGCCGTCGGCGCGGGCGGAACGTGTAGGACAGTTGCGTAACGGTGAAGATGCCTTTGCTACGGAGTTTCTGGCGTTCCTTTGCGCTCATGCCAGCCAACAAGCTGAGGTCGTCCTTCTCCACGGCAATTTTTCGGCAGCGGGCCTGGAATTCGCACTCGGCGCAGTGCCGGTTCAAAACGAGGTCGGGCGGCGCGGAATTAGTGAGCAAGGCGGCCATTTTGTCGAGGCGTTTGCGCACTTCGCCGACGAGAGTCGAGACTTTCACCTTGAGCGTGGCATGATAGTCGCCATGAATAATTTTGCCGAGACTGACGGCGCGTCCGAGCATTTCGGAAAGGACGAAGGCATCAAAGCCCAGCAACAATTTGTCATCCTTTCCAAGTTTGTTGGTGAAGATAAAACGAATCGTAATGAACTGTGCCGGTCTGCCCCTGCCTTCTGCTGGAATGCGTTCGACGGCGTGAAGACAGGATTGCAGTGTGGCAGAGTCTGGCGCGGGTTTGCCCGGCGTTTCGTTTGGAACACATTCAGGCAAGGGAACACTGCCGGCGCTCATTGGCGGCGATATCTGCATTTCGGTATCCAATGCCAGCCGCCACTTGCCCGATCTAAAACTTTCCAGCGGCGGTGAAGCAACGAACTCGTTATTTGGAATTTGTGAAACCAGCCGTTCAATTTCTGTAGCTCGATATGACGCAGTTTGCGATTTTACCCATTCGGCATAGGCGTTGCCGGAACCTGTTTCGTTGACTGCGCGGAGCCAGCATTTGGTCGGGCATTTCAAAAATGCCTCGAAAAGGTCAGTGGAGATTTTCATGGCAAGAGGAAATCTATGCCATTTATTCCATTCAGCACTTGGAATCTTGAAGAAAAACTCAGCCTCATTGCTGGTTCATGTGGCCGCTGATTGATCAATGATCCTTTCAAACTCGCTGATGACGGATTTGCCGATGAACCGGCGAAAATGTGAACGGAATCATTACCACGCTTGGTGGGCTGAAAACATGGCACTGTTTTTAACCGTAGAATGGCCAAGCCGGTTGAGTTGGGCGTCCGAAAGATTCTTGCTCGCATGGGATTCGTCCAGCTTGCATGTGAAGTGGACGAAAATTACGTCCGGTCTTTTCCGCCAACACGCGAAGAATTTCAAAACCGGCTTCGTCGCTGTCGCCAAAGTGCCAGCACTCGATGTTTGGCGGCAAACGGCGGAGCAACGTCACGGTGGCGCTGCCGGGAAAACTGGTGCAGACGAGCAGTTCGCCGCTTTGCAACTTGGACAGTTCGTGAAAGCTGGTTTCGTTTTCAATTGTCAAGCAGTGCGAGGCGGTGGTTTCAATTGCCTCTGCGCGGTCAATGTCCGTTTGCGACAAACGAAACGGCCCGTGAAGCAGGCTCAAATCCATCCATGAACCATTCAAGCGAAGCTTCAGGGGGCCGTGAACGAGAACTGAACGTGGATTTGGCACAATGCCAACATCGTCCAGAGTGCGAATGACGCCACCTGTGATGTCTTCAAGCAAGCGCCCCAGCTTCCCGCGCAACTGGCCGGCGAATTCGCCATCGCGTTCCAGCACGGCAAGTTCTTCGAGTTGCTTGGACTGACCGCACAAAACGCAACTTGCGAATCGCACAAGCGATTCGTCTTGCCATGCGAGCAACTTTGGCAGGAGGGCGAGCAATTCAGCATTTGCTTTGGTGGGTTCGCGGTCGAATGGCACCACAGAGCCGCCGGCTAACGCCGCCTGTCGCATCCGTTCGCACCAGCTTTGCCAATTTTCCCGCCAACGCACTGGCAGATTGGCGGAAGCCGCCACCGCGAATTGTGCCACCAGGGCTGTGCGAAGCTGCGCGGGTGAAGATTTTCCCAGCCGCGCATACAAGGCCGACTCATTGGCTGGCGAAAAACGAATTTGGTGGATGCGTTGCCGGTCGCGTTTGTGAAGTGGTTCGCGAGTTAAAATCCCAGCGGCTTCTGCTTCCGCAAGTTGTTGTTCCGCCAACGCACGTTTCTCGCCTTCGCTGCATCCAGCATCCACCAGCAATTCTTCCAACGGCACCAGAACATCCCGCTTGGCTTGCCCGGTTCGCCCAGCCTGGCTTCGTTCGTAACGAAGAGCCAGCGTTTCGAGCACAGGCGATGGCGTTTTCATTTTCGCAAAATCACGAATTCATCAACCGCCGCGCATCTTCGGAATCGCGCGCGAGGCTGACGGGGATGTTGCGAATTTCGGTGCGTTTGCCGAGGCGACGTTCTTCCTTCGACACCACCACCAGCCAATCGCAATGCTCAAAGGCGTAGGGAATGTTGCCGGTGCTCATTGAAAACACCCCCTGCAAATCAAAGGCTTTGAGCGCGGTGATGCAGTCTTTGATGCGCTCGCCGCTCAATTTAGAGAATGCCTCGTCAATCGGGACCAGGCCAAGCGACGGCTCCTGTCGGCGCGAGGCGTAGCGGCGGTAGGCGCGCAAATAGCTCGCCAGAATGGCGATGAAATAAGGCGATTGATTCTCGCCGCCGCTGAATTTGCCGGAGTGCCGGTCCACGCTCGTCTTGCGGCCATCGGCTTCAATTACTTCCATGTCGTATTCGTAATAATGCCGGTAATCGAGCAATCGCGCGGCTTCGGCGCTGTCAGCAGCCTCGGTCAATGTCTTGAGAAAATACTGGATGGCATCGCGGAAACGCGGTTCGGCAGACGCAAAAAATAGTTCATCCGCGCGGGCGAGAGCACTGGCGTCAACCAACTCGTGATAAATTTTGAAATCCGGGTTCTGCCAATAACGAAGCTGGTAGGTGTTGTTTCCGATGGGTTTTTGTTTGAGCGAATTGTTGAGCAGGAAAATGAGGTCGCGAACCGAGTGCAACGCGCTCTGCAATTTTTCAAGCACCTGGGTCCGGAAAAGACCTTCCCAATTCTTTCGCTCCCGTTCCGCTTTTTGCGTGTATTCCGGTATTTCGCTTTCCTCCAACTTGGCCAGTTGCTTGTCATGCGCGTCGTTCGTCTCTGCTTCAACAGGCAGGTCATCGAATTTTGAAAACGCCGTTGCCAATTCGCGTCGTTGAGCTTTCAAGGCTTCCCACGCACCCTCCGCCTTGGCGTGGCAATCGTGGAACAAATCGTTGAATTGATTCGCTGCAACATCTTTGGCGGGAAATCGCGCGAGTTTGTTGGAACGCAATTCTTCCAACCGCTTCAGCCACGGCGAAACGTCGGTTTCGTCGCGAACCCGCTTGAATGTTTCGTCGAGTCTGCCGACTTCGCCTCGCGCGGATTCAACTTGCGCTTCGAGTGCCCGGACTTTGCCGCGTTTTTCGCTGCGGTCGAGCGCGCGACGCTCGTCTTCCATTGCTTTCAAATCCGTTTCGAGCTTCGACTGTTCCTTTGCGAGTTCATCAAATTTGGAGCGGTCAATCCGATTTAACTTGGCGATGTTTTCTTTCAATTCGTCTTGCAGTCTCGGCAATTCCTGGGCGCGGGCCAAATCTTGATACAAGTTCGGCGCGATCTCGAAATGTTCGCGCCACCCATCGGCCAGCGATTTCAATGCGCGCTCAATCGGCAACAATTTGCGTTCTTCGTTCGCCAAATCTTCAGCCTGTTTTTCCTTCCACGCGCGCTGCTGTTCCAAACCCTTCTGGCCGACAAACGGGTTGCCGTCGTAAAATCGCCGACGTTCGACAAACGCGCCGCGCGACATAAAGCCATCTGGGAGAATGCCGTTCTGCTCCGGCGGCAGGGCGCGCAATTGCGCGAGCGACTCGACGCACGTCAAATTTCCAAACGCCTCGCCGATGACCGCTTCGGCAACCGGATGGTTGGCCTTCATTTTTTCCGCCAAAGAGCCGGGACGAATTGACTTGCCACGCTGCAATGCTTTAGCCGGATTGACAAGCGATTCACGACCGGCGTCACCGCCGAAATCAGACGGCTTCAACGAGTGATAAATCTTTTCCGCCTGTTCGTAATGCTCCGGTGCGACGACAATAGCAAATTTGCGAGTGAACGCGATTTCGATGGCGGGCCGCCAGCGTTCGTCCGTGACTTCGCACAATTCACGCAAGTGCCGGGCGGGCAATTCAGGGCCGCGCGCGAGCAGACTGTTGTTGAGCGCGTCGAGCAGCCGTGTCGGAAACGGCAGTTTGCCGATTTTCAGCGCGGCGATTTCGTCGCGAAGTTGGCCGAGTTGTTGGCGGACTTCGGCGAGCCGCTTTTGCGCCGGATTTGCCGCGCGACTGGCAACAGCGGCGGCGTTTTGCGCCGTGCTTCCCAAAGTGGGCAATGTTTCGCCGGCCTTGGCAACGCCGCCTTTGTCCACCGCCTGTATTGCGCGCTCGACGGTGTTAACTGGCGTGGCGTCCAATTCCAGCGGCAGTGCGCGAAGTTCCTTGAGCCACGACCGCGCGTTATGAAGACGATTGGCGAGCGCATCTTCCAGTGACTTGCCGATGCCGGTGAGACTGCTGATTTGGTGCGTGAGTTCCGCGTTACGGCCTTTGATAAATTTGTAAAGTTGCCCTTCCGGTGATTGACCGATAAGGGCGTCAATCTTTCTCAATTCCACCCGTCCGCGTTCAATCAGCTCGACCAACTCGGCTAATCGTTTTTCTTCGCCGGCATTTTCCGCTTTGAGCGTGGCGAGTTGTTTTTCAATTTCAGCCAATTCTTCCGCAGCGTGTTCGTGGCGAAGTTGAACCTCAAGAAAACGTGAGAGCGCGCGGTCTCGGCGCAAATCCGTCCAGCGCGTGAACGTGTCCCGGATGGTTTTGAGTTTCGTAAATTGCTCGTTCAGGTCTTTGAGATCGTGTTCATAAGCCAGGAACGTGCGGTAGCTCGCAGTTACGTCGCCCACATCCAGCTTGTCGACGGGCAAAATGAAATTGCGCGCGAAATCGTCGAAACTTTTCAGGAACGTGAATGACATTGCGGTCGGCAGCAAAGCGCGCAGGACAGCGCGATCAAAATTCAGATGCGTCGGCTGCGCCATGTCGCGCAAGTAAGCGTCCAAACCTTCGGGGTAAATCCGGCCTTCGCGCGATTCGACCAGCGCCTTGAATGCGGTGTAGTCAAGCGGACATTTCTTTGAATCCAGGAAATCGCCTCGCTGCAAGTCGGCGGGAATGAAAAAAGGCGTCCGCTTGCCGTGTGTTTCTGCCGCGTTTGAAAATTCTACGCGGATGCCCCATGTTTCCGAACGCTTGCCGCTTGGCCATGTGAATTCCAGCGCCGCATAAGTGACCACGCTTTGGTGCATGTATTTCGGAACACCATTTTCGTCATCCTTCAAGTCACCAAGGCAATATCCTTTTACGCCGCGGTCCCCAGGGCCGCCGGTGGCTGATTGATTGAATCGAACGAGCCTTTCGTCTCCTACGAGAACGAATTGCACCAAATCCATGAGGATGGATTTGCCCGACCCGGTCACGCCCGCGAGCAACAAATTGCCCTCAATTGAAATGGTATCTTTGTAGCCATACCAGTTCAGGGCGTGGATTTTTGTGAGGCGGATGGTTCGGCTCATTCGTCTTTGTCGGATTCATCTTCGGATTCGGCATCAGCCACCGCGTCTTTTGCCGCCGCGAGATAACGTTCCGCATTTTTGTTCCATTCCTCGATGTTTTGAAACGGGATGACACGCTTGAGCGTTGGCAGAACTTCAATCACCAAACGTTCTGGCGTTGCGTCTGGCGTAAAGCGAAGCAAATTTTTCCGTTGGGCCAGGGAAAGAATTTCGCGAAGGCGCGTGGGGCTGGGTAGGTGTTTGCGCAACGGCTCGAATTTTGTGGCCAGCGAATCGTTCAATTGCTGCGCGGTCAGTCGCACCGGAGGCGTCTCGCCACGGTCACGAATTGCGGTATCGAACTCATACCAAAGCGTCAACAATACGAGCGTTGCATCGAGTTTGAGGCGAAGCAGGAAAGCGGCGCTTTGCGGCACGGCCTGCACGGTTCGGTCTTGGTGATCCCAATGGAGTTTGAGGTCGAACAACGATGCAAGTTCCTCTACCCAGGAACGATTTTGATAGCACCAGTGGTAAAGGTCGGTCTGTGCCGGTTCGAGGCCAAGAATTGACCCATGTGCCATCAATTTGCGAATTGCCTCACCCAGGCGCTCGCGGTCGTTTGCCGAGAGCCGCGCGAACAGGCCATTCGAGGCCGGAGATGAACCGTCAGTGGTCATTTTTTCACCAAAGTAAATCGTTCGATGCGATAGCAGAGTTTTTTGTCGAAATCACTTGAGTCAGCCTCCGTGTCGCGTCGGGGCACTTGTATTTCAAACTGCGCATCAGCAGATCGCGCGTGCAGGAGGCACGCGATCAAATCGGCTACATCCTCATCGTTATGAATATGGTTGTGCAGCAGGTCCGATGAGTTCCATCGTGCGCCCCGTTCTCCCGGCAGCGCCGTGACGAAATGGTTGGCACGACTGACGGTCAACGAATCGCGCAAGTTGCTTTCCAACTGCGCAAGCGCGCGGTCCAGTTGGCTCGAATCTGAATCTTCCAACGGTTCAATTTCACCTGCCGTTCGACGCAAACGCGGCGTGTAGAGCGATTCCAGTCCGCCGAGAATTCGCGTATCGTGCAACAACAGTGCTGGAAATTCAATGTCTTGGCGATCTATGTCGCTGACGCGATGGCCAGCAAAATGTTGGTTGAGCGTTTCAAAAAATTGTTGCACCCGTGCGCGGTTCTCACTGGTAGTTTCCTGCAAATAACGAAAGCGCGCTTGCGAACGTCGCGTGAATTCGGCGGTGCGCCGGTCAATCGCATCTGCAAGTGGTTCGACTTGATCAAGAAGTTCGCCGAGTTCATTCAAACGCAGCCGAACGTGGGCCATTGCTGTTTCGGACGATAAAGCCGGGGTGCGTCGCATGACTTCCGTTTGCATCTTTGTCAGAAGGTCAGAATTGATTTCTAACTCATCCATCGCTCGGCGGGCGTCAGCCAGTTTTGATGGCAGGCGCGCATGAACAAGCTGAGCATAACAGGTTCGTCCAATGCGCTCCGCGAATTGGTCGTAAAGCACCGCCAGATTTTCCTTGAGTGTCGAGGCAGCCAACTGCTGTTTCGTATGATGTTCAATGGATTTTTGCATTCCACGCAATTCCGCAAGACCGACTTGCAGACTCGCCACGCAGCTTTCGATTTGTGCCCACGGTTGCTCTGCCAGCGCATCACGATTGACCAACGTGATGCAGACACTCACCAGTTTGTCGGAGAAGATGGCGGCTTCAGGGAAGGCAATCTTTCGCAACGCCTGTAGCAATAAAACACCGTTCGGATCGAAATAGATGAGCCGTTGCCAATCCGAGCGTTCCTCCTCCAGTAGCCAGCCTGTGTTGCGGAGTGTTTCCAAAACAACGCGCGCTTTGTCCCGCAGTGTAGCCGCCAATGCAATTGCCTCGCCCGTCACACCGGCAATTTCGCCGTGCAGTTCGACGACTTGCTCGACCAAGGCCAGCGCCTCTCCCCGATCCAGGCCGTGATTCCGCTGCACCGCTTCGTGCTCCAGCACATCCAGCACGTCCACATAAAGTCCCGCCAATGGACTGGCCAATACGCGAAAAAAATCGGCGCGGACTTCACGGAACAAATTGGCGGCAAGAGCGGACATTTTTCGTCATTTTACAAGGCTAGGCAGGACAAAAACAGTCCAACCTTTGGAAATTGTGCGTGGCCGATGTCATTCAAATTACGCGCATAACACAAGTCCGATGGACGATTTGTCGTCACTTCATTTCTCCGACAAGTGGTTAAACCGTTTTTCAAAGTCACCGACGACGCGGAGGATTTCGTCAAATTTTGGCACGTCGCCGAAAAACATTTCACTGCGCATGGTTTGATAATCCTGCCGCCAAGGAGCCAGTTGGTCGGCTGGCGGAACGAGGCGGAGCGAACCGGGGCGCAAAGTCGTGTAATCCACCCACGACCAGCGGAAGAAAATTTCGCGGTGCGCGGCGACACGTTTGAACAAGCCGGGATCAGCCAGAGCTTGAGCGGCGACGCCCTTGTTGATGAGACACCAAAGGTCGTAATAATGCCGGGCCAAGCGCACCTTGCGCGGCTTGTCCGCCGGACGAAAGGTTTCTTCGTGGAGGAGCATGGCTTTCTCCCAAAATGTGCGGCGCGGCGCAACCGCGCAGACAGGAAACGTGTCCGGGCCGAGAATTTGCGGAAAAGCTTCAGCGAGATACGGCTGAATTTCCGGAGTCTCGGACGGTTCGGTGTCCGAACGTGCGCCGAGTTCAATTTTCACCACCGGCTGAACGTAAGCAGCAGTTTCAATCACAGCCGGATAAAAGAACGACAAAGATTGCCCATCAGGATCGGCGGGGTCTTCCTGCAATTTCCAACGCGCGTCCGGCGGCAGCAGCGATTTGAATCGTGCAGTGATGGCCGGCAGCAGGGAATGTTGGATGCGTTGCTGACATTCGGCCTTGAGTGCGTCCAGTCGCGCACGTTGCTGTTTCTTGCTCGGCGCGTGCTCTGGTCCACGGTCGCCGCCGAAGCCGAGAAAATCACGCTCAATGACAACATCAATGTCCTCCGAAAATCGTTCAATGAGTTTCCAACATTTGGCAAGCGATGTGCCGCCTTTAAAGGTGAAATGCGCTCCCCATTCCGGCAGTTGAAACAATTCACGCAGCGTCCAGCAGACCCAAAAATCTTTTTCCGCGCTGACGGCGTGAAGACCAAGTTTTGCCTGTGCCTCGTTGCAGAGGCGACGGCGCTGGTCAGGCGGAAGTTGGGCGAAGGATGGCATGGCTCATTTTTTTGTGGTTGCGGCAACCTGCTGCATAAATCGGGCAATCCACGTCGGAGCGTAGCGAACATCTTTTAGCAGTTGTCGCCTGTCGGCCGGTTTGAGGCGCTGGCGAAGGGTGGCCGACACATGGCCATCCACATGACGCTGCCCCAAGTGACGTAATGCCTGAATTACCAGCCCACTGATTTTTCCGGCGGTTGCCATGTTGCGGGGTGTGGTGCGCTTCAGGATAATCTGGAGTTTGCCAAGCTGAATCCGGCGCGGGGAACCGTCGGTCAGAAAAACGACTTTCATCGGCACTTGATCTGAGAGGCCGAGCAGATTGGCGGCGTAAGCACCGGAGGGTTGCAGGCGGACGGCATCGCGCCCCTGCAGGGCTTGGGCGATGGCATCTATGGAAGGCGAAAGCAAGCCGAGTTGCGGGTCTTGGCGGGGATAATCGTAGAGGCCGCGAGCCAGTTTTCGAATGATTCCGGCCTGTGCATAACGGGAAAGAGCTTTGTCCACGGCATCGCGGCTGCCAAGGCCCATGAAATCCCTAGCCGTGAAAACCCAGCCCCTTCCGCTGGCTTTCACCCGCTGGAGGATTTGACTATCAATGGATTTTGCGTGTTTTCCCATTTAATTATTGTCAGAAAAAATATGCACTTTTTCTGACAAAAACAAGCCTGATTTTCGGAAGACTCAATCCAAATCGTTTCTACAACTTTATGTATTCTCCGTTTATTCTGCGGCGAATAACGCCCTTATTCACCGCAAAAGCAGCAGATTAAGTGGCTTGGGCGGCGGCGATGCGGTGAAGCGTGGGTCAATTGTCCGAGGTCGGTCGCAGGCTGATGCGTCGTTGTCAAGGTCAGCTGCATGACAGGCGCTTACTGACTTTGTGGACTTCAACCGATAAAAATTTATATCAACCACACCCCTAAATCTTTGATTGCTTTTCGAGAAAGGCTAGTAATTTTTTGGTTTCTGCTTCGCAATCGTGCCACCAATCAGTTGACCAAATTCGGTAAAGCGTCCAGCCCAAACCTTCGAGGATCAATTGCCGCAACTTGTCACGGTCACGTGCTGTCGCCGCCCGATGATACGTTGCTCCATCGCATTCCACGCCGAGTTGATAACGGCTTGGATTCGCCGGGTCAACGATGCCCAAGTCAATTCGATAGCCAGAGCAGCCAACTTGATGATGAACCTCATATCCCGCATCCTGGAGCCGTTTGGCAACCATTCGCTCGAATTCAGAGTCTGGCTCGCCATCTAGGGACGCTGAGGTCGCCGCTGCCAGCGCGCTGGGACCTCGTTCGGCATAATCGAGGAAGTATTTGAGGTCGCGCACGCCGCGAGCACGAGTGCGGGTGAGGTCAATCTGGTCGGCGCGCAATCCGCTGAAAACAACCACTTCATGTTTTGCCCGCGTGATGGCAACGTTCAATCGGCGCTCACCACCATCACGGTTGAGCGGGCCAAAATTCATCGAAACACGACCGGCTTCGTCCACCCCATAACAAATTGAGAAGAGGATCACATCCCGTTCGTCCCCCTGCACGTTTTCCAGATTCTTTACAAAAACAGGTTCACCTTCAACTGGTGGCTCGTCTCCAAAATGAACCTCGACTTCGGGGAATTTCCGCCTTTCTTCATCGAGCAAATTTTCGATGAGTTGCTGCTGTGCCAAACTGAACGTAACGACTCCGTATGAATAGCGACAGCCATCCGAATCCTTAAGCCGCGCAATCAGTTCCGTCACGAGTGCTTCCGCCTCCGCACGATTGGTTCGAGATTTACCTTTGTCATATCGAGCTTTCGGCAGATATTTTAATTTTACACCACCCAGCGTGGTTTCCGCCGACGGGAAGGTGAGCAGTTCGTTTTCGTAATATTGACGATTGCTGAACGCGATCAACCCCTCATGCCGGCTGCGGTAGTGCCATTGCAGCCGCTTGTGACGCAATCCTTGAGTCATCAGTTCATCCAGAATGCTTTCCAAGTCTTTGAATTCCTCGGGAGCGAGGCTTTCATCGTCATCAACGGCACTGTTAAAAAAGTTTGTTGGCGGCAACTGTTTGGGATCACCAACGACAATCAATTGCTGCCCTCGCGCAATGGCTCCAATCGCATCCCAAACCGGAATTTGTGAAGCCTCATCAAAAACGACCACGTCAAAAATAGCATGTGACGCCTCCAAGTATTGCGCAACGGAGAGAGGACTCATTAAGACGCATGGTTTCAATCTCGGAAGCAGATTGGGAATTCGACTCAACAACTGGCGGACTGGAATATGCCGCATCTTTTTGCCAATTTCATGGCGCAACAGACCGATCTCTGCTTTGGGAATATCATTCTTAACTTGGTCGCGTGGGATATGAGCCGCGAGCCGGGCGCGAATAATTTCACGCACAAGCTTGGCAATTTTATCATCAACTTCGCAGAAGCGGTCAATGCGCTCATTTTGTTCACGGCCAAAAAACTCTCGCAAGCTGGACTCACTTTCGATAGTCGCAAAAAACAGGTCGCGGCGGAAGCTGCGCTCAAACAAGGCTGGAATATCCAGGGTCTCACCGTTGGGCGCTTCCAAAGTGGCAATAACCGGCGCAAGGCCAAGCTTCATGCCTTCATCTCGAACCTTTTGCCAAAAGCACCACTCCCGGATTTGATGCCATGAGGCCGGAATTCGTTGGAGTAAATTCTGAACCGCCGGAAAATAATCCGGTGCCGCATTGAGTGTTTCTTGGCGAAGGCGCACATCTGCGGCCAGCGTATTCAAGGCGGATTGGAATCTTGTTTGCGCCTCTCGAAAATGCAGCAAGCGGTCGCCAATGGCCGTGCCTGTCGCATACGCCGGCGGACCCTCACTAAACAGACCTGCAATCAACTGGCGCAATTGTCCCAACCACACGAGGTCGTCTCCAGCACAAGCGAGCATTCGCGCATGGAGCGGTTCTCCCCAAGTGCGTGCCCTGACGAGGGCTTCGACTGATGGCTCGCCTTGCGCCCATATAGCGCCCAAACAACTCTGCGCTTCGCCAGCGGTCGCGTTTAATTCATTGTCAATCGCTCGAAGTCGTGGGGCACATTGTTGAAACAGACTGAAAGCGGAAATAACGGCTGATAAATGGTCAGGGGCTTCATCCAATATACTGCGATGCAAAGCAGCGGATTCCGACAGCGGTTCGTATGCTGCATCGAATTGAGTGATCGCGTCGCGATAATGATTGAGCCGGTTGCCGGTTGTGGTTCCATTTTCATACGCCGCCGGACCTTGTTTGAAGAGGTTGGCGATCAATTCACGCAACCGGGACATCCACTCTTTATCCTCGCCAACCAGCGCCGCCAGTCGTTCATGCAGTGCCGCACCCCATGTTCGCACTTGGACAAGATGGTCGAGTTGAGGTTCTCCGCGACTCCATACTGGTCCCAATAACGCCTCCGCTTTGGAATTGGCATTTGCCAGTTCACCGTTGATAACTCGAAGACGTAGGACCGCTGTAAGCACTTCTCCCATTTTGGCTGGATCAGGTCGGGTTTGATCGGGACGCGCGGCTCGGAGGTGACGGCGAATATATGTCATCCGTAGCCATTTTGGGGCAAACCACGCCTTTTGAGCGGATTGCCATTTTTGATTGAGCATGTCCAAGTCAAGAGCGAGGAGCTTTGGCTCGTCATACCCTGTCAGTCGCTTCCGTAATTCAATGCGCTCGCGAACCAGTGCTATCCATTGGTTAAGTTCCGCCACCCATTCCTGCCACACGGCTGTTGCAAATTGTTCCCCGACCGGAGCGGGCGCAAGCAGACTGTCCACCAAGGCCACAAGATGAGCAATGTCCGTTCGTGTGGCGGCCTTACGCGGAAAGCTGATCCAAGTATGCAAATCGGCGGCAGCTTCGGTCGCCTGCCGGGTTAAAACATCCATCTGGCGGCATTGCTTGAAGATTTCCTCTGCCTTTTCAGATGACCAAGTTTCACATTCGACCAATTTCTTCCCCTGAATTTGTAACTTGTGAATCTCCGCCAGCTTGTCCCGCAACTCGCACCGTTCGCGAATGAGTGAAATCCATTTGTCCAAATTCGTGGACAATTGGTTCCAAGGCGTTGTAGCAAAAGCGCCGCCGACCGGCTCGGGTGCAAGAAGGCTCTCCACCAACGCTGACAAATTGGTGATTTCAGCCTTGGACACAGTGGATGAGGGACAGTTAAGCCATGTGCGAAGTTTGCCGGTCGCGTCGGCGGCTGATTCAGCGAGCGGACCAAGTTCACGAAGACGGTCAAGCACACGATCCGCCCAAGCTGGCGTCCACTCATTGCAGCCAAGCAATGAAAGTGGGTGATCGGCCAACGGAACCAGAGGACGTGAACGCTGTTGGAGTAATTTGGCCACTTCTCTGGCTCGTTCGAGTGTTTCAATCGGCGTATTCAGGACGGACGGCCACGAATCCAGATGCACCATCGGTTCTTTTTGCCGGGGTAGAAGATAATCGAGGCAGCGATAAGCACTCAGCCCACAATCATGGCGGCGATGCAATGCGCTGGCGTAGTTGTTTAACGTATCGCGCAGACGCTCCAATTCTGCCGCACGATGTTCCCAATCGGTTGCGTCATCGTCATTGATGAATCTCAGACTTCGATCAAATTGGGCTACCACGTCGGCTTTGCCGGTCTTGTTTGAATGGAGTTCGAGGCAAAATGGTTCCAATCCTTCTTCCCGCAATCGCCGGTAAACAACGTCCAGAGCGGCGCGTTTTTCGGCTACAAACAAAACACGTTTTCCATGAGCGAGGCAGTGGGCAATGATATTGGCAATCGTTTGGGATTTGCCCGTCCCCGGCGGACCTTCCAGCACAAAGTCGTGACCAGCTGCAGCGGCCATGACGGCGGCAAGTTGGGACGAGTCCACGCTGCGTGGACAGAAAATGTCGCGCGGATGAAATTCGTGGTCGAGTTGTTCAGGCCGAATATCTTCAGCCGGATTCGGATAGGGCGTGCCAGCCTCATTCACCAAATGGTTTACCACGCGATTCCGGGTTAGATCATCAAGCCGGTCAGTAAGGTCTTTCCACAGCAGAAATTTGGTAAACGAAAACTGGCCAAGCCAAACCTCCGTTTTTACTTCCCAACCGGGCAAATCACGAACCGCCTCGCGAAAAATCCTGAACACCAAATTAACATCAACACCGCTCTGATCTTCTGGCAAGGGATCAACTCCGGGAATTTCCTTCTGAAAATGCTGTCGCAGCATTTCCATCAGTGTGACATTGAGCCGCGTTTCTTCATCCAAACGCCGCAGGGCAAAACCCTCGATTACGGATTTGCGTTTCAACTCGACCGGAACCAGCAACAGCGGCGCCCTAAAAATCCGGTCGCTAAATTCGGTTTCACGCCATTCGAGAAAGCCCACCGCTGCGAACAGGGTGTTGGTGCCGTTTTCTTCGATTGCGTTACGTGCGGAACGGAATAATTCAGTGAGCCGGCGGGCGTGTTCAGATTCATCGAGATTTGTGTGCAACCGGCCGTGTTTAAGTTCGTCGGCCAACTGCTCCGCCAAAGCATCGGCACGCTGCTGCTGAGTATAGACAATTTCATTACGGGGGTCGTCCTCGCCCATCATTTTGGGCCGGGGCCGCAGGGAAAGTTCGCGATCCGCCGCGAGTTCGTCTTCAATCCGGTCAGGCGAAGTGGAAAGTATGCGAATTGTGGACTTTGTTTCTCGAAAATTCAGCAAGCGATTGCGAAGACTCAAATCAAGCAAACGGCTTTTCCATTGGTCAATGCGTGTGGCAGATTTCACGGATTGACCCGGCGCTATCTCCAATGGGGTGGCAAATTCTCGTTCGCCGATGCCGGGGGCAGGCGCGGGCCGGTCGGGTAAGCCGCCGGTGGCCGGTTCACCGGCCTGATTGAGAATTGGTAACGGGCGAATGCGAGCGATGCGTGCTCGGCGAACATCCAGCGCGAGGCGGAAAGGTTTATCTCCTCGAAGGTGGGGTTGAGCCAACAGCTCTGCATCCTTGAGCGTGCCTGGGGTTTCGCTCGCAACAACGGTGCATTCAAATGCGGTTATCAGTTCGTCAGTCGCCAGCTTGCGAATGTGCTGAAGGTCGTCGCTGGATGGCTCCGCCAATGTCCGTTCTTCCAGCCAACATCCGGCATAAGCATGGCTTTCGTGCATCAAAATCAATGGATGCAAACCGACTTGTTCGCAACACGCGGCAAAAAGCAGAGCCAAATCAAGACAGTTTCCGAAGCGTTGCGACAGGATGTCGGTCGGTGTTCTGATTTTTTGGCCAGAGTCTTCAAAACTCGCCGGGGCCACAATGTAACGGATGCCAAGTTCACCCACGGCTTTGTAAATGGCCGCAACTTGTTTCCACGCACGCTCATGGCTTTTCTCCTGATAGCCATTCAAGGCCGAACGCCCTGTGCTTTCCCGAAGCAACTCCGCCGCGCGATTCAGAATGGTCATTACCGCCGCATCATTTGGCAAAACAAAAGCTGCCAGAATTTCCGGCAGCGAAACCAGCCCACACCACTCATTGCGGGCCAGTAAGGAAACTGGTTCAGATTGAGAGCAGATGTTGGAATCGCCTTCGACAACTTCGACTTTGAGCCAACCCGACACTTTTTCATTCAACTTGGAGAGAAAATCAGGACTGAGCTTCAAATCCAGCGGAGCAACGCGGAATTCACCACCGGCGTCAATACCTTGCAGTCGCAATTCCGCCGGTTCAGCAAAAGCCGGCTCTGTGGTGACACGAATTACAAGGTTTTTGCGCGGCGTGCTGTCATTACAGAAACGCAACTCCTTGACCACCGGGATGGCATTTTGCTGGAAGGCATAGTTGATCGCCCGGTCATAAACCAACGAAATTTTCAAATTGGCAGGTTCTTTTTCCATCCTGTGTTTCTACGAGAAAACAAACTCGTTTTTGGAGGAATTCAAAATACCTGGTTCCTGTCACATGCGCGCATAACGGTAATGGCCTTTAACGCTCTGAGCGAGAAATTGTCCTTTCGATGATGCTGATTGCATCTGTTCAAAAATGATTTCTGGCACGTCAAAGTATTGATACACACCACCAGTTTTGAATTCCACCTCAAGAACTTGATTGGTGTCGTCGTGTCTGAAACGACTGATGTTTGATGATTCGGGGGTGTCTATCCATTTTGACCAGCTCATTTTTTGCTCCCTTTCTTTTTTGTTCCGACAATTTGCGTTGAACCTGGAGGTTTATGCTCGTAATGAGGACTTTGCTTTCGCCACTGCCGCACAACCGCAGCATAGTCCGGCTTGTCACGTTTCTGATTCCAGCCACCTGGACTTTCAAAACCATCTTTTTGAATATTGCCTCGCACAGCGACTCGCGGATCAACACTATCGGGCCTGCGATTCTTTGGAGGTGGCTCAATAAGCGTCCGCACAGGCAAGCTGACGGCTTCGCCAACGATGATTGCCTCACCCGTTCGGAGAATAGGCAACATTTCAAACAGGCCCTTAAGATTATCAGAAGCCGCACCTGTCACGTGCCCACGGTCGGTATCATTGGCAAGTCGCATTGCAAAGATTGTTCCACATTGTGAGAGGATAGTCTGGTCAATTTCAGCCGGCCTTTGACTCACGGCCATCAGCCCGACGCCATATTTGCGCCCTTCTTTGGCGATCCGGCGCACTGCACCTCCGGCAGCACTTGAATTGTTTTCACCTAAATATGTATGAGCTTCCTCTAAAACAATTAGCAGTGGTCGTTCACGCCCTCCTTCTGGAAGTTTTCTTGCCCAAAATAGCGCATCATAAAGGATTCGCAGCATTGCTCCAATCAGGTCATTCAATACCGATGACGGAATGCCAGAAAGGTCAAGGATTGTGATTGGCTGCGAGCCGCCAATCCAATCTTGCAGAAGCGAATCCAAATCCTTTTCCGTGGTTCCATCCAAATCAGGCAGCCAATCTCCCGAATTAAATAAGAATGCAAATCGTGGATCGCGGAGTTTCGAAGCTAATCCTGCAACCTGTTGGCGGATTCCGATAACGCCTTCGTTTGCGTATTGCACTCGTTCGGCTGCCGGACCAGTTGTTTTGACAGTGCGATATAAGGGGGGCGTCACGGACATTGCGTCACCGATTTGAACCGGCTGGTTTTTCCCATCTAGCACATAAGCCGGCTCTCTCTCTTCTGCAAGAGCGCCAGGTTTTGGGATGACAGTCATATTCTCCCTTTTGTGTAGTTCCAGCCATAATTTGTGAATGCAGAACGGAACTGGCGAATCAACTGTTACTGTATCTGCCGTTACGCCATCGCGTTGATAGTTTGACAGAGCTTCTTTTTTCAGAGCCATTACGGAATCCGCGACAGTGCTTGCCTTTTGACCGTCAAGGCCGCTGAATGCGAGTGTGACTAATTCTTCAAAACTCAGAGCCCAGAAAGGGATGTATAGAGGGCGTTCTCCTTTGCTTTCATCTGCACCGATACGAAACACTGTGCTCCGGCCTTCTAGTGTCTTGGCATATTCACCGTGAATATCGAGAACAATTATTCGAGCCGATGGATACCTGGCGGGTTCGGACAACGATGTGAGAAGACCGGCAACCGTCGTAGATTTTCCAGCCCCCGTCGTCCCAACGATTGCCGAATGCCTCGTTATCAATTTATTGATGTCAACGAGCGTTGGGATGGATTCAGCGCTGGCGAGATGTCCCACCGGAACAAAATCGTCTGGTTCCCCGGGCCCGTAAATGGCTCGTAAATCTGCTTCTGTGACGATGTGAACACGATCTTCAATTGTGGGGTGTTGGGAAACGCCTCGCTCAAAACGTCCTGCTCGGCTTCCCTGACCAACTAGCTGCACTTGCAGCCAACGATTTCCATACGGAATTTGATTACCTTCTTGTTTAGGCGCCGCACCAGCGCCGACTTGCGACACCACCCCGTAGAGATCAACGAATCCCATTGGAATGCGAACAAAACTGCCGACTTGACCTATGCGGTATCCTTCGCCATTCACGAAGCTGAGTCCGGTAACAGTTTCATTGGTCAGTTCGACGTGAACAGTTGAGCCGTTTACGTCTTGGACGGTGCCAATCAGTGTCGGGTCACCTTTCATTTTATTCCACGTCGCTTTTTTCTCGGTAAGCCAAGTGATGTGCCAAAAAAGCTCCGAACGATTTGAAATCTCCAAGAAGAAACTTGCACCGTTCAGTCTGAGCTTTTGTTCGTTCCTTAAATTCACCCGTCTCAACGGCCAACCCATGCAAAATGTGGTCCTCTTTCTTTTCTGAATGCCAATCGCGCTCTATCGTATTCAAAACGGCACCATCGAAGGCAAGCAGACTCAAATTCGATTGTTTCCGCGCCCGATTGACTGCTTCTGGATATTCAGCACGATCACCGTAAAGGAGTCCGAAACAAACGGAATTTGGGTTCCCACTCAAGCCTTGCAAGATGACTTCGTTAAGATGTTGATCGGAGAATGAATAGCCGCAGGTTATGAGAATCGCTTGCCCGCGTCCCAAAAATGCTCTCAGACGATCTAGCATGGCCAAATAGGGCAAACGGCGGCTCTGGTCATATTTAAGATGGGAGGGATAAATCATTTGACGGTCGCCGCCACCGTCAGCACGACGCTCAACGTTGCCAAGTGCAGTGCGCCACCAATTTATAGAACCATGAACTTTCCACAGACGGGACCAACGGGGAGGAAGATTGTCTTGCTCCATCGAGGCGACATCGAAAAATGTCCGGTCAGAACCAACAAATCCGTCAAAGTAGGGAACTCTGCGTTGTTCGAGTGCCTGCTCTGTTAACAGATCATAATTCGGAGTGAAAATTTCTACGGGGTGAGCACGTTGGACACCGCCAATCCATGTGGCCAGATGATGATAGGGCGTATCGTCGCCAGGCAATCGGATTTTAACCACATCAGTGGTCAGCCGGCAAATTTCCTCGTCCATTTCATTCAAAGCCGTTTTAGACAGGCCGTCAATCGTGCTGTTCCCGATAACTTCTCCAAGAACGCGAATATGTGTCAGAATTTGTTCAATATTTGGCTCTTTAACGCCGGCGTCTGCAAGCCGCTGCAAGATGGCAATAAACGCTGATTTGAATTTTCCATTACCCTCAATTTTGCTGCTAACTTGTTTGGTAAGCTCTCGAATATCCGGAATCAGCGGATCTGTGCCATTGCCATTTGCAATTCGAATCGCCACGGGACACCCAGCTCCAAGAAAAAAAGCAATGCGCATTTTATCCGGTGTTAATGCTTGTTGCAACAACGCCGCTTGACGGTAAGGACAATGATTCTGGAATGAAGTGATTGCTGGTTTGGCTTTCGATGCCACGGCGGCGTTTTTATCAACAGTTCCAATGTGGTCAGATTTTGTTTGAATTTTATTTACCGCCATGTTGGTCTCCTTTCGGCAAATTCGCATCCTCAATTGCCTTCATTTCCAACCCTTCAATTTCTTGTATCGTTTTGCCGGCAATGCCCTGAAGATCGCCATACATGCCGACCGTTGACTGCATGACACGCTCAATTTGTTCCTCGCGCTTCGCCCATTGTTTCAAGATGACTTTTTTCTCTTTGTCGAGGTCTTCCTTCATTGAGCCAAACGCCTCGACGATGGCCTGAACCCGCTGACGAAATCGCGGGCCGGTGAGATATTGATAAACCAATTCCATTTTCGTCTGCTGCCCCTCGGATGTCAGGCGTGCGGTCGCTGTCTCAATCAGCGTATAGCGCAACGCCACAGCCACTGGCAGTGCCGCTTGCGGCAGTGCAATCCAAACGCCGTCAACCAAGCCAAACGTTTCGATGTCTTTCGGAACCACTTGACTGACGATGATTGCAATTTCTGCTTTTGCCGTCCGCTGGTCGTCGCGGAGTTTGGCCAGCCAGCCGTCACTCCAGTTTTTCGTTCGCTTGGATTCCCACAAAATCGTGCCGCATATCTGTCCCAGCGGGCCGAGCACGCGATGCAAAACGTCGCCGCCGTGTTCACCTTTTGGCACCGGCTCAATGGTGTCTCGTGGGAATTTGTTTTTCAGCAAGGTCTCCAGTTCCAATTCCTGAACCTCGCCTTGAAGTTGCTGCGAACCTTGCTCCGCCCTGCGCTTCAATTCTTCAATTTGCTTTTGCATCGAGGCAATGGTCTGTTCCTTCTCGGAAACCTTGAGTTTCAATTCATCTTCCGCTTCCTTGCGCGCCTGTTGGCGAGTGGCAGCCAGGTTTTCCTGCACCCGTTTTTCAACCGTCAATTCAAGTTCACGCCTGGCATCGTCAAGCTCGCGCTGCTTTTTGAGGAGGTCGGCCTGTGCTCGTTGGGCTTCGGCGAGTTTTTCATCCCGCTGTTTCAGGATTTCCTGAAGGTCGGCAAGTTCCCGCGTTTTCTGATTGAAGTCGTTGGCCAGTGCGAGTTTGGCTTTACGCGCCTCATCAGCGGCTATTTTCCCGCGCTCCTGTTGCAGCCTTTCAGCCACTTGATTTTCGAGGGCATCTTTCGCTTTGGAGAGGGCTTCCTCCCGCTCCTGAATTGATTTTTCGCGCCCGGCGACGTCGAGGTCTTTTTGTGCCAGACGCTTTTCGTAGTCGCGCCGGGTGGATTCAATGAGCGGGGCTGCCAACGATTCCGTCAGCTTGATTTCGTTTTTGCACTTCGGGCAAATGATGGTTGGCTCGGCCATAGAATCCTGCTTTCAAAGGAGCCAATTGTGCGCTTTGTGTGCGGTTCATTCAACCTGAATATGGCAACGAATGGCCAACGTGGGTGGAACAATCTCACATTCGTCTTGCCTGTATCCACCGGCATTTGCAGCTAGACACCATCCCCGTAGCAATGGCTACGGAAAATCGCAGGGGCAAAAGCCGGAGTTGAAATGCGTTGAATTGTGCTGACGGATTCAATGTTATTCAACGCATTCGTTCAACACTGCTAAACGCATTTCAACACAGACATTCATGCGCTGAAATCATGCGGCTAGATCGCACCCAGGACGAAAAAGAAATGAGCGACTCGAAGAAAGCAATTTGCTGTTTTAGGCAAGGCACGCGTTACCCCGTGGTTTTCCACAGTTTTTACGGCTCGCCAATAGCTCACCGAAACTTGTGCGGAGTCCCGCGAGATAGAACACGCAACGTAGACATCTTGCGAAATGCTTCGCATGGAGCCAACCGTGTTGCTTTCAATGTAGCAAACTTTGCTGCTTCAGGATGTTGCCTCGCGTGATTACCACCTTGTTGCTTCATCCGGTGCTAACCGCGTTGCGAAGTCAATGCTAACCATTTGCCACTCCGCGTGAATCGCCATCCCATTGTATGGCTCGCTGTGCGTCGTCAAGGACACTACGAAAAACGGCTCAAACATGACTCGTCGTTTTGTCGTTCCTCCTTGACGATGCTCGCTTCGCCAAAGGCCGGACGGCGATTAAGGCTTCACGCGGGAAGTGTCACGGTCATGGGTTGAAATACCAATGAATCAAACCGGCAATTCGCCGATCTCGATAAACGCACACAAAATGCGTGAGCGGCGGTCACGATTTCGGGGCGTCTTTTGCTTTCAGGAAAGCGTCGAGGTCTGCCTTTTCTTCGGAACTCATCATTCTCACGTTGGCAATGCGCGGTCCGCGCGGGGTGTATGCAGAATTTTCTTTTGGCAGCTGAACATTGTTTGTGATGGGCGTTGCTGGCGCGGACGTGGCCGGCGTGGGTTGTGGGGCCACAGCTGGCGCACTTGGCGGCGTGGCCAGGACATTTGCCGCTGGCGTGGTTTTCGCCCGTTTCCGCCGCTTGCGTGATTTTCCGCCGTCCAGGACGATGCGGCCGTATTCGGCCACGCGCGCCCGACTGGTCTTGACGCCATGTTTTTCCAACAAGTCGGCAACTGACCTATACGACGCCCTTTTGGCGCGCAACGTGACGATGAATTCATGGAATGGTCTGAGGTTGTTGAAGGGGATACGATGTGGATTAGGCCGAAACTCCTGGATGGCCTTGCGCAGCGATTCAAGATCGGGGGTCGGTGGTGGTGTAGTCGGCGTATTCATAATTTTTGAATGTGACGGTTGAAAGCTGACGGCGAGAGTCTTAGGAGTTGCTTGCGGGATGTTGCGCGGCTGATGCGCCGCCATTGCGTGAACAGATTGCGGGTTGTCTCGCAAGTTTCCGGTGCCGACGCCGCGCGTCCGACATCGGCGTAACGCAAGTTATCTTGCGAGTCGTCTCGCCGGTTATCCGGCGACAATGCGTCGGCTGATGCCTGCCTGTTGCGCGGATATTGCGCGACTGTGGCACGAGACATCTCGCCGGATGTCTTGCCGGTTGTATCGCGGGCATTGCGCGACCATCTTGCGGGACTCCGCACAAGTTTCTGCGAGCCATTGGCGAGTCGCAAAACCTTAGCCCGGCTAAGGGGTAAGGCTTGCACCCTGTCAAGGCGGTAGCCAACAACCGTGCGACTGCACCGTGCCCCGAAAATTGTGCATCGGGTTTGACACGCTTCGTGAACGCGACTGCGCAAATTGATGATGCGATTTGTGACGTGAAATTGAACGTGTCGGCGCTTGCCTGTTTGCAGACGCGCCGGTCACAGTCTGGTTGGCTGGAATGAAATGTGATCACGGTTAGTCCATTGTTTCGTTGTCATCATTCCGTGCCGGGTCGGCATCGGTAATGATGATTGGCGGTGGTGATTGAATCGGCGGTTGCATCGTGAAGATGATGCCGGGAATGACCGTGGTGGAATTTCTGTGTGGTAATTTCCTCCGCAGTCCGCCGCTAAACATCCAGGCGATTACCGCCAGTGCCAGCCAGACGAACACCAGGTAAAGATAAACGCCGTAGTCATCAATGAAGCCATCAAGCGCCTGGAAAAAGTGGTCGAGCAATTTCAGCATTTCAAGATTCGGGTTCATAGTTCTATCTCCATTTTCATTTCGTCACTGTGTCATCCAAGCCGCAGCCGTGGCGGTTGCAAGCCTCGCCAGCGCGTTTTTTCAGAGTGGCGATCCCAAGTTGCACCCGCCTCGAATCCCCGGCCTGTAGGCGCGTTAAATTCGAGTCAGGCGCGTTCATGTGCCATGTCAGGGAAGAAATCATGGCGAAAATCATTCCACCGATTTGACGATGGCGAGAATGGCGGCCTTGAGCGGGGCCGGTAGTTTTTCCCAAGCGGTGACTACTTGAGACAAGTCGTGGCTTGACGAGACTGAAGTTTGTGTGTCTCTTTGTGTGTCGCTGTGCGGATTTCCCTTATTTTCGCCGGGAAACTGTGGGGTTCGAATCCCCCTCTCTCCGCCAAATTTAAAACGAAGATCGAGGATAGAAGATGGAAGATGGACGGGTCATTCTCCTCGTGAGGCTATCAACGCTTTTGGTCCTTATTAAATTTCGAAACTGGCCCGGAAAGCATTTTCAAAAACTCGGCGGCTGCCCGCCGCAAGGGCCGTTGCCGCGGCCAGACAGCGACGATTTTCCGCGTGGGCCTGGGCGATTTCACTGAACGATACACAGGCAAATCGTTCCGATTGGATTGCGCGGCCATCGCCGGAATCAGTGACAGACCCAGGCCCGAGCGAACGAGTGCTTGAATGGTTTCCAACTGCGCGCTGCGAAAACTGATGCCGGGTTGCAAATCTCTGCGGTTGCAGAATCCGAGCACCTGGTCCCCCAGGCAGTGCCCTTCTTTCATCACAATGAATTTTTCGTTTTCCAGCTCCGACATGCTCACCGCGCGTTTCCGCGCCAGAGGATGCCCCGGCGGCAGCGCCAGCAATAATTCCTCGCTGAACAATTCCAATACTTCCATGCGCCCGTCGCGAATCGGCTGGCTGGCGATGGCGAAGTCAATTTCGCACGCGAGCAAATATTTCATCAACTGCGCGGTGGTATCCTCATGCACGATGACTTCCACGCCGGCAAATTTGCGGCCGAATTCGGCGAGCAGACCCGGCAGCAGATAAGGCGCGATGGTTGGCAGCACGCCCAGGGCGACCGTGCCGCGCAACAGGTCCTTCGCCTCCGCCGCTTCCCGCCGGGCCGCATCCAATTCATCGAGGATGCGGACCGCACGGCGCAGAAACGCTTCGCCGGGCGGCGTCAACTTAGCCGACCGCTTCATCCGGTCAAAAAGCTGTTCACCCAACTCGTTTTCGAGTTTCTGGATTTGCTGGCTCAGGGAGGGTTGTGAAACATGGCAGTGCTCGGCGGCGCGAGAGAAATTTCCCATCCGCGCCACGGCCGCCACATACCGGAGCTGATGCACTTCCATAGGTGATACCTATGATAACTACAGGAAACAAATATTTCAACGATACATCGCCGGCGGTTAGGATTTTCAAAACAACGAAAGGATTTTTATGTCAACCGAAGCCAAATGCCCGTTTCATCACGCCCCTGCCGCCGCCGCGACAAACCGCGACTGGTGGCCGAACCAGTTGGGGCTGGAGGTCCTGCGCCAGCAATCCCCCAGGTCAAATCCGATGGGCAAGGATTTTAACTACGCGAAAGAATTCAAGAGCCTCGACTTCGCGGCGGTCAAACGCGATCTCGCGGCGCTGATGACGGATTCACAGGACTGGTGGCCTGCCGACTTCGGGCACTACGGTCCTTTATTCATCCGAATGGCATGGCATAGCGCGGGCACGTATCGGACGGGAGATGGCCGCGGCGGCGCGGGCCGAGGTCAGCAACGCTTCGCGCCCGTGGGCAGTTGGCCGGACAACGTCCTCCTGGACAAGGCGCGCCGGCTGCTCTGGCCGATCAAGCAGAAGTACGGCCGGAAGATTTCGTGGGCTGATCTGATGATCCTGGCCGGGAACGTCGCCCTGGAGACGATGGGGTTCAAGACGTTTGGTTTTGGAGGCGGACGCGAGGATGTCTGGGAACCGGACCAGGATGTCTATTGGGGATCTGAAAGGAAATGGCTGGATGATAAGCGTTACTCCGGCGACCGGGACCTCGAGAAGCCGCTTGCCGCCGTGCAGATGGGTTTGATTTATGTCAACCCGGAGGGCCCCAACGGCAAGCCTGACCCTATCGCAGCGGCCCGGGACATTCGCGAAACGTTCGCGCGAATGGCGATGAATGACGAGGAAACGGTGGCGCTTATCGCCGGCGGCCATACGTTCGGCAAGACCCACGGCGCAGGGCCGGCGTCACATGTGGGGCCCGAGCCGGAACTGGCGGGACTTGAAGAACAGGGGCTGGGTTGGAAGAGCAACTTCCGCTCGGGCAAGGGCGGTGACACGATCGGGAGCGGTCTGGAGGTCATCTGGAGCCAGACCCCGACGAAGTGGAGCAATTATTTCTTCGAAAACCTGTTCGGCAACGAATGGGAACTAACGAAAAGCCCGGCCGGCGCGTATCAGTGGACGGCCAAGGGAGCGGCCGCGACGATTCCGGACGCGCACGACCCGTCGAAGCGGCGCGTGCCGACGATGCTGACCACAGACCTTTCCCTGCGCCTGGATCCTGTTTACGAAAAAATCTCGCGGCGTTTTATGGAGAACCCGGCTCAATTGGCCGACGCTTTTGCGCGGGCATGGTTCAAACTGACGCACCGCGACATGGGCCCGCGCGCCCGGTACCTCGGCCCGGAGGTTCCGGCGGAAGAACTGATTTGGCAGGACCCAATTCCCGCAGTTAACCACAAGCTGATTGACGCGCAGGATATCGCGTCGCTGAAGGGCAAAATTCTGGCCTCAGGCTTGTCTGTCTCAGAGTTGGTTTCGACCGCGTGGGCATCGGCATCCAGTTTTCGTGGCTCAGACAAACGCGGCGGCGCGAACGGCGCGCGGATTCGCCTGGCGCCGCAGAAGGATTGGGAAGTGAACCAATCGGGGCAACTGAGCAAGGTCCTCAAGTCGCTGGAAAGCATTCAAAGCGCGTTCAACAACTCGCAGTCCGCCGGCAAGAGGGTTTCGCTGGCTGACCTGATCGTGCTGGCTGGTTGCGCGGGCGTCGAGCAGGCGGCGAAAAATGCCGGACACAATGTGACAGTCCCTTTTACTCCCGGACGCATGGACGCATCACAGGAGCAAACCGATGTGGCCTCGTTCGAGCCCCTTGAGCCCGTTGCGGACGGTTTCCGCAATTATCTCAAACGTAATTACACCGTCCCGGCCGAAGCCTTGCTGGTGGATAAGGCGCAATTGCTGACACTGACTCCACCCGAAATGACGGTGCTCGTGGGCGGCATGCGCGTTTTGAAGACCAATTTCGGCGGCACACAACATGGGGTCTTTACAAAGCGACCGGAGGCGTTGACCAACGATTTCTTTGTGAACCTGCTCGACATGGGCACCGAGTGGAAACCGGTTACGAAAGACGCCGACGCATTCGAAGGCCGCGATCGCAAAACCGGTGAATTGAAATGGACCGGCACGCGTGTCGATCTCGTCTTCGGCTCAAATTCGCAGCTCCGCGCGCTGGCAGAGGTGTATGGAAGCTCCGATGGGCAGCAGAAAATGGTTCATGATTTTGTCGCCGCGTGGAACAAGGTGATGAATTTGGATCGGTTTGATCTCGCGTAAGCGGGGTTTCGTTTAGCCACAGATATTCACAGATGAAACACAGATTGGCGCCTTGCGCCGCGCTAAAATCTGTGTTTCATCTGTGTTAATCTGTGGCTAAAAGATTTCGAACCTTCCCGTAACACTCACCCCTTGGCAAACTCCGCGCGGTCCAGATCCGCTATCAGTCCGGGCCCGGTCGGTTTCCAGCCGAGTTTCTTTTGGGTCCTTTGGCTTGAGGCTGCAAGGTCGTGGGCGGCGAACAGAGCCAGCCAGCCAAAATGCGCCTGGGCTTCTTCCGGCGTTATTGATTTCACTGGAATCTTCAATCCCCGGCTGATGGATTCGGCGATATCCCGCATGGGCACGCCTTCTTCGCCGACCGCGTGATATCTTGCGCCTGTTTCGTGTTTTTCGAGCGCCAGCCGGTAAAGACGGGCGGCATCCGAAACATGCCCCGCAGCCCAGCGATTGCGTCCTTCACCTATGTAGGCTGAAACGCCTTTCTCGCGCGCTAAAGCGACTAAATAAGTGATGAGCCCCTGTTTCCGCGGGTCATGAACTTGCGGCAGCCGCATGACCGATGCGTTTACACCCTTCAACGCGAGCGTCGTTTGTTCCGAAACACGGGGGAACGGGAAATTCGGCGGCACATCCATATCTTCTGTCGCAACCTGGCCCGGCCCGGCCAATCCCGATGTCCCTGATGTGACAATGAACGGACGATCGGAACCGGCAAGAACTGAGCCCAAGGTTTCGATGGCGCGTTTGTCAATTTGGGAAACCTCCACGATTTTCGAGAAGTCGTGAATGAAGGCGAGGTGAATGACGGCATCCGCAGCGGCTGCTCCCTTGCGCAGGCTGTCGAGGTCTTCGAGCGAACCACGTTGAACGTCCGCGCCAAGGGCCTCAAGCAAACTTGCTCCTTTATCAGAACGCGCCATGCCAAGGACTTTATGTCCCGCTCCAATCAGCTCTTTGACGACCGGAATGCCGATAAATCCCGTCGCACCTGTTACGAAAATATGCTTACTCATAATGTTTTCCTTTCTCTTTGACGTAATTATCCTCTTTTCTCGTATCGTTTTAGGGCAATATTTTGTTGCCCATGTTTTAGAAATATACTGTATATTCTAAAGCGGAGCTTGTCTCCGTATTATCAATATACGGAGACATTCTCCGTTTGCAAATTATTTTTTATGGCCAGAAAACGTTTGCAGCCTGCCGCGCGAAAGCCGCGCACCGACGCGCAGCGAAATCGCCAGCGCATTCTCGAAGTGGCGAAGGAAGCTTTCACGCGGTCGGGCGCCAATGCCAGCCTGGATGACATCGCCAAACAGGCTGATGTGGGTCCGGGAACCTTGTATCGGCACTTTCCCACGCGTGATGCGCTGCTGGAAGCGGTCTATCGAAGCGAGGTGGAAAAACTCGCCGCGGCCGAGCGGCAATTCGTCCAGGAACTGGGCCCGATCGAAGCCTTGCGGGCCTGGATGCTGTTGTTTGTGGATTACATCGCGGCAAAGCAGATTATCGCCCCGGCGCTGAATACACTGGTCGGGGGTCACTCGAAGGTGTTCGAGGCTTCCTACGGGCAGATATGGGGAGCGATTCGCGCCCTGGTCAATCGCGCAATCAAGAGCGGAGATATACGGGCGGACCTTGACCCGATTGACCTGCTTCGGGCGCTCATCGGTGTCGCTAATGTGGCGACGACGCCGGATTGGCAGAAAAGCGCCAGGAGGCTGGTGGATATTCTGATTACGGGATCGCGGCCGGGGAAATAGGGGCGGAATTTACGATTTACGATTTACGATTTACGCCATGGAACGCAGGCGGCGGGGCTGGTTTTGTTCGTGAATCGGTATTATCGGACGGATCGGTGCGAAGCTATGGAATTCAATGGTCGCCGGCAATCGTCGTGATGATTAATACCAGGACAACTATCAGCAACATCATCCCTAGAAACCACCAGTGCTCAAAGAAGGTCTTCCAACCGTTGTGTTCTTTGCGGTAGTCCATTGTAGGCTCAATCTACTGCGGGTTTTGGGGCCGTCAATGGGAATCATCTCATCTCAGGACTTGCACTTTTCCGTGACGCTTCAGGATGAAAGGTGTCTCATCGTCGTATGCTTCGTTTGAGACCCGAATTGAAGGGCGCATTGCTGATGCTGATGGGCCTTGTGCTATTACTCTTCTGCGTTTGGATTTGGATCGGGATTCGCATCGGCATTTGGACCTATCCGCAATATGACCGGCACGTCTGGCTGGTGGAAACAGTTCCGGTTGCGCAGGCACTCTGGGATCATCGGATTAACGCTGGGGACAATGCGTATGCGCTGATTCACGAGTGGAGACCTGATCAGATTGATCGATTTGGCCGCTGGATCGAAATGCGATGGTTTCCTGGCGGTGCATGCGACGATTGTATTCCTTTTATTGGAGTCAGCGTGATTGCCAAAGACGGCTTCCTTCTCAGCGCGGCCGCCTACAGTGACGATCGCTTAAACAACAGAATTTTCTTTAATACTGGCACAACCAATGATGAAGCCGACCTCATTGCCGCACGTGAAGCATATTTCGGTCGCCTGGAAGCCGAAAATGCGCTTCTCGCGACAAATTTCCCGGTTCTTCAGGAGCTTTGGCAGGGCAATATAAAGTCCGGAAATAAAGCGGAGGATATAATCAAAAAATGGCAACCCAATATGATTACGCAGTTTGACCATTGGACGATATTGCGGTGGTTTCCGGCGAATTCAACTCCAGCCACCAAACAGGTATTTGGCGTCCGAATGATTGCCAAAAATGGGATCATAGTTTACGCGAACCTTTTCTCTGACGACGGTCACCATCCAGCGTTGATAGATACCGAGACAACGCAGGATAAGGATGATTTCGATGCCGAATGCGAACAAAGCGTCGCTGCAAAACCTCAACACGGGACGAATGACACCCGATGAAAACACAGCGAATTGCGGCTTGCGGTCTAAATTGGCCGCAGGCCAGATTCGCGCTATCGCGCGGCTTCGCGATTAGCGGCTGAATTTTTCTCAACGTTACCCGGGGCGGCGCTCGCAGATTCGCTTGCCCCGGGCTAATATCGGCCGTCCTTCCAGGGCTTTTAGAATGTGGCTTCGCCGATAATCATTGCCTGAAAAACTTCTGGATTTCGCGGATGACTTCGACGAAGCGGTTCACTTCGTCACGGTTATTGTAAAAGTAGAAGCTCGCGCGGGCGGTGGATTCCACGCCGAGCTTGTGCATGAGCGGTTGCGTGCAATGATGCCCGCCGCGCAACGCCACGCCGGCCTGATCGGCCAGGGTTACAACGTCGTGGGCGTGGACGTCCTTGAGCAGGAAGCTGACCAGGCCGGCGCGGCTGTCGGAATTGAGTTTCGGGCCAAAGAGACGGATGCCGTCGAGTTCGGCCAATTTTCCATAGGCGTAATTGGCCAGATCGCGATCGTGGTTCCAAATGTTTTGCCGGCCAATGGCATCCAGGTAATCCATAGCCACGCTCAAGCCAATGGGGCCGGAAATGTCCGGCGTGCCTGCCTCGAACCGATGGGGTGCGGGCTTGAACTCCGTTTTGTCGTAACCGACGCTCAAAATCATTTCACCGCCGCCCTGGTAGGGCGGCATGGCGTCGAGCAATTCCTGCCGACCATAGAGCACTCCCACGCCGGTGGGCCCGCAAATTTTGTGGCCGGAAAACGCAAAGAAATCGCAGCCGATAGCCTGAACATCGACCGGACAGTGCCCGGCGCTTTGCGCGCCGTCGACGACGGTCACGATGCCGCGTTTGCGAGCGCGGGCGCATAGCTCGGCCACAGGATTGAGCGTCCCGAGCGAATTGGAAATGTGGACCATCGAAAAAATTTTCACGCGCGGCGTCAGCAGCGAATCCAATTTTGACAGATCCAGCAGGCCATCGTCGCCGGTGATGGGCACATACGCGACCTGGGCGCCCGTGCGCTGCGCCAGCAATTGCCAGGGCACGAGATTGCTGTGATGCTCCATTTCGGTGAGCAGAATCAGGTCGCCGGATTTGATATTCTTCGCGCCCCAGGCATTGGCCACCAGATTGATGCCTTCGGTGGTACCGCGGGTGAAGACAATTTCTTCGGCGCTTTTTGCGTTGATAAATCGCGCGGCGCGGGCGCGGGCGTCCTCGAAAGCGGCCGTGGAGCGGTTGCTCAATTCATGGATGCCGCGATGGACGTTGGCGTTGTCGCGTTCGTAGTAGTGGACCAGCGCGTCGATGACCGCGCGCGGTTTTTGGGACGTGGCGGCATTGTCGAAATAAATCAGCGGCTTGCCGTGGACCTGCTGGTCAAGGATGGGAAAATCCTTGCGGAGCGAAGACCAATTTGGTGTTTGAACACTCATTGAAGATTGAATTTTAGCATGGAGACAGAGAGAACACAAAGAAATGCGAGGGGCGGTATCTTATGGACCGGATTATTCATAACGGAAGGAAGCCGTAATTCGGCCGTAGCGCAGGTTTCCAAACCTGCCGTATCGCCGATTTCCAAATCGGCTGATCGTACGACGTTTTGCGGTGCTTGGGTTCAGATAAGCCGCAATTGGCGGCGTTTGTTCTCAAATTGGACGGGCGTGTGACTTCGAACGGTTAGCGGGTTTAGAAACCTGCGCTACGTGGTTGCAAGGCCGATGCTGGCACAGCGCGAAGTCAAAGATTCCGAGGACGAGGACGATTGGCCAGATATGACGACGCGAGGAATGCGAGGGGATTTAGCGCGATGGAAAGCAACGCGCCGGCGATGATGAGGTTTTCGGCATCTTCTGAAATCAAGCCGAAGTCGAAGCCCATGGCGGCCAGGATAAACGAAAATTCGCCGATCTGTGCCAGGGCGGCCGCGACCATCAAAGCGGTCGACAGAGGACGGCGCAATGCCAGGACAATTCCGAACGCGGCCAGCGATTTGCCGATGATGATGACGCCAACGACGGCCAAAACCTGCCAGGGATGGCTCACCAAAATCATCGGGTCAAACAGCATCCCCATGGCGACGAAGAACAGGGTGCCGAAAGCATCCTGAAGAGGTTCCAATGTTTCGGCGGCGCGATGGCTCAAATCGGATTGATGGATGACAACGCCGGCGAAGAATGCGCCCAGGGCGAGGGAACAGCCAAATAATTTTGCCGAGCCATAAGCCACGCCCAATGCCAGCGCGACCACCGCCAGGGTGAATAATTCCCGCGAACGGGTGCGTTCGACCACGCGCAGCACCCAGGGAAACAGGCGCGCGCCCAGGATGAGCATGATGGCAACAAACACGGCCACCTTGGCCAGCGCGACTGTCAGGGAAAGCCAGACGTTCGCATCGCCCGCATGCTCCGCCGAAGAGCTATCGCCATTTTGTCCAAAAAACGCGGGCAGCAATACCAGGGTGACGACCATGGCCACGTCTTCCACCACGAGCCAGCCTATCGCGATTTTGCCATCCGGAGTGCCCAGGGTATTATGTGTTTGGAGGGGTAGAGTAGGCGAAGTGAAACGCTGGGGATTGAACTGACCGAAGTTGTCGGTTCCGTTGTTTCACTTCACCCCTCATCAAACCGGACGAACGGATTTCCCGTATCCGGCTTTCCGGGTCGCTTCA
>Ga0335075_10000732_pt1 | contig 55753 bp, 71 predicted proteins | sample Lox_Sample_24_FD_206723 | JGI IMG/M metagenome (GOLD analysis project Ga0335075, IMG submission 206723) | Soil microbial communities from Loxahatchee National Wildlife Refuge, Florida, United States - Lox_Sample_2.4 | ecosystem: Environmental > Terrestrial > Soil > Wetlands | place: USA... | reverse complement strand
CGTTTTACCAACAACGTATCGTTAGACTTTAGGGCAATAATAACGGAACCCATAGACTGGGCGATCAATCTCGATGTCTAGTACAAAACAAACGATCGACTTCCCGTTCAATTTCTGCTTCCGCATTGATCGGCAACTCGGTGATGCGCTACTTCGGAGTCCCACGTCGACCATCGGTCAGCTACTCTATCTTTTTGCCACTGACTAGGGTTCCGTGGAACTGCACCCGCTGTGGTTTCCAGTCGACGCGAGCTTATTCTTCCAGAAACGGAAAGCCTCTCACTTCAGTCTATGAGCTCAAGGGACTTATAGATTCGCATCAGTCTCCGGTTATCCTCGATTGCACATGGTTCATGCCCAATGTGCCTCGCGATGCGCTTTCAGAGTTTCAAAAAGGTCGAATTCCGGGTGCTCGGTTTTTCAATCTAGATGAAGTGATTGATAAAACGAGTCCCTATCCACACATGCTGCCAAGTCCGGAAGCTTTCGCACAAGCTGCAGGTAATAAGTCACGAGAAACTGTTCTGATCCCCAGGGTCACTTGGAATAACTCCAGCGGTATATATGATTTTTTATATCTTTCTCATCACAGGACAATGTGTGCTGTTATGATAGTCATGGAATCTTCTCGGCCCCACGTGTTTGGTGGACGTTCAACGTCTTCGGGCATCGCACTGTAACGGTGCTTGATGGGGGACTCCGTGCTTGGAAAACCGAAGGGGGAAGAATAGAAGATACCCCGCCGAAGGAGTATCCAGCAACTCAATATCCAGTACCAGCTAAAGATGGGAGTCTTGTGACTTCGTTCGAAGAAATCACTGACATTGTCGTCTCAGGCGACACATCCGTTCAAATATTGGACGCTAGATCGAACGGAAGGTATTCACGATATGGACCATGTCATTGATCTAAGGTTTCTTGGGATCGAACCGGAGCCGCGCAAAGGTTATAACGGGCTGGTTCACGACTTACTCTAGGATTATCTTCCGGTCACATACCAGGGTCACTCTCATTACCTTTCACGCAGCTCATTAATCAAGAGACTGGTAAGTTTCATGACTTGAAATACCTCCGAGAATTCTTTGAGACGCATTTCGACCCTTCTAAACGTATCATTACATCGTGTGGAACAGGTCCATCTACACTGCACGGAGTCATTACTAATAAGTTCAGGCGTCACGGCGAGCATCCTCTTTCTTGCGCTGGAGGCCAGTGGTTTCCGCCCAGAGAGAAGCGTCTATGATGGGAGTTGGACGGAGTATGCCTCTAGGCACTCAGACAGCCCTGCCATGATAAGCAAGGATGGAAATTCGGCGACGGTGGTATAGTTTCCGATGGGTGCGGCATAATAGCGAAAATGTACTTAGATGCAACAGATAACTTATTTGAGGGCTAACTTGTCACAAATAGCATTCGCGAATGCAAGAAACAATATCTGATGATCTCGCCTAACTGATGTCTCCTTTATGACCGACTCAGGAAGGCCTATAACTCAAGCCAACCTTTGCCACATTCCCTTCCCAACGTATCGAGCCGTACACCTTCAACGACATCGTACAATGCATATATCTGATCTGCCTTTGCTTCGAACTCCTCCAGAACTTCTCGTAACTTTCCGGCAATTGCCTTCCTCTTCCTCTTCCCTGTGCCTGGATCTAATGCTTCGTATTCCGAGGTCAATGCTCGGTATTGCCTTTCGTTAGTGCGTTTAATTTGTTGAGTTACAATTGCAGGTGGTGAAACTCGTCTTGTAACTGTTCCAATACAGAGGAAAGAGCTTGCTTTGGAGGGACGGAGGGACGGATAGAAGCTGCTTCATGATATAGAGGTTGCGAAATCTCGTTCGTATTGAGTTCCTCTAGCGGTTTCCTGAAACCGGGGCCTGTTTATAAGAACGAGAAAGTTTCGGATTTACTTTTCTTCGCTAGACGACGCTTTCGGGAACAGACGGTACACCTTGTCTCATTGTGTCTGGCTAATCCATCAATGATATTTTGTATTTCCGCATTCAATCCAGATGACTCCGCAGGGGGACGTAACCATGGCTGAATTGGTATATCCTAACAGTCAGATAAGTACATGCCGGTTGGACCTTATTTCTACGACGAAGGGGTCTTTCGTTATTGTCGCTCGACTCTGTATCTGAATCACTTTCGATAGAAGCTCGGGGTTCGTCGTCTGAACTACTTTCGACAATAACTTTCTGAATCCTCCGACGACGAAGCTTCTTCTGATTACTCGTTTTACGATCTGTCGCATTTTCCAATTGGATGCGAATTGTCTATAATTAAAGTTGTTTCATCATGACATTACCTGGAAATGTCCTGCAGTATCCTCAGTGACCTTCTCGAGTATCTCGGTTGATGATGCCGCCTTCCTCACTTGCGTCTCTTTGTCCGAAGCTCTTTGACGGGCCTTGATGTCTTCGATCTCCTTCTGCAGTTCCGCAATCTCGTCGGCCTAGTAGCTTAGACATATCGGCTTTCATGGTACCTTTATAAAATTTTGAAGCTTTTCGTTTCCTTTCCTCGGCTGTGTCCTTTGTTTCTGGAACACGTCGTTCCTCTTATATTTTTCTGCTTCGATTTGTTCCTTGATTCGTTCTTTAGCATTCTTGTGTGGTGTCCTTAATGTCGTCCTTGATGCGGATTGATATTGGGACTTTAAAATCGCAATTTCTTCTTTAAGTGCATTGTTCTCTATTCTCAATCCGTCGGACTCATGAGTTGCTGTAACTAATGCTTCAACGGCAGCATCTCTTTCCTCCTGTAAGCTTCGCGTCCTTGTCTGTTCTGTTTCCAGTTGTGCTTCGAGCATAGAAATCCTTGACTTCAAGGCCTCCATCTGGTTCTGGAGTCCTATTGTTAAAATCCCCATTGCAGTGGAGGTATACTCATTCTCTCCTTGGCATGAGATGCCTTTTGTCGTTCAAGAGCTTCGTCAGAATCTTCAACGCTCCCAAACCCTGAATCTCTGGATGACCTCCGTAGCATCTGATGTTCGGAATCGATGAGACGAGCTTTCTCCATTTCGTATAATACTTTCTGATGATGAAGCTCATTCTCCAATTCTCGGACTCGAGTTTTCTGTTGATTGTTTTCCGATGTCAGATGCCTGACTTTGTCTTGGAGTTTTCGTAGACCCGAAATGATATCTACCGTTAGTGGTCATCGTTGTTCAGAATGACCTTTTTCGTCCCGAGGGATTGGGATTGAGCTTAGTGGTGCTACATAGCTTGAACTTTCTTTTCCCAAATTGTGCTTTGTTGGCTTGGGTGTCGTATCAATGAGAGACTGGATACCAGTAATATCTGGGAGACGAAAAGATTGATTTCGCGTTGGAGTAGCCTCCCGTTGTCGCTGATGTCGATTTTGGACAGTGTCAATCCCCAGATCTTTGAACAATTGGGTCGTGTCTTTGAATGAGCGAGGCAGTGTTGTTGCTGCAGAGTCTTTTCGATGCTCGTTTTCGATAGTCTTACCGACTGGATTCCCTGGACGTGCAAAGGGAGGACTTGTCTTTACATAACGATCCATCAATGCACTTCGAGGTCTCCCCGGTAATTGCTGCTTCCCTGGTGTCGTGGCATGTTTAAACATATTATCCAAGTCCGATGGCAGATCTTTGAGTCCTGATCTGCCGTATTTTTCGATTGGCGAGAAGGGTCTCCGGAATTCTCCAAAGTCCGATACGGATCCCGTTCGGGCCCGGCTTGAAGGGCTATGCAACTGCGCCGAGAGGTCTTCATCAGGTACAAGAGGCCGATGTTTGCTAAAATTTGTCTGACCATTGAAATCCTTTGAACTAAGCTGCAGCATTAATCGGTATATAATAATGGAGGGTACCTCTGGGCTTCCCATTTCTTTACCTGCGCCTCGAGGCATTTCGACACTTTCAAGAGAAGAGTCAACTCCTTGCATGCTGAAATCGCGGAAGTGTTTGTTTAAATCTTCCGTTGAATGTGGTGGCGAACGTGGGAAAAAGTCATTGGAGTCGGCAGTATCGATATCAGGACCTTGGTAATCCATTGAATAGTCGTGGGTATAGTCATCTGGTGGATTGGCCCGTCTTGACTCATTCAGGTTGGCAGAACCTTTATTCAGTGAATAATGTCCGAGATCTCGATCCATTTCTTGTCCTAGCCGTAGTTTATCTCGTCCGTGATGTTGTGAGAAGTCCAAGTCTGAAAAAGGAGCTGCAATTGAATTTTTTACACCGTTGAATCTTTGACGAACCTCTTCTGCAGCTAACATTAAAAAAGCCGCGTCTCATACACGAACAAAAGGAATGCGGAAACGAAAACAATTCCCAATTTCCAAAATACACTCGTTTGTGCTGATGAGCGGGGGGAATGGATGTAGTGTTGCCCCGGAGGATTTGTCTGATTCGTATGACCCGCGTAGCTGAATGTCAATTTATGCTCAAACCTCAAAATGTAAACAATGGACCCCTTATCCTCGGACAGCAGGGTGTCCCATTTGTTTACTTTTTGTGGCTTTGTAGATCTCATGGTCAGCCAAACAAAACGAGGCGATCAAACAATCTCGATTCTTTGACCAGCCAACCAACCACAAGATCTCAGGAACCGAGAAAGAATCTGCCTTGTGTTCTAGTTCATTGCTATTTCATCCATCTTTCCAAACACAGTATGGCTTCACCTCCCCGACGTATGACTCGGGCCCGAGCTAAGAAGGAAGGCTTTGAACCAGACTGGCGGATCAATCCCAATTGGAAGACCCCCAAAAAATCAAAATCCACAGTCACAAAGTTGGATTTGTCTCAAAGCAATACAACCCGTCGCGATGGAAAGGAGCATATTGTCGCTCACGTCACATCGCAAGTACCCTCTCCGCTTAAGATTCGAGTCGCTGCCAAACTACCGCCTCCCTCGACTGTCGATATGCCCTGTCATAAACAACAGACTTTGCCGTCTTCCTCAAACACTACTGCTTCTTCCACCATCTCTAGTCCGTCTAAAGAATCGAAAATGGGCTCACCGATTCGTGTACGTCCCAGAACAACGGCGAAAATTACGGCTATGGTCGATAAAGAGAATTCGCCGCTTCCTATTATTATGGCAGTAAAATACAGTTCTCCTCCGAAGTTCATTCCACAAACAGAATCGCTCTCTCCTACGAGAGTTGAGCCATTACAGACTACTCCAGCGGAACAGCGAGGAAATATTCAGCCTTCTGTTAAAGTCCTCTCTACTCCGATTCGGATATTGAATACCCAAACCCCTCGACGCTATCTGGGCAACGCCAGGCGTATACCTGTGAGACATGAATCGAAGCTCACCAAAAATCGCAACGAATCTGCTGCTGGGACCGATGCAGCTCCCGCGGCTAGTCGAAACGCAGGTGCAGCTACTCGACTCAGTCCCACGAAACTTCAGGCCGCTAAGCACTACAGAAGTGACGGACAAACCTTCGTATCATTCGCCTCTGCCAAACTCGACGTTCTTCAGCTTTCAGGCGATTTTGGCTTTACGTCAAAGTCTCATAAAACAACTCCTAAACGTACACCCAGATCTTCTGATTCTTCCGGCCAAGTACCTGCCCATCAACCGCCAACAAGATTGCATAACACCCCGCGTAGACATCCACCACTGCCCACCGCTGGAGATAGGATTTCTACAATGAGAAACAGTAAGTTATATATCGACGAGAAGCCGAAAACCCCGGTATCCTCCGATCTCAACAAGGGTTCTAGCAAGATCCCCGGATTTCCTGATCGGCACTCGCCAATTGATCTATCCTCTCCTGTCCCCTCACATCCCGCTCGCTTTACCTCGATGAAGGAACTTAAGCCAAAGGTTACTAGGAGTCCATGGCGAACACCTGTCAAAGGAGTAATTCATACACCTGCGCAATCGGTTCGTAAGGTATGTTTTCGAACTCCTAGCCCAAGTCGAGACGGTGAAGGCGATTCTGGGCCGGACTCCGGTGACGAAGAAAATGGTCTGATCGAAAGTCCGTCAGCCCACCGAACCAGCATAGGCGAGAAACCAAAGAATTCTCTCATGACCCCCGTCTCAGCTTTCTCCCCCAAGGTATTCGATTTGAGTGACACAGACAACTCTACGTACGACTTGTTCACACCTCGAAAGTCAAGATCCTCAAAGACACTTCCGACGAATTCTCTTTCGATCTCGGATCCTGCACCTATCTCTGGCACAGACGCCAAGATAGAACGTGGAAAGATCTACGAGCTGAGCACCCCAGCTGTGCCGACTGGTATGGATTCCGGACCCGATTCCATCGGTGAGAATGGGGATAACATTGAACCTGTCAGTTTCGTTGAGCCAGTGTGCCCACCCGGCCAAGGAATTTTGGTAGACAAAAGCATGCCCATCTCAGTGTCGTCAGATTTGGAGTCACATGAAGTCTATGAATCTGTTAGCTTGAGTAGAGGTTCTTCTCTCCAGCCTTCTTACGGTGTTTCGGATCTGTGTCTTCAGAAGCCAATGGCAGCCGAGAGGGATTATCAGATGCCTCTTCATGGGGTGGTGGCATTCGTGGACGTTAAGACATCTGATGGGGATGATGCTAGTGCTCCGTTTGTTGAAACTCTAAAGAAGTTGGGAGCAAGGGTGGCAAAATATTGGAATTGGAGTGGCGACGATATGGACAAAGTGGGAATTACACATGTTATCTTCAAACAAGGAGGCCCTCGAACACTGGCCAAGGTGAAGTTGGCTCGAGGTCGAGTAAAATGCGTCAGTTTGGGATGGATCTCACGGTAACCGCCGACAGGTCGGGTCTGACGATAGGTGTGAAACAGAAAACTCGAAAGTTGATGAGAGTGGATTCCTATTAGAAATTCAACCCGGTTCTTACGGCCACAGGGTACTGGTCCTCGCGGTCCTCGTTAACGTAATAGAGGAGGAAGTCAATGGAGCCGCGTGCCTTGGTTTCAGCCAACACCACACCATTCAGAGACTCTAACGATAACTCGAACGATACAAACCCTTCCCGGAGTGCGCTTCATGAATTGTCGATCAACAAAGGTAAGTCTGGGCTTTCAGGAGAGACTGAGATGAAGACACAGAGGGCATGACACCTCTACAGACTTTGAGCTTGCAGCTTGCCCGTCGCAAATCTCTACAACATGCGCCAACTGTGAGCAGCCCTCTGGCGCGAAAAAGCTGGACGGTGGAATATCCGTTGTTTTGACCACTGGTATACACCTACATATACGGAGATCAGGTGCAGCCGAGTCAGATCCGAGATGCCAGTGATTGCTTGAGTTGGATCGGACAACTAGTATACTGGTATAACAAGTTTCTTTGAGTGAGTAGAAGGTCTAAACAAAATGACGAAAATTTATATAGTATCCATATTAGCATGGCACTAGCTATAGTTGCCATCTAGCTTAGGAAACAAATTTGGGATCAAGAATTAAGCGCTTAAACCATCGTCTCGCGATGGGCGATGTCTCGACGACGAGGCCCTTAATAATATATATGGCTGCGAACCACAGCCGAGATATTGGCCGGTCAATAGCACTGGAGCTGTAATTTGGGCCCGAGGTACGTGAGGAGGGGGGGTGAACATGCATGCATGTGAACAGAGCTGGTTCATGATTATGCCCCTTAGCTAACACGTACGTGCATATATACTAACGATAGATCGCTACTGTCCTGATCTCGATTGCGAAGGAACTACAGCAGCGGTGCATGGATATGCATATATCTTGGAAGTCGTCACTCATGCGAACACATGCAATGAATTAGCTTATTCCAAGCTTAGTTGCCCTTGATATTACTGCAGATGTCGAAGTTACTTCGTATATATAACGTTATAGCTTATACTACATGACATATATATCTTGTACTGTGGTCGGCCGGCTGCATCTGCTGGAACCCATTAGGACCGTAAGAACACCATGCATAAATTACCAGCTGCAGCAACTTGGAAGTCAGTATATCTAGATATATCGCTAACCCTGCACCGATCGCGACTGCAGCCGAGGCTTGTTCTTTTTATGTTTTTTGGACCCGACTGTACTAGCTATTATATTATGTCCCTTGTTCATACATATGTATTCACTGGCAAATTATAGAACGGCCGCTAGCGAGATGGAAGTGCAGGTGCCCGTGGGAATCCCAATTGTGCATGCATTTGGCCATCGGAATACAATTAAAACGTTGACCACGGACACCCTTCCAAGGTTACAGTGCTGCTTATCGGACTATGAAGGTAGCTATGAATGCTAACTACGGTTTTCCCAGCATGTGTGTACAGCAGCAGCCAGATCTTAGAGCTTAGGCTTGCACGATTATTTAACTTCGATTGGCGGTGAAGCCTTTATGTCAGCAGAAGATTTTAAATTAAAAGTGGCGGCGGGGGAGCTGGCGTGATTTCGTTTGAGAGGAGCTATGATTGGCCAATTTTGGGGACCTCCAAAAATAAGAGCGATCAGAAGTGGCGCTACCAAAACCCATGAAGCATCAAGTCAACTACTTCTTCAGCAGCTGCAGTAGTGCGGGAGAGTGGATTTATACCTGAGAGCTCTGGAGCGTAAGTGGTTCTCATCAGGACGTCCAAGAACTCTTTGCTTCCCGCAACGTTCGGCCTCGAATCGATCGCAGTGCGTCTGCACGGGCATCTCGAGACCTGCTAAGATCTAGGCCAATGGATCGATTCCTGGCGTTGTTAGTTTTGGCATCCACTATCTGCTTAAAGGTGACAGCAGAATTCTGCGCCAACATAAACACCGGGTCGTCTTTTCAGTCGGGTATGCTCGTAATAGAAACATGACTGATAATTTTCAAAGTCTACTCAATATATCAAAGTGTCGGGGCATGTTCTGAAACTTGCGACGGATATGCTTTTGCGATACTGCAGGGTTACGTATATCCATTGGGGAATCATTATCTAAACATAAGTTATGCTGGTGCTCCAACTACTCGCCATCGGTCGCGATAAATTCCGTACTTTGTAATGAACCGTGCCCCGGATATCCCAACGGTACCCCTCCGAATGCAGATGCAAATTTTGAACATGTACTCACATATGGGTTAGATTTGTGCGGAAACGAAACATCTGGTCTTTACAGTTATGTTCAAATTGGCCAAAGCTCGGGGTCACTATCACAGGCCACCGTGTCTCCTACCTCATCATCCACCTCATCATCCGACGCTGATGGTACCGTTGCATCCACAGCCAGCCTGAGATCAGTCGCCACCGTCACTGTCAACTACGGGACGACTGTGATAATCACAAGCTTTATCCCCGGCGACCCTACAACGACAATGTCTGACTCTTTACTCTACAGCCCCACAAGTAACCCTGGCTCGATTTCTAGTGTGGCATCTTCTGGCGAGTCAACCGGGGCGATCCAATCTGCTATCAGCAATTCTATGTCGTTTTGGAGTTCCACAGGAAAGGTGGCAGGTTTATTTGTAGCCATCGGGGTAATCGTGGCTTTCCTGGGTGTAGCAACAATTTGGATGTGCAGACGACGAAAACGGCGTCAAGACGAAGAAAAGACGGAGGAGCTCGGCCAGTCTATGGGAGAAAATGCTTCCCGAAATCAAAGCATTAGCCGTTCTGCGTCCCTGTTGCAATTGCTAGGTAAACGTGATCGGAGTTATCCAGAACAGACAACAGGCCCTGTGTCTGGCCAGAACATCCAACCAGTCGTCAGAAGTCCAACTGAATTGAGACTTCCGGTTGTGGACCAACGACTCGATCCTCAGTCGATGATGATCCGGTTTGATGAGAATGACTCTCGTACTAGTTTCCGTGATGAAGAGGATTATTCCAGAAGAGTTTGGAGAGTTACTAATGCCAGTGACTCAGATAGCGTCAGGACGAACACAACAGGGCCTTAAGAAGCGAATAACCTGAGCGTTTTCATTAACGGGGTGGGTATAATGCATTCATGTGAATTTGTATATAATACATACGATATCGGCATACGTGTCATCTAATTAGCAATGGGGTCAATCAAAGTTTACTCTCAGTTGAACCGACTCGAATTTCGGGATGCCAGATGAAATTGCCTCGCACGACGTAAATTATGTATGTACTTTATTTTTAGCTTTACCAGCTAGGTAGTCCGCTTCCAAATTTCGTCGGTTGTAGTTTGTGAAAACGCGAAAATTTTCTCGTTGTTTCATCACACTAGCCCATCTGATTTTTTTCCTTTCTCGTTCGCCTCGCCCTTGCACCTATTTTCTTCCTCTCGGACTCGTATTCTCCGGTAGAAACTTGTGAACTCAACACGAATCATGGCTTCAGCGGAACCCTCACAGACGGAAAGTCAGAATGAATCTTCTGCTGGCAATCTCAATCGCGTTTGGGTGGGAAATCTAGCTTATAAGAGTTCCGAGCAGGATTTGAGGGATGCCTTTAATGGCATGAAGATGTGACGCTCCATATTCGTTTCCCGTTGAACTGCAAGTTGACAACAATCTAGTTCTGAAGTAAGCTTGCCTGAGCGCTTTGGTCGTCGACAAGGTTACGCTTTCATCACTTTTGAAGATGCATCGGACGTCGACAAAGCCGTGGCAGAGGTCAACGGAAAAGAATTGCTTGGAAGGGAGATGAGAGTTCAAAAGGCCACCAGTGGTGGACCCTATACTTCTGAAAATGGAGATGGCGAGAACACCGGCGGTGAAGCTCGTAAATTGCGACCCAGACCCCGTGCAAAGGTATACATCCCTTTCTCCACCTGTCCTCGAAAAATGACACTTCCATGTTTGAATACAGTGATTAACTTACAGAGAGTAACCCGTCGCACACCGACAACAAGGGAAGATAGAACTGTCGATGCTGATGCTCCCCCTGAGGATGCTGAGAAACCTCTCAAACCACGTCATCGTACGCCGAAGAAGGCCATCGGAGATGAAGGAGTATCTGAAGAAGCAGATGGGAGTGGAGACCGAAAAAATATTGCTCGAAGAAGACCAGCGCGGAAGGGACCTCCTGAAGATGGTACCCCCAGTACGACGACAATTTATGTTTCCAACATTCCCTTTGAATACACAGATGACAAGGTATACTACTCCTTTCAGGTCGCAAGATACTGACCGTGTCAGCTAAAGGAATTGTTCGCCGACTACAAACCGACTTCTGCTTATATTGTTCCACGCCAGATCCCCAGATTTGTGATCCGTAAACTAGCTGAACGGGGTGAGGCTAGAAAAGGACGGGGATTTGGGTTCGTGACGTTTGAGGACGAAGCTGCTCAGAAAAAGGCTGTTGAGGAGATGGATGGGCGCGAGGTCGAGAATCGTGCTATTTCTGTCAAAGTTGCGATCGATAAGCCCAAGGAAGACAAAGAAAATGGCGACAACTCAGCAGCCGATGTAGATGCCAACGGCTCCTCATGAACTGAACTCAACATCGAGGTTTGAGGCCACAAATGAAAGTTACGGGCCAATCCGGAGTTTTCTCTTTCATTCTATCGCTATATAGTTCCATAATTCAAAATTGCCTAGTGTAACAAAAGTCACATCGAGATGTTAAAATTATTTCTGACGCATTATACAGGCTCTGTCGATCGTATATACCCCTGCCAGACGAAGCTCCTCCGGCTTTACGAAGCGTTATGTCCAACCCTCGCTCCCGTCCCTTGCCGTCAAAGTCTCCATCGCCAGCTAGAAATTCAAGTGTTTTACAGTCCACTCGCGCTCGTGTCGGCCGCAGTGTCAGTCAAGAATCTCGTGCTTCTACAGCTACACAAACAACGAAGCACATCCCGCCTGACGAAGAACCAAATGACATGCAGACCGTAAGGCACCTGCTCTAAAATTGATTGGCTAATATCAGTCTCGCAGGCCATCGAATCATCATGAAGGCGAAAATACTCGACTGAAAAATGAACTGGAGGAATGTCGTGTCTTGTTGTCCGAGTCAAAGGAAGAAGGTCTATCACTGCGGCAAGCTCTTGAAGCTGCTCGCGTAGAATATCAACGCTTGGAAGACGAGCTCGAATTATTGAAACTGGAGAAGGAAGACATGATCGAACAAATTAGAGGAGTTAAGAAGGCATCACAAGAGTCACAAAAGCTTGCTGAGAGTGAAGTCCGCCCATTCTAACGATATAGCTAATTCAAAACAGCGTGAACGCCTCATCAAAGAAAATCGCAAACTATTAAAATCCAACAGTGAACTCTCAGCTCAGCTAAAATCCCTTCGAAATGGTATACAGCTCGAAAGATCCCTCCACAACATATCTACGCCCATAGCCGAGGCTGAGACGAGCAAAGAGCTGTCGGTTCCTTTCACAGCGGCTCTAAGAGAAAAGGATCGGGAGATCGATGCGCTTCGTGTGGAATTGGCCGATGTAGAAGTTCGTCTAGCCGAACAAACTAGTTCTGCGCTTCTGCGAACGAAGCAGGTTGAGGATGCTCTCCTTCAGTCGAAGCTTGAAAATATTCGATTGGCTGAAGACGTTGAATCATATCAGATGTTGTTACGGGATCGCACACTTAAGGGCGAGTATCCGCTCCCTGGGCTTGAAGAGTATCCCGAGAGAGACGAATCCACATCGACTCGTTCGATATCGCCTCAGTATCCCGACCGGCTGTTCAAGAAACCATCATTGGCCTCGGAGCTGGAGGAAGCGGATCCAAGTGAAGACTCCGCCAGAATAAAAGGTAACCTGTTCTTTAGAGATGACGTTGAATTTTCTCACAGGTCTTCAAACCGAGATCCGTCATCTCAAGGATTCCAACAAGGCAATGACTCTTTACATAAATGAAATTATTGGAAGATTGCTTCGCACAGGGGGTTTTGAGCATGTACTTGAGAAAGATGTCAATAGATCGGTTCCTGCCAGTTCAACCCACGATCAAGCAGGCTTGGAGACAACGTCCCGAAGGACCTCCAATTTTGATCAGCAAGCACCGGTTCACAACCGGATGTCATCTGAGAGTGGTATCAGTGGGGGTTTGTCTCGAGCCTTTTCGTTTAGAAAACGGCCCGAAACCCCACGAACTATTGCCAACCTACGGCCTCTGAAGCTAGTAGAAGAACAACAACCACATGGTGACTCGAAATCAGAAACCGGTACAGCACCACATCGTGCGAGAGTGCATACCGACGAGAAAGAAGGTGATATTGAACAGAGGATCGCAAAGCGTAGTAGCTGGGTGCCGGGTTGGTTCGGAAAGGCAGGTCCAGCCTCCACTGACGAGACGTAGCATTTCTGTGTAATTAAACCAGTCTATGCATAATTTGGTTTTTGCCTTTGACTGTTAAGCTGAACTCTCTGTGTGGAGATTCTGGTTGTATTGACATTGTTCTGTCCTTGGCGCCGGCATGGGTCAATGATATCTTGTACAATGGACGAGAGGTGTTTCTTGGATACTACTGATGCGTCATGATGGAATCTTCCGAAATAATATCAAAGTTGAACAAAGATTCGTCAGATATTTGACAGTCCAGGCGAATCCGCCTTGCTAAACCGATCTAGCGACTGAGATGTCGACCGCAAAGTTGGTCAACTCGGATCCAAATGCCAAAACAAAGAATAGGAGAAGTCGAGCCAATAGAGGGATACAATTCATTATCCACGGCTTCATTTCCTATAAACCTGAACTATCTCTGATTGAGAACAGTGAGCTCTAACCTAGGCAACACGATTATATTCCTCGTCCGATACAGGTTCGAGCCATTCCATTTTACCATGCGTGACAGCGGTATGCAGCATATAACTGTCCTTGTCAGCTCCATGCCAATGAGTTGTCCCTGGTGGACACCAAACCATATCCCCAACACTTAACTTCTGCGGTTTTCCTCCTCTATCACAGATCCAACCCGACCCAGCTTTCACTGTGAGCAATTGGCCAAGTTCGTGCGTGTGCCAGTGAGTCCTAGCGCAAGGAGTGAACATCACATTGAGAATAGAAAGGCCGTCCTGGGCGAGGATCGGGTCTGCCCATACGTCCCCAGTAAACGTGGGTCCGAGGTGAAGAGACTCTTTGCCTGAGGCACGAGAATCGTGGATAATTGTCATAGGCATAGTGACGTTAAGTGAATTCCTGATTGACAACTACAGTCAAAAAGCGACGGGAGCGAACTAAACCTCGATCGGATACGCCGCGCGGCAGTTGTGGTTTCAAGTGGGGAGGCAAGGAACGGTGCCACTTTACGTACCCCGCATGAAAGTTAATACCCCGCAAATACACTTTGTATGTCCTCAATTTTTAGCTCGGTTGCTTGCTCTATCTCAATCTGGTCTCATACAGGCTGTCGAGAGTTTGTTCACCCCAATGGCAGCCGTCGGCGTTTCACGCGATGTCTGTAGCACTCTCAATTTCATCTCGCCGAATTCCGATTTCAATAGGAGATACATGGCGCCAATGAGTGAAATTAACACCGGAGTGTATGAAGAACACCAGATAATGATCAAAGACGCACGTTGCAACCCTGCCGACTTTACTCTTGAAAAAAATGGATTCACCTTAGTCACGCACAAAAGCAAGGTACAAGCAAAGTCAGTGTGGGCTCTGCAGACGCTTACTCTAGGTTACTGACTTTCGCGGACTGAAAAGCGATTGGAGTGGCGATTTTCGACGTGACGATCTCTACGGCGCCGAGATGCGAGACATTCTCCTTCGGCTCACTGGAGGAGACAAGGTGATAACTTTTGGTGTTGTCGTGCGCCAAACGGTGCCATCCGACACAAACTTTCAGCCCCCGGCAAGCGACGTTCACGTGGACTGGTCCCCCGGGCGTGCGCATCAACTGGCGGAAACTCTCCTTTCAAAGTCCGACACGCCGGAAATGAAGTATTCTCATTTCAGGTGTATAAATACATGGAGAGCCATCTCACCCCCACCACAGGACTACCCACTTGCGGTCTGTGACGCGAGGACTCTGTCGGGCACGAAGACGGTCCCTAATACCATGATCGGTGTGGACAAAATGCCAGAGGATTTCACCAAGCGCGAACTCTTGCCAGACGGTCCTGTACTGTCGGAAGCAGATTTATTCACGTACGACAGTAGGCAACAGTGGTTTTATTTTTCAAATATGAAAGACGACGAGCTATTAGTCTTCACGCTTTTTGATAGCCGTCGGCCAAGAGATGGGAGGAGCGCCCACACTGCATTCTGGGACAATCGAGAAGACGGCAAGCCGCGAGAGAGCGTTGAGATTCGATCTGTTGTGTACTTCGCGACCGGTTGCAATTAATTAAAGTGAAGTTTGCAGCAGTGCTGTATCTTGCGCACATGTTTGGATTCAATGAGTCGGATGTAATATTCTGCAGGTTAACCAATATCGATGCATGTAGTATGACATTATAAATATTGTATGTGAACGAGCACTAGCTAGCTATTGACGAACGATGTCAGCTGTGAATTCTACATATATACCTTTGAAACGAAATACATATGTATGCATCCTACTATACATGCATGTTTTGTTTGAAATGTAGTATGCATGTGGATATGTATATGTATGAAGTTATGCAGAATCATCAGTCGCAGGTATTGCATATACTAGTACTATGAGATGCATGGGTCTGGTTTATATGATACCTTCACTAGCTTAGAAGCACTTCTACTAGTAGCTAGCTAAGTGGATTGCAACTTAAACTCATTTATGCATGCCACAGTTAGTGGTAGAGTCAACACACACTCACTGCTGCAGTACTCAGTGTATATCTGTATCATTTGGTTTTTCGTCGATCATATTAGAAGAACTTTTGGGTGCATGCATAACTTGGTTGCTTACTATGGTACTGGTGCCAGCTGCAGCACCACGTGCGGGGCAAGTCCGGCGCGGGGAACACTCGATCGGTTGAAATTGGGGAATTTTCTTCGACCCATTTGCGACCTTGAATTGCTTTGCATTTGAACATCCCCGAATAAAGAAAGAGCCCGGGGTAGCTAGGTTGAGACCACATCAGAGTGGGCAGCTACAGCAGGAGTTACTATTCGCCAATTGCAGCAAATGGGTAAGTGATGTTACCTTAATTGCCTGTGAATTCTTCATGCTGATGTTCGCCAAGCCCCAGCATGGAACAGGCTAATCCGATTTATCGGTGTTGACAACCAAATTCATTATGGAGAACCCATCCTTCCGTCGGAAGATGCCGATATTGGCAGACTGGACGGATTAACTGCAAAGATTGTTGAAGGAAAATCGGTCTTCTCGGAAGATTGTATAGTTACGGACAACGTGGTCGAAGTACAAAAACTGCTTGGCCCCCTTACTCGATACGATGTTCCGACAACAAGATGTATTGGTCTCAATTACGCCAAGCATAGTACAAAGCCTTCTCTTCCTGTTGAATCCCACATTTGCTAACCGGTGCGAAGTCAAAGAGGGTGGACGGCCTGTCCCGCCTTTACCGACCATGTTTTTCAAAGGCGCTAACTCGATTGCTGGTCATGGAGATGTTGTCGAGATCCCGAAAATATGTCAGGATGATCAAGCCGATTACGAAGGTGAATTGGTTGTAATCATAGGAAAAGACGCAAAGAACGTGCCAAAGGAAAGGGCGCTGGATTACGTCCTCGGATACACTGCTGGGAATGACGTTTCTTCTCGGTACAGAATCCCCTGTCCCTAAGGTGGAAACCTCTCTGACTGCAGGAAATGGCAACGCGATCCGAAACTCGCAGGTGGTGTTCCGCAGTGGGGATTTTCGAAATCGTACGTACCTTCATACATATCTTTTCTTCGTTATTGACCACCTATCATGTAGGTTTGACAACTATGCCCCGCTTGGTCCGGCTATCATATCATCCAAGGTTAGACCCCCACGAGCTCTGCAAGTAGCTGATCGGTGCATAGCTCATTCCTGACCCCAATGCTCTGACACTTCAGACAAGAGTCAACGGACAACTCCGTCAGGATACCAACACAAGCGACATGTTATTTGACGTTCGTACGTTGATTGCCTTTCTTTCTCAAGGAACAACATTGGAGGCTGGAAGTATTATAATGACAGGTACTCCAGAAGGTAAACTTTCCTCTTGATTGTCCTAATACTCAAAGGTGTGGGATATGCAATGAAAAATCCGCAGTTTCTTAAGCCGGGAGACGAAGTGGAAGTTTTTGTTGAGGGAATCGGCACGCTCAAACACGGCATCGCCTTTGAATAAATGTGATGGTAGTTCAGTATTTGATAGAATTCCAAGAATGTATTCTTCGTATGATATTGGACGGGACTTGATTCTACTTTGACAACTACCGACCTACTCTCCTTCGCTTATTGGGTAATAAGCTACTCCCCCCAGCGTCCTCTCCAACCTCTCCAGATGGTAATTGACTCACTGCATCTGACTCTCTCTCTCTCTCGTGTTTTCGAGAGCCTCGACGACCGTCCGATTCCCTATCACGTACTGAATGATCTCTATCTCGACCATCTCGACGATAGTCCGTGTCTCGGCCCATACGATCTCTCTCGTGATGTTCTGCATCCTTACTTTCGCGACGCGGAGCACTCCTTCTATCCCCTTCCTTTTCTCTTTCTCTCTTCTCGCTGCGATCACTGTGCGACTTACTTGGAGAATGTCTGGAGAAGATTCTCCCATGATGACCTTCCTTAGATCTTTCCTGACGCGGATCATCTTTCTTGCTGCGAGTGGAGATTTCGTGATCCTCCTTCCTCCGTGATAAATCGACGTTCTTGTAACTACTTAGCCTTTGGTCTTTATCTTTGGAGTCTCTAGAGGCCGGAAAAAGTTCCTCACGAGATGTCCTTCTTTCCAGTGAAGACATTTCTTTTCTGTCTCCAAGAGATTCTTTCTCTTCCCGCAAGATCTTAGCACCGTCATTTCGGGATTCCGAGACACTGATCCGGTCTGACTGTTGCCGTGCCAAATGATCTCCGCGGCGTCTACCAAATTCGCTGTCGAAATTATCAGTACCGCCATTCACTCTAGGCCTATTGCCTTCAGTCAAAGGATTACGCTCCTGACTTGTAGGGGAATCTCTAGTAGTCTTCGCCGGTTCATTCATGATCCGTTCTTCAGATTGCTGTGATACCCTAGCCTTACTTGAGGAAGTGATGTCCGCCTTGGCCGGTCCAGTTTGAATATTTTCTTCCGTTGCACGATATGATTGCTCCGTATCAAATCCACCTCCGCTCCAACTATCAGGCCCCCTTGTGAGCCGTCGCGGGTCATCGTCCTGAAGGTCTCGAACAGATCGGTGTCTCCAATCTGACGGTCCCTTCGGAGCCTCATTGACATCCGACTGAGCTGCTCGTGACCTCGAAGGACGGGTATCGCTGTGGTTTGAAGACCTTTGTTCTACTGCTAAGTCCCGCAATGATTTTCGTCTGTCTGAATTCACGGTGATAGGAATAACTTTAGACAATGATTTCAATTCCTCGGGTCGATCAACAGTTGACAAGGATCTCGACGGTGCGGTCGGCGCAGTTCGCAATGCTTCGAAGTTGCTTGGCCTGGGTATATGCGCCTGACGCTGAAGATTGATGTTAGGTGGGACCATCATTCCTGGCACTGCATTGGATCGAGGACCAGTTGGCGGAGGGGCTCGGAAACCGGCGTTCACACGGACGCCAGGAGATAGATTGGATCTGTTGGCGTCATAACGAAGTTGTCTTGGTGACATAAGATCCGGCTGCAAAATATGATCCGAGCTTGAGCGGGGCCCGTCAGGCGTCCGAGGCCTGCCAGATGCAAAATCTCTGCCGTGGTTGGGACCGGTTGGAGCAATTGTAACGGCCTCACTCTTGGAAATTGGTCCTTGAAGTACCTCTTCACGCCTTCCAGGCTGGTCAGCTGGTAAACCGGGTTTGGATGGATTCTGCTGAAAACTGATGGGTGGTTTAACATATGCCTTTTCAGATGACACGATGGTACTGTCGTCTCGCGGACGGGACGATCGATCTTTACTTAGATCGTCTACTTTTTGTTGCACTGCCTCAGGATGTTCAGGTCGACTTCGTCGTTCTAAAGTCTGTAATGGACGTTCCACTCTTGGATTAGAGAAGCGAGAATCGTCAACCCGGGCTCTGTGAGCCGTGGAGTGAGAGCTGGAGCCGCCTTTCGAGGATGCGCTTTCAGACTGTTGGTGAATCTTCACTTCAATGACTTCTTTGACTGACTCATGTGCCTCATTCGTAGAATGACCCGGTGTTCGCTTGGAGGATATGGGGCTTTCAAACCGGGAATCAGACTTGTCATCGGGTTTCCTGTATGTCAGCGGAAATATAAAAGATATTCTAACCGAATGACATCTTGCTGAGGCGTAAAGGAAGCCGCTGAAGGGTTTAATGTTGTTTTGCGAGCAAGTCCATCAGAGGCCGCAGATGATATAGCGGTCGATGACGATGGCGTTTGGGATACAATCGAAGGAGCAATTGTCGACTGGGCCGTGAACTTGGCTGACGTGACGCATGACTTCGCCGACTTCTTGAGGAGGGCCAGGTATCCTTGAGCTCGAACCTGAAGGTCGCCGCGAGTTTCAGATTTTCCGGCTATGGTGCTAACTTTTTCCTCAAGAGCGGTGGCATGAATATCGACTAGAGGATAGTGTCCACTTATTTTTTCAAGTACAGCGAGTGCATTTCTGACATGCATGTAGTCCCGCGACTCCAGACAATTTTTGAACGCAGTCGTCATATTTCTGTGCCACTTGAACATGACACTTCTGTACTCTTCAAACTGAAGATATGTGGCTTCAGATGGAGCCGTATTCCACTTCTTCATAAAACCGGGAGTATTGGGTCCGATTGCTTCCTTTTCGTAGATTGACTTGTCTGAATACCATTTGGTAAGTTCACTTAGGACTTCCCGGAGAAATCTTCCATAGTTTTCAGCCTCACGATTTGTACAGGTAAAAATCACGGATTCATGCACACCAACGAAAATCTAAGTTGTGTCAGAAGATGATGAAGTGTGAGGTTACTTTATCAAACAAAGTCAACGACGAGAAATTTTTTGTACCGAGCCGATGCATTTCTCTAAGAAACCTCGCAGCGAAAATGGCTTCATTGGGCCCGAAGACACACCTGGGGATCACGCAATGTTGCAAGATCGCCAGTACAGTCTTGTTTCGAGGTGGTGGCAGGTTGAATGGGGGAGACCGATTTGACCAGTCGAACCAAAAGTCTTTCTCTTGTGACAACCGTTGTTTAGTGGATTGATAAGCTGCTGTTTGAGATTTGAACTCCTGATTTAATTGATCAACTAGAGCTTGAAGCCGCTCGCGTTCTCGTCGCCGACGCAGACCAGCCGGCGTCAGATCAGGCCGATCTATATTCTTGATTTCCGATGTGAGCTTTTGGGCCTCTTGCGTATAAGCCTTCACAGGAACCAAAATATCATAAAGACTTAGTTGCCAGAATGTTGCGTAAAACTGAGGGCTTCCACAAAGTTAGCCATGTGTGAAGTAAAGCATTACCTCATAAAATCCCAAACCTCCTCGGGAATAGCAATTGCTATGTCCTCTATGAACGCAGATAAAGCTGGATGCCACGGCCTAAAACTCAGTGAGAACGCATTAACCAAGGAACTACCGTTCGATGTCGCCTCTGATGGACTTCTGAGATAGCCCTTCAGAATTTTCGCTGGTATCTGACGTTACATTTGGCATCTTCTCTTTTATCTCACTCTTGGCCTCAGGCAATGTCGACAAGAGTGCATCTCCCGGTACATCGTTAGTCTTGTCGTTATTCGCTAGATCTCGAAGCAGCTTCTTCTTTTGCAATTCAATGGTCTTATCAACATCATATTGCCTGATCTTCTCCGTAAGAATGGGTCGCCAGGTATAGAAAGCAACGGCGGGGTCAATTCCGAACTCCTTTACTATACTCACAAATGAAGGCATGAGTTTCTCAAAAGACACCAAATCTAAGTTTGACACAATATATTCATGAAACTGGACCAAAACACCGTGGCACTGAGTAAGTTAACATATGTAAATAGGAAGACCAACCTCATCGAAAAGATTTCCCAATAATTTCAAGTTGGAATTATGCTCATGCGCTACTTTGAATAAAGATGTTGCTCGTTCCTGAGCGATGAGGACAACAAAGAGCCCAACGAGATTAGTTTCCAAGAGTCCGTTCAAGAGCCGTGACCCAGATTTCTTAAAGCCGAGATTGGTTCCAGGTTCCCGTAACAAGGCCATCGCTTGTTCCTTAAGGGTATCTCCTCCAGCATAACATCTTAACTGATGGTCAGAGAGATTTTCGCGGACCAATATCCCCGCCATCTGGGTCACAAGATCTCGGAGTACAACGAGGTCGTAGATATTACTCCTTTTTAATTGACAAGCAATATAGAGTGTTGCCATAGAGACGTCCATGTAAGCATATCTGCGAAACAGTTTCGCACAAAATGTACTCAATCCAGTAAGCCAGAGAGCGATACTGGTCCCATCATCCTTTACACGATTTTTGAATGGATTCGCCAGGCTAGAGAGAATGACATATTCAAGTACATCATACCCAAGATGGGTACAGAATTTAGCAGCATCGACGACTACATCCACAAAGTTGTCGTAGTACTCGATTTGGTTGATTGAGATAGCCCATACGATTAGTGGATTTGACGTTGAAATTTTTGCCAAAGCTCTGCCAAACCGTTTTACGTCCTGTTTTGATATCCTTCGCAAGATTCCCTTGGTATCCTTATCTATCTCGGATGCTCGTAACTTCAAATCAGGGTAACTTTTGTAGGCAACCGCTTGCCATTCCCCGTAGAGACTAAAGCGAGTAATAGCAGGGAAAAGGCGTATGAGATCGTAGAGCTCATTGACAACCCCAGGATTGGCGCCTACAAGGGAGATTGCTGGAATTAAACTCTGTCGAGCAAGCTCCACCCAACGATTTATCTCAGACGGTGATCGCCCTTCCTAGTCCGATGTGAGAAACGATGGAATGACATGAACCATACCTTTGCTAATTCGCCTTTTCCTAGCCTCGCAAGCTTCACCAGCAAGCTGATATCGTTGCCCAATCGTGGCCCAGAAAATCTCAAGAAACTTACAACAATAGCGAAAAAGTCATCCATAGTCTCGCAAATTGGGATATCATCCGTCCAAAAATCGTCGTCAAGAAAGAAGCGAACATTTCGATCACCGAATTCCTGCTTTGGAAATGGGCTGTAGCCTCTCACAGATTTCCGTTCCAATTCTTCAAGCCATTCAAATGTTCCACCAGTTGAACGTCCTGGCGCTGCCCGCTTCTTCTGTAGTTCTAGGCGCTCCACAACGTGGGGTTGAAATAATCGAGAAGGGGAGAACTGAGAATAGATAAACTGAATCGAGATGTGCAAAAGTCGGTGAATTCCGTCGGAGATAGATACATATGGAGCTGAGATTTGAGGATGGAGTGATAGTAACTGAAGTGCTGCAGGAATGCAGCCAACAGCCAACAAAGCATGTAGCAGAAAAGCCTTCTGGTTTTGTTCCATTGATTTTGAGCGCGGAGTTGTCTATACAGGTCAGAAAACTAGAGTTACTTGACTGTACCTTTCCCAGATCACTAACTTCCATGGCCTGTGATATTTGATCTTCAGCATTCTCTCCATCTCCTAGAGCACCTGCAAGCGCCAGTGGGTTACTTTTAGCGAGGAAAGCCTTTTCATCCATTTCGTCCTTCCATTTCCTATACTCGTCGGCGGTAGCATCATCAGCAGGATCCAGCTTTTGTAATTAGCAAAATGCAATATTCGGAATGTACATATAGATAGAGGTCCGAAAGTTTAACGAACCCACTCTTGATCAAGAGTGCTGTCATGAATACCAAAGGTTCTGGTGAAGGCTGAGATTTGACATCGTCTTCAGAGCTAGCAGCATAATATCTGAACTTAAAACCCAACAACCTAGCTGCCAGTTTACTTCCCCCATTATTGTATTCCTCTGCTTTGTAATATCCGACCAAGTCGCGACGAATTAGTTCTAAACATTGTCTTTTCTCGTTCACGCTAAGAGACGAAAATGGTCTCGAGGCGGCAAGAGTAGAAGGAGCCCACGGTGAATGATGCAGAAAATGCAGGACAAATCGAACATGAGATAGGAGGTTCTGCGAGCAGATGTCTAAAATGTTGTCGAATACGCGATTTGGATCAAGTTCGAAATATCCAATTAGAGCATTGACCACGGTCAATAGCTCGTCGGATTTAGCGGCTATTTCGAATTCATCAATGAGCCCTCCCTTAGGGAGTTCGGAAAGTGCGAGGTTGAATTCATGGGACAATTTTGCATATCCTTCGTTTTCCTCTCTGAGAAGGTTGAACTTTTGCTGCTTATAAAGTAGTCCTGTGTTGATACGAGCACTGCGAGTTGCCAAAATCTGAGAGTTTGATATGATGTCCGCGTCCTGTAGAATGCTTTTGTCTAGCAACTCGATGGCGACATCGATCGTCAAAACATTTTCTTGGATAAGAGCTTGCAAAAGAGCTTTCAATCGACTAGCATCATCCCCGGAACGGTCAGTCCAGAAGAGATTGATGATGTCAAGGATCTGGTTGGGAAGATTTGGATTGTGAGGTACAATGTTTGAAAGTGAAGTAGCGAGAGACTCGGGAGATATTGTGGGTTCGAGGGAAAGAATATGGTCTACCGCAGTCGAAAGATGATCCAGGAATTCAAAAGGTGCGGTTGACAATCGCAATAGCTGCATAGCTCGTGTGGTACTAAATCTCATGAGTTGATTGCACAAAGGGCAAGAAATACAAAATTGCAACACCATCGTCGTCGCTCTTGATAGGTTCATCCATATGTTGGCTTGTCGAACTGCGAGGTTTAGAGTCTATGTAATCTCCAACTGCAGGCCGTTTACGCTTGAGTGAAGCCGACGAAGAAGAAGAAGGGCTAAAAACACCTTCAGACATAAAAGGGTCGTATTATACCGAGACGACGCACGAAAAATCGATTGATCGATTCAATATGCAAATTGCGAAAGCGACCATTGACCTGCCAAAAGAAATTAATTTGCAGCTTTATTTAGATAGATAGATATAGGAGTATAGTAATAGCGGCGAGTTCCAACACAAGAAAACATCTTGACAGCGAATCGCAGTCACCGTGAGCATCCAAACCTAACAATACCCTTCCCGATTGTTGGCAATGTCAGAGCAACAACGGTCGTCTGAACCTTCGGCAAGCATTCAGTCTGTTCTTCTCATAGGCTCCAATGGATTTTTAGGCAAGACGATCCCTGACAGAATTGTATCCCGACACCCAAATTGCAAAGTAACTCTTCTCGACATTGCTCCCAAGGCTGCACTCGACTATCCGTACCATCGAGGAGACATCACTAACTTGTCCTCATTGCTCGAGATCTTTGACAAGGTCAAACCGCAAGTCGTAATTCATTCAGCTACGCCGCCAATAACGACTGTTGGTCAAGGGTCGGAGAAGCTGTACTTTTCTGTCAATGTTGAGGGCACGCGCAACGTCATTAAAGCCTGTAATGAAACCGGTGTTACGGCCTTGGTCTACACTAGCAGTGCCAGTGTAATTTATGATGGAGGTGATTTGATCAACGCCAACGAAAAGCAACCATACGCAACCAAACATGTCGATGCCTACAATGCATCAAAGGTTTTACCAGTGTATATTTTGCCCAGCTTACACTCGATTAGACACATGCCGATAGACTGGTTCTCGAGGCCAATTCTCCCTCCCTTCATACTTGTACCCTTCGCCCATCAGCCATGTTCGGGCCCGGCGACCGGACTATCATACCCGGGTTGTATCATGTCATCAAAAATCGCCAGACGTTGTGGCAAGTAGGTGACAACTCGAATTTGTGGGATTTCACATATGTTGACAACATTGCACACGCCCACGTCCTTGCCGCTGAGAATCTCATAACGCCGGAAGATAGTTTACCACAGGGCAGTGCCGCAGGAGAAGCCTTCATGATAACGAATGGCGAACCCGTCTACTTCTGGGATTTTGCTCGAGCTTGCTGGGCTGCATGGGGCCACGTCAATCCACGAAAAATAGCTATTCCCATGTCGCTAGGATACTGGCTGGGTCTATGGTAGGATCTAGGTTCTTCAATTCTGACTAGTAGTTCCGAACTATTCTCAACTTTACTGAGAAGGGAACCAGGATTGACGCGTTTCCGTGTCATGACAGTTTCCTGTGCTCGGTTTTTTGATATCAGAAAGGCTAGAAGGGTTCTTGCATACGAGCCAATTGTTGGCCTTACTGACGGTGTCACACGCGCTTGCAAGGTATGGTGGTTCGTCTTGAATTTCGATCACATGCTCATGGCTACTCTAGGCGTACGTCGATGCGGGTGTCTACACTGCCAACGCTCCACCTCAATCCTAATCATATCCTTACGGTCGCGATCCGGAACGGCACACTTCCGCCAACTAGTCTAGAACTATCATCGCTGTTAATCTTCTTGTCGCCTTCTTCGCACCGTTATTTTGTTTGTGGAAGATTGCCACTGATCGCCCGTATTTTGCTGGTCGAGGCATAAGACTTTTCTGTATGTGGAGATTAGACTTTCCTAATACAATGAACAGATTGCCTTTCATTTTTATCTTTCCGTTTTGTCTTAGCGACCGCAATCGAACCTTGTTATTTAAAGCTCGGTCCCACTGCCACGATTGCCTGCGCCGTGCATAACGCTGATCATGCGCCTCCAACGGAGGTTGGTCGACAATCCGTTCTACATACAAAAGAACCTGCATATGCTCGCAGATAGCATTAATCTTTTGATAATTTGCATGATTGATCGGTAATCCGACGATTTTCCGATAATCAAAGGATAGCGAGCGTCTCAGAATATCAGCTCGTCCGTTGGGGAGATGTCGTCAGACTTCTTATTGCGAGACTTTGAAAATTCCTCGAACCCCAAGGCCTTGCGCAGCCCAAAAAGCTCGCAGAACTTTGGCGTTGCTGTTATTGCACCGAGGTCTAGAACCTTCCTTTTTCATACCTCCTCCAGTCCTTTATGTCGTGATCTGGTGACCCACTGCAACGGCTCGAGCGCAAAAACAAAGTTATCTATCGATTACTCGTTCATTCACCCGAATAGGCAAGAAAGTCCCGACCGTGGCTCGGAACTTTTGTATCACGCTTTTCTTGCAGATTCGGGAACGTTATAAAAGGCCGACATTGGCGCAGAGTCTATTTTCTCACTAGGCGTCGATTCAGGATAGTATTCAGTGCGTCATATTTTAGAACTTCGACTTCTCTCATGGATATCTCAGATAGACTTGAGTTCCCAGTACGCAGCAGCGAAGTAACTACCAAAACATCTTCAGGGGCCGGAAAACAGAGATCGCCCGAGTCATCTTTGTCTTCTAGCGATTCTGGCGGTCCTGAGCTGGAAACTGTCAGCATTTCTAGCAAATCGTCGGCGTCAAGTAATCCAGCTTCTTCCCTTCGCACTTCTTTACCCAGCTCGTGGTACACAAACGAAAAGCTATTCGCACTGGAGACTCGAGCAATATTTTCTCAGGTTACATCGAGTTTCTCGAATCGCTAACTACTTAGGCATGGCATTGCGTCACTCATAGCAATCGATTTCAAACGATCGGAACATACTACAGATATTCGATTGGACCATACCCAATCTTTCTGATACTCTCAAAAGATGGAGTTGTTCGTGGGTTTCATAATGTTTGCCGCCATAGGGGATTTCCTGTTGTCTCTAAGCAAGAAGGCTGCTCTTCAGTCATTGGATGCCGCTATCATGGGTGGAGCTATAACACTAAGGGGGAGCTGGTCAAGGTATAACTTCTTTCTGTGTTATTTTCATTAGACAAGGCTCCTTCGTTTGACAATGTGGGCCCTTTTGAGCGAGAGACCAAGAGCCTGTTTCCTGTGCATGTACACCAAACTGAACAAGGGTTGATCTTCGTGAATCTCTCGGCGGATCCCAACGTTGTGTCGTTTGAGGTACGTCTGATTAATCAAAATGTGCCTGACCTCAAGGTGTACCATCGAAATCTGACGAAAGAATTATCCCGATTTGATTTTAAGGACTTTGAATTGTTACTCTTTGGATGTTCATTACTGACCGTAGCTATCACTCGTATGTCAAAGAGGGAAATTTCAACTGGAAGGCATTTGTAGACGGATATCAGGAATGCTACCGTACTCCCGCAATTGATGTTTCTTTAACATTGTTCTAGATTGCACGATTGCCCGTAGATCCAAGAGAAGTTGCTGAGTACTGATTTCAAGATCCAGCCTTATCAAAGGCGTATGACGTCCCTAACAGCGTTATTACAAATGGTTCAGATCGTTGGTGTCGACATTTTATTGAACGCCGGCATTGCTTTCCACGCAGTCCCTATGAAGCCAACAAACGCGATTCCGGCTCGCTATGCATCCCATCTCCATCTGGAGACCGAGACGGCTTTGTAACTTCTCCTTTCATGCCCAATTACCTGACCGCAGTTCTTGTTCATGTACCCCTCTGCCACCTTGAACTGCTATTCCAAAGGTTGGTACTTGATTCGCATCTCGCCCCTGAGCGCCGGGAAAACCAGCATTGAATGCGAATATTATAAGCAGAAGGATGCGACAACTGCAGAAATGGAGGAGTTTCTATCTTTTGGAAAGCAAGTTCAGAAAGAGGTAAGCTTGTCGCTGCTCATTCGGGTCTGAAGCAAGGACTTTGATTTATGCCAACAACTTCAACCCAACTTGGAAATTGGAGTATACAGAAATGGTGTTTTGCACCCACTGCGTGAAGAGGGAGTTACTTTCTACCAAGATATTGTTCGCAGCGATGTGTTCAAGCATTACGAACTCGAAGAAAAGATGAAGAGGCCAATATATCCAGTTGATATAAGACAAGGAGATTTGGATGCAGGTGATGTGTGCAAGGAAGAGGCGATTTGCGCTGCCTTGGACGAAGGCGGGAAATTGTCATGGTGATCGAGTGGTGCTCGAAGATTAATTAGGCTGAAGCACACGTAGCTTTTCTGAAACAGAATTTTGTTTGTATTACAATTTATGAATATCGATCGTGCTATTAAAAAACAATGCATCTTTGCCGAGAAGTCTGAGCTAGACACAGGTTAGTGGAGGAACAAACAGTCATAATACAGAAACCACCTCGTTTCATGAGCTTCACTATAGGCGTCCTTGCCCTTCTTCGCAATAATACTCTAGGTCTAACGATGACCTTTGCCTGATCCCTACTTTACTGCGGCAAGTCGTTCAAATCGGTCCTCGGCCATAACTGGGAGTTTGAAGTATTCATAGTTTCCAATTTTGATTGATTTGTTCGTCAGACCTGAGGTATCCGTAGCCTTCATTGCTCGGGCGACAGCGATTTTCAGAATACTTGGCGGGGTTGTGAAGAATTGTTGAGAGTTGTCACTTGGGTACAAAGTCTCGAACCTCACACCACTTACAAAGTGACAGACCCTCTCACCGGACTAATCCTCAGCGCTCCAACAGCAAGCCAAGACCTAAAAAGTCAGCGCATTCATTAATTTTGGGGCTCTCAAGGGCCGTACATTGGATATCCAGGATGATGAAGAATGCATGCGTTTAAATTTCATAGTGAGGAACGTTGTAACTATGATATCCAGAAAAGGTCGAGCTTCTTCGTAAATCAATAGTGTGTCTCCATCGGTATCGGCAAAGACACGACGTGTGAAGTGTTCTCGACATACAATATCCCATTTCCAATAGAGTTGCCGACCGCTTGCTCTGAAGCGATGTCTACCTCGAAGACTAAATCTCCGCGGAGGATTGATAATGATTTTGGTCTCCGACTTTTCTCCAGGAAAAGACAATTCCCATTGTGAAGAAGTCGAGATCTGAGAGACCACTGCGACTAGTGCTCCATCCGATGAGCCTCGACGGATCTCGCGGACATTGTGTGTTGGAAGAGAGACATGATATAAAGTCTGATGACTGACGGGCTCGATGAGGGTCCACTGGCCGTTCATGCTTTTGCGTAGACATATTCTCATTGCGGGTCGATGGGAGATTGATGACAATCCTGATAATAGAGTGGTCGACCGAAGTGGTCGAGGCCTTGAAACTGTCATTACTTGCCAGCGGTCAAGGGAAGGAAGGACACAGAGAGGAGGTGCTATAGCGGTGGACTCTTGCGGTTGTTGAAAAGGGACCTCCGGTAACGGAGGCCAATACACATAACTGCAATAAGCTCTCATGCATGAAATTTGTTGCAAATAAGGTTCGGGATTTCATGCAAATTTAGTATAGTTACATATGTAGTTACACTTTGAGTTCCGGCTCACCAGATAAAGTGTTCCAGTCGATTCAGCTGCATTTGGCAACTGGAAATGCAGTTCGACAATAGATGGAACTCTGTACTCGCAAGTTTCGAAAGCTCAAGTGCATGTGGGTTTAATCAACTCTGCCCTCCACACTTCGAACTCTTGCTCTAAATGCTCTTTGAGAGCTTTAAATCTGTTTCCAAAATTCATTCCGCAACGCCAGCATATCATATCTCTCAAATGCCAATCCTGTCTTTTCGAATACTGTTCTTCTTCAGTAAGTGGAAATTCATCCAGCTCGGTAAAGAATGATGTAGTGAAGGAGTTATAGTGTTTTCTATGTCGAAGGAAGGGCGAGTGCATATCTCGGCTTATCACATGGATGTGCAAATGATTCATAGATGGATTCATATGGATTCCCGTTTTGACCTCTCGTTCCCAGTCACGGCCGGGGATGGGCGCTGTAGAAGGACATAACGTGCGCGCGAGTTCTTTTGCTGCTATGCTTCGCCATTTTGCAGCCTCTTTATTGACCTTGGAGAAGAACTCGCCATCTTGAAAAGCTTCACACGGATGTTGATGTTGCTTGGTTTTGTCTCTTGGGAGAATGAGAAGATGGACGGTTGCTTTTGGATAGAGGTCTTTGATGACCACAAAATCTTCATCGTAAGCAACAACCTGTGGATGATCTGGATTGCGTAGATATTCCTCCAAGCCATTGCGGGAATCGAACTGGCTCAAGAGACGTGATCGAGGAGCAGTGGAGCCATTATCTTGCTCTGCAGTGGGTTGTGATTTGGATGCCGCCAGCATCACTTCGACTATGTCGATTAGCATCGTCGCGCATTTGAGCTACACGCATTCTTTTGCGCCTTAGTATTGTTCTCCATACAGGAGCGAGCACTAGATCATTCAACAGCAAAAGCTGGGCAGTCTCACAATTTCGAGAGTTGTGGTGGAACAATCTTTTTTTGGTAGCAGATCAACCATTAAATAGATGGATGACAGCCTAGAGTCCCTGGTTGCCTCCGCGACCCTGAGGTCTAAATCAATACAAGATATTTAAATATGTCCACCAAAATCTCGACCGCACACGTCAATCAATCCAATCGATCAGATCGACTTGACGTCATGGTGATCGTCCCCGACGAAATTATGATTGTATGTGGATGCGGTCTTTCCAGTTTGTTAGCTTATGCCATACATCATCTACGGCATAACCCGGATTCACCTCACCAGACTTCCAACTTTCTTCTATCAGCCGGTTTTGTATTGTCTAGACCTGCGTTGGCTATATTAAATAGCTGCTTCCCAAAGTCAGGATCCTTCCCGTCTCACGCAATTCGTTTTGCTCCTCAAAATACAACAGATCTCGAGCAACTCCTTTATTATTTCGTTCGTCGGTAAACCCTTCGATTCCGATATCCGATGTCTCAGCAGCATCGACTCCATGAGCCTTATAGCAGCCGTAATCCCGTCCCCAATGTCCCAAAATTCTTAGCAGAGCAAGCCCAGAGAGTTGTCCCCGGGAAAGAAGGCAGCCAGGATGCTGGCAAAACCAGGAGGGAAGTGCGGGACCCAACCACAAAGAACGAGGTTACCATTCAAGATGTCGACCGCAATTATGCTTCAGCAGTTCGAGATCCTCACGTTATTGCAGGTTATTTTCAAAGCTGATCTTAGTTGACGGTTCCGAATGTCAATCTTGGCAAAGATAATACTGCAACTGGCCCTACTACTACCACGACAGGAAGCCTTTCTCAGGTCGTGATATTTCGGTTTGTTGAGCTTACTAAGATTTAGACTGGCGAGAAAGTCGCGACAACTCCCGATCAATCTCCCGAGGAGTATCGAAGAACGCAAGACGTCACCGCTCCTCCGGATGCTCAACCTGGTACAACTGAAGACGTGCCACTTAAGGGGGAGGCAACCAACGTCTTGTTTCATCCTACACCAGGTGTGGACTTCACTGATGCCTTTGTGGCTCTCGAGAAGCATACAACCATGCTCTGCCTCGGCATTATCGTCCTTATAATTGGCCTTAATCTTGTCTTTCGCAAAATTGGTATTCTTGGGAGTATTATCACAGCTACCCTTGTGAGCGGTGGTGTTTGGTTTTGGATGATGAGAATTAAGGAAGAAGCTGAGAAGATCCGCTGGGGAACCGAGAAAGCTCGTGGTGAGACCGCACAGGTCAACTTGATCCCAGAGAGTGTTGAGTGGATGAATACTTTACTCAGAATTGTGTGGGGATTGGTCAACCCTGATATGTTCGCTTCGATGGCTGATACACTGGAAGATGTCATGCAAGCCTCTGTGCCATCAATCATAGTATTTCATCCTTCATCTGACGGGCTAAATATCAGGAAAACGTGAAAGTTGCAGACATTGGTCAAGGATCAAACCCTTTGCGCATCTTATCCATGAGATCTCTTCCTGACTCAGAGATGGGACACCTAGTTCCTACTGCAGGGATTGATTCTGATATGTCAACTGATGAAAAAAAGCAAAAAGAACGTCAACTTGAGGAGGATGAGGGCGCGGAGTACTACGTATCGTCCATCATGGATTATTTCTGACCGTCCAGAACCTTGAGATTGCGTTTGCGTATCATGCAGCCCCTGGAGGAAGAGGAGTGTCCTCACGTTCCCATAATATGCATTTAGAGGTCGACTTCTATCTGGGAATCAAGGGGGTCTTTGGAATTCCTCTCCGTACGGCTGACGTGAAATGAAGGCTAATCTGACAGCCATCTGGGTTGAACTTAAAGGATTAATCGGAACGGTGCGGCTGCGTATTCAAATGATGCCTCAACCTCCTTTCATCAAGAATGTCACCTTCACCCTAATGGGATTGCCTCAAGTGCAGGTTTCTGCAATTCCTATGATTGAAAGTGGAATCAACGTCCTCAACCTTCCTGTAATCAATGGATTCGTAAACAACAGTATCGCAGCGGTGGCTAATGAATACGTCGCACCAAAGTCTATGAGCATTGATGTTGGGAAGCTGCTTGTTGGGGACGACATTAAGAAAGGTTCTCTAATTCTAATTATACGTTGACCCTTTAGATACGGATGCAGTTGGTCTATTGTATGTTAAGATTCATAAAGCCACCGGCCTGTCTGCCCAAGATCGATCGGGTAGCTCTGATGCATACGTTACATTGGCGTTTTCCAAATATGGCAAACCAATGTACTCCACACGTGTCATTCTCAGTGACTTGAATCCCGTGTGGGAGGAATCGACTTGGTAAGTTTCTCGACGTTTTCTCATCTTATTTACAGCCTTCTTGTCTTCCCAGAGGAGGTCAAATCGAAAGAATGTCTATCTGTGCAACTATGGGACTCTGATCGGTTGACCGCTGATGACATGGTGGGAAAGGTTGAATTCGACCTACATGATTTGTTATTGAATGGTGGCAAGATGGAATCTCGAGTAGACAAGTTGGCGGGAGACAAGAACGGATCGAAGATGCCTGGAGAACTTCATTGGGAGGTTGGCTATTTTGCAAAGGCAGATTTCAACAAGGATATGCAAACCCATGGAAAAGATATTCGAATCCCAGCAGAGTATGGTCTTTATTGGATTGTGCTAAGCGTAGGCTCCGTGATAAGCCGGAGTTCAAAGATCCCAAAGGCCAATTGGCCACTGAAATCGAAGCGGATGCTGTTCATACGCCGCCTGATCCGGCACTTCCTACTGGAATTGTATCGATCATCATTCATCAGATCGTCAATCTTGAGATTGAAAATATCACAGGTACATATAGCAAGAATCAGGAATACTCTCCTGGACAGGAGACAGGCGAGAACAAGGAAGAGGAAGCAAAACACTTGCCCAGCTCGTATTGCACGATCTTGCTGAATGATCAATTAGTATGTCCGTTTCCAACTATGCTGACTTGAGATCTACAAAACACGGGCCAAAGTAGTCACCAGCAAACCTATTTTTGAGGCTGGAACCGAGAAGTTTGTCCGCGACTGGCGTAACACGATTGTCACTGTCACTGTCCGCGACCAAAGAATGAGGGAACATGATCCAATTCTCGGAGTAGTGGTTCTCAAACTATCCGATATCCTTCAGACGAGCTCTCAAGTGACTCGTTGGTATCCCCTGGATGGTGGAATGGTAATCTCCAAATATCACGTCTTTGACCCTGCAGGGCTTCGGACGATGTCGGATCTCACTCCTGTTCCGTAGTGTCGACCTGAAATTGGAGAAACCTCTTCTAGGATGGGATGTCGGAACCTTCGAATTCACGAGTGATTCCATTGTCGCTACTGGAGTCGACTCCGCTGAATTCGGCAGCATGAAATTGAAATTGAGAACCGGTGGAAGTACCGGACAAATTGGGAGAAGCAAGGCGAAAGCTATCAAAGATGGCGTGGAGTGGCCCTGTATAGGACTACGTCTGCCTGTTCGAAATCGCTATATGTCCCCCGTCGTTTTCGAATTTCGTTCACGCGGAGTCAAAAACAACGCTGGCACCTATGCACTGGTTTGGCTGCCAACCATCGTGGACAATGAGACGATTGACTTCAAGTTGCCAATTTATAAGGCGGAGAACTATAAGCGCATCATCCAAAACTTTATTCATGACCCAACGCAGGAGACAGATCTAAATGCCAAGAAGATTGGTTTTCTAGAGTTTAAAGGACGGTTCAAGGCGGGCCTGGACGAAGACCATGCAAATTTCTTGTCAGATAATGATCATAGAGAGACTTTGGAAACATATGAGGCTTGTGTTCATGAGGGACTTCGAGAAGGAATTGTCAAGAGAGAAGTTGGGCCTGCCGTTGAGACGCTCGCAGCGGAAGCATATGGAGAGGCGCCAGACGTTGATTCGGATTCCGACATTGAGGATCCAGCGAATCCAACCAGTAAGAGTACGGGAACACGAACTACTAGGGATACAGATGGCGATCAATCGAATGTCCAGGCTTCCAAAACAAACGGAGCCGAGGATTGGAACAATGCCTTTGGAAATGATCCCTCCTGCCTGGTCTACCCAAAAGGGAGAAGATATGGCAATGTCGCCGAAAGTGATGAAGATGACGACTCATCTGAGCCGGAAAGAAATTCTGGGATTATTGGGAAAATCAAAGAATATAAGGAAAATGAAAAGGATCTACATCGCAAGCACCGAGGAGCGATGCAGTGGAAACCCATCAGAACCATGAAAGCAGTCAAGGATCAGATGAAAGTTGGTGCTGTCAAAGCCAAAACGAGGTTTTCTATGACAGGGAGAGAACCGGACGTGGAGGTATAGTTGCACTTGGGATGACAGACTAACTGACACAGACTGAAATATAAGTTCCTCGGGATCGAAATACATGGCTTGATGAAGTTCTAATTTTGAACTACGGAAGGGTCGAGGGAAAAGTTTCGCAAAGAGGTATATTAATTACCTCGGATAAACTCGAGGGGGAAGATATATGTATCAGGGGTAAGCTAATCGCAAACTATCCGTTGGGCAAGTCGATTCGTATTCCATATCAAATTAAATATATTAAATCATTTCCGGTGAAGACAACGCTTTCACGCGGAGAAAATCAGAAAAGAGCGCGGCCAAGCGACGGCACCATTCGCTGCTGGCAATTGGTTCGCTTGCACCGGGGTAGAGTGCGCTATCAAATATTCCGTTCAAGATTTGGTGGCAAGATAAGGTACAATGGTCGGCTCTACCACCGCTAGTGACACAAGCAATGAAATCTCTTAATTTACAGGTCAAGATTTTTCTCGTGTCGGACTTCAGCCGCTCCGCTCCTTATCGCCAGCAGCTCGGAGCGCCTCCTCCCAAATTTCCTTCTTGGTGTGAACCAATGCCAATCACTCTCCACCACAGAGAGCAAAATGTGCCCCAAGCGTCCAGCGGGACGGACACGAGATAAGCTCTGTTTCGGTCACGTCACACTTCGGAAGCTCCCACTCGGCCCTTCAGCCTGCCACCCAATCCGCCTGGCTATCACCTAAGTATTTGAATGGCCGGCCGGAAAGGCACATCAGGTCAATTGCGTGCTATGACCCCCTACAGCCCTTCCCAAGACGGAATAATTCCAAGCGAAGTGGCGATCCAAGCGCTGCTCATCCCACCTTATCTCTGATATACCTCATCAAAGGCCTCTTTTGAACGGATTACTTTATCAGTATGCAATGCATGATTAGCTAACCCGCATTGTATCAGATCTATAAAGAGAGACAAATAGTCCGCAGCAGAAAAGGTACGCAGCGGAACCCATCTACTTAAACAGTTTCTCGCCCCCAATTTCCTTCGGCTATCTTTCCGTCTAGTCACATAGCCCTCGATTTGGCCCCCAACATGGCTACCCAGGAAGTTCGTGAGTCTTTTCAAATCGACGTCGCTCATGAACCCGTGACCACAATATTTTCAAGAGGAGAGGCGGCTGTTGTCGATCATAAATTAGACGCAGATGAAGAGATTTTGGTCGCATTGGGATATAAACAAGAATTCAAACGCAAATTCACAATCTGGACAAGTTTCAGCGTCAGCTTTTCTGTACTTGGATTGCTCCCTTCCGTTGCTGCGACGCTTGGCTATATTCTCGGGTATCAGCGATTCATCTCGGCCAAAGTTAATTTTGCAGATATGCAGGAACTGGAGGTGCTGTTTGGGGGTGGATAATTGCTAGCATAATGATTCAATTCGTAGCCTTTTCAATGGCGGAACTTTGCTCCAGTATGCCAACAGCTGTACACTCTCCTCGTTCATTTATATGCTAACGAAAGGGTGGGTTGTATTATGCTTCTGCTGTCCTTGCCCCCGAAGGATGGGGTCCTTTGGCTGCGGTACACTTTCAAAAACACCATCTCATCTAACAGCGTAGTGGATAACGGGCTGGAGCAATTTCCTTGGTCAAGTTACTGGACCTGCAAGTGTTGATTATTGTACGTTTTCTTTCTGCCACGTCGCCTAATCAACAGCGTGTGCCGCCATGATGTTGGCAGCCGGAGCAATGGCCAACCCCAATTATACTCCGCAGCACTGGCATACATATCTCTTGACCGTTCTTATTTTGATTACACATGCGTGCCTCGCCTCTCTGCATACTCGCTTTTTGGCCCGATTCAATGCCGTTGGTACTATCTTCAACATGATTTCTCTCGTCATTTTCCTCATCGTCGCTCCAGCAGCCAGTATCAATACACCCAAAACGCAACCATCGAGCGTTGTTTGGGGCACTCTATCGAATGGAACCGAATGGCCGGTTGGCTTTGCTGTTCTCATGTCGTTCCTTGGTGTTATTTGGACCATGAGTGGCTATGACGCTCCATTCCATCTAAGTGAAGAGTGCTCGAACGCTAATATCGCTTCTCCCCGAGCTATTGTCATGACTTCGACGCTCGGAGGCATTCTTGGCTGGTTCATTGTGCTTGTTATTGCCTATACCACGACTGATGCTGGCGCTGTTCTCAATTCTTCCGTTGGGCAGCCTATGGGAACCTATCTTCTGCAAGTACTAGGTCAAAAGGGAGGTCTTGGGATTTTTTCGCTCGTTATAATAAGTTGTTATTTCATGGGGCAAGGTTGCATGGTTGCCAGTTCAAGAGTCATTTATGCTTATTCCCGAGACGGTGCCTTGCCTGGATCCAAACTCTGGGCCAAGGTTCATCCATGGACTCGAACTCCTGTCAATGCAGGTAGGACCGCATGAAGATTGAAGAAAGCTAACGATTAGTATGGTTTGATTGCCTGATTGGCGCACTTCTCAATCTTCTGCAATTTGCTGGTCCAGTCGCCATCGGAGCCGTTTTCTCTATTGGTGCCATTGCCCAATACATTGCATTCACGACTCCAGTAGCAATAAAGATTATTTTCGTACGCGGCAACTTCCGTCCCGGACCTTGGAACCTCGGCAGATATTCTCGATGGATCGGGTTTGGGGCTCTAGGTTGGGTGCTACTTATCGTCCCCGTTCTTTGTTTCCCGGCTGTCAAGGGCTCTGATCTGACACCACAACTTATGAACTGGACATGTTTGGTCTACGGTGGGCCGATGTTCTTGGCACTTGTCTGGTATGCAGTTGATGCGAGAAAATGGTTCAAAGGACCAAAGGTAATTTCCTTTCAGGGTATATGTGGGATCTAACTGTGAGATCAACGTCGAACATCGTATGCTTAATCGACCTGTACCTATAGATGCTAAACCTCTTGCGTCGTCGGAGTCTCCGCCTGGGGGATCTTTTCACGAAAAGGAGACCGAAGCAATCACTTCCGAGAAAGCGGACTCCTAGACGGTTTGTGAGACAAGTTTTTGGATTCGTTGGTGAAGTTTTAATACATTCTTTATTTGGTTTGATAAGTTGTTAATACATGATTACAGAGCGTATATATCCTGTAGGGAAATGGAGATGATACTCTTACAACGACACATCATTTGTTCTCTGCTACCTTACGTATGAGAAAATGCCTCAAATGCCCTGCAGACTTGTAGTTTGTAGATATATGAAGCTTATTATTAGTGGCACGGATAAACCTGGAGCGGGGGCCGAAGAAGCTGTAGCGAATTATGTGGTGATAGTGACGTGATCTTATCAATGCGGGAGCGAGGATTTGCTTACGCTAATTTATGCCGTTAGGGCCTCATCTCTTAATCATTCTCTTATTAAGAACCTTTTTACATATTAATTTGGTTTCAGGCAAGGAATGTGATGTGTGCAACGGTCGGTACAACCGTCGACCGGAAGCAGACACAATATGTGCAATATACAAAGAAGGGCCTCGACTCAGCCGAGTGTTTTGTTGCACGTGGATCATCCCGACCCGACGAGTTACTTTACCTTACCCATTACTTATCTACCTATCCCCCGCCCCAATTCTCGAATTGTTGGCCAAAACCGGTTAAGTACATAAATAACACGAGAGCGGGTGAATACAAATACAAACTTCAAAGATAGTCTAGTCGTCCGAAGACATCGCTCAGCTATGGATGATAGCACAAGCACAAAGTCGCCGAAGACGAAGGACTCTTCTCAATTGGAAGAAGGAATTGAACCATCTGGAACAGCGCCCAGAATTCTTTTTGCCCCTGATGTGATCGAGAGGCGACGCCAAAGAAGCGAAGAATTCCCCGCAACTTTGACTTTGAGTAGAACTCTCAGTCGTCAAAGGCGTTTTAGCAGTTATTCTACTGCTAGTGATGAAGAGGCCGCTAGATTGAAGAGGGTCGCCACAAGAACCATTGAGCCTCAAACCCGATTGCCAACAGGTTCTTCATAATTCAATCGTCCCCACTAATTTTGTTAGCCTATCGCACATTGAGCATTCAGGTCACAGATACGGTCACACATGGCTTCGAAGCCAGTAAAGGTAACGTCAAAGATATCTCAGAGTTGGACTGGCACAAAATACCTCTTGACGAAGCGCTTCGCCGATTGAGATGCAACGGATCCCAAGGTCTTGACACCAACCAAGCAGAGCGCCGCCTCAAACAGGACGGAAAGAACGTACTGTCACCACCTCCAACTCATCGATTCCGAAAGATGTAACCTTCCACACCGTCTTTGCTAATTGGCAGCCTCGGATACTTTTTTGGCGGATTCGGAGGCCTCCTGTTTATTGCAGGGATTATTTGTATTATTTGCTACAAGCCCCTCGGCGAACCCAGCCCAGACGCCTCGAATCTGGCTCTCGGTGTCCTTCTTTTCCTTGTGATCACAATTCAAGCTGTCTTCAATGCATGGCAAGATTGGGTAAATTCTTCTGCTCTTTCCACTCTAACCAGCCAGAGCAGTTCTCAGATAATGGCAAGCATTACTGGGATGATTCCTGCGGAAACCCTTGTCCTCCGAGATGGCCAACAACGAAGTATCCCTGCGTCAGATATAGTGGTTGGCGATATCATATACCTCAATCTCGGGAACAAATGCCCTGCCGATTTCCGTATAATGCAGTGTTCTGGTGACCTTAAATTCGATCGTAGTGTGCTCACCGGGGAAAGCGAACCTATCCAAGCGACACCTGAAATGACTGACGCAAACTTTATGGAGACTCGGAATATTGGAATGCAAGGCACCCATGTTGTCAGCGGTAATGGTGTTGGTCTCGTGATCCAAACTGGTGACACTACTGTATTTGGAAGAATTGCGAAACTATCTTCCAAAGAGAACAGCGGGCTTACTACACTTCAAAAGGTGAGATGTTTGGCTCGGTGTTGGCTGATTTTGAGGAAATTCTTCGATTTGTCATTATCATCGCTTGTATTGCCTTGAGTCTCGCAGTCCTAGTCGTTATTCTGTGGGCTGCCTGGATTCGCAATTCCTATCCTGGTTATCTCAGCACTTCGCAGCTTCTCATCGATACCATGAGCGTCCTGATCGCTGTCATCCCAGAAGGTCTTCCTGTCTCTGTCACACTCTCGCTTACAGTTATCGCCAAGGCAATGGGAAAGTGCAAAGTGCTCTGCAAATCTCTCAGCACAGTAGAAACGCTCGGTGCGGTTAATGTTCTATGCAGCGATAAAACGGGCACATTAACTCAAAATAAGATGTTTGTACAAAATTCCGCAATCCTGGACGAGGAGTATTCCATGCCCGAGGCGCGAATTGCTATATTCAAAGGCCCAGAGGGCGCGAAAAGTGCCCTGGAACAACTTCATCTTATCGCCGGCTTATGCAACGCGGCCCAGTTTGACGCCAGCACTTTCGGCTTGCCTATCTCGGAGAGAAAAATCAATGGAGATGCTACCGATACAGCTATCCTCAGATTCGCAGAAGAGCTAGGTGAAGTCAGTGACTTAACTAACAATTGGAAGCGCGAATTCGACTTGCCATTCAACAGCAAGAACAAATATATGGTATATCGCTTTGGCAATCCCTCTAATTGCAGATTCGCTTGTACAGGGTAGAAGCAGGAGAAAAGAACCGATCCTATGTTCGATCTGCTCTAGGAGCGATGGAGGAACAGTTTGATGATAACGATTTATTGCTGCTGAAGAAAGGTGCCCCCGATATTCTTCTACCTGGTTGTTCTTCGGCGTTGCAACCAGATGGGACTGTTGTTCCCCTGTCAGAGGATGTGCTGGCACGAATTATGCATCTCCAGGAAACATGGGCATCTAGAGGACAGAGAGTGTTATTACTTGCTCGAAAGATAATAAAAGCCGGTTCGGGAGAGATCCCTATTGATATGGGACCTGATCATGCCTTGTTTGGAGATAAAATGATGGAAATTGCGAAGAAAGATCTAACAGTCATTGGGATGGTTGGCATTGTGGTAAATTTCATTGTTGTGAGAAGCTTAAATCTCTAGGATCCACCTCGTGAAGATATTCCAGACGTTGTTCGTATCTGTCGGACTGCGGGTATTCGATTTTTTATGGTTACCGGGTAAGCTCCATGCCATGCATCGCTAAGTTCAGGGATTTTCCAAGTACCGCAGCTGCAATAGCTCGTCAATGTGGGATAATAAGAAATGACCAAGTGGACGATTTTTCAGATCTGAACCCGAATAATCCGATAAAGGAATATGATCCCGAAGATCCTCACAGAATCTGCAAGTCGATCGTATTATCTGGAAAGGATCTGACCGAAATGAAAGACCCGCAGTGGGATCAAGTATAACATCTGAGGCTTAATGAAATTGATGATAGTTATGTCAATATGAAGAAATTGTTTTCGCAAGGACCACACCTGAGCAGAAACTCCGCATCGTCACAGAGTTTCAGAAAAGGAAGAACGTTGTTGGAATGACTGTACCCTCTCTTCTCCCAACCGTGCTCACATGAAGGGTGATGGAGTCAACGACGCTCCGAGTCTGAAGGCTGCGGATATTGGTATTGCAATCGGTGGTGGCAGCGATGTTGCCATGGAAGCTGCAGACATGGTACTAAATGTCTTTTCGCCTGCTTACTTCAGGTGCTACTTGAGAACTTCTCCAGTATTGTGATCTGCATAGAATATGGCCGGCTTGTCTTCGACAACTTGAAAAAAGTAATTCTGTACCTCTTGCCTGCTGGTACATTTTCCGAACTTTGGCCAATCATGTTCAACGTTCTATTCGGTCTCCCTCAGCCCTTGTCTTCTATCCAAATGATCATCATCTCTATGGTTACCGATTGTGTTGCCAGTATGAGTCTCATCAAAGAGAAGCCCGAAGCAGATCTTCTTCTCCGCATGCCGCGCAAACCCGAGAAGGATCGTCTAGCAAATTCCAAGCTTCTGTTCCAAGCCTATTTCTTGGTCGGCTTACCTATGTTAGCGTGCGCGAATGCGATGGCGTTCCGAGTTTTTGAGAAAGCTGGGATTCCTTTCTCCAGCCTCTGGCTAAGTTTTGGCAACGTTCAAGTAAATGGCGTGCCAGTAGACCCCAACTACTTGCTGGACGTCCAGTATCAAGCACAGTCTACCTATTTCGTCACACTGGTTTTGATGCAGTGGGCGGACCTGCTCATGACTCGCACGAGGCGCTTGTCGATTTTCCAGCAGCCTCCCATCGGCCCGGCTACGACAAGGAATCTATATATTTTTGCAGCTATGGGATTTACTCTCTCAATCCTGGTGCTGTTCATATTTATCCCATTTTTCCAGAATGTCTTTCATACACGATCCGTGGGGGTGGAATACTGGTTTATTCGTATATCCCGAGTAAGGTCGCCTCTAATCTTAGCTCTTGGATTTGGGGCTGGTCTGCTTACCATGGATGAAACACGTAAGTTTTTGGTTAGGAGGTATCCGAAAAGCATTTTGGCGAAAATTGCCTGGTAAATACTGTTCAAATCGTCGAGATCTCTCCAGTGTTATACAAAGTTGTCCAGTGTGTTTTTGGGAAATTCGAAGCAACATAGATTCTGGAGTACCAACACGGAAAGTTACAGACTTTCGTGAGCGTGTTAATAGATTGACCAATCTTTTATTTTTGCTATCTACCTCCACTAAAGCACTGCAGGATTGAACTACTACAGTCACCATCCGGTTGCAGTTGTCGTTGTCCATTTCTTCGCGGAACTCGCAGGAGTCCACCATTCCTTGCTGGACGGGGTTGGTGTCCACCATTTCTCGGAAGATGAGGATGTCGACCATTCTGGAGTCGAGCTCCACCATTGCTCACTTGTTGTTGTAGGGGTCCACCAGTTCTCCGTAGACGTCGTCGTCGGAGTCCACCACTCTTCCGTAGTTGTTGTGGTCCATTTGTCTGTGGTCTCAGTTGTCCACCACTGCTCAGTTGTGGTAGTGGTTGGAGTGGTCCACTTCTCTGTAGTGGTCCACCATTGTTCTGTGGTAGTTGTAGTAGGCGTCCAACACTGCTCGGTGGTTTGCGTCCACGTTTCAGTCCAAGTCTCCGTCCAGGTCTCCGTCCATGTTTCTGTCCATGTTTCTGTCCACATGGCAGTTGAAGTGGTGGTCCAAGTTGTGGTGGTCCAAGCTTCGCAAGTTGTCGGCGTCCACCACTCTTGTGTCGTAGTGGTAGGAGTCCACCACTTCTGGCTAGTGGTAGTAGTTGTCGGCCACCACTGTTGGGTCGTCGAAGGCCACCATTGCTGTGTAGAGGTGGGATACCAAGATTCTGATGCCGGATACCCGCAGAAAAGTGGCTCTGGGTAAGGAAGTTGATAGCAGACCGTCCCAGGACCGCATTCCCGGTAAACCCAACCACGATAATCGCACGTAACGAAACCGGAGCCGCAACATTGCATTTCACCGATGGTGGAGCATGCTCCCTGGATGTTGCATTGGCTGGAGGGAGAGGAAGGCCAAACAGATGGAACGGCCGAACTAGAAGAACTGCTTGGAGCCGGTAATGCCGAAACAGAAGCTGCAACACCAACCAGACCGAGGACTAGAGAGCGCATGTCGAGAGAGGAAAATACTTGGGTTTATCGAGTGACCTGAGATGGAGATGTGAATGGTGGTCGAACGATGACAATGGCTTAAACGGTGGCATTGCTACGGTTTATATCCAATCTTGAGGAATGAACGCCTTGGCGTAGAGCTAGGCGGGTCGTGAAAAGGCGACGTCAGGTTGATTCTACTTTTAGTGTCATGCGGTGTTGTGACCATGTATTTGATTGATATGACTTCGAATGGAGAGATATCCTCTTCCTCTGGGCCGAGGACTGGAAATCCAGGCGAGATGTGTGAACGGAGTTACTGGGCGGGAATGGTTATTTTACAGATCCAGCATGGGCGCCGATTCTGACCCCTGATTTTCCGCTGAGAATTGGAACGATTTGCGATTCGGAGGTCGGTTGCGGACCAATCGCTGAATTGCCTCGAAGTTGGTTGCCAGTTGCTTGGCAATTTCCATCCCGAGTCTGCCGAAGGTTGCCGAAAATATCTCAGTGATGACATCACATGCCGCGGGAATGAGTGGGAGACATTCATAAACCGGCTCTCCTTGACGGCCGCGTGTTTCGACTCGGTTACTCTCTCAATGCAAGCTGGTAATTTGCAAACTTTGGAAATAGATATTACTGCTCTAAGTAATGTATTCGCATACAGAATTATCAAGTCGGACTCGGGAAATATTGCAGAATTATGAATCGTAGAGCCACGGATCACACGAGTCTCTCAGCAGTATATGAAGTGTCGCTAATGCCAAAAATATCTATGTTCTAAAGACTCAAATCTGCGATATGAACGGTTGCTGAACTTTTAATTGCCGAAGAGCCACCCCCTACAGTTCCGTTCGCCGCAAAAACATTGCTGTCTGACTTTAACGCCCTTTTTCGTTTTGTAGTCGAAACATAATTCTTCATAGGGTCGAATAGGCCTTGAAGCGAATATTGCGAGATCATACACGCGATTGTCTCCGCTTCTTACCACGGTGTATATCGCCACATTCGGATTACAGGAGTGATTAAAGAATCGCGAGACGTTGCCATAATGCATAGCGTCGACGCAGAAGAGGTTTCCCGTTTCGTCTTGACCGTCCTCTTTGAAGAAATCCAAATCAAAAAGATACGTAATTCCCTGGTGAACGTTAGATAGCTCGAGATCCGAGATATTACCTTTTTATCATATTCCTCGCCTCGTTGCTCCGCTTCTGCTTCTGTGATGACTTCACCGACGTATCTGCAAATGAACATCCCTTTGGGTATCGGACGACACGCACGTACACCTACAGTGAGATTCGCTGGCTAGGATTTAACCCCATCCTTTATTCTGTGTCTTGAATATTTCTAAAGGGAGTCTGCGCCCACGTTGGACGACACGGTTCGGACAAGCCATACTACAATGGCAATGATCATTACATTCGATGACAGCTAAGCCTGGAGGATGCTGAATCAATCCGTCTATGTCGTAAGAGAACCTCTTTTCCTCGAATTCATAGTCGTCGAGACAATCGCATGCATTGGGGTTTGTCAGATCGCATTCATCATCGTCGCAAGTACATCCAGCACTGAAGTGGTCGTCGCGGACCGGGACACCTGGGCCAAAATGGTATTCTTCTATCCATTCAAATAGCAGAGGCGGACATGGTTCCGAATCGACATCATTCACAACCCATACAGGAGGACCCTCGATCTCGTCTAACACGCGGCGAAAATGGGTATAGAGTTGCCGTGGGTGTTGGAGCTGTGAGCTCTGGGACTGGCGAGTTTGGCGAGTAAGGGTTGGGCTTTCTGTATCTTCACTTTCTTGTTCCTTCTCTTCATCGGACTATAAGTCAGCTTGCGCTATGCTTTCGGGAGTCTCACTTCAACCAATATTGGCGCCATGGATGATGCCTCCTGTTAGCAAATTCTAGGGTAAAGTCACCTGTTGCGACGATGTTAATCCAAATGTTGTCTCTTTTGTCTGCTTGTAAGCCTTCTCTTCGTGTACGCCCGGTACCTTCTCTAAGGGCGTTCCAACCATAACGTAAGTGTGGGATCTCGAATACAGTTCAGCTTCAGGTAATTGAACAGTCTGCTCTCGATCCTCAGCGACTTCCGTCTTCATCGAGCTTTTACCTTCCAAGGTCTGTTAGTTAGTATGAGAGCACATTTGGTCCAACCCGCGAAGAGCCAATTCCCTTCCCTCTCCCCCTCCCTCTTCCGCGTTTTCTGCCCGTGCCCCTTGCCACAGCTTTGGTAGTTCGAGTTGACTGAATCCCTTGATCTTGATCGCTTTCTTTTTCTCGTGTCCTTCGTTTTTGTAACTGTTTTTTCTTCCTATCCCACTCCTGGACCACTTCTATCGCTCCATCTTTGAGGTGCTCCAGAGGTTCCCAGCTGTCAAAGTTCGCTGAATACCCGAGCCAACGAACGAGAAAGACACGCTCATTGGGAATCGAGTAATCTTCATCCAAGATATGTGAGACTTCGTAGACTTCATCATCTGACATTGGCAAATAAAGGCAATCTACTAATGAGCCTCGGAGAACCACCGCAATATCTCGTTAAGAAGAAGCGCAATCAATTGCTCGACACTTCGTATCAAGTTGTTAGTTTCGCGAAACAAACAAAAATTGAGGTGGTGGGGTTTGGGGTATTTGATAATCTCAGCGCGCGTTGACCTTTTATGCTTTTGTTTCAACTTGTGCCAGCGAACAGGAAATAACTTTGTAACTATTAACCTGCGGCTGCAAAGAAAGGAATTGTGGCAGAAACGCAAAGGGACGAGCCTTGATTCAGCAGTCTTCCTTTACACAGAGGGCAGAGTCTTCAGCGTCTCTCTTCCTCAAAATTGAACTGCACACCAAGCAAGCATGGCTTCAACAAATGGTGCCAAGACTAAACCTCGCAATATCAAGAACCTGACCCTTCCTTCTCCTAAGCTGGCGTCCAAGCCAGCCTCAAGTGCAGCAGATGCACAAGTCCCTGGATCTCGTGCTTCCCACAACCTTTCCTCAATAGCTACAGAGTCGGTCGATGAAACAATCAGACCTTATTCAATGGTTGGAGATTTAACCGAGCAAATGGCGACCCTCGAACTAGGCGTAGAGTTCAAATTGGATCTCCGTCCTGAAGACCTTAAAACCATTGAACGACTGGGTGCTGGGAATGGAGGGACAGTGAGTAAAGTAATGCATATTCCTACCAAGACGATCATGGCTAAAAAGGTAGGCAGCACTCGTCTTTGAACCGAGGCTAATTATAGGTTATTCACGTGGAGGCGAAAAAAGCTGTAAGGAAGCAAATTCTTAGAGAATTGCAAATTATGCACGATTGTAGTTCGCCATACATCGTCTCGTTCTATGGGGCTTTTATGGTTGACATGGAGATTTGCATGTGTATGGAGTACATGGATTGCGGGTAGGATTTTATTCCCTTCAGTTGTCTAATGCATCAGGAGTCTGGATCGGATTTCTAAATTAATCGGAGGACCCATACCCATTGATATCATGAGCAAGATTACACATGCTGTATAGCCATGAACGGGGTGGTGCTGATTGTAGGTTGTTTCTGGCTTGACGTACCTGTATTTGAACCACCAGATAATTCATCGAGATGTCAAACCTTCCAACATCCTTCTTTCTCACACAGGCGCGCTCAAGCTATGCGACTTTGGTGTTTCTGGTCAACTTATAAACTCCATCGCCGATACATTTGTGGGAACGAGCACATACATGTCCCCAGAGCGTATTCAGGGTTCAAGATACACGGTGAAAAGCGACGTGTGGAGCTTGGGAATCACGCTTCTCGAACTTGGAGCTGGACATGGTCCTTGGGGAAAGTTGACAACTCTAGTTGCTTTGCTGACAATATAGCGGTGGAGGGGTTTTGGAATTATTGCAGCAGATTGTATATGAGCCTCCTCCTAGGCTTCCCGAAGGAAGAGACTACCAAGGACTGGATAAGCTGATTGAGAGATGTCTCGTCAAAGATCCAGACCTTCGACCCCGACCTGAAGAATTGATGGTTTATATCTTCGTAGCTTCCAGCGCTAATAGGCAGAAAGATCCATTTGTTGTTGCTGCGGCGGAGAAGGAGGTTGACCTAGTAAAATGGGCTCAAGCATTTGTAATTCCAAAAAAATGAAGATGGATTGTAACATGGGGGCCATGCATGGATGAGATATATTTATTTGAGCATAGATTTTGTATGGATACCGACATTGGAATGAAGACAAAGCATCGAATATTCACTATTTCAAGCACAACGCTTATATCTAACTTATAGATGAAAAGCCTTGTAAAGTGACTCAATCGTCACGATTCTGTGTTTCAGTAGTCTTGAGACGGTTCATCGTCGCGACTCTTTTTGTCGATTGATCATTTCGAGAATCAAACCCCCTGAAGACCGTGACGATTGAGAATGGCCTCGCCTTTTCGCTTCAAGCTGCCCTTACCATCAGAGCAGCATCAGTCCACTCCCACTCCAAAGACTCAACTCGCTGCCCGAAACTTTCTTTTACCCCGACGTACGCCAAGCACTCCATCGTCATCATCAATCACCTCCGAGTCCTTACCGTTTACCGCTGATATTGCAGACGCCGTTTCTGATGACGACGAATTTCCACGGAAAAGGCCAAGAAAATCTTCGACTGAGGAGCTTTCATCGGATGGGTATTCAGATCCTTCAGAGATTCGTAAGGTTACAGAATACAGGACTCGACCACCGCCAGTACTTCTTCCTTCGCAGACCATTGAATCACCGCCAATTGACTTCTCTCCGTCTCGCTCGAGGAAATTTCTACCAAATGGCCTTGCTGCTTATACAGCACAAATTATTCAAGAGTATGAAGCGCTATCTTCTGTAGCTGTCCCTCGAATTGACAAAGAGGAGATTGTGAAAGTGGATGACTCGCATTCACTTGATGGCGAAATCGGATGGATCTGTTCTATAAGATCAGATCAAGCGGACGTTGTGGTTGTATTTTTGAGTCGTAAAGGGTCGCAAGAATCAAGAGGAGTTGGAAAAGGAGATTCAATATCAATATCGAACCCAATTAAGCTTGATGGGGTGTGGTTCTGTGCGAAGTGGCAAGTTGTCTAAAATTTGTATGGATAGGAATGCTAAATATGATACCGTACACCTGCACAATGCTAACAAAACGAATCCTGACTATCCATCAATTTGAGCATGTTGCTTCTTCTTTTCTCGGCAGTATTGTCAGATTTCTTATTAACATCCGCTGCATAATTCTCTTTGCCTCGTCCTCCAGAACCTCGATATGTAACGGCTCCACGACCTCGCGCTCCCCCCCACGCCTTTCTTTTGATAGTCTTTGATCCCATAACCTCCTTCATGACTTTCTTCCTCGTCGCCTGATCATCTGCTTCAATTACAGAGACTGCCGTACGTTTTGTACGCATCGGTGAGGAAGAATTGTTCACAGCCTTGAAAGCAAAGCGCGTAGTTGTTTCCGATACCGTTCTGGCAGCTCGCTTCTGAGCCGCTCGATCAATAAATCCCGTATAAACTTTATCTGCTGTAAAACGCTCCGAAGGTTCGCCATCAAGGTCTGAATCGGAGGCTTCAGAAAGGGAGAGATCTTCCGATATCACAGGTTGTTGTGAATCTTCAATCTGCGTCAATTCGTCAATAATAAGTCGATCTCTCTCATGACGAGGCAGGTCTCCACTATTCGTTGCAGGAACTTGTATTTCTGCACTTGTTGCGATATATTGATGGTGAGATTGCGATTGCGATTGGCCAATCGGTATGCTATTTGATAGGGTTCGCGCTGCGAGTCCAACTTTACTATCTTCGATAATCTCAGTTTCTCCTAGAAAATCTGGCTCATCATCAAAGTTCATCGTTGTTGATGAAATTGCGTTGAAGAAAGCCTCGGTCTTAGGATTCGCAGCTTAGCGTCAGATGAGCGTATTCAGTTGAGTTACCAAGTTTCCCCAGAGCTTCGTCTTCGAGCATTCTCCTCTTCATTTCCTCTCGTTTTAGTTCCCATCGTCGTCGACGTTCTTCAGCATTATCATCATCATCTTCGCTATCCCAATCGCCCATCTCGAGAGCTCCTCCTCGTCGACGCCTCAGCCCACCATTCTGTAGATCATTCATCAGACCTTGTACGAACTTCTCGTCTTGTTCCAATTCCCTTTCCCTAAACATAAGATCGTTTCAAAGAGATTGTTTACATGTATAAACGGGCCACTTCACGCTCGTCGTTCTTCTTAACTTTGGTATCGTCGTCAATGAGACCGTCAACCACACCATCCATATTCTCATTTTCCGATTCATCACCACTACCCCAAGCTGCATAATCATCTTCACTCTCCTCGGCTTGTTCTTCAATGAACTCCTGGCGGGATTTCTTGAATTCCTCCGAACCTTCCAGCCCCCTATCATGAGCTTTGGCCTTTGATTTAGGCTTTCTCTTCAAAATTCTTCGAGGGACAGGAGTGTCCGAAGCCTCTGATGGCGAAGCAATCTGTGCATGATTGAGATCTAACTCGATTCGATCCGTGTCAAGACTAACTGCAGGAAATCCAATCGATTCATCACCAAAACCTGTAATTCCTTCTGCTGCTCTTTGACGCAGGATGTCCATATTGTTATGAGCTGACACTTCGTCAGATTCAACAGGGTCATTATCCATTGCTGTGGATACGAAGAACTGTGTCAATCCATTGACCATCTGAGGTGAAGGTTGCGATGGTTGATTATGTGGCGATGACGACTTTTGGGTGGGGACGAAGAATTGTGTAAGCGAATCTGCTTTAGGAGATCGAAATTCAGATAGTTCCTTGGTATTGGTAGTTTGTAATTCATTGCTTGTGGTATTCGGAACAGTAGGTAAATCTTCTTCGTCGTCGGAAAAGATCTGGATGTTGCGATGTTTTCGACGTCCCTCGCGGGAACTTATCTCGTCCATTCGATCTTGCTCGTCCGCAGAATCAGCCATGTCCCTATCCTCCATCGCAGTATCTTCAGCTTCTTCCTCTTCTTCATCCTCTTCATCCTCACTGGCCTCATCCTCTTCATCTGCATCGTTGTCCTCTTCCTCAATATACTCCTCATCTTCACTTTCCTCACCTCCTTCCTCTTCTCTAATTCTTTTTGCCTCCTCCCTTGCCTCTTCAAGAAAATCTCTTTTTTCCACAATCTTATCCGTATCAATTCCAAGGCTCTTCAACTCCGCCTTTCGCTCTTCCCTTTTCCTAGCAAGTTGCGCAGCAGCTTCTCTCGACAATACAGCATCCAACTCCTTCTGAGTCATTCGCCCCGGGGATTTGGGTTTTATTTGACTGGGAGATTTAACATTCGCCAGGGATCTAATTAAGGCGGTTTGTCGTATCCGTTTTCTTGCTGGGGTAGCTACGTTGGTAGGTAAATCGGGTTTTGGCGGAATGATTTCGACGTCAGAGTAAGAGTCACTGTCGGACCCCGATTGAGAAACTGCGAATTCAACTTTCTTGGGGGTTGGATTTGGTGTCGGAGATTTAGGTTTTCGGGCAAACAAAGAAGCAAAGAGCTTTGAAGGAGATGGCAGCGAATCATCTGAATCCGAGGCGTTCAAATCTGGTGTTGCAAAACGTTTTGGTGGAGCGATTGGTGGAGCGACTGGGACAGTCTGAATTGTGTTGTTGTGGCTTCCAGACTCTGTTATTGGAGATTTGGGAGCCTCGCTGCTATCCTCCACTCCGGCCGACGGTTCGCAGACTTGGTTCGACGAAAATTGTTGGGTTGCAGTTGTCTCTTCTGTTGATTTTTGGAGATTGAAACCGAATTTGGCAAAGACGGAGTTCATGTCGATTTTCTTTGCAACTTTGATTTCCGGTCTGAGAGCCATGTTGCGTGCCATTCGCTGAGTTTCACGATTCATCTCTTCCAGAGCCTTTTTGCTAGCCTTTCTTGCTTTTGGTTTGCGTTCAACTGGTGACTGAGAGCGACTGTAAGACGTAGCTACCGGGGAGAGAGAACGTTCAGAATTGGCTGATTCGGCCTCATCCTCCACCTTTTTATTTTTTTCTGCGACTTTGGCAGACAATGCTTCGAGCCGAGCCTTACGGAAGTCTGCGAGAATTTTGTCTGTGAATGGCATATCATCATCCGAGTCGGAATCGCTGTTATCTGGTGTTGGAGCTTTCTCAGTGTCAGACCCGTAATCGCTTGCTCCCGGGCTCTTCAATCGTCGATGAACGAGGGATTTAGTAACGTGAACATCGTCTTCGTCATCGGAATCTACTACAATCCTCCTTTTGGGTTTATGCGACTTTTCAGGTTCCTCGTCTAAATCCTTCTCAGTAGATTGAGAACTCAGCTGCAACCCTTCGTCGTCTTGTTCCTTGACTTCCTTCCGTCGGAAAAGACTTCTACCCAATCCAAACGATTCCCGAACTCGAGCAACAGGAGAATCAATTTGCGTCGGTTTGGTGGGTTGCGATGTATTGATTATATTGAACTCCTGAAGAATGGCATCTAAGTTGAATGGTTGGGATGTATCTTCCATGTCAGCCGACATCGTTGATGCCGGATTTGACGCTGAACGATTCGACGCTAAATTTCGCGACGCGATCGCGCCTAGTCAATAAAACACTGGGTTAGGTTAGATATTTTATTTAAATATTTACAGCACCGACGGCATATATTTAAGTAAAACCGATTACCAACGGTAAATTTTGATCAGATCAAACGAAGGATCTGGGGCATCGGAATGTGTATAACACAATGTACCGAGTCAGATGATAATGTCTCGTGGGACGAGGACACGACATCTCTATTCTATGACATGGTAATATGCTTTTGCCTCCTAGCCTTGTATGTCAGCAAGACCGAAGAAGGTTAAAGGAGGTGCATAAACTCTACGTCCCAACCCCGTACGGTTGAACTTTGAGAAACCTTAAGGCGCGTGTTGAACCTAATTGCAATTTGATTGTGTGTACGAGGAAAGAAAAAGAATTTGTATGGTAAATGTAGAATTGTATGTACGTACGAAAAGGTGACATCTAATATTTCCCTACAAACCCTCATGCTATGCCTACTAGAGAGAGTACCCTCACAAAGATCAAGAACCGAAACCGCCTTCTGAATGCATCATATCATATAGGTTTATTAAACATGAGTTTCAAACCACTTTCATAGAAAATAAATATACATTTCAATCATCGAAATCTTTCAAGGTCGCCCAAGAATGCCACGAATGTAACTTCCAAGTTGACGGGCAGTGGGACGTTCAGCAGGGGCAGGATGGAGACACAACGCCAAGAGGCGATTGATATAGCCGCTAGAATCGCTGAGTACCTGGGGAGTCTTCAGAGTTGCAACTTTCGCAGGTGTCTTGCCGTTCTCAACAACGAACGTGGGATCTTCATGGTTGACTGGGAATGCCAAGATTCCATTGCTGGCAAGCTCGAAGAGGATGCAGCCTACTGACCAGATGTCCACAGCTGCAGAGGGGGAATGCCGGTGCTCAGGAGCTCGATAGACATCGTCAGAAGTAGGGATATGAGTTTGGGGATCCTCAACGGTCGGTTGTGGAAGAAGGGCAGGTGCCAAACCCCAATCACAGATCTTCCATGTGAATTGTGGTTGACCGTAAGCGTTGGTTCCATTTTGTTTTGCCAATACTATGAGTTAGTGTCGGATTACTGGGGTTGATGTACCATTACGAGGTTTAAGATTTCGATGAGACCAGCCTAACTCATGGGCATAGGTCAGTCCATCGACAATCTCCAAAATGATAGTGAGAGTGTCCCGGTAGTCCAAATGAGTACCTGCAACACGATTTGCTTCTATGAATTGACTCAGGTCTCCGTAGCAAAGCTCGGTTTGGACAAAAACTTTAATCCCCGGCCATTGCTCTATCCATCGATCATAGACTTGAGCGATATTTGGATGATTTGAACGTGCGACGGCGTCGATGCATCTGACATCGAAGACTGAAGTTGGATCAGGAATGATCTCCTTGCACGCGGCTTCCTGCATATTAGCGACTTGTGTCGAGTGAAAGTTTACTTGATTATTGAACTTATGTCGGACTTTCCTTACTCTGGAAGCGCCGGTGCCGATTCTATCCAACCAGTAGAACTGGTCACTGTGATTCAGCGACATCATCTTTCCGAATGCGTGTTGTTGAGACGATTTGAGAAAAGTGAGCTTGTTGAGACTTCGGGCACAAATGAGAAATTCGGAGGGAACTGCTTCGGGAGAGGGGACACCTTAAGTAGCTCGGAGAATTGAGAAAGGGGGAGGCGGGTAATCATATCAAAAAAGAAAGTACCACCCTACGTTGACGATTGGCGGGACGCGTCACCTTGCGACGGATGGGCAAATAAACTTCGAAATTCCAAACCTTGTCGGCCCCAAACTTCGTGATTTGTCTTTAAGAGCCGCGAAATCAAAACTTTAAGTTCGAGGTGGCGGCAAATCAAGATGCGAGTTTGAAAACCTTAATGTCGCCCCCTCGAAGCCCAGGATAAAACTGTGAAAATTCTCGATCAGCCTTTGGAAGGTTCTAGAGACCGCTCTCCTCGGATAATAGACTTCATTTTATGTCTAATTCTAAGGCAATCAGGATGGGATCAGGGAAGTGCATTATGGCTATCGCAAAACTTCAAAGTTCTTTCGAATATCAATTCTGTACATACATCCTTGCATTCCGGAAGAACCCGACAGAGAAAAAGGCTGCATGACGCACAACCCTGGCATTCAACCTTGCCAGAGAGTGCAAGGGATGACGAAGACACCCATATCCTTTAACTCCGCTCTGTGCCACTCCCTTTATCCCGCCGACGAAAAATTTGCACCATGTGCTTCAAGTCGCGCGTAACCATTTTGCCACCATAATGCTGATACCCTTTATCCGACCACGATAGTTCTATTCTTGTTGCCAAACAATACTCTTAACATGATTCACTAATCGTCCAATTTTGGGTCTGTCATTTGCATCCCTTTCCAAACACCATGAAATAACCTGATTGATTCTATACCGTCCACTCACCGGTCCGCCGAAATAATTATTTCCAACACATCTCATAATTAATGGATTATCGGGCCGTAGTACTTCCGGCAAGTCTTTGTCTCCTTCTCCACAGTAGTACCTCCGTAGCGGATCTTCAGGGGATAACGCAAATCCACTTCCCGTGAAAGGAAATGCCATTTTGCCGCATGCCAGTTCGTAGAGAATGCAACCTATTGACCATACATCTCCTTTTCGAGAACAAATTCCCGAATATAGGAGTTCTGGTGCTACATAACCTGGTGAACCTCGTTTTGTGAGAGAGATATTAGATCCAGGAGGGGGGAGAGTAATATATTCGCCGGTCGGTGTGAGCGGAGGACTCGGAAGCCCGGATGGTACTACTGGGACTGAGGCAGGAAGTTTCAACGCAATTCCAAAATCGCTTAACTTCCAAGTCTTTGTTTTTGATGAATAGAGAACTGGAAGAGTGAGTAAATTTGTTTTTAAAGAGAACATACTGTTTTGAGGTTTTAGATCCCGGTGAGTAAAATTGAGATCGTGACATTTTTGAATCCCTTCCATGATATTGCATGTTATTTCCCAGATTTCTCTTTCCGTGAAATAGCTTTCCTGGTCGTAGTATTTCAGCCGTATTACGTCCGCCAGATTTGTATCGCAAAGTTCCATGAGAATGCAGTATTTGTCGAACATTGGATCCACTTCGTACCACCAGTTGTAAACTCTCACTATAAAGTCTGAATCTGCCATGCAAACCGCCGATATCACTTCCAACTCTCGTTTGTCTAGAGTGCCATGTGCATAGGTAACGACCTTGAGAGCGTAGACCGTATCATCCTTGTATGGTGGTTTATATCGGACCTATTGATTATCAGCCATCATCAAATGCGGAGGTTCGTTACTTTGTAGACCACACCAAATGCCCCTCTTCCGAGTTCACCGAGAAAATCAAATTTATGCAAATGACCCGCCATTCAGCATCACAGTATCGTAATGAACATCAATGTGGAATTTCGGCAAAGTTTGATTGAGAAATCCTAGTGTATTGGGAGGTTGTTCGTCTTTATATATTTTGCAGCCAGCCTCTTGCGCTTGTTCGAAGAAGAATCGGTCAGGTAACCGATTTTCGATAAAAATACTACACAGCGGGCTAGGATGACAATGGGAAAATCCGGCTTCGGAAGACCAAATTTCAGCCCATTTTGGCAAACTAATTGGCTGAAAATGCGGTGGGGTCCCACTAAATGAAAAAACTTTATTTTTGAGTTGCGGCAGTTTACGTATCACTAATGCCGTGGGGTGTGCGCCAAGCGGGCAAAGATTGAGGTCTGTGCGGGTTTATCAGCTTTACTCCGTTTCCGAGGTCATGAGAACATACGTGGAGGTAGACAGAAGGTTGTGGAAAGTTCAACGGGACGTGCATTGTCGCTACTACACTCTCAGATTTTCCGTTGTAAAAGTCATGCGGCTGTTGATCTTCAGCACGCAAATGATGATTTAAATTTGGGTTGAAGAGACTCGAAGGGATCGTCAACCACGAACCCAATTGCCTGCCGTGCTGCTTCGTCATTCTACGAAATCTAAATTGGGTCGCATCGGAGGTCATTCTAAGCAATTTGGAATTAAAAATGGCAAGACAGCTGGTCTGTCCTTGTACGTGAAGCGGTGACAAGAAGCGGCGGTGCCGGCGGAAGCATCATCAAAAATTCTCCATTTGGAATCAGAACATTGTGTGACACTGGCTCACAAGATCTATCTCAGGCAATTATCCGTCTATGTAATTACGTGGAGAATTGGTGATACCTAGGAGAAAATTGGGCGCGTCATCCGGCCAAGGCGCAGGGAATCCCGAGGCACACAAACAGGTGAAAGT
>Ga0335075_10000731_pt1 | contig 55817 bp, 46 predicted proteins | sample Lox_Sample_24_FD_206723 | JGI IMG/M metagenome (GOLD analysis project Ga0335075, IMG submission 206723) | Soil microbial communities from Loxahatchee National Wildlife Refuge, Florida, United States - Lox_Sample_2.4 | ecosystem: Environmental > Terrestrial > Soil > Wetlands | place: USA... | reverse complement strand
AGGTGCTGTTTGCCTGCTATGGTGAATGTCCTCGGAACCGATTTATCACCACCCCAGATGGCGATCCCGGCCTCAACTATCTATGTGCGGGCTACAAAATGTTTTTCAATCACGTCGACCCTCCGATGAAGATGATGGCCGCCCTTATAGGCCAAGGCAGATTCGCCGACGAGATGATGCAGTTGTCTCAGAGTGGCGACGGAGTCCAGAAAGTCGGGGTACCCGCGACGTGATGGAGAAGCTTCATCGCCACCAAGGAGCTACTGGAATGCTCCGACACGCTGAGACCACAAGGTCGAGTGAGTAGTTCACTCGGCGATGCAGCCTGTGTGGTCGAGATCAGCCTCAGCCCATCGCGGGTGGAGGGTGGTGTCAAAAGACGCGCTCCCATGCTAGATCTCGCGTGGACATCTGCGCTGCGGGGCTTGACACGAGCTGCCAGTGAAGAGAACATTGAACTCGTGGTGGGCGTTCTGTCTGCCGCCGTAAGCGTTACCGTCAGCCAACGCACTATTTCATCTGCGAACCGGTCGAATCCGGTTCGCGAGAAGGTGCGCATATATGGCAACGAACACGCTCAATTCCCCTCAAATTGCTCAACTGCTGGATCGCCTTTTTAACGAAGCCGATGCCAGTGAATCGGCCCTACAAGCTGTAGCACAGTCAGATGCGTCGCGTCTTATGACCAGCAGGACAGGCTATCGCGAGTTGTACGGCCTGCTGAAGGATATCCCTATACCCGTCTCTCGTGAAACGGGACATCTGCTTTACATGCTCGCACGTTCTACACATGCGCAGTTCATTCTTGAATTCGGCACCTCGTTCGGTGTTTCGACGATCTATCTGGCCGCCGCGCTTCGCGACAACGGAGGTGGGAGAATCATCACCACGGAGTTTGAGCCTGCTAAGGTGACGCGGGCCCGTGAAAACCTGAAGGAAGCCAGTCTGCTCGATCTGGTTGAGATTCGCGAAGGCGATGCTCTTGAGACGCTGGCCTGCGATCTTCCCCCGAAGTTGGACCTTGTGCTGCTTGATGGCGCTAAGGGGCTTTATGCAGACATCCTCCGGCGAGTTGAATCATGTCTGCGGCCGGGTTCACTGGTTCTTGCAGATGACTCCCATCATTCCCCGGAGCTTGTGAGCTGGATGCGCTCCGATACGAACCGATATTTATCGGTTCCGTTGGTAGGAAATTTAGAGTTGTCGATGCGGATATCTTGAACCCGGGCGACTCCCAGGCTTCGGCTGCCGCTTGCGTCTGGGCTGGACCTTAACCACGAAGGCCTGTGCATCTCCACGATGTATAGGCCTTCTATAGAACGGATGTAGTAGCTCGGAGAACTTTCCATTGCCCAACGAAACTTCCCACCTGAGCCGGAATTCTTACTGTGCCCGGAACCACTGTCTTCATTGCGATGATGCTGGTGATGCCGTTGCTTATCCGGAGAATCATGCCGCGCTACGCGGTAGTAGGCTTCGTCTTCTGTGAATTCGCATGTTTTGTGATGGCCTCGACAGCCTTCGCGATTGTTTCTGGATTCCAATAAAGGCTTCAGCCTCAATTTTGTCTCCCGGTTCTAAGGCCTGAAATGCGCTGCTGCTCGGCACTTTGTATATAGCCATCGTCGCAGGCATAGTTCCCGGCACTGCTGCCTGTTCAATCGTGACCTGATCGAATATCGGGCTGTTGTCAAGAACGATTCCGATCAGATGAAATTGCAGCGAAGTAAGGCCGGATGATTTTGCTGCATGCAGCCCAGCAGCATCTTCAATTCTTTCGCACCCACTGGTTCCGATGAGGAGGAAGCTGCTAAGTAGCGCGGACAACACAAGATGGATTTTGCGCATCGATTGATCTCCTGGAATTGATCACCGGACACCCAACGGCGTCGTGAGCCCAAGCCATTGTTGGGCAGCAGGCACTCTTCTCAAAATCAGCCGTTCAGTACAGACCACGAAAAGCAGGCTCAGACCGAATAGGGGAAGATAGATCGCTAGTGGGATGACGAATGCGGCAAAGGCCACAGTCAGTTTGGGGCTGGCTAATTTAGCCGGTGCGCCTAGCGCGCCCTTCGGCCGCCGTCGCCACCACATAGCCACGGCGCTAATGCAAAGTACGATCAAACCAAACGCTGTACATAGATTCACTGCCTGATTCAGCCAACCGTAGAGATGGCCTTCGTGTGCGGCAACTCCAATACCAACCAAACGATCGATCAGGGGTCTCTGGCTAAAGTTGAGCCGGGACACTACGTTCCCATCCGTCGGATCAAGTGCAACTTCATCCCGAAGAACGCGGTCCTGCGAGTCAGACTTTGCAATCCAATCACCGCCCGACTGCATCGGCGGCGATATCAACACAGGGAACGCAAAGTGCAGAGCACTGACCGGCGCAATCATCTTATTCAGCGGAGCCAGTGCGGATTCGGACAGGGTTTGTGTCCCTCGACCGCGTTTCCAGGATGGTTGTTCCAACGCCGCCAGGCTGTTCTTATTCATCGCGAGGCGCTTTGCGATTTCTGAAGACCGGCCAGTCGTCCAGTCTTCGTGGACAATGGCCTTGCCGGTGATCTTGCGCGCGGCCTTAAGATAGCCGCCCCAGCTCTTGGCCCACGGCAGCCCGCTCAACAGAAAGCAGAGAGCAAGCACTGACACCCACATTCCGGTGACGGCATGGATATCTCTCCAGAAAATGCGCTTGCCTTGTCTTAAGCGCGGATAAAGCACCCCTCCAAGCCCGGTTGCATTCCGTGGCCACCACAAATATAAGCCGGTGAGGATCATAATGACGGCCCATGACGCAGCGGTCTCCACGATGAAGGAACCTTTGTCTCCCATTAACAGCTCACCATGGAGATGAAAAATTCTGGCTGTAAAACGATGATCCTCATTCACAACGTGCATCACCTGCAAGGTATAGGGATTGATATAGACACGGAATTCCTGCGCGTTGCGACCAACAATAATCTGGACCGCGGAATGAGCGCTCCGCGGCAGTTGGTAATAGTGAAGATTCGAGCCGGGGACAGCAGCCAGCGCTGCCTCTACTTGAGAGGCAGCACTGGACCGATGTTCACCAATGGCTAGATGCTCATACGGGCGATCCAGCCAGGCATCAATTTGTGGCTTGAAAAGATAGATTGATCCTGTAGCAGCAAGCCATAAAACGAAAGGAATGCAGAACAGCCCCGCATAAAAATGCCAGCGCCAAATCGTGCGGTAGTTCAGCCAGTGGACCTTCACCATTTGCTGGGGCTCGTTCAAGTTGACAATGCTATTCATGTTCAGAACCTCAATTGCACTCCACCATAGGAAGCGCGCGGCATACCGGCATAGAACGATCCAGTCGTATTCGCCACTGTCGCAGCGCCGTTTTCAAGTCCAGTGCTGGAGCTGATGGAATCAGAGATATTATTTGCAGAACCTACATAGGTGCGTCCCGCAAGATTCTGCAGGTTGTAAAAGAAATGAAGGCGAGACAATTCTCCGTGCCCAACAGGCGGATCGTAGTGAAGATCTGCATTCAGTAATGTCGCCGATGGGGCCTTCAGCAGATTTGCATTGTCGAGCCAGTAAGCCTCGCGGAAGGTCGTCTCGAAGTAACCGCCGATGCTGCCGAAACCGCTTCGTGAATAATTATCGTTCAATCTTGCGGTGAGATTATTTGGAATAACTCCCGGAACTGAATTCCCTGCTCGGTCAAACGAGTTGGTAAATGACCCTGCGCTCAATGTTTCGGTATAGCGGCGGTATACCTGAGTATCCAGCGTATATGCAGCAAAAAAGCTCAACCCGCTCTGGGTCTGCGGTAGTGGATGCCATTCAATGCCCGCGACCATGCCGCGATGTGCTGCCGATGGAGCGTTGAAAGTATAGCTCCGCAGGTTTGCCCCGGCAGACTGCGTCACCAGCTCATCGATGAAGTGTTCGTAATATCCAGCTATGTTAACGCGCAGGTTGTTTGCCATCGACCAGTCGGCTCCCACATCGACGCCTATGTTCTTCTGCGCATTCAGTTGAGTGTTATTCCCATACACACCCTGAGGAGTTACGAACAGATTGCTCGACTGAGGCGTACCAAAGCCAGTGCCGAGTCGAGCGTGCAGTTGAAGGTTACGAGAAGCCTGATATAGAAGTGCAGCTTCCGGAGACACATTGAAAAACGTGCGTAGAGCAGTGATCTGTGCTGTAGTTGGTGTTGTCGAGGTTGAGTAGGTGTAAATGGTGTCGAGAGCGCTGATACGGGAATATTCGCCCGCGAGTCCGGCAATTGCAATCCACCGAGGCGTAAAGTTTATCTGTTCTGTCCCGCGCAGGCCGGCATCCGTTATGTATCCATAGGTCGTCTGAGCCAAGCCGCCGAGAGTGGCATTGCCCGCAGGTGTAAGGTTATAAGTAAGAGAATTTATATCCTCGAAATCGAAAAAGCCGCCCCCATAAGTGAGAGAAGGTTTTCCGAAGAGTGGGCCGCTCCTCGTTCCATCGCTGAATACATTGAATGAAGGGGTTGAACCGCGGGCGCTGGTATTGCCCGTTGGCTGGTTTATGTCTTTATCGTCGAATACAAATTGTGTACGCCAAGCAGTGTTGTCAGTGAACTGATGCTCCCAGCGCGCTCCCACGATTGTCCGTCTGTCATTTCTACCTAGTCCGGCCTGCACGGCGGTGATGGTCTGTTTGTTTCCGGCAAATCCGTTTTGGTAGACGCTTACGTTGCCGCATCCATTTGGGCTGTTCGCATCATAGACCTGGCAACCGTGTTGATAAGGATTTTCCTTGTATTGATTCAGCGACAGACGAATGGAGAGTTGCGTATCCAGGTCGTTATCGATGAATTTCACGGTAATGCGGTCTTTGGGAGTGAGCGTGAACTGCCCAAGCATATTCGCCGTGAATGTATTGAATGCATTGTTCTCGGTGTACTCCTTCGCTCTTTCATTACTGAGAAAAGCAAAATACTGATAGTGATGGCCGGCTCCTCCAGCGGTCAAATAGTTATTGAGGTAACCAAAGCTGCCGCCCTCAGTACCGAGCTCAACTCCATCGACATCGGCGCCGGGTCTGGTATTGAAGAAGACAGCTCCTCCTGTAGCGAAGTTTCCATACAGCGTTGAAGAAGGTCCCTGGACTACATCGATGCTTCCATATGCATGTGGATCGATAAGGTCTGCACGAGAAAGTCCGTCCGGCTGTGTGACAGGGAAGCCATCATCGAAAATCTGCAAATTGCGTATGCCATAGGCGGAGGTGTTATTGGATCCGCGGACAGAGATGAAAACGTCGCGCGGGCCATTGCCCGATATCGTCGTAACGCCCGGCACAAGCGACATCGCCTGGCTTATATCGTGATCTGCTGAATCTGCGAAAGAACTCCGGGAAACAGACGTAATTGTTTGTCCAGTCGGATCAGCTGTGACCGAAGTTGCCGCTGAGACAGTGACGTTCTGCGTAGCGCCGCTGACTGCAAGAATAAAGGCGATCGAATGCCGCTCTCCAAGAGTTAAGGTCACCGTTCGAGCCTGTTTGAGAAAGCCAGGGTGCGAGGCTGTTACCTGATATTGCCCGGCCATGAGCCCCATCACAGAGAATTCGCCGTTTGCGTCTGTTGCAGCGCTGGATACATTTTTTCCACCAACCGAACGAATTGAAATCCGCGAGTTGACTAATGCAGCGCCCTTTTGATCAACAACATGTCCTGTCAACAACGCCTGAGTTCCACTTTGAGCAATAAGCCTGGGACAAAGAAAAGCGAGCGCTGCAAACACAATCAGTACCCACATACGAAAACGAACGATCACGAAACAGCCTCCTTATACGCGTGTCGATACACGCCGATGCACATCAAGCAGAGGAAGAATGTATACGGCTTCTGTCTTGAATGCGGCGCTTTTCTGACCAGACCGAGGGTCATTTCAGCAGCAAAGATTGCGCGAGTGTTGAGAGTGCAGGATTAGTTCCGTACCAAATCAGCCGGAGGGCCGCGGTTGAGATGCGCACGATGATACGAAATGCTGCCTTGCGCATCCGTCCGAGCATGGCTGGCAGGATGGCTTTGCACGGCTGCAAAGAATATGGACGCATCATCCGCCGTGAAAAGATGATCTTGAAGCGACGGAGTAAGTGTTCGATGAGGAAAAAACGGGCACTTTTCTGCGGGTGGTGCGACGCGTCTGTTTCCCGAGTCCAGGCCCACCATCATGCGCATCATGCAGTGGTGCTTGCCATTGCGCCTGCAGCATGCCGGAAGGTTGGCGTTAGAATCAGCATTCGCGGCCAGCAGTGGAGTGCACAGGAACGCGCTGAAAATCATCAGCAATCCAGAGGCAACAAGCCATCGCACTTGTTTGAACCAGATCAACGAACAATCCTTTCTAGTTCAATATAAAGACTATTTGCTCGCGGCCTGACGCCCCGACGTGCGGCAAATTGTCGCAAGCCCTGCGCACTGTAACAGCTTATGATTGCAGCAGGTGGGCGATCGAATCGGCATATGAATCAGGAGACACGATATAAGGTCCGACTTTATGAATCCTCTGTTTTCGGCCATAACCCGGTTCTCGAAAGAGATGCCGCATCCAGCCTCGCATTGCCCTGGATCGTGCGGCTTCGTTATGGCATGGTATGCGGAGGTGCTGCTGCGCTCTTCGCTGCTGCATGGGTCTCTCGGTCGGATCTGAGACTCATCTGGTCCGCGTTGCCACTGTCGGTCGTGTTATTCAGCAACGTCTGGCTCCAACGCCACCACAATATGCCAGAACCCTCGGCTCAACATGTTCTCGGTACCATCTTTGTGCTAGATACCCTTTGTCTGACTGCCGTGCTAGGACTTACAGGCGGCCCGATGAACCCGTTCAGCCTGCTGTATCTGGTGCAGATCACCCTGTCCATCGTCGTGTTGAGCAAAATATGGACCTGGACACTCGGGCTGCTTTCGGCCGTTTGTTTCGGGCTGTTGTTTTTTGTCAGCGTTCCCTTCGTCGAATTTCATATTCCTGGGAATGGGCAAGGCTTTTCTCCGCACATTGTCGGAATGTGGATAGCGTTCGTCATCGCGGCAGCGCTGATTAGTTTTTTTACCGGCAGAGTTTCAGATGAACTTCGTCTTCGTGAACGAGAAGTCCTGGTTTTGCAAGAGCAATTCGCCAAGCAAGAGCGCTTAGCGTCGCTGGTTACCCTGGCAGCCGGAGCGGCACACGAGCTGAGCACTCCACTCGGCACGATTGCGGTGGTAGCGCGGGAATTGGAGCGTTTTGCCGCCACACTGAATGACGGAACTGATCTTCGTGAAGACGCGAAGCTTATCCGCTCAGAGGTAGAACGGTGCCAACTCATTTTGCAACGCATGAGCGCCGACGGAGCGGAACCGATAGGAGAGTCGCCCCAGAAGATTCAGCTTGCGGAATTAATTAAGCTGTCTCTTCGAAGCCTGCCTGAGGGACGAGGTTCGGATGTTTCTATCGACTTACCAGAAAGAGATGTGGAATTGATTTTGCCCGTCAATGCAACCACTCAGTCTCTTGCAGCGCTTCTGAGGAATGCTCTCGATTCGTGTGCCGGAACTGCGATGGTGACATTAAAGACTGAGAATAAGGGCGATGAAATCACGTTCTTTATCTCGGACAACGGCCATGGGATGACAGAAGAAGTATTGCGGAGAATCGCGGAGCCGTTTTTCACAACCAAGGAGCCGGGACGCGGTATGGGACTTGGCACATTCCTCGTTCAAAATTTTGCGGAGAGGCTTGGCGGCGGTCTGACCTATCATTCCGTGCCAGGCAAAGGCACGGTTGCAACCCTCATCTTGCCAACACATTTGCCCGAGCAAAGGAGTGTCCGCCATGCCTGAGCAAATCGAGGGCCGCCGAGTTCTGGTCGTTGATGATGATGATGTATTCCGCAATCGGTTGTGCCGCGCTCTGACACAAAGGGGCTGGCAAGTAAACTCTGCGCAAAACGGAGATGAAGCAATCGCGATTGCAGGTAAAGCAAATTCCGATCTTGCACTGGTGGATTTACGGATGCCCGGCATGGACGGTATCGATTTGGTTGAGAAACTCCGTGAACAGAATGCGGCCGTTACAATCATCGTGCTAACTGGGTACGGAAGCATTCCTACAACAATATCCGCAATGAAAAAGGGTGCCGACTACTATCTGAGTAAGCCGGCCGATGCCGACCAGATTCTGGCTGCTTTTGAAAGGCTTCAAGCACCAGAGGAAGAAATGTCCCATGCGCAGCTGGAAGCCCCGAGCCTGGCTCGTGTTGAATGGGAACATATGCAGCGGGTCATTACAGACTGTGACGGAAATATCTCGCAAGCTGCGCGAGCTCTCGGGATTCATCGCCGGTCCCTCCAGCGCAAGCTTTCAAAATTCCCACCTTCAAAGTAGTTCTTCTCACTGTTCTCTTCCAGCTATGCGACAATTTGCCGCACAGACTTGCCTGACAAAATGTACTCCCCGCCAAATTTAGTTTCCCCTGACGAGGGAATCATGAATCGACGTTCCGTATTGAAGACGCTTGGATCATCAGCAAGTATTGACGAATAGACCCCGGCTGCAACCCTTCTGGCCCCTGCTACGGCGGGGCTTTTCTTTTGTTTGTAATGCTATCTTCGTTGTACGCCTACAAGGGGTTTGTCAATGCGAATGAATATCCGTGCCGGTCTGTTCCGGCTATGGGTTGTTGCCAGCGTTCTGTTCATTATTGCGGTTGCCCTTGTTTCTTACTCCGGCATTCGCAACAAATTTCACATTGCAAATACGGATTGGGATGCCATTGCAGAAAGGTTTGGTGGAGTCAGTCTTCTTCCTGTGTTCTGCGACCTTGCTAGGGGGTTCATCAGGCGTTGATTACACAACAGAGAAAGACGGCTTGTGCTGGTACAAGACGCAAGATTTTCGACGGCTTTATCCCGAATACAAGGACTTAAACAATCGGCTTCTATCGGAAAAACTCTACGCGAAGGTTGGCCAGCCGCTTCAGCATCTTCACCCGTGGCACAAGGTATTCAAGACAGCAGCTTTTGCAATAGGCGTTCCAATAGCCGTCTTTTTATTGGGCTGGTCACTGCTATGGGCACTGGCTGGCTTTCGTAATACCCCGGCTAGTGAAAGTCCGAAGTGAAACCCCCTATCAGCCTCAGTTTCACTTTAGTTTCACTTGGACTGGCTGGCTTTTAGCTAAATTGTTGATTTGTATGGCGTCCCCGACGGGATTTGAACCCGTGTTATCGCCGTGAAAGGGCGGTGTCCTGGGCCGGGCTAGACGACGGGGACGCTGGGCCGGGGGCGGAAAAATACACGCACCTGGAGAGAATGGCCAACTCGAATCTATCAATTGCAGGTGCTCATGTCAAAAATATGCGGGTTCTCGCAGGCCTTTGCGGATGCCGCGGAGGGGTTGCTTTCGCGTCCGGAACCGGGCTATCCGGTTTTTCGTATCGTATTCAGGTGCCAGCGCAAGATAAAATTTTTACCGGAGCGAAGATTTCGTGAAGCGTTCGGGCTCAAACTGAATCCATAGTTCATCGCTGTCGCAGGTAAAGTCCTCTTCGACAGCCATTTCGAGCCCGGCAGCGACCGGGGCGAACCATTGAGGATTTCCTTTTGAAGAGACCATTTCGCATACTCATCCCCTCGGTGCTGCTGGCGGTTTGCCTGGGAGTTACCGCCTGCCAGAAGGCGGCTCCCGCGGCTGGGCCGGCATTTCGGGCCCTGCCGGTGCAGACGATCACCGTTTCGTCGTCTCCCGTTCCGCGCTCGGACGAATATGTTGCGACGATCAAGTCACGGCGCTCGGCTACTCTCAATCCGCAGGTGGACGGCAACCTTACCGCCATCGAGGCGCACTCCGGCGATCATGTGAAGGCCGGGCAGCTGCTGATGCAGATCGATCCGGCCAAGCAGAGAGCGACGGTGCAGTCGCAGGCGGCGACGGTGCAGCAGCTGCTGGCGATTTATAGATACAATCAGACGGAAATTGCCCGCCAGCGCAAGCTGTTTGCCGCTGGAGTGACCAGTCGCGACAGCCTGGACCAGGCCGAGCAGAACTATGCCAGCTCCAAAGCCAACTACGAATCGGCGGTGGCTCTGCTTACGACTCAGGAAAAGGAGCTGGGCTACTACGATATCCGCGCTCCGTTTGATGGCATCGTGGGCGACATTCCGGTTCACCTTGGAGATTACGTCTCGGGGAGCACTTTGCTCACGACTGTGGATGAGAATCGCGATCTGGAAGCGTATATCTATATCCCTGCCGAACTGGCCTCGCAGATCCGCATGGGTCTGCCCGTTGAAATCCTGAATAACAACGAGCAACTGATTGAGAAGACGAAGATCGATTTCATTTCGCCTCAGGTTGATAACGGATTGCAGGGGATTCTGGTGAAGGCTCCGGTGCACTCGGAGCAGGCGATTATCCGCAACGCGCAGCTGGTGAAGGCGCGGGTGATCTGGAGCACGGCTCCGACGCCAGTCGTGCCTGTACTTGCCATTACCCGCCTGGGCGGGCAGGCGTTTGTCTATGTCGCGCAGCAGCAAGGCGGTCACTACTTCGCCCACCAGGTTGCCGTGAAGCTTGGCGATCCGGTCGGCAACGACTATGCAATTCTTGGCGGATTGCAGGACGGTGAAAAGGTTATCGTCTCCGGAACGCAGTTCCTCGCCGATAAGATGCCCGTGCAGCCACTGGGTTAGCGCACCGCAACCAGCATAGCTTTTCCCATTCACGACTGATAGCTGTTCAGGATTGATCTTTGATCAAAGACAGGCAGGCTTCTCTTGGTTGATTTTTTTATTCACCGGCCAGTTTTCGCGACAGTGTGCGCGCTGCTTATCGTATTAGCGGGCGCAGTTGTGATTCCCACGTTGCCGATTTCGCTTTATCCGACGCTGGCTCCGCCGCAGGTTACGGTCAGCAGCAATTACATTGGAGCGAACGCGCAGGTGGTCGAGTCGGCAGTGACCATTCCGCTGGAAGAGCAGATCAACGGCGTGGAGGGGATGCGCTACATCTCTTCTACCAGCTCAAATGACGGCACCAGCACCATCACCACCACCTTTCAGACGGGCTACGATCTCAACATTGCCGCGGTCGATGTGCAGAACCGTGTAGCCTCGGCGCAAGGGCGTTTGCCGCAGGCCGTAAATAACACGGGCATCACCATTACCAAGGCCAACTCGAACTTCGTGTTCGCTGCGGCATTTCTCTCCCCGCATAAGAGCTATTCCGATCTGTTCATCAGCAACTATATTGATGTGTATGTAAAGGACGCGCTCAAGCGCATTCCCGGCGTCGGCGATGTGGTCATTTTCGGCGAGCGGAAGTACGCCATGCGCATCTGGCTCGACCCGGCGAAACTGGCCGCGCGTGGTCTCACTGCTTCTGACGTAACCAGCGCGCTCGCCGAACAGAACGTCGAGATTCCCGCCGGTCAGGTGGGGCAGCCTCCTTCCGATCCGAAGCAGGCGTACCAGATACCGATTCGAGTGGTGGGACGTCTTTCTGACCCGAGGCAGTTCGACAACATCATCCTGAAAAATACTGCCGCCGGAATCGTGCAGCTGAAGGATGTGGGGCACGCGGAACTTGGCGCCGAAACCTACTCGACCGACCTGCGTTTCGACGGCCAGGAGGCGATCGGGGTTGGAGTGCAGCAGCTGAGCAACGCCAACGCGCTTGCCGTGGATCGCAACGCCAAAGCAGCGTTGGATCAGCTTGCGAAGACCTTCCCCCCGGACCTTACGTATGTGATTCCCTTCGATACGACCACCGTCGTCGGCGATTCAATTCGCGAAGTGGTTCAGACCCTGGGCGAAGCCATCGTCATCGTCATCATTGTCATCTTTCTGTTTCTGCTCGACTGGCGCGCGACTATTATCCCGGCGATCACGATTCCTGTTTCGCTGGTCGGCACCTTTGCTTTTATCAAGATCTTCGGCTTCTCGATCAATTCGCTCACCATGTTCGGCATCACGCTGGCTACCGGGCTTGTGGTGGATGACGCCATCGTCGTGATTGAAAATGTGCAGCGGCATATCAGCGCGGAGCACTCAGACCCGCATACGGCCACGTCGGTCGCCATGTCTGAGGTCACCAGCGCCGTGGTTGCGACTTCACTGGTGCTGATCTCCGTGTTTGTGCCGGTGTCGTTCTTCCCGGGGACGACGGGCCTCCTTTACCGGCAGTTTGCGCTGACGATTGCCTTCGCGATCGCCATCTCAGCCTTCAATGCGCTGACGCTTTCTCCGGCTCTGGCTGCGCTCTTCCTGCGCGGCGAAGGGGTGAAGCACGGGCTGTTTGGCGTGATCGATCGGACGATCAACATGACGACTCAGCTCTATGGACGGGTGACGCATCAGATGCTGCGTTTCCGCTATGTTGTGCTGCTGGTCTTCATCGGCGGGCTCGCATCGACTGTGTATCTGTACACTCATGTTCCCACGGCGTTTGTGCCCGCGGAAGATCAGAACTACCTGATATGTGTGGTGCAGGCACCGCCGGGAGCTTCTCTCAGTTACACAAGCGAAGTAGCACAGAGAGCCGTAGACCTCATCCGTCAGAATAAGGACGTTTACGGCACCTTTGCCGTCATGGGATTCAGCTTGAGTGGAGGCAGCTCGTCGAATTATGGTCTGATCTTTGTACCGCTCAAGGCCGTCGAGCTGCGAACAAAAGAGGGACCTGGACATACGGCTGACGCGATCCTGCACGAACTCGGACCGAAGCTATTTGGCGTGCCGGGCGGCATTGTTGCGATGTTTGGGCCGCCCGCGATTCAAGGCATCGGCTCTTTTGGCGGCTTCCAGTTCGAGCTGCAGGATACGGGCCGCAATACGCTGGGCGATCTGGCAGGCGTGGCGCAAGAGATCGTTGGAGCCAGCAGGCAGGACAAGTACCTGACCGGGCTTTACACCAGCTTTACGGCCAATGACCCGCAGTTGCTTGTGTCGATCGACCGCGAGAAGGCCAAGGCGATGGATGTTTCGCTGGACCAGATCAGCTCGACGCTCGGAGTCTTCATGGGCTCGCAGTATGTGAATGACTTCGATTTCAACAACCGCTCGTATCGCGTCTATGTGCAGGCCGACGAGCCGGCACGTATGACCCCGGGCGATCTGCGCAGGTTCTATGTGCGCTCCAACTCCGGACAGATGATCTCGCTGGACAATCTTGTGACCATCCAGCAGACGTCTGCGCCGCAGGTGATCAACCATTACAATCTGTTCCGGTCGGCGGAGATCGATGGATCGGCGGCTCCGGGCTACAGCTCGAGCGTAGGACTGACGGCAATGCAGAACCTTGCGAAGAAATACATGATTCAGGGCATGCAGTACTCCTGGACCGGGTTGTCGCTTGAAGAGATCGAGTCGGGCGGTAAGGCGGTGCTCATCTTCGGGCTGGGGCTTCTGGTGGTTTACCTTACTCTTTCGGCGCTGTATGAGAGTTTCGCGCTGCCCTTCATTATTCTGCTCGCCGTTCCGATGGCGGTGCTGGGCGCGCTGGGCGCAGTGACCATGCGCGGCATGGCGAACGATGTTTACTGCCAGATCGGGCTGGTGATGCTGATCGGCCTTTCCGCGAAGAACTCCATTCTGATTGTCGAATTCGCCGAACAGATTCGCGGGCGCGGCAAGTCGATCATGGACGCGGCGATCGAGGCGGCGGAACTCCGTCTTCGCCCCATCCTCATGACGTCGTTTGCGTTTATTCTCGGCGTGATGCCGCTCTATCTGGCGACCGGAGCCGGGGCGCTGGGCCGGCGCTCAGTTGGAACTTGCATCGTCGGCGGCATGCTCGTTTCGACCGTGCTGAACCTTCTCTTTATTCCGGCGCTGTATGTGATTCTGCAAACCATACTGGGCAAGTTCTCACGGAAGAAGAAGCTGCACGGCGGCGACGTGGCCACGGCCTAAGCGCGCATGATCAGAAGAGACCGGCGGCGGTCTCTTCCGCCATGCTGTCGACCACAGCTTTCAGGTCTCTGGTGTCTGCGAATTTTTTGAGCTGACGATCCGCGCCGGTTCCGGTTTCGAGAATCCTGTGAATCGTCCTGATCTCTTCGCGACTGCCCAACTCGTTCACCGCTTCTTCGACAAAGGCGAGGTACTCCAGAATCAGCTTGCGCTCATCGACCTCGGCCTGCTTGCCGAAGTCGATGAGCTTGCCGTCAAGGCCGTAGCGGACGGCGCGCCATTTGTTCTCCATGATCAGGGCGCGTGAGTATTGGCGCCAATCCTGGTTGCGCTCGTGGAGCAGATACATCTGCATTGCCGTGGCCTGGATGAGCGCGGCAATGGCCAGCGTTTCCTCCGCGCGCAGCGGGATGTCGCAGATGCGGACCTCGATGGTGTTGAAGAAGGGATGTGGCCGGATGTCCCACCAGATCTTGCGGGCGTTGTCGAGGCAGTTGGTCCTGGTGAGCAGCTGGACGAAGCCGTCAAACTCCGCATAGCTGGCGAAGCTGTCGGGGATTCCGGTGCGCGGCACCTTCTCGAAGACTTTGGCGCGATAGCTCTTGAAGCCGGTGTTCATGCCTCGCCAGAAGGGCGAGTTGGTGGAGAGCGCGAGGATGTGGGGCAGAAAATAGCGCATCGCATTCATGATGCGAATGGCCGCTTCGCGGTCCTCGACGCCGATGTGGACGTGCAGGCCGAAGATGAGATTGGCGCGCGCGACCAGCTGCAGGTCTTCGAGCACGCGAGCGTAGCGCGGATCGGGGTAGATCTCCTGCGTGCTCCAGTCGGCGAAGGGGTGGGTGGCTCCGGCGACCAGAAGCAGATTGTGATCGCGGGCCAGTTGCACCATCTGGCGGCGCAGGTCGCAGAGATCCTCGCGCGCCTCCTGGATGTTTTTGCAGATGCGGGTGTCGGCTTCGACGGCGGACTGGTGCATCTCAGCCTTGACGCGATCGTGCAGGCGAAGCCGGGCATCGGCGAGCATTCCGGTTGCGATGTGCGAGCGCAGATCGCGGGTACCCGGGTCAACGGTCTGGTATTCCTCTTCTATGCCAATCGTAAAGGAGGGGCGCATGAGTGCAGGGTACAGGGTTCGGTATTCACCGTATAGATTCCGCTGGTGTTGCCCGCGATGGTTTCTTTTGACTGGCTCGTTTTCCGGCTCGTGGTGTTTTCGTTCTGGCTCTGACGGCTCCTTTTAGAAAGGCTTCGCCTTGAAGCGGGGGTGTCTGCGGCGCGGTGCGGGCCTTTTTGATGGCGAAGTTCGCTACTGTTTCGATGATCCACTCGAAGCTCTCCGGGCCGACGGATTGCAGATCGGCGTCGGGCACGGGGTTCATGAAGTCGATGGCGTACGGGACTCCGTCCTGCACTGCGAACTCGACGGTGTTGAGGTCGTAGCCGAGCGCGCGGCATAACTTCAACGCATCGGCCTTTACGCGCTTCAGCAGTCTGCGATTGGAGTTGGGCGGCTGACGTGAATAGCGCTCGTGGTACGGGCGCCGCGGATCGTAGGTCATGATGCGAACCTTTTCGCGGCCTACGACGAAGCAACGGAAGTATTCGGTGAACTTGACGGCGCGCTGCAGCACCATGCACAGGTCGCGGCTCTGGTCGTAGGCACGGAAAAACTCTTCCCGGCTGCCGACCTCGTAGACGTCGCGCCATCCTCCTCCGTCGATGGGCTTGAGGAAGGCGGGAAAGCCGATGTAGTTGAAGACCGCGTCCCAGTTGAGGGGATATTCGAGGTTGCGCATGGCGCGGTCGCTGGCTCCGTTGGGCAACTGCTTGTGGGGCAGCATGACGGTGGGCGGAACGGCGATGCCCAGCTTTGCAGCCAGCGTGTAGTTGAAGAATTTGTCGTCGGCCGACCACCAGAAGGGGTTGTTGATGATGGCCGATCCCGAGAGCGCGGCGTGCTTGAGATAGGCGCGATAGAACGGGATGTCGTGCGAGATACGGTCCACGATGACGGCATAGGCGGTTGGCTTGTTGAGGGCCACGCTGCCGGTGTGAACGAACTCGGCGACGATCCTGTCGATATTTTTTGAGTTAATGCGCTCGACCAGCGCCCCGGGGAAGGTGTTTTCCAGGCCAAACAGAATGCCGATTTTCTTCAACCCAAGCTCCTCCTGCTGGAGAGTTCGATGCGTCGCGGTCGCCGGCACCGAACGATCTTGGCGGCTCGGCCGGGCATCGACTCGATTTTTGCCTCTGAGGCCACCATAAAGCATGCGGCGGGTTCATGGAACGGAGCTTCCGGAGGCTCTGCGTCTTCCTGCTTGTTTTGTGGCGGTTACTGGCATTGAGGAATGGCGGCATGCGCGGCTACGGCGCCAGCATCGGCCAGGACGCGCTCGCGGAGAGCATCTGGCGCGACGACTTTCGCAGCGGGGCCGAAACCGAGAGCGACGAAGCGGGCCTGCTCCTCGTTGTCGAACCTGATCCGGAGTTTGCGCCAGCCCTCGGGAGCGGGCTGGCCATCTTCGACGGGCGAGGCTACCCACCACTCGGTGATGCGCGAAACGGAAGACGCATCGATCAGCAGGACTGCCTCGTACTGGTGGCGTTGCCGGTCCAGCTCGGCGGTGGATTGCTTCCAGTGCGCGGCGAGGTCGAAGCCGGCAGGCCGCTGGCAGGGGATGGCCAGCGGCGTAAGGTCTCTCATGCGTGAAATCCGGTAGGTACGCAGGCCGTTGGGCGTGAGCGCGACCAGATACCAGCTTGCGCCTTTGGCCACCAGGCCCAGCGGATCGACGGTTCGCGGCCCGGTCTGCCCGTCGGCGCGGGTGTAGCTGAAGGAAATTTTGCAGTCGCGCGCGACCGCGTCCTGAACGTCGGCGAGCAGCGAAAGATCTTCCGTGGAGGGGCGTCAGCCGGTTGCATCTATATAGAGCCTTTCGCGAATGGCCTCAGCCCGGGCGCGCATGGGGGCGGAGAACGAGGCCAGGAGCTTCTGGAATGCGCGTTCGGCGGCTGCGGCGAGGCGCGGGTCGCCGAGAGCGCGGGGCTGGGCCATGAGCAGAGCGTTTAACTCGGCGGTGTCCATGCCGGGGACCTGGGTGCGCCAGCCCCTTTCAAGCTGCCAGCCGCCCTGCGCGCCGCGTAAGGCGGAGATGGGGATGCCGGCGGCGCTGAGCGATTCCATATCGCGATGGATGGTGCGCTCGGAGACCTCAAGCCGCTCGGCGAGCTCGCGCCCTGTGAGGCGTCCGTGGGCCTGGAGCAGCAGCAGAGCGGAGAGCAGGCGGTCGGACTTCATGCGTGGATTTTCCGTTCGCTCGTCATTCTCTTATTTTCTTTTTTAATTATGACATTGCTTGTCATATATACGCTTTTAAATTATCCCCATGGCTCGAGACGCACAGAACGACGGCCTTTCCTTCCTCTTTGAAGCAGGGAACGCAGGTGGTTGCGCATCGACGGGCGCACCGCAGAGCCTGAGCCTGGTCGATTTCGCGTTTTACCCGGTTGGGAAGACTCCCCGGCCAAATCCGCAGGAAAATCGTAGTGAGGAAAGGAGCAGCGATGGAACTGAGAGAGATGTTTCTAGCGCAACTGGAGCGTGAGGCTGTGGCCTCGCGCAAGGCAATTGAACGCGTGCCTGAAGGACACAATGACTGGAAACCTCACGAGAAATCGATGGAGCTGGGGAAGCTGGCATCGCTCTCGGCCACGATGCCCGGATGGCCGGTGCTGATGATTGAGCGCGACGAACTGAATCTGGACGATCCGGCAAGCGAGAAGTTCAGGACGAAGCCGGTGGCGACGAGAGCGGGCCTGCTCAAGGCGCTGGATGAGAATGTCGCCAACACGCGGAAGGCGCTGAAGGCTACAACCGAAGAGCATCTGCTGAAGCCGTGGCGTCTGGTGCTGGGCGGCCGGGTATTCAGCGAGCAGCCGCGGCATGTGGTGATCACAGATACTTTCAGCCACCTGGCGCATCATCGCGGGCAGCTCACCGTCTACATGCGGCTACTGGGTGCGAGTGTGCCGGCCATCTACGGCCCCTCCGCCGACGAGATGGACTAGCCGTCCAGGCACACGCGCTTCGCGCCATCTTGGAGCTGACTTGTTTGGGCACTCCCTTTGGTCGTGGAGCTTGATTTTGGAACTGGCGGGGGCTGGGATTCGTACTTAGGATGATCGGGGGTAGCGATCTGTGCTTAAGTTTCTTCTCTGGTGCCTGTTGTTTGTGTTTTGCTGGCCTCTGGCTCTGCTGGCGCTGGTGGTTTATCCCCTGGTCTGGCTGTTTCTGCTTCCCTTTCGGCTGGTGGGCATTGCCGTGGAGGGCGCGCTGGAGCTGGTGGCCGCGCTGATCTTCCTTCCTGTGCGGCTGGTTCGAGCCATCTGAAGTCAGCGTCCGTCTTCGCCCGCATATTTTTGCTACTGTAACAGGCAGCATCCAAGGATCATTGCACTTCAGTTCCTGATGCGAGCGAGGCGTGTTGCAGGCTATAGCGGAGACCAATCCGGGAGAACGGCGCTCCCGGCTGCGTGTGCATGCCCGCTTCCACAGCCGCTTTTTGCCGGATGACCGCGATGTGACGGTGTACCTGCCTGCGGGCTATGACGAGGATGCGGACCGCAGCTATCCCGTTCTTTACATGCAGGATGGGCAGAATCTTTTTTCTGCGACGGACGCATTTGTGATGGGACGCACGTGGCGGATCGCGGAGTCGGCGGATGCGGCGATCACGGCCGGCGAGGTCGAGCCGCTGATTCTTGTTGGGATTGCGCATGCGGGGGAGCGGCGCGTGGCCGAGTACACGCCGACGCGCGACTGGAAGATGGACGGCGGCGAGGCGGACAAATACGGCCGGTTGCTGGTGGAGGAACTGCTTCCATTTATTGCCGCCGGGTACCGGGTTCAACCGGGTGCGGCGCATACGGGGCTGGGCGGATCGTCGATGGGCGCGCTGGCGGCGCTGTATCTTGGCCTGAAACATGAAGATACGTTCGGCAGGCTGGCGGTGCTTTCTCCTTCGGTGTGGTGGAATCATCGGGTGATTCTGAGCCTGGTGGGCGAGGCGGCTTTGAAGCTGCGGGCGAGGCCGCGGATATGGCTGGATGTTGGCGATGCGGAGGGAAAGCGGGCCGTTGGGGATGTGGAGCTGCTGGACCGGAGGCTGCGCGCGAAGGGCTGGCGCGAAGGCGTAGAGCTGCATTACGAGCGCGTCCCGGGGGGGACACACGATGAGGGCGCGTGGGCGGAGCGGGTGCGGCCCATGCTGCGGTTTCTGTTTCCGGCGGGGCGAAGTTAACTGTTTTTGGATGAAGCGCTTTTCGGCTATACTGAATGGAGCTATTTTGAAAGGATTTTCTCTGTGTTAATGATTCGTCTGGCGCGTTTTGGCGCGCGCAAACAGCCCTATTACCGCGTTGTGGTGATTGAAAAAGAGCGCGCCCGCAATGGCCGTTCCATCGAGGTAGTCGGCACATACAATCCGCGCACCAACCCGGCCTCGGTAGACCTGAAGCGGGAGCGCATCGACTATTGGACCGGCAAGGGAGCGCAACTCTCTGACCGCGTTGCGAAACTGGTGGCCAAGCAGCCCGAACCAGCCGCGGCCTAAGCCCGGCAAGACTCGATCTGGAAATATATTGCCGTCCCGTTGGATGTGACCTCGACCCGTCATCTAACCTATGAATTGCGCTGAAGATTGAGGATTCCTCTGTCTTCCGCGCAGAGTTACTGATACTATGACGCGAGCCCGAGAGTGAAACACCCACGACCTCAAGGGGGGCACGGCAATGACCCACGAAGAACGGCCTGACGACATGCAGGAGCTGGTGACTGAAATCGCCCGCGCCCTGGTCGACGAGCCGAATGCTGTTATCGTTGAAGCGGTGAAACGCGCGGAGAACACGGTTCTCCGTCTGCGCGTTGCGCCAACGGATGTCGGCAAAGTGATTGGCAAGCAGGGCCGCACGGCGCGGTCGATGCGAACCATCCTGGGAGCGGTGAGCATGAAGTACCACCACCGCTACACGCTCGACATTCTGGAAGAAGACAAGCATGGACCTCCGGATCTACAGCCTGACGCATAAACCATGACGGCTGAAGCGCAGACAGGCGAGCCCTGGACGATGGTTGCCCGGCTCGTTCGTCCGCAGGGACGGCATGGCGAAATACTGGCTGACATCCTGACTGATTTTCCAGAGCGCTTTGCGGATCGCAAGCGGCTCTTCCTGGTCTCATCGGAAACCGGCAGCGGTAATGCGCGCGAAATTGCGCTTGAACATCACTGGCTCCACAAGGGGCGCATTGTGCTCAAGTTTGCCGGGATCGATTCCATCAACGATGCGGAGGCACTGCGTGGTTTGCTGGTTGCGATTCCGGCCAGCGAGCGGGCTGCGCTTAGCGACGGCTCGGTGTATATCGGTGACCTGATCGGCTGCCAGGTGTTTGATGTGAACCGTGGGCCTGCGCCTGTGGGCACGGTGATTGATGTGGATCGCGAGGCCGGGCTGCTGGAGGTGAAGACGGGCGATGACCGAGACGCGCTGATTCCCTTTGCCAAGGCCTATCTGGTTACGATGGATGTGGCGGCGAAACGCATTGAGATGCGGCTTCCTGCGGGACTGCTCGAAATCAACGCTCCTGTGACGGACGAAGAGCGGCGCGCGCAGGATGCGTCGTCTGACGGCGAGTGAAGACTGAAGAATCCCATGCGCTTTGAGATCATCACTATTTTCCCTGAATTCTTCGGCGGAGTCTTTGGCCATGGCGTGGTCAAGCGCGCGATTGCGAATGAGCTGATCCATATCGGCCTGCATGACCTGCGCGACTTTACGCATGACCGGCACCGCACGGTGGATGACCGGCCCTTCGGCGGTGGCGAGGGCATGGTGCTCAAGCCGGAGCCGCTGCTCGAAGCGGTCGACTCGACGGGTGTTGCGCCGAAGGCCTTGCGCGATACGAGGCGCGAGTCGGTGATTCTGCTCTCGGCGCAGGGGGCGCGGTTTACGCAGGGCGTGGCGCGGGAACTGGCTGCGCTGGAGCGGGTGGTGCTGATCTGCGGACGCTACGAGGGCGTGGACGAGCGCGTGAATGAGCTGGCATGCGACCGCGAGCTTTCGATTGGGGACTACGTGCTTTCAGGCGGGGAGCTGGGAGCGGCGGTGATTGTGGACGCGACCATGCGCCTGCTGCCGGGCGTGCTGGGCAATGAGGCATCGAGCGCGTATGAGAGCTTTGGCGCAGCAGATGCGGAGTTCGCTTCCGATTCGGATGGGCCTCCGCGCTCTACGCATGGTGCGGGAGGACTGCTGGATTATCCACACTACACGCGGCCGCCGGAGTTTCGCGGGCTTGCTGTGCCGGAGGTGCTGGCGGGCGGAGACCACGCTGCGATCCGGCGCTGGCGTCGGGAGAGAGCACTTGAAAAGACACTTCGGAATCGGCCGGATCTGCTGGAGCGAGCAGAGCTTTCGGCGGAGGATAAGAAGTTTTTGAAGCGGCTGAAATCTGAGGTGTGAGCTGAACAAAGCCCTGATTTTCATGTAAACTAAAGGTTCTGAATCAAGGACCAGGAAAGTATTATGTCTATTCATCCAGTCATGCAGCGGCTTGCCGAGAAACTGAATCGCACCGACCTTCCCGCCTTTGGCGCGGGCGACACGGTGCGCGTGCAGGTCAAGATCAAGGAAGGCGACAAAGAGCGTCTTCAGGCATTTGAGGGCGTGGTGATTGCGCGCAAGAACGGCGCGCAGGGCAGCTTCACCGTTCGCAAGATGAGCTTTGGCCACGGTGTGGAGCGCATCTTCCCTTTCAATTCCAAGGTTGTGGATAAGGTCGAGAAGGTTCGCTCGGCGAAGGTTCGCCGCGCCCGTCTGTTCTATCTCCGCGAGCTTCGCGGCAAGGCCGCGCGCCTGAAAGAAGTAGAGCGCACCTAATTCCTGTTTCCCCAGCCGCCCCGGTTTTGCAGCAGCCGGGGCGTTTGTGTGTTCGCAGGGGATGGTTCGCGCTACACTGCCAGTAATGCCTCGCGCCGCTCAGAGTTCCGGCGAGTTTTCTCTTCAGGCTCCTGAACTGCAGGATGCCGAGGAGAGCGTCTCCGCCGCTACGCTCAAGATGCGGATGCTGCGCACGCTGGTCTGCGGCAACAAATATGAGAAGGCGGCCCGCGCACAGGGCGCGAGTTGTATTGCCGGAGTGGACGAGGTGGGACGCGGCGCTTTGTTTGGTCCGGTGGTCGCGGCTGCGGTGGTTCTTCCTCCCGACACACGCATTCGCGGGCTGCGCGATTCCAAGCAACTGGTGCGTGAAGATCGTGAGCGGCTGGCTGGTGTGGTTGAGCGCAAGGCCGTGGCGGTGGCGATTGAAGAGATCGACGCGGAGACGATTGACCGCGTGAATATCTACCAGGCAACGCGGCTGGCTATGACGGCCGCGGTCCAGAAGCTCTCCATCTTTCCTGACCATCTGCTCATCGACGCTATGCGGCTGGACATCGACTGCGCGCAGACCAGCATCATCTATGGCGACTCGCTTTCGATTTCGATTGCGGCCGCGTCGGTGGTGGCCAAGGTCTACCGCGACCGGCGAATGTGCGAGCTTCACGATGTTTATCCGCAGTACGGGCTGGCGTCGCACAAGGGTTACAGCACTCCGGAGCATCTGGCCGCGCTGGAAAAGCACGGCCCCTGTCCTCTGCATCGCAAAAGCTTTCGCCCGGTGGCGCAGACTTCCCTGCCCTGGGACTATGTATTTTCCAACTGAGGAATTCCTTGTCTTTTCGCCTGCTTTGCATCACCGCACATCCTGACGACGAGAGCGGAGCCTTCGGAGGAGCGCTGCTGACGGCGCACCGCGACGGAGTGGAAACCAGTTTGCTGTGCCTGACCGACGGGCAGGCGGCGCACTATCGGGGCGGGGTGGAAGACGATTCCGAACTGGGACGGAAGCGGCGCGCGGAGCTTGCCGCGGCGTGTGACGTGCTGGGGGTGACGCGGCGTGAGGTGCTGCACTACCCTGACGGCGAGTTGCTGCGGCAGGATTTTTACGCGCTCACCGGAGATATCGTCTCGCGCATCCGCAGGCTGCGGCCGCAGGTGATTCTTACCTTCGGCGGCGATGGCAGCGTAAACCTGCATCGCGACCACACCATTGTATCCGCGGCGACGACAGCGGCCTTCCACTGGGCGGGGCGTGCGGAGTTTTTTTCGGAGCAGAAGCTCGCGCCGTATGCACCGCAGAAGCTGTACTACGCGAGCACGCCTTTCGTCGCAGTGCGCAATCGCCCGGAGCTGTCGGGCGCGGCGACGGTTCCCTATTCCTTAACGCTTGACCTGGATGAATTTGCGCAGCGCAAGTGGAAGGCCTTTGCAAAACACAGCTCCCAGGCGGGCGTGCTGGAGCGCGTGAAGGATTTTATCGAGGAACACGGCACAAGGGAGCGTTACCTGCTGGCCGCAGCCAAGGGACAGATCAGCGTAAGGGTCGATGCGGGAATGTTTGCGGGAGTGGACCCGGACTGAGGCGGCTTAGGTGCCCGTGCCGCGCAGAACGACTTCCGCGGTGCGGACCATGATCTTGAGATCGAGCCAGAAGCTCCAGTTCTCGACGTAGGCGGTGTCAAGGGCGATGTACCGGTCGAATGAGGCGTCCTGACGGGCCTGTATCTGCCATAGGCCGGTAAGGCCGGGCAGCACTTCGAGCCGGCGCAGATGCTCCAGCTTGTACTTTTCTACTTCGCCGGCGAGCGGAGGACGCGGTCCGACGAGGCTCATCTCTCCGCGCAGCACGTTGAAAAACTGGGGCAGCTCATCGAGGCTGTACTTGCGGAGGAAGCGTCCGACGCGGGTGACGCGCGGATCGTTTCTCACCTTGAATAAAACGCCGTCGCGCTCGTTGAGCTCATCCAGATGCTTCTTGAGTTCATCGGCATTTCGAACCATGGTACGGAACTTGAAGCAGGGGAAGACGTGTCCGCGCTTTCCGATGCGCTCCGAGACATAGATGATTGGACCGTGGCTCTCGATGCGAATCGCAATGGCGATGGCCAGCATGACCGGCGCTGCCGCAATGAGCGCAAGGAGCGAGAGGACAAAGTCTCCGGCGCGCTTGATGGCCAGAGAGATGATGCGCGGCGCGTTGCGATGCAGGGAAACCACGGGAAACGCACCGAGATATTCCGTGCCGGCGTTTGTGGCGAGATCGTTGTAGTAGCCGGAGATGGAGCAGACATCGATGCCAAGTTCGCGCGCTTCCTTGAGCAGCCGAATCACCTTCTCTATGGGGCACGATTCGGTGATCACAACTTCATCAATAAAATGCTTGCGCGCAATCTGTCGAATTTCTTCGATTCCGCCCAGGATGGGAGTCCCGAATGAGTCCGCGGGGCGCATGGAATCCGGAGCGAGAATGTAACCCCGCAGGGTGTAGCCGAGACGGGATTCGTTCATAATCTGGCGCCCCAGCGCGAAGCTTAGTTGGTTTGTCCCGAGAATCACAAGATGGCGGGTGTAGAGTCCGCGCTCATATTGCCGGTAGCGCCTCATCCTCGACAGGGAGCGGCGGAGGCAAAGCGCGGCCGTTGCGGTCAGCGTAAACAAGATGACAATCGCCCGGGAGATGGCCAGATCGCGGGTCATGTAGACGGCGCCGCACAAGAGCATTCCCGCCGTGAGGCTGGCCTGGACGGTCATGCGCAGCTCGTGCGCGCTGCTGGCTTTGAGAATCTGGCTGAACAGCCCGTAGCGCCGCGCAATGACGATATAAACCAGGACGAACCATGAAATATAGAGGAGGCCCAGCGGCGCGCTGCCTACACCATGCTGGATGCCGAAGAGATGATCCGCCTTGTCGAGGAAAAGAGCGCGCAGGACAAATGATAGAGCAAACGCCAGAAGAATAGCCATAATGTCGCTCAATACGAGCGGCAGCGGGGCCAGCATCGAGGCTTTGAAGAAACCTTGCGGTCTCCTTGTCCGAATAAGAGGAACGGACGGGATGCTCTCCGATTTGACTCTCTCTTCCGGAATGTATTCCGAAGTAGCCATTTGCACTTTTATAGAGGCGGTTCTAAAAAGAGCTTGAAACGAATGTGACTGACCAGAAAAGGGCTTCAACGCGAATGGAACACTTCTGAACGATGCCCTGCACGGTTACCTCTATCTGGGAAACAAACAGAAACAGTTACTTTTCAGGCGTTAGGATCGAATGTCCTGGGAGCTTATCCCGTTACGCCTTAAGGTTATATAGTATCCAGAAAGCAGAGGGACAAGTGGAAAATTTTTCGAGAATAAAACGGCTTCCGCCTTATGTGTTCAACATTACCAGCGATCTGAAGGCTGCCGCTCGGAAGCGTGGTGAAGACATTATTGATTTCGGAATGGGCAACCCCGATGGAGCTACGCCGCAGCACATTGTGGACAAGATGATTGAGGCAGCGCGGAAGCCGGATACCCATCGCTATTCGCTTTCCCGTGGCATCCCCCGTTTGCGGCGGTCGATTGCCAACTGGTACGAGCGCCGCTATGGAACTGTTGTCGATCCTGATACCGAGGCTATCGTTACGATCGGCTCCAAGGAGGGAATTGCGCACCTGTGCCTGGCGACACTTGACCAAGGCGACGTGGTGCTGGTCCCCAATCCCAGCTATCCCATCCACATTTACGGACCGGTGATTGCTGGAGCGAATATACGCAGCATAGCGATTCACGATACGAACAGCTTCCTTTCCGAGCTGGAACAGACCATCCCGCTCATGTATCCAAAACCTAAGATGCTGATTTTGAACTTTCCGGCTAATCCGACTACGCAATGTGTGGAAATTTCCTTTTTTGAGCGTGTTGTGGATCTCTGCCGGCAGCACGGCATCTGGCTGGTGCATGATCTGGCGTATGCGGATATCGTCTTTGACGGCTTTCGCGCGCCGTCCATCCTCGAAGTTCCCGGCGCCCGCGATATTGCCGTGGAGTTCTTCACGCTTTCCAAAAGCTACAACATGCCGGGCTGGCGGGTGGGTTTTATGGTCGGGAACAAGACGCTGGTCTCCGCACTGGCCCGCCTTAAGAGTTACTTCGACTACGGCACGTTCACGCCGATTCAGGTGGCGTCCATTCTCGCGCTGGAAGGCCCCCAGGAATGCGTAACAGAAATTTGTGAAAACTACCGCAGCCGCCGCGATGTGCTGGCGCAGGGTCTGAATAAGCTGGGCTGGGAGGTGGCGCTGCCCAAGGCAACGATGTTTGTCTGGGCGCCGATTCCGGAAGCATACAGGCACATGGGCTCGCTGGAGTTTGCCACGCAGCTGCTCAAGCAAGCGAAGGTGGCGGTGAGCCCGGGCATCGGCTTCGGCGAGTATGGAGATGGCCACGTCCGCTTTTCCCTTATCGAAAACGAGGAGCGCACCCGCCAGGCGCTGCGCGGAATCCGCCAGATGTTTCAGAAGGACGGGGTGCTGCCCAGGGCGGTCATCGCGCAGGTGTGAAGGCTGCACAGGTCCTACGCGACTGTGCTACTGATTTACCGCGGCGAGGCAGCGGTGAGTTCGTCATAGAGAGAGCAATAGCGGTCGAGGGCATCGTTCATGGAATAGGCGCGGACATTTTCGAAGCCCGCCTGACGCAGGGCGTCGGCCTCAGGCATGCGTGCCGCGATCCGCTGCGCCGCGCTGGCCGGATCTTCGGGGTCGATGAGGATCGCGCCTTTGCCGGCGACATCCATCATGGGAGGCCGCGCGCTGGTGATCACGAGACAGCCGCAGGCCTGGGCCTCCAGAATGGGCCAGCCGAATCCTTCTTCCAGCGACGGGAACAGCAGGGCCAGCGCTCCGGTGTAGAGCGCGCGGAGTTGCTCGTCTGAAAAATCGACGCATTCGACCACTCTTCCCACCTCCTGTGCACGCTGTCGCAGAGCCGGAGGAAAGGGGGTGCCGGCCATCACCATTTTGATTTGAGAGAAGCGGGGATGCCTGCGAAGTTCGGCAAGAATCGTGAGCACGCCGGGGCGATTCTTATACCAGTTATCTTTCCCTACATGCAGAAGGTACTCTTCCTGCGGACCAAGCCCGCAGGCAGCGCGGACGGCGGCCACATCCTGGGCCCTCGCGGGCCGGAAGTCGTAGCTGAGAGGATTGAAGATCACGGTCATCGGTGGGCCTCCGGGCAGGAGCGCCTCAAAGTCCTGGCGCGTTTTTTGTGAGACACAAACGATCTTTTTTGCGTGCGTCAGCCCGCTCAGTATCCACTTTTGAAACTTGACGCCGGTGGGCCGCGTTGGATTCTTGGGAAAATCGCCGAGCGCTGAACGGATGGCCAGCGCGTCATGTGCGGTGATCAGGTTGGGAGTGGCGCCCGTCCAGCGCAGATAAAACGAATTGCCGTGATCGCAGACGTGGACAACATCCGCTCTTTGCGCGCGCAGCCAGAGCAACGGTGGGAAGAGAACAAATTTGTCGAGGTAGGCCAGCCAGCGGAAGAAACGGTTGCCGCGGCCGACGAGCCGAGTCACGACCGGCTGGGGCCGAACGACTTCCACCGTATATCCACGCTTCAAGAGCCCTGCATGGAGAAAATCAGCATAACGAGCCATGCTTCTCTGGAAATCAGGCTTATAGTTGGCGACCAGCAAAACTCTCATGGAATCGTCAGCAGGCAGGAAATGACCCCCATCACCAAAATATCCTACTCAGGCTGGAAGGCATCCTGCGCGGAAGGCTCACGAGAGAGAAAGCCGAGGGGTTCGGACTCGAACCCCTCGACAGGCTGGACGCAACTGCGACGGCGCTAGAACTGGATGTGGATTCCCATGGTGACGGCGCGCGATCCGCCGATGGTGCCGGTGACGGAGCCGAAGTTGGCGCCGTTGTTGGGGCATCCGCCGCTGATGGTTGCATAGGAGCAGGACAGCGTTCCCTCGGGAAGGGTCGTGGGAATCGTGGTCGATTTGCCCGATCCGTTGTGATAGGGCAACTGATCGAGGTTGGTCAGGGCAGACTGCTGATCCGCAGAACTGTTGCCGGTCACGATCTGGGCGTAGTTCACATACTCATTCGCGCAGTTGTTGTTTCCGCCATTCGCCGCGGTGGCCGAGTTGGAACAGGCATAGTTCTGCCGGATTTGTGTCTGGTTCTGCGGCACGTCGAGGCTGGTGGTGTTGGTTATATTGAAGACGTTGAACTCATATTGAAGGCTGACCTTGTTCTTGACCATGAAGGTTTTGCGGAGGGAGAGATCCAACCGCTTTTGATCCGACTGGCGGAAGAGGTTGCGCTGGCCGGGGGCGAAGTCTGTCTCGTAGATATCCTGCGGATCGCTGCCCGTTGAGATCGGGATGCCCTTCTGGCCGGGCTGCAGATAATGAATATCGATCTGAGAAGGATCGATGGCTGGAATGTAGCTGCCTCCGGCTCCGCGGAAGGAGCCGGAGTTCCCGGTCAAAGCGTTCTTGGGATGCGCGGGGTCCTTGATGGGCAGCACCGGATTGAGCAACGTTGGGTAGCTGCCGAAATAGACGCTGCCGACCGCACCGTAGAACTCATAGAGCGAATACGGCTCGCCACTCTGCAGGATGGCGATTCCGTCGAGGTGCCAGCCGTTGGCAACATAGGCAAGCGCCGTATTGGGCCGGACAAGATTTGGCGATATGACCTGGAAGTTTGCGCTGAAGACGTGGGTGCGGTCGAAGTCGGACGGAGCGTATGACGTGCGCAGGTCATTCGGGTTGCTGCCGGTGAAGAACAGGCCGATGCCGCTCTGCTCGTCATAGGTGTGGCTGAAGGTATAACTGGCGCCCACCTGGAAGTTGTGCGAGAGCCGCTTCTCCAGGTGAGTCTCCAGCGCGTCATAGGCGGAAGTCCCCACCGTTTTGAAGTCCGCAGCGTTCGGGCTGTATCCGACATAGGGCGCGCGGAAGTCGGTGTTACCGCCATCCAGGGTATTCCAGGGCTCGCCGGCAATGCTGTTGTAGTCTTCGCAATACGGGCCACCACAAGAGTTCTGGTTCAGCACCTGGAAGCCGTAGGTGGCTGTTTCGCCGTGAATCGGGTTGGTTGGAGTGGCAATTCCCGGCTCGTTGAGCGGATAAGGAATGACCGCGTGGCGGCCACGGTTTCCTGAGTAGCCGATGGTGACGGCCAGGTCGCTGGTGGGCTGCCATTGCATATTGAACGTGAAGTTCATGGTATAGGGCAACACGTTCTTTTTGTCGTAGGCGCCAAAGTTCAGGGTAGCCGTGCAGGCCGTGTATTCTTCCTGGTTTCCGATTGCTCCACAGGCCTTGACGGTGCTTCCGTCAAAGAGCGTGATATCGCCGGTCATGATGTTCAACTGATTTTGAAGGGCAGTGGCAATCACCGCGGGGTTGGCGCTGGGCGGCACGAAACTGACCGGCGATGCGAGCGGAGCAGCGAGGTCGCCCTTGCTGGCCGAGATATATGTGGCCAGCGGAGAAGACTCTGTAACACCGAAGGGACCGCCAGTGGTGCTGCCCGCCGGTTGAGAGAGATAGCTGAACAACTCGCCGCGATCATAATAGAGGCCGAAGCCGCCGCGGAAGACCACGGTTCCGTGATTCTGCTCTGGCGACCAGGCAAAGCCCACGCGGGGCGAGATGCCCCACTGACGCCCGGTCAAGGTGGAGTCGCTCACGCCCGCGGTCGGATCGTATTTGTTGTTTCCAGCCACAATGAAACCGGAGTTGTTGACAGTGAAGCCGCTGGTGGTGTCTCCGCTGACGCTATAGAGGGTGGGATCGAAGTTGAAGATATTGCCGTATTTTTCGGTCAGGCCACCGTGATAGTCATAGCGAACTCCGGCGGTGATGCTCAGGTTGGTCAGAAGCTGCCACTTGTCCTGCGCGTAGGTGTCAATCTCATTGGAGCGGTAGTAGCGGTCCGCATTGTTCTTGCCGGTCTGGGGATCAATCGAGTCGAGCACGCCGGCGCCGTTGCTTTGATCTTCGAGAAAATCTTCGAAGTTCCGGGACGTGATCAGAGCGATGCCGCTCCGGTTGTTGTCGATGTTCAACTGTGTGTAGCTGTAACCGCCGCCGAGGACCAGAGTGTGCTTACCCAGCGCAAGAATCAGGTTGGTCGAAGGATTCAGGCGGTTCTGGTAATACCCCATGTTGGTAAAGGCAGTGTACGGGCCAACTTTGAGTCCCGGAGAAACCGACGTATCGGCGGCGAACTCGTCCAGCAGAAGGCCGGGCAGGAAATTGAACTTCTCGCTGGAGGGGGCTCCGGGATACGAGGCGTCGATGCCGCAGGTGGGATCACCATTGCACGACACCGTTTGTGTGTAGTAGCTGTAGGACCCCATGCGCGCAAATCCCAGGCGCTGCTCCCAGTTGATGCGGGAGCCGAAGGCAATGGTGTTATCGATGGAAGCGACCTGCGCGCCGTTTTCCTGGGTCTGAGGGAAGCCTCCTACCTGGGAGGCGTTATATGGTTTCGATACTGGAGCATTCTGGTAGTAATACTTGACGGACAAGTGATCGGCGTTGCTCACGTTGTAGTCGACGCCAGCCGCCGCCTGATCTCCCGTCATCAACGAGGTTCCGATCAGCGTGACATTGGGTACGCCATATTGGAACGCTCCTGAGGATTGCGCCGATGGAATCAGGTATTGCCCGTTCGGCAGCTTGGCATTCATCAGCGCCATGGCGACCGGGCCGATGTTGCCTGGATCAAATGTCTTTCCATTCGCCCATTCCGTAGCCGCGGCCGCGAGGCCAGTCGCGGAGCGGTCATCGGTGAGTCCGCTGGGCACGTTCATCTGCGAGAGGCCAGTGGACTGATCCGAATCATAAAGCCGCTGGTACGCGACGAAGAAGAACAGCTTGTTCTTCTTGATGGGACCGCCCAGCACACCGCCCGTTGTCCAGCGATGCAGCGGAGGAACGACCAGAGAACGCGGGAATGCGCCCACACCCTGGGTCGATAGTTGATATTCCTGGTTGAAGAAAAATGGGGCGGCGTTCATGGAGTTATTGGCGAAGCTGCCGTACACCTGGCCGTGGAAGCCATTGCTGCCGGTCGCGGTGTTTACGTCGATCTGCGCTCCGCTGGTTGCGCCCTGCTGCGCGTCATACATGGAGGTGTTGACGCGAAGCTCGTCAATAAACTCAGGCGGAGGGGAAGGCAGGCTGTTGCCGTTGGAGCCGTACACCGAGGTGCCAACCGGGTTGGCGCCGCCGATGGTGGCCGCGCCTGCGTCAGAGGAATCTGAAGTACTGCCGCCGCCGATGTTGAAGTTGTACCGCTGCGAGGTGGTTCCGCTGGAGCTTTTGCCGTTGAAGAGGTTGGTGACGTCAACGCCGTTGACCTGGAAGGTATTCGATGTATCGCGCTGGCCGTTGGCCCAGATGGGTTGGTTGCCCAGGCCGGCGTTGGTGTCGAGTCCGCTGAGCAGCTCGGCGTTTACGCCCGGCGCGAGCACGGCGAGCTGCGTAAAGCTGCCGGTCGCCAACGGCGTCAGAGCGATCTGCTCCTTATCCATGGTGTAGCCGTTGGTGGTGTCGGTGGCATTGAGCAGAGGGTTCGCCGTTACCGTGACCGAGGTCGAGACATGGCCGATCTTCAGGGTGACATTGATGGTCGCCGCACTGGCTTCCCGTACCTGGATCGCAGGCAGGTAGGTGGTGTCGAAGCCGGCGTGGCTCACGGTGACGGTGTACGTATCAATGGGCAGGTTGAAGATCTGGAAAAATCCATTTCCATGCGAGGTTGTTGTGCGCTCCAGGCTGGTTTGCGTACTGCGCACGGTCACGGTGGCTCCCGAAACCGCGGCACCTGATGTGTCCAGAACGGTGCCGTTGATTGTACCCAGGGTCTGTTGCGCCAGAACCGGCGCAGCAAGAATGAGGGTGAAAAGAATCATTGCGGCTGATTGAAAGCGGCGGCTCAGCCTGGAGAACAGACGGGGACACAGATTCTTCATGGGACAGCCTCTCAAAAGACATTCATTTCGATTCCGGGTAGCTGACGGAATCTTGATTGTTGGAAATTTAAGTCTCTCTGCGTGGAGTTAAGAATATGAAATAGATCAGAGATACCACGTTAATCCAGAATGAATTTATTCGGGAAGAATATTCAGGAAATTAATGGGAAGCATCGAAGGATTGAATGAGGCGTGCCCGGACCTGTGCAAAACGACCCGTTTCAGCGGAAAACCGGGTTCGAATGAGGGATTCAATCGGGGGGTTCCCGGGCAGGCTATGCGGGCAACCTGCCGGAATGCGCTCTCCGGCCTCCATAAAAGAAGAGATAGGCCGGTTTTGCCGGCCTATCTTGGGGATTTCACACGATGCTGCTACTTTTGACGCCCGAAGCGGTAGACCACTCCGGCATTGAAGCCCAGGTTGTTCTGCGTATCGCTGCCGTATCGGCTTAGCAGGTAAACCGACGAGAGCCGTATGGCCAGGCCGGGGCCAAGGTTGTAGTCCACGCTCGCGCCCGGAGTCACATTGAGCGCATTGCCATTCGGATACAGTCCGATGTAGGAGCCGGGCAGTCCGCCGGTTCCAGTGTCAAAGTTGCCGTGACCAACGCCAGCCAGCACATACGCGCTCCAGCCCCAGTGCTGGCCCTCGAAGAAGCGGTACTGCGGACCGGCCATGAAGGTGTACTGGCTGATGCTGGGGGAAAAAACCTGGTACGGGTTCACGTTGGTATAGGTGGTTCCGTAGTAGCCACGAAAGTCGGCGGTGACGCCGAGCTTTCCGTGGAGATAATCCGTAATGCCCACATTCCACCCTGCTTCGCTGTTCTTCTGGAGGGTTGAACCGGGACGGAAACGGAGATAGCCGCCTCCAAAATACACCTCGTACTTGTGGGAATAGGTGTCGGCAATAATCTGCTCGACGCGCCGTTTACGGCGGGCTTTGACGCGAAGCTGGGCCTCGCGCAGAACCTCCGCGCGCTCCTGGGTCGTCTGCGGCTGGGCCTGCTGGGAAGACTGGATCTGGGAATCTGTCTGCTGCTGGGGTAGTGCGTCCTGGGCCCACAAGGAGGGGGACGCTAAAAGAATGGCCGAAGCCAAAACCGGATACGCCAGGTATCCTTTACGCTTTCCAAAATACATGAATGGTGAAGCCTCCACTGCCTGTTGCTGCCGGGGGTTAAATAAAGACAAAACGCTGCCTGCACTCTATTAAAACACTTTGCAAAGCATTCCCGCGCCTGGCCGCTGCCAGAATTTCCGGGGCATGGAGTCGTGCGACGGCGGGCTGTGGCTTTATGCTGGTCAAGTCTGTACCTGGAGGACAACCGTTCATGAAGTCATTTCTGCTGGGCTTAATTCTGGGCCTTGCTGCTCTCCCTGTCGCCGTCTTTATCTACTTCCATATGGGCCGTCTGCCGGTTGCGGTTGCCGATCCGCCCTTCTGGATGGAGAAAGAGCTGGTGCGCATGCCCCTGCACGCGCGCATTCGCAGCGAGATGCCGACGAGCGCGCCCATTGAACCCAGTGACTCGAACCTTGAGGCCGGGGCGCACATCTACCGCCAGCAGTGCGCGGCCTGCCACGGCCTGTATGGGCGGCCCTCTTCGTTCGCGGCGCATATGTATCCGCACGCTCCGCAACTCTGGGCGCCGCACCGCAACGGTGCGGTGGGCGTGAGCGACGATCCTGTGGGCGAAACCTATTGGAAGGTCGATCATGGCATCCGCCTGACGGGAATGCCGGCTTACGACAAGGTTCTGAACCAGGCACAGATCTGGCAGGTGACGCTGCTGCTGGCCCATGCCGACAAGCCGCTGCCCACAAGCGCGCTGAATCTGCTGAAGCAGCCATTGGACCTGGACCCCGTGAACCTGGCTCCGGGACAGAAACCTGGTGCTCTGCCGCAGCAGGACCTGGACGCGGCCCCGTCGCCGCTGCCTCCAGGTGCGACGAAACCCAAGGGTAAGTAGATGTCCGACTCGTCCACATCCCCACGGCCCACGCTCTCCGTGGCCATGATCGCCCGCAACGAGGAGAAGAATCTGCCCCGGACACTGGAGAGCGTTCGATGGGCGGATGAGATTGTGATTGTCGATTCCGGATCGGTGGACCGTACGCCGGAGATCGCGCGCTCCTTCGGCGCGCGCCACTCCTTCAACCGCGACTTCAAGGGATTTTCGGCACAGAAGACCCTTGCCATTGAGAATTGCACCAGCGACTGGATCCTGCTGCTGGACGCGGACGAGGTCGTAAGCCCGGAGCTGGCCGCGGAGATTCAGCAGACCATTGCCGATCCTAAGTTTGAGGCCTACCGGGTTCCGCGGCTGAATCTGTTTATGGACCGCTGGATTCGCCATGGAGGGTTCTACCCCGACCACAAGCTGCGTCTGTGGCGGCGCGGCGCGGCACGGATGGAGCAGGTGGAACCGCACGCGACTCCGCAGTTTGACGGACCAAAGGGCACGCTGAAGCACGACCTGATCCACTACGCCTATCCGAGCCTGGAGCTGTACCTGAACCACATGAACGATTACAGCTCAAAAAGCGCCGCGATGCTGGCGGAGCGCGGGAAGGCCAGCTCGACCTTCGGATTTTTGCGGCCGGCGCTGTTGAACCCGACGGCGACTTTCGTGAAAAATTACTTTTTCCGGCTGGGGTTTCTGGACGGCATTCCGGGGCTGATCTACCACCTGAACCATTCCGCATATGTTCACTGGAAGTATGTGAAGGCGTGGGAGGGGCGGAAGCGCAGGTAGTTCCTGAATCATTCCGGGGGCGATTCCGGAGCGATTCCAGGTCTAGCGGCGATGCTCCAGCCCTTCGCGCAGAGCCTCGTCCATCCGGCTTTGCCAGCCCTTGCCGCCCGAGCGGAAGCGTCCTCGACTCCGCCGATGCTGCCCGACCTCAAGCGATCCTCAAGCACAGGCGTCACTTCGAGAGTTTCAACTCCTCATCCAGAATCGGTATGCCTTCGGGATGAGTTGTGCCAGCTCACTCGACTGATCTCGTGCCATGCACCTGTCGCTTCTGACAGTTCCGGCGGATCCAGCAGTTTTCTATGATGTTTCGAGTTGTTGAAGATCGGGCGCACAACCCAAGCCTCAATGACCAGCTGGTGGTAGCGCAGGTACATCCAATGCGAGCGAGTCCATCCAAAGCAAAGGAGAAAACCGATGGCAAAGACTCAAAAACAGCCGAACATCCTGTTCATCATGGCTGACGATATCGGGTGGTTCAACATCAGCTGTAACAACAACGGCATTATGGGTTACCGCACGCCCAATATCGACCGCATTGCGAAGGAGGGTGCGAACTTTACCGACTTCTACGGCCAGCAGAGTTGCACCGCCGGCCGGGCAGCTTTTATTACCGGCCAGTCGCCGATTCGTACCGGCCTTACCAAGGTCGGAATGCCTGGAGCCACGCTGGGCCTCAGCTTCGATGACCCATCTGTCGGTGAGTTCATGAAGCACTTCGGCTATGCGACCGGGCAGTTCGGCAAGAATCACCTGGGCGATCGCAACGAGCACCTGCCGACAGTCCATGGCTTCGATGAGTTCTTCGGCAATCTTTACCACCTGAACGCGGAAGAAGAGCCTTACTATCCCAACTATCCCAAGGACCCGAAGTTCCGGGAGCAGTTTGGCCCGCGCGGCGTGCTGAAGTGCAAGGCCACCAACAAGGACGATACGACTGTCGATCCGCACTTTGGCAAGGTGGGCAAGCAGACGATTGAAAATACAGGCCCGCTGCCTAAGGAGCGGATGGAAACGGTGGACGAGGAGTTCCTCTCGTCGGCGCTCGACTACATCGAGCGGAAGACGAAGGAGGGCAAACCGTGGTTCTGTTACTTCAATCCGACGCGGATGCACGTCTTCACACATCTGAAGCCGTCGTCCGTGGGCAAGACCGGTCTCGGCCTTTATCCGGACGGCATGGTGGAACTCGACGGTTATGTCGGCCAACTCCTCAAGAAGCTTGACGATCTGAAGGTCACCGACAACACCATTGTTGTTTTCACGACGGACAACGGCGCCGAGGTCATGACTTGGCCGGATGGCGGATCGACGCCCTTCCGCGGCGAGAAGGACACGAACTGGGAGGGCGGCTGGCGCGTGCCCTGCGTGATGCGCTGGCCCGGCGTCATCGAACCCGGCCGCGTCATCAACGATATCGCCTCGCTGCAGGACTTTATCCCGACCTTCGCCGCCGCCAATGGCGAGCCGGACCTGGTCGACAAGGTGAAGAAGGGCTATAAGATGGGCGGCAGAACGTACAAGGTCCATCTTGATGGCTTTAACCTGCTGCCTTTCCTCTCCGGCAAGGAAAAGGCGTCGCCACGCGAAGGCTTCATCTACTGGAGCGATGACGGCGATTGTATGGCGATGCGCATCCGTCGCTTCAAGATCGTATTTGCCGAACAGCGAGCCACGGGAATCGACGTCTGGCGTCAACCGCTAAGCGCGCTGCGCCTTCCGAAATGGTTCGATCTGCGGGCCGATCCCTTCGAACGCGGCGAGGAGTCTTTCAAGTACAACGACTGGTTCGTCGAAAATGTTCCCATCCAGTACCTGGCTGTACCCCTCCTCGCGAAGTGGCTCTCGAGCTTTAAGGAATTTCCACCGCGTGCCAGAGCTGCGAGCTTCAGCGTCGACCAGGTTGTCGAGAAGCTGATGCCGAAGGACGAATAAGGCCCATCGTCTTTCCATCGGCCAGTGATATCCCAGCCGCGGCATTGTCGCCCGCGAGTTGCGATCAAGGCGCAGCCTGCGCCTCGATCCTTTGTAGTAGAGGTCCTTCAGTGGTGTCGCATTTATTGCGATAACAGCTTTGTTTTGAGTGGTGAGCTCGCTGGGATTCGAACCCAGGACCCACGCCTTAAAAGGGCGTTGCTCTACCTACTGAGCTACGAGCTCTTACCAATTTCAACTTATTTAGATTCAATAGGTTGAATGTTCTTCAGTTCTCTGGCTGTCTGGACTCTTTTGGCTCCAGTAGCCATTTTGCGGCCAGCCGGTCGAAACCGAACTCGAACGCACCAGGGGCTCCAGCGTCCGAAGCTTGTGCGTCGGGGCAAGGTGCGCATAACGGGCGGTCATGGCGATCGTCTTGTGTCCCATCCGTTCCTGTACCGTCTTTAAGTCTACCCCAGCCATCACCAGACGGCTAGCGAAGGTGTGCCGGAGGGTATGCCAGGTGACGCCCCTAATCCTGGCTTGATTGAGCGCCGTCGCAAACCACCTGCGCGGGTTCTTGATCAGCCCGTCCCGCTTCGAATGAAATAGAGTCGAATTCGGAGGAAGCCCCAGCTTCTTGTGACGCTTTCTGAGCTCTTTGAGGACCTTTACCGCGGCGCTATTGAGCGTGACGAATTCGCCCTCAGCCGTGCGGAGTAGCTTCGACACCAATATCAATATCCGGATAGAGCCTTCTGCATACCCTCAAGCCTGCGTCTGGGCTCATAACCGCTGAGCGCAAGACGCTTGCCGTGAGAGCGGTGCGCTTCATCGGAGACAGGATGTACACCGGAGGTGGTGACCCAGCGATTATAGAAATTGAAAAGAGAGACGACGAGGATCGTGAAATAGATCGCTTCATCGGTCCAGCCCTGGGCATACAGAGTATCCACGTCCTTCTGATTCATCTCCGGCAGACGCTCTGTGATCTTTGCGGCAAAGCGTAAAAGCGTCTTTTCTTTCTCCGGCAATGGCGAAGACTCAAGATCATTGAGAACGGCATGCACCAGCTCTTCGCTACCCAGCAGTTCCGCGGCTACCGCCGTATGCGACCGCCAGCAGAACTCGCACTCATTTGTCCATGAGGTGTAAGCGGCGATCAACTCACGCAGTCCGGAGCTGATCGAAGCAGGAGCGCGCATGACTGCTTCGGTGAAGGTGGCCAGATGCGATGTGATCTCCGGCCTGAAGGCAAATAAATGCCATATCTGCCAGTATTCGCGGCCAGCAGCTTTCGCTACCTGGATCAGGTCTGCGTATGGGCTCTGCTGGGGGTTTGCCTCTACGTCGGGCAGGTACATGGGTTTTTGTTCAGTTGCTTTCAATGGCTGCCTCCGTTTCTATGGGAAGAGATTCAAAGGTATCGGCTGAAGATGTGGCGAAGCGATAGGCGGGGAGCGTCAGCATGGCCAAGGCTACTCCCACGACGATGGCAGAAAATATGGAAAGAATGCGCGTATACGATCCTGTCGCGTCGTAGACATATCCGAGCAGCAATGGGGCGGTGCCGCCAGCGACAGCGTATACGCTGTAGGAAAGACCGTACAGAGTCGAGAACGACCGCATGCCGAAGTAGCGCTTGAGCATGTAAGGAATCAGGTCGTATTCGCAGCCCATTCCCAGTCCTGCAACCAGCGAGGCAAGCGCAGCAGCATGAAAGGAGCGCGCATGACCGAGAAGAAAAATGCCGCTGCCCGCAAGGAGCAGAGCCCCCACGGCGATAGCGGCGCCCTCGACGTAGTCCAAAATCCAGCCGAGGAGCAGGCGTCCCGCCACAGCTGAGCCTCCGATGATGGAGACGATAAACGCGGCATCTTCCACTCTCAGGCCGCGGTCGCTCAACATCGGCGCCAGATGCACAAGCACTCCGTTTTCGGCAAGCGACATGCAGCCCACTCCCAAAACGATCAACCAATAGCTGCGAGTCGCAAGTGCCTCCCGCCAAGACAGCCCGATGACTGCGCCTGATTGAGAACCAGAAGTCTTGCGGGGAGAGTGATCGCGGGGAGAGGGCGCAAAGAGGAACGTGAGCGGCGCTCCAATCAGCAGGGGCAAGATCGCCAGGATGAGGATGGTGGGCCGCCATCCATATACCGTGATGGAATGCTGAACCAGCGGCGGAAGGAAGAGCGATCCCAGGCCCGAGCCGGCCACCACGACCGACAATGCCGCTCCCAGGCGGCGCTCAAACCAACTGGCAACGATGCGAGCGTAACCCAATTGGTAGGTTCCAGTGCCCGCAATGCCGATCAACACAGCAGTCGCTTCGAAACGTCCCAGATTCGGAGTCAGGGTGGCAAGCGAAGCGAATCCCAATCCGAAGGCCACCATCATCCCGGCAATGAGCTTTCGCGGCTCAAAGCGGTCCAGAAGTCTGCCCATCACCGGTGAACAAATTGCGACGGACATCGCCGCTATAGCGAATGCCAGCGATATTTGTTCCCGGTTCCATCCAAAGTCATGCTGCCAAGGCTTTATAAAAAGGGTGAAAAGGGTAAAGAAAATGGTGGCGATGCCCGACAGTACGCCGATCTGGCAGATGATAACCACACGCCAGCCCGGATAGCGCAGGCTATCTTCATTAGAGCGAGCACCTACACGATCAGGATGGTTCACGAGGAACTCCGAGCCGGCCCCACTTTAGCGCGACGGCTTGATATAGCCATGTTCTGCCAGATGCCGACCCATTTCGGCATACATCGACTCATCGCGAGGCTGCCATGTATCCAGCCCATCGACGTAGCGGTTGTACATGCAGAAGGCCGCGGCGATCAGCACGGTGTCATGGATTTCGAGATCGGTCGCGCCGTGTCTGCGGGCCTCCGCGATGTCCGCGGAAGTCACATTCTTGCCCCCGCGCTGGACTTTCCCTGCGATTGCGAGCAGCGCCTTCAGCTTAGGAGAGATTGTCGCGCTCTGGAAATCCGTTTTGACCTGCTTCACCGTCTCCTGGCTATTCAGGTGACATGCGGCGGCTGCGCCGTGGCTCGTCTGGCAGAAGTAGCAGTCATTCTGCGAAGAGACATAGGTTGCAATCAGCTCACGCTCGCCGGGCGTAAGACTGCCCGGCTCGTGCAGCAGGATGTGCGCAAGTTCGCGCATCGGTCGGGCTGTTTCCGGACGAAAGGCAAAGCCCGCGCTGATGCCGGGCAGTCCCTCAGGAAGTGCAATATAAGGCATAGGTCCTCCTACCGAGCTACGGGTTCAGCGGGCAGATATGTTTTGCTGACGGCAATGTATCCGTCGCGGGCCACCATCTTGCCGCGCTCGCGGTACGATGCTTCGTCGCGGGGCTGCAAAGTGCCTAGTCCATCGACGTAGCGGTTGTACATGCAAAAGGCAGCAGCGATCAGCACGGCGTCATGGATCTCGAGGTCGGTAGCCCCAAAACTGCGTGCATGCGCAACATCTTCCGCAGTTACATTCTTGCCGCCTTTCTGCACCTTGGCAGCGATGACCAGCAGCGCTTTGAGTTTTTCGGAGATGTCCGCATGCTTGAAGTCTGCCTTCACGCGCTTCACCAGGTCTTCATCGCCGTTCAGATGCGCGGCGGCAATTGCGCCGTGACTCATCTGGCAGTAGTAGCAGTCGTTGAGGTGAGAGACATAGGTTGCAATCAATTCGCGCTCACCAGGCGAAAGCGTGCTCGGCCCACGCAGCAGGACCTCCACAAGCTCATTCAACGGTTTCGCCGTCTCTGGACGAAAAGCCATTGCGCCTCGGATTCCGGGCAATCCTTCGGACAATGCGATATGGGGCATGGAAAACTCCTTTCAGGGTAAAGAGGACTCGGTTGCAGGGTTGACCTGTAAAGCTTTTGCCGCAGTGAAGCGGCGCTGCAGCATTCCGCCTGCGAGCACAACACCGACGCCAACAAGAGCGGGGACCGGGTTGCGCATGAGGATCAGAAATGCAATGACTGCCGCACACAACAGAAAGATGATTGGCGCGAGGGGATACCACCATCGCCTGACTGGCTCTTTCAGGCGAAACAGCGTGGAAACAGACAGTGCGAGGAAGCAAACGGCTGAAAAGATGATGTAGGCCAGGATGCGGTCGAATGCGCCAAAGAGAAGAATCAACAGGGCCATACATGTCTGGAGCAGAATGGAGTTCGCCGGGGTTCCGAAACGCGGGTGCAAGCGCCCAAACGCAGAAAAGAACGCGCCGTCCCTTGCCATCGCATAGTAGACGCGCGGTGCGGCCATGGTGAGGGCCATTAGGCCGCCAAGGACCGAGAGAACGACGCACGCCGAGAGGACCTTTCCTCCAGCAGCCCCAAAGAGCGCTTCTCCGAACTGCGCGACAAAGGTTGTGTTGGACGCGATGTGTTGCAGCGGCACCACGGAGAGGAAGGCTGCGCTGACCAGCAGATAAACAACGGTGACCAGCAGGACCCCGCAGGTAAATGCGAGAGGCAGGTTGCGCCGTGGGTTGCGTATTTCGCCCGCGAGCTTTCCGGCCTCCCACCATCCGCCGAAGCTGAAAAATGCGCTGACCGTAGATCCGGCAATCGCCGCGAACAATGTGTCAGAGCCGGGGCGCCGCATGACGAGCGGGAAAAGATTCGTAGACGAGGCATGGCCTGAGAGCCACGCCCATGCGACCAGCGCTACCAACACTGCAATCTTCAGGAGATTCGCCGTCGCCATCACCCAACTGCTCAACCGGGTCCCGGCGTAGTTGATCCCGCATAGAACGAGAAGAATAAGAGCTGGAAGGATCGTCAAAATCAGACGTGGGAGCTTAACCAGAGTTCCAACGTAAGGAGCGGCACCGACTGCGAGAGCGGCGGCAATTCCAGGATCGACGACGGCAGCAGACATCCAGCCGTACAGAAATGCAGTCCACCCGCCGTAACCCTGGCGAAGATACACGTACTCCCCACCGGCCTGCGGATAGCGAATCGCCAACTCCGCATAGCAGAGCGCTCCGCTGAATGCCATCACCGCCATCCCACACCACACGGCAGCCAGCAGCGCGGGTGAGCCGAGAGACTTCGCCATCGCAGCCGGAGTCAGAAAGATTCCAAGGGCGATAGATTCTCCAGTGACGACGGCAATCGCCGCCGCCAGTCCAATCTGCCTGCGCTGTTCCATTCAGGGACGAATCTTACGCGAGACGTAGAAGCATCGGCATCGGTCTTTAGGCTGATGCACTGCCCCATCTTTCGGTGCAAGACAGTGGACGCCCCAATTGCGTATGGTGCGGCGTAGTTCAGCGCTCCTCACAACCAGAACATAAAAGCGTTTCCATTTGAGGCCAGCACGACGGAGGAAGTCTTGCACACATCTATTTCACACAGAGCTGTTTTAGCAGTGCTGTGTTCGCTTGCCGTTCTTTTCCCTTTTGCACTTGGTGCACAACAACTCGGAACCGCCAGCATCGGCGGTAGGGTTACTGATCCTTCAGGCCACGCCGTAGCCGGGGCTGTTGTAACGATCACGAATATCGCTCAAGGGACGACCCGTACCTTCACAACCCAGCAAGACGGAACCTTCTCTTTCAGCACTCTTGCAGCGGCCCATTACAGCCTGTCTGTTGCTCCAGTCGCGGGATTTGCTCTCTTTCAGCAGGGTCTTACCCTCTTCGTTGGGCAGAACCAGAATCTTCCCATCCGGCTCCAGGTTGCGGGTAATCAGTCGCACGTTCTGGTCAGAGGGGATACACAACAGGGTATCAACACGACAACTTCGGTCGTCGGAGGCGTGATCAATGCGCGCCAGATCGAGACGCTGCCTTTGAATGGGCGAAATTACCTGGAGCTGGCTCTTCTCGTCCCAGGCAATGCGCCCGCGCCAAACTTTGACCCGACGAAAGAGAATACGGTGGTCATCTCTTCAGCTGGACAGGTCGGGCGTGGCGGCAACGTCACCATCGATGGCGCTGACAACAATGACGATGTCGTTGGTGGGTCGCTCGTGAATATTCCCGAAGATGCAGTACAGGAATTTCAAATTGCGACGAACCGCTTCTCGGCGGAGTCAGGACGTTCGGGATCAGCCGTAATTAATGTCGTCACCAAACAGGGGACCAACGCTTTGCACGGCGGTGTTTCCATGTACGAGCGTGATCGAGTGCTGCAAGCGCTGCCTGCAACGTATGACCCGGGCATTGGCACAGTGCCGCCGTTCCACCGCCAGCAGTATGCGGGCGATATCGGCGGACCCATACGCCGCGACAAGGCCTGGTGGTTTGTCGCCATGGAAGACCGCCAACAACTCGGAGCCGATCTTGTCGGCGTGCGCGACACCACGAACAAGACCATCAATGAAGCATTTGCTACCGCGCCGCTGCATGACTATCTGACAACCGAGCGGTTGGACTGGCAGGCTACTCAGCGCGACCGCATCGACTTTCGCGAATCGCTTGAGCTGGAGGACGATCTGAGCCAGAGCGAGCTGGACCGCTCTTTGGGCACAGCCGCATATCGGCAGACGGCCGAGAATCACCTGCAGGGGTTGATTGCAGACTGGATCCACATCTTCACGCCATCTCTGATTAATCGCTCCAGCTTCGCGGACAATAACTTCGTCAACATAACAAATCCAATTTCCAACGCGCCGCAGATAACCTATCCCGACCTCGACGACGGAGCGACTTACCGTGTGCCCCAGCAGACCCGGCAATTCCGCTTACAGGGGGACGACACCGTTACCTGGTCGCGAGGCAACCACACCATGAGCTTCGGCGGTGAGATTCAGTCCATTGACGCTGACTTCTACCTCGGGGTCTTTCAGCAGGGCAACATTCAGACGGTTGAAGATTTTCCTGACTTCGACCGCAACGGCGACGGCAAGGTCGACGACAACGATCTGTTATTTGCCGTGGCTCTCCGCAGCTCCACCCCAACGAAACCGCTTGTTCTTCCGGACAACAACAACTACCATCTTGCGGGGTTTGCGCAGGATGATTGGAAGGCCCTGCACAACCTGACATTGAACCTTGGCCTCCGCTGGGAGCTGGACACTAATCTCAACAACCTCAGTTGGTATCCAGACCGCAACCCGATTGTGCAGTCGTTCTATCAAGGCACACGTCACCGGGACTACGACAACTGGGGGCCACGAATCGGCTTCAATTACGCATTCAACCCGAAGTTCAGCGCGCATGGAGGATACGGCGTTTATTACGACCGCATCGTGCTTGAAGTCGTGTCGCTAGAGAAGGGTTTCGACGGTCGCGCGCTGGCGCTCGACGTAACCGCGGGCAATGCCGTAACAGATCAGAATGGGAATCCTATCTATCTAAATCCGAACGGCACATTCAAGCCCGGAGCGCCTGAAGTGCTCGCCAGCCCATTCAGCGGATTTCTCTTTACAGGCGCAGGTTCGACCGGCATCGACATCATCAATAACCGCATGCGTAACCCAATGGTGCAACAGTTCAATCTGGGTGTTGAAAAGCAGATTGGCGACGGCTTGCTCATTAAGGTTGACGGCATTCACAACCTTGGCACGCGCTTTATCATCGGGCGTCCTGTCGGCTCGGTCTACAACCCCGTAACTCAGGGACCGGATGAGGTGACGGATCTCGAATCCGCTGTAAACACAAAGTATGATGCTCTGTGGCTCACGGTGCGCCAGCGCTTCTCAAGATATGGAGAGTTCGACGCCGCGTACACGCTCGCCAAAGCGTTTAACTATGCCAACGATGACCAGATTCCGTTTGAATATTCGCCCATCGATCCGAACAACCTCCAGTTGGAATACGGGCCACCTCCGAACGATCAGCGTCATCGCCTGGTTATGTCCGGTGTGGCATACCTGCCCCTGAAGTTGCGCTTCGCGCCCATCTGGACCATTGCGTCTGGAGTCCCGATGGACATACTACTGCCTGACGGCAGTGAGCGTGTGCCCACCATACAGCGCAACGCCGGCGGGCGCGAGTTCCACAACGCCCAGGAACTGAACGCCTTCATCGCCCGTACCAATGCGGCTGGAGGCGTCTATGAAGCCAGCACCAGCAGCGATGTGATCTTGCCCCAAGTCAGCGATCACGCTCACTTCAGCGATAGCTTCAATTCGCTCGATATTCGTCTCGACCGCGTTTTCGCCTTCTCTGATCGCTTGCATGTCAACCTCATTGGCGAGGCCTTCAACATCTTCAACGTGACCAACATTCTTGGAGTCAGCAACCTTAATTACTCAGGATTTGCCAACACGCTCTCTCCTGACTCGAATAATCCTGATTACTCTTCAAGTTTCGGAAAGCCTGTCTCGACCGCGGGCGGAGTCTTCGGGTCAGGAGGGCCGCGGGCTTTTCAGGTAGCGATGAAGTTGAGCTTCTAAGAAGGCGACTTCCAGGGGAGGTTATGAGCCGTCCTGAATATGAATTGTTGTCAATGCTGAGAACCGGAACATCGGCCAAAGCAGAAACAAAGATCCGCTTGATCGAGGAAGATGAAGCGGCAGGGGAAACTGCGGCCGCTTATCAGTACTTCCGCGATCAAACGGGACGGCAGGATGTTCCCGGCATTCTGAAATGCTTTGGCGCAAATCCGGCATTCGCTCGCCAGATGGTCGATATTTCCTCGTCCCTGCTCTTCTGCGACGGCGCCCTCACAAGGCGGCAGAAAGAGCTGATCGCAACGTATGTTTCGCAAATCAATGCCTGTCCGTATTGCTTCGATAGCCACGGCTTTTTTCTTGTGGTCCACGGAGCATCGAGGCAGACAGTGGATGACCTGTCCGAAGGCAACCTGGCACAGCTTCCAGAGGCCGAGCGGGAACTGCTTCTTTACCTCGGTAAAGTGGAACGCGAATCCTTCAAGACAACACAGGAGGACGTGCAGCATCTGCGTGATCTTGGCTGGCACGATGGACATATCTCGGAAGCTGTACACGTCGCGACCATGATGGGCTTCTGTAATCGCGTCGCGAACGCATTCGGCCTGCCATCTCAGAATCTTATGTCTCTGCAATTCACTTAACAGAAAGCCAAGCGTGCAAATTGCAACTGCTGAAATCAACCCAGTAATACTGGGAGGAGGATGCCGAGGCCAAGCACAAACATCCAGAGCGCGGGAGCAGGAGAAAAGGGGTTCGAGGTGTTTGTCTGCAGCCTCCACGCCCTTAGAACACGCCCGCTGCGAGAACTGAATCTGCGTTCCATAGAGAGAAAAACGAGTGCTGTTACGGCACCATAGATCAAGTGTCCAACTGCGGATGGCAGGAGTCTCGCGGCGGCGCTGGGTCGCCAGTCAATCTCTCCAGTGGTTAGAAGCGGCAGCAATGTCATCGGACCGGCGTACCACCACATCAAGCCAAACAGCCATCCCCAGCCGATTCCTACGCCAATGTTCGAGGCCTCATCGCGGAACAGAAGGCCGAAGTTCATACCGATCAAGACGCTGACCAGCAGGTGCAGGACCAAGCCTTCGACGAGAGCGTGGTGTACACGCGGAATCATTCCCGTAGCCACCATTACGGGACTGGAGGCGACTCCCCCCATGAAGCCAGCCGCAATTCCCCATTGCAGTGAACGGAGTATGCGAAGGCCGGGGCCTTCGGGCTTTCGGTTAAGAGGGTCCGACTGAATGAAGAGACGAACCCAGATGCGATCGAAGGTAGCGTAGCTTACGCCGAGAATGAGGCCGTAGAGTATGTGGCCGACGAGAGCCCCAAACAGTTCGCTCGCGTGCTCGGCCGACCAGTCCAGCGGGATATGCCTCAGAAGCGGAAATAAGAAGAGCGGCCCGGCGAACCAGCAGAGCATCGTATATCCAACGCCCCAACCCATACAAGAGCCGTACCCGTGAACATCGCGCTGAAACAGCAGCCCGAAGGTGGCGCCGATCGCAAGTGCGACTCCAAATTGAGATGCCACGGCGATGGTTTGTGAGCGGAAGTCGCCCAGTCCTGCGAGCAGCGGGAAGAAATCTCCGGCCAGCATCCAGTATCCAAAGATCAGACCGCTTGCGACTCCGGCAAACCCGCCGGCGACCACGGCGCGCCCCCAGCGGAATGGTGGGCTGATGTCTACGTTCCGCCCAGCTCCACGAAGTCCGAGCAATACCCCGACGGGCAATCCTAGACAAATGAGATCGGCAACAAGTTCAGGAAATCGTTGACGAATATCATGAAGCATCGGCAATGAGTATTGGGCACTGATTCTCAAAAATGATTCGCCAGTCTGCTGCAGCGTCCATAGCAAGAACGCAGCACTGAGCCCCCAGATAAGACCGGCACCGGGGCTTGTGGCGCGCGTCACAAGGAAAAGGGCGAAAAAAATGCCGAAGCCCGCACCTATGAGAAGTCCGTCGGACAGTGAGGCATGCAGGCAAAGGCTCCGGATGGCCCCACCGGCCAGGCCCACACAGAATCCCAGTACCAGATTCATTCGCCGCACGCGTGCTTTTTCTGCTTCCTTCGACACTGCCTGGGTCACCTTTCACTGAGATCGATGGTCTGGACGCTGTCGCGCGGAAAAAACAGCTCGAGAGTCCACGCCGTCAGGACGCGTAGTTTGCGTTCCAGACCAGGAAGCTTCATCAAATAAATTCCGCGCCACATACCCCACGCCAACAGGCCCGAAAAGCGGAAAGATTTTGACCGCGCGAAGGGTACGGTGATTTCCGCGCAGGCGGTTTGATGGCCGATCACGCACAAAGCTCCAAGCGAGTCGAAGTGGAATGACCCCACGGGCCGTCCTTCAAGGGACGCGTGAATGTTCCGCGCGAGCACGGCGGCCTCTCGTATGGCGAACTGCGCTGTCGGGGGGCAGGCCTTCCCTGTTCGCGCATCGGTCACCACAGCACAGTCCCCGATGGCCCATAGTCCTGGACGATCGAGAACCGCCAGGGTTGTATCCACGACGACCGCGCCGCGCTTGTCTGTTTCAATCGGCAGCTTCTTCAGCAAGGGATTTGGGATGGTTCCTGCTGTCCAGATCAGCGTGTCTGCTGAAATGCTGCCGTCGCTCAGAATGACCTTGCCCGGTCCGGCATCTGTCAGGCGGGTGTTCAGGCGAAAGATTACGCCGCGCTCAGCCATCTTCTTCAAAGCATAGCGCGCCAGTTCTTCGCTAAGCTCCGGCAGAATGCGGTCACGGGAATGTACGAGGATGATCTGGAGTTCGTCGTTTGTCAGATTGCGGTAATCAGCAAGGATGCTGTGGGCAAAATCATTGAGCGCTCCGGCCAGCTCGACTCCTGCGAACCCCCCGCCAGCCACGACAAAGGTGAGGAGCCGGCTGCGGATCCCCGGATCAGACTCCTTGTCTGCCCGTTCAAACATCTCGATGACATGGTTGCGTATGCGGATGGCGTCCAGCAGCGTTTTGAAGTTAAATGCAGACTTTTCGACAGTGGCCATGCCGAGATAGTTCGACACCGCTCCGAGCGCAAGCACCAGGTGATCGTATTTCAGCTCATCTCCAGGAGCGTCATGGCCTATTCCGTCGATCACGACCCTACGGTGCTCCAAGTCAACTGAGGTCACTGATCCGCGAACCACGTGTGTATAACTAAGGCTTGTGCGAAGGGGCGGACTTATATGGCTTGGCTCGAGGCTGCTCCCTGCCACCTCGGCGAGCATCGGCGTAAACAGCAACGCATTCGTTTCGCTGACCAGCGTGATCGAGACGGAAGGGTCGCCAGCCAACCTTTCTTCGAGCTCTTCCGCAGTTTTCATACCGGCGAAACCGCCGCCCAGAATCAGGATGTGTCTGGAAGGCACTGGCGGTCCTGCATTCTCCAGAGTCTCCTTGCCCCATATAGCGTCAACGCCATCACCGCAGAGTTGCACCAAAAGACCAAAGAACACGCCAAAGAGAATCCACACAAATAAGTCGGGAAGCTGTTCCTGCATCGTCGCAAAGCCCGCTTCCATGAACCGGCCTGCCAGAGCGGGGAAAAGAACGATATTTGCAATCCCCCATAGCGGAAACCCAAAAGAACCCGCGGCCATTACAGAGTCAACGTATGCATGCTTTCGCGGAGGCATGCAAACCGCATAGCCAATTCCCGCTACGATTCCAAAGGCATACCCCGCAATGGGTTGGGGCCCGATTTTCAGCAATACAACGCCTGCAATGCCGGCGGCCACCAGGCCGATAGATGCTCGTCGCAAGATTCGACTCATCGTGGCCGTCCTCTTCAGGCATGTGCTCTTTCAAGTGCAACTGATGAGAGTCCGATCGGCACGATAAGGTTACAGGCCTTCGGTCGACCCTACCGGATTTGGAACAGCGGCTGTGGCTTGTTCCAAAAATCCGTGTCTCGAATCTGTTCTCATGTAACTTCGCTGACGCGGAAAGAGTCTCATTCGAAGGCCAGCTAAGGAAGTCAGGATTCAGGCCCGGAGCGAACATGATCGAATTCGCTGAGTCAGCCTGTAGAGACCTCGCCACAGCGAAAAAGCGGGAGTGGCTCGTCACCAACGGTATCGGTGGCTATTCGTCATCAACATTGGCCGGGATGAATACCCGGCGTTACCACGGTCTGCTGGTTGCTGCCACAAAGCCTCCCCTTGGGCGAATTATGATGTTGTCCCAACTGGAAGATGCCATTCTCGTGGACGGCAAAAGGCTTGACCTGTCGACCAACATGTACGTGGGTAGCGTTGTACATCCTGCAGGTCACTTGAACCTCACCCGATTTCAACTGGAGCCATTTCCGATCTTTACCTATGCCCAGGATGACTGGGAGCTCAATAAATCGATCTTCATGGTTCATGGAGAAAACACCACCGTCGTCGAATATACGTTCAAGAGAAGGCCCCCGGGGGTGAGCGTATCACTCGAAGTGAGACCGTTGATCGCCTTCAGAGACTACCATGGGACGACTCACGAAAATTCCGCGCTCAACCGGACGGTGGAGCAGACGCCGGAATATGTTGAGGTGCATCCTTACGAGGCTCTTCCCAGGTTGTATCTTGCACATGATTCCGCCACCGTTCAAATTGACGGCTACTGGTATAAGAACTTTGAATACGAGGAGGAGCGAACACGCGGTCTCGACTTCGTAGAAGACCTGTTCAGCCCGCTCATCTTCAAAGCAGATTTGGAAGAAGGACATTTTGCGTTTGTTGCTTCCACCGAGCCGCGATCGACCGCCAGAGTGGCGGAGTACCGGCGTGCAGAGGTGTCGCGCAGGTCGATCGCGCACTTCAATTATCGGGCTAATTTCGGGAGTTCCGACCTGATTCCGACTCTCTACCGCGCGGCCGAGCAATTCATTGTCGCTCGGGCGCCCTATCGAACGCTGCTTGCCGGTTACCACTGGTTTAGTGACTGGGGCAGAGATACGATGATTTCCCTGCCGGGACTGCTGCTTGCTACCGATCATCCCGATCTGGCCAAAGAAATCCTGCTTGAGTTCGTCCGCTATATCGATGGAGGAATGCTTCCGAATCGGTTTCCGGATTCCGGCGAAATACCTGAGTACAACACGGTGGATGCAACACTTTGGTTCTTTGAGGCGGTTCGCCAGTATCTGGCCTATCGCAAAGACGACGAGTGGCGAACGCAGGCTCTCCAATTGATACGCGAGTCCTTCTATGCGCCGCTGAAGGGCATTGTCCACGCCCACATTTCAGGCACGCGATTTGGAATTCGCGCTGATGAGGAGGGATTTCTCTGGGCCGGCGATGGGAAGATCCAGCTGACGTGGATGGATGCACGGGTTGGCGATCTATCGATCACGCCAAGAGCGGGCAGGCCAGTAGAGATTCAGGCGCTCTGGCATAATGCTCTGCGGGTTTTGGAAGACATTGGCAGGATGCTGGGAGACCATATCGCGGCAGACTCCTGCGCGGAGCTTGCCAGCAAGCTGCATGCGAGCTTCGAGCGTGTTTTCTGGCTCGAGCAGGAAGCGCATCTTCGCGATGTGGCCGGTCTCGTGGAGCATGACAACTCACTACGCCCAAATCAGATCTTCGCTGTCAGTCTCCATTACCCTTTGCTCAAGGGTGATCGGGCGCGAAGCGTGGTCAGCGTCGTTGAGAAGGAGCTCTTGACTCCCTATGGACTGCGCACACTCTCACCGAAAGACGAAAAATACCGTGGACGCTATGAGGGTGACGTCTGGAGCCGAGATAACGCGTATCACCAAGGGACAGTGTGGCCATGGCTTGCCGGTCCTTTCTTCTTTGCCAAGTTAAATGCCAGCGACTCTGTCGATGAGGCCCTGCCGCAAATCGAAGCATGGCTCGATGCATTCACCGGGCACCTCCGCGACGCCGGACTGGGACAGATCTCGGAGATATTTGATGGCGATTACCCTCACAGCCCGCACGGCTGCATCGCCCAGGCATGGAGTGTGGCCGAGATCCTGCGCCTGGCAAAAATGGTCTCACGGCATCCGTCCAGAAAGCGATAAGCCCCGGTTATGCCCGGCCATCTCGACTGATCTCTGATGATGTAGTCAGGGTTGGAGTTCATCTTCTCTGATGATGAATTTGCGTTTTCGGAGTCGATAGCTCGTTTGCCGGTAGGCCTTGATGAACGCTTCCTGGGCGACGACTGCCGCGTCTTCCCTGTTTCTCATGTAGCAGTGAGTCAAACGGTAGACACTGTGCTCGTAGGAAAGAATCAAGCGAACCAAGCGGATCCTTCGTCTTCACGGTGCACATGGCCTGCCCGAGGATCCAGCTCAATACTCCTGCGGGGTAATCGCCGGACGGCAAATTCGCAGCTTCTGCATCTTGAAGATGAGGGATGTGCGCTTCATTCCCAGCCGCTCAGCCGCACCCTTAGATCCGCCCACCACCCATTTGCTTGCTTCGAGCGCACGGATGATGTAATCCCGCTGAAGCTCCTCAATACTGCTCCCGGGGTGCAAAGACTCCCTCGAAGAGCTGAAGGGCTCTAATTCGGAGATGGGCGCCAGCAAAACCGTGTCGCAGGACAGAATCACTGCCCGTTCGATAAAGTTCTGCAACTCTCGCACATTGCCAGGCCAGTGGTATCGCATTAGCGCGTTCATAGTGTCTGCAGGGATTGTCTCGATCCTCCGGTTCATCCGCTTTGCGTAGAGTTCCGTGAAGTGCCAAATGAGCCTGGGAATGTCCTCCGTGCGCTGCCGTAAGGCCGGGACGCGGATTGGAAATACCTTCAGCCGATAATAGAGGTCTTCACGAAAACTCCCTTGCTTGACCATCGCAGTCAAATCGCGATGTGTGGCCGCGATCAGTCGAACGTCCACCTTGCGTGTTATGTTGCTGCCGAGTCTCTCGAACTCCTGCTCCTGCAGAACTCTCAGCAATTTCGCCTGAAGCTCCAGAGGGATGTCGCCAACTTCGTCGAGAACGAAGGTGCCATTGTTCGCGAGTTCAAAACGTCCCGGCTTTTGCGCTATGGCTCCGGTAAAAGCGCCTCTTTCATGTCCGAATAACTCGCTTTCGAGGAGGCCAAGAGGGATCGCGGCGCAGTTCAGTTTGACCAAGGCCCGCTCTCTGCGACCGCTAAGGTTGTGGATCGCTCGCGCAACAAGCTCCTTGCCCGTGCCCGTTTCTCCCAGAACCAACACGCTGGAATCGGTCGGCGCTACCAGGGATACCATGCGCAACGCTGTCTTTAATGCGGGACTGTCTCCGATGATTTCTTCAAACTCGTCGTGGACTTCTTCCTCAAGACGGGCTCCAAGCCTGGTCTCGCACATGGGGTGTCTCTCGACGAATTCGATCAGATTAGAGCCCATTCCACTCCCTCAACAGACGCGTGGTTCGCTTTCGATGGTTCTATGGACAGGATCAATCCACACGATTCACTTTGCTCTGGCCGGAGCGAGCAGACAACCCACGATGGTTGGGACGTTGAGTATGAACTTCGCATGATTGCGAATTCCGACTTTTGGGGGAGGCTGGCGCGGTTGGGCTTTCAACGGACGATGTATTTCCTGCCGAACAGCCGCGCATCCATCGAAAACGCACCCGGCCCGATCATTGCCAGCGTGGCTCCGAATGTCGCCAATAGTATTGCAGTTACCATATCGCCTGGATGTACCAGGGCGGTCCACAACTCGAGAGCCGCAATCAGCGCTCCTGCTACCGGAGTCCACAAGCCGATCATGATGAAGATTGCCAGGACTGCTCCCATGGCTTGAGGCGCAATGAGAGCAGCCGCGGGTAGATTCCTGCAAAGTACCACCCCGCCACGAAGTAAAGCGATACCAATGACCAGTCGCTGAACGAGAAGCCCGAAGCCCGGCCAGCCAGCGGCGAACGTAGTAAAGAGTCGTTGCAAGGATCCCTCACTGTGCAGGCTAAGGCAATTTGAATTGGATGGAAACCCCGGAAAGTCGGAGCCGCCAGTCCGACTTTTGGGGGATCACAGGGTGATAATGCCGCGCTTGAGCCCGAGCGTGACAGCATGTGCCCGATCATTTGCGTTGAGCTTGGAGAGGATGTTCGTGACATGGCTCTTGACAGTTGCCTCCCCGATCGATAGCTGCTCCCCGATCTGCTTATTTGAATTTCCGGCCGCAATCAACCGCAGGACCTCAATCTCTCGCGAACTTAACTCGTCTTCCGCGGCATGCTCGGCAAGCTCAGTGGCGATATCCGGCGGTATTCTCTTTCGTCCGGCATGTACAGTGCGGATCGTTTCGAGGAGCTCTCGATGCACATGCCCTTTTAAGAGGTAAGCTCGCGCTCCGGCTCGAAGTGCGCGCACCACTTGTGCATCGCCCGTATAGGTCGTAAGGACAACGATCCGAGCGTCGGGAAATTCATTCAGGATGCGGCTGATTGCCTCGATCCCGTCAAGGTCGGGCAACTGCAGATCCATCAGGGTAACGTCGGGGCGATGTAATCGGAAGCTCTCGATGGCTTCTTTCCCACTCGAGGCCTCAGCAACCAGCTTCAGATCTGGTTCCGCGTTGACCAGAGCCGCAATGCCCTTGCGCAGAAGCGGATGGTCATCCACAGCGAGGATGCGAATCAAACTAGACGCGTTCGCCATCGCTGCCTCCTCGGTGGAATCGCCGGAATCGACGGCCGTACCCCTGCTTTTCGTAAGCGATTGCGGCCGGAACCATGATCTCTACCTCGGTGCCCGCATCCGCTTCGCTCCAGAACTCCAGGTGCGATCCGATTCGCTGGGCCCGTTCCCGGATCCCTTGAATACCCCAATGTCCTGAGCGCCCTCTGGTTTCCAGATCCTGGGTGTCGATCCCCTTGCCATCGTCGCGGACCCGCAACCGCAGCTCGCGGTCACCATATCGGATTTCTACCTCGATATGGCTGGCTTCGGCGTGGTGGAAGGCATTGCGGATCACCTCACGGCCCATCCGAAAAATCTCCTCCTGGAGTGTAGGAGAAAGCCTTTGCGGCCTTCCCTCAACGATCACTCGAAAACCTGTCTCATGTCCGTTCGAGCCTCCGATGCCCGCCAGTTGCTGACCGGCAACCGTCAGCAACTCGGCAAGGTCGTGTTCGGCGGCCAATTCCGTGCGTAGGTCGTGGATGGCGTCCCGGCCCTCTGCAAGTGCTTGTTCTGTCGCCAGGAGTGCTTCGTCCAGAGCCTGTATGGCTGATTCTGGTCTTCGCGGCAGCAAGTTGCGAGCAGCCTGAAATTGAAACATGAGACCGTGGAAGCTTTGCAGCAGCGTGTCATGGAGTTCTCGTGCGATGCGTAGGCGTTCGTCGAGCCGTTCATTAAGCCGCACTCTCATCGCATCCGCATACCGGTGGATTTGCAGAAGATAGAAGGCATATGCCAATAACACCAGGGCCAGAAAAACGACCAGACGGAGCCACATGGTCTGGTACCACGCCGGCAAAATCACAAAGCTGATTGAGGCGCCCTGGTTGTTCCAAACACCGTCGTTATTGCATGCACGTACGAGGAATCGATACGTGCCGGGGCTAAGATTCGTATAAAACGCTGACCGCCGAGTGCCGAGGTCGCTCCATTGAGAGTCGTGCCCGAGAAGCATCACGCGAAAGAACACGCGCTGCGGTGAAACGAAGCTGAGCGCGGTGTAGTCGATCTGAATATCACGGGTGTGCGCAGGCAAGCGCAGCTGATTATGCTCGGTATAGGAGTGCCCCCGTGCAAGGACTTGTTCTATATGGACAGGCGGAGGTATCGGATTAAGGTCGAGGTGATCGGGATCTACCATCTGGACGATACTGTCATTGTTAAACCAGAGGCGCCCATCAGGAGAGCGAGTGGCGGCCGGAGCAAATGTGGCCAGCGCAGGCTGAGCGCCACTGAAGGCATCCAGCGTGAGGGCTTTGATTGTATAGTCGGGGTTGGCCCACCATCGATCGAGCTCACTCTTTTCGATCCTGACCAGGCCGCAGTGACCGTAGAGCCATAACGCTTGATGAGCATCCCGAAGCAGTGCGTAAATAGTGTCGCATGGCAGACCGTTTCGCGATGTAAGAAGTCGCAGTGTACCCTGCCTCCAGACCGCCAGTCCTCCGGTTGTACCTATCCACGCCGATCCATCGGCATCGACAAAAAAATTGATCGCCTTCGGCAGTGTCGCGGTCTCCTTCAGGAGATTGTTGTCGAGAACGCCGCCTCGGTATCGAGTGAGACCTTTACCAACCAAACTCAACCAGATGCCGTCACCAGGGTCGCCTTCTACTCGATAGATCTCTGGCACTTGTGGCGGCTCGAATTTCTGCTTTGCTCTCCCATCTGCGAACCGAACTAAACGGTAGTGCGAAAGAAAACCGGCTCCCCATACGGAATGGTCGGCACTCTCCGCCAACGAATAGACCAAACCCGCGGATTTTCCTTCAAAGCCAGGTACAGGCGTGAATCGAGAGTTGCGATAAAGGTAAAGTGCGTTGTCTACACCCACCCACAACTGGCCCTTATCGTCTTCCAGCATTGCGGTTACCTCCTGACCCGGCAGACCCCTGTGCGCGCGAATGGACGATACTCGACCAGCGCGTATGGAATCCAGAGAGCCGATCGTTCCGACCCATACGGTCCCATCGCGTGTGGCAAGAATGGAGTGGGCCTGGTCAGAGGACAGACCCTGGCGCGTTGAAAACGTCGCTACCGGGAGGTCGCGGAAACTGTCGATGCCGGAAGAAGTGGCTACCCAAATGTCGCCTTCACGATCCTGCATGAAGCCGTTGACAGAGTTTCCGGAGAGACCGTCGGAGCTGTCGAAATGGTCGATCTGACGATCGTGGATACGATAGATTCCCTTGCTTCTTGTCCCAACCCAGAGATCCCCGTTCCGGTCGAGAAAGAGTGCTCCTACCTCGAGCGTGGAGCTGTCAAATGTTGGCGTGACCAAAGAATTCCATCGACCGTTAACAAA
>Ga0335075_10000730_pt1 | contig 55820 bp, 56 predicted proteins | sample Lox_Sample_24_FD_206723 | JGI IMG/M metagenome (GOLD analysis project Ga0335075, IMG submission 206723) | Soil microbial communities from Loxahatchee National Wildlife Refuge, Florida, United States - Lox_Sample_2.4 | ecosystem: Environmental > Terrestrial > Soil > Wetlands | place: USA... | reverse complement strand
TGATCGACATGGCGAGCGTGATGTTGAGGTCGGTCGACGGCACGATCTTCAGGTGCTCGAGGCCGAGGCCCTTCTCGCCGATCAGCGGGAAGAGATCGACGGGCACGATGTCCATGATGTTGAACAGCAGCACCCAGCAGAAGATCGTCAACGCCAGCGGCGCGATGATCTGGCTGTGGCCGTGGAAGGTGTCGCGCACCTGCGTGTCGACGAAATCGACGACCGTCTCGACGAAGCTCTGGAACTTGCCCGGCACGCCGGATGTCGCCTTGCGCGCGGCCAGATAGAAGGAGACGACGAACACCAGGCCGAGCAGCACCGAGAAGAAGATGCTGTCGACGTTGACGGTCCAGAAACCCTGGCCGTGCTGCAGGTTCGTGAGGTGGTGAACGATGTACTCGCTCCCGGAAGGAGCGTGTTCGGCGGCGTGTTCCACTTCTGCTGACATCTTTGGCTCTGCTTCCTACTGCTTCGCGGACGCCGTGCCCGAGAGGGGCGGCAGCGCATTCGCGAGCGCGATCCAGTACACGAACAACGTCGCGATGTACGCGCCGAACAACGCGGCGAACGACACCTTCATCGTCAGGAAGACCACGACGAACAGCGTGACGGTCACGCCGAGCTTCATGCCCTCACCCACATAGAACCCGCGCGCGACACGTTCGGCCGTCGCACCCGCGGGCGCGCCGAAGCCGAAGATCGCGAGCGCCGTGCTGGCCGCCGCCGAGATGCCACCGCCCGCGAGGGCGGAGAGACCGGCAACGCGACCCCACACTGCGAAACACAGGAGCGCGGCCACAACGGTGACGACGATCTGTCCGAGCACTACGCTGCCGGCCAGTCGCCGCGCTTGGGGCAACTCGAGGGTGACCACGACACTCCTATTGCAAGTCGACAATCCACGAACACGACGACGGCCCACGAGAGCCGCAGGCAGAATCATTCATGTCCGAAAATTGTTTGGCTGGGCAACGACTTACGTGTGCCTTGGCCAGGGGCGCGCATTATATACGCCGACCCCCGGCGACTCAACACGAAACCCGCATTTTTCCTGGGCGTTTTTACGTATGACCCCGACTCCGCTGCCGTTCCGACAGGTCGCCGCCGTCGTCACGGCCAACGCGATCGAGTTCTACGACTTCGTGACCTATGCGTTCTTCGCGGCGCAGATCGGGCGGACGTTTTTCCCGTCGGACACGCCCGGCACCAGCCTGCTGGCCGCGCTCGCGACCTTCGGCGCCGGGTTCCTGACGCGGCCGCTCGGCGCGTTCGTCATCGGCCGGTACGCGGATCGTGCCGGCCGCAAGCCCGCGATGTTGTTGTCGTTCTGGCTGATGGGCATCGCCGTGATCGGGTTGCCGCTCGTGCCGTCTTACGCGTCGATCGGCCTCGCGGCGCCGTTGCTGGTGATCGGGTTCCGGCTGCTGCAGGGATTCGCGCTGGGTGGCGAGGTCGGACCGAACACCGCATTCCTGATGGAGGCCGCGCCGGCGAAACATCGCGGCCTCTACGTGTCGATGCAGGCGACCAGCGCCGACGTCGCCGTGATGATCGCCGGGCTGGTCGGCGTCGTGCTGGCCGGCTGGCTGACGGCCGGCGAGCTCGACGCCTGGGGTTGGCGGGTCGCCTTGCTGCCCGGCGCCGTGATCGTGCCGTTCGGGCTGATGCTGCGGCGCTCGTTGCTCGAGACGCTGCATCGCGCGCCGGAGGGCGCGGCCGCCGCGCCGGCGATCGGTGCCGGCCCGTCGTTCCTGCGCATCGGCCTGGTCGGCATCCTGCTGATCGCGACCGCGACGACGACCAACTATCTACTCAGCTACATGAAGACCTACGCCGGCTCGACGCTGGGGATGCCGGAACAACTGGCGTTCGGCGCGACGGTCGCGGTGGGCGCGGCGGGCCTGGTGTTCGATCCGCTGGGCGGCTGGTTGTCGGACCGCTTCGGGCGCCGGCGGATGATCCTGCTGCCGTGGTTGTCGTTGTCGGTGCTCGTGTTCCCCGGGTTCTGGCTGATCGAGCATTACCGCAGCGGGCCGGTGTTGTGGACGGTGTGCGCGGTGCTGGCGTCCATCCACACGGCGGCCGGCACGACGGCACTGGTCGCGATCACCGAGTGGCTGCCGCGCCGCGCGCGCGCCGGCGGGTTCGGCATCATCTATGCGTCGTCGATCGCGGTGTTCGGCGGTTCGACGCAGTTCCTGACCGCGTGGCTGACGCGGCTGACCGGCAACGCGATGGTGCCGGCCTGGTACATGATCGGCGGCATCGTCGTCGGGTTGCTGGCGCTGTCGCAGCTGCCGGAGACGGCGCCGGTGCGCACCGCGCCGGAGCGCTGATCAGTCGAGCAGCGGCCCGCGGATGCGCAGGTTCTCGATGCGCAGGTGGCTGGACGTGGTGCGCAGCCCGAACCAGCCGGACGTGTACGGCGCGGGATCCTCGAAACGGAAGATCGCGCGGCCGTCGCGGCGATATTCGACGTGCGATCCGTCGGCGATCAGCGTGATCCGCTGCCGTCGGTTGGCGACGAGTAGGAATCGTGGTGCGGAGAGATCGTGTTCCGGCAGCAGCGGCCGATTGCCCGGCACGCCGATGTAGCGGCGGAAGCGTGTGGTCGTGTTGCGATTGCCGCCGAGGCCGACGTAATACGTGAGCAGGTCGTCGTAGTCCGCGAACCTGCCGCTGCGCGGCCTGGCGTACACGGGTCGCGTGCCGTCCGCGTTGTGCGCCATCCAGAAGACGTTGAGATCGCTGACGTTGTCGTTCAGGCCGCCCGCCGAGATCGCCGTCGCGTCGAACTCGATCTCGACGTCGGTGCCCAGCTCGCGCTTGAACCACAACGTGACGCCCGCGGGCGCGTCGATGTCCAGCGCATCGTCGCCGGTGGAGATGCGGGCGGGTTGCTCGGCCTCGACGATCCACTGCGAGGTGTCGCGGAAATCGCCGACGTACGACACCGGCCAGCGATGCGTCGCGCAGCCGGCCAGCAGCGCGGCCGCCAGCAACGCCAAACTACTTGATGTGCGCCAGGATCCCGTCGAGCTCATCGAGCGAGTGGTAGCTGACGACCACCTTTCCCTTGCCTGAACCCGTGTGCTGGATCTCGACGACGGCGCCGAGTTTCTCGGAGAGCTCGTCCTGCAGGCGCTGCACGTTCGGATCCAGCGCCTTCGAGTCGCGCGCCGGCGCACTGCCGCCGGCGGCCTTCGCCAGCAGCGCGCGCACCATGCCCTCGGTGTCGCGCACGGACAGTCCCTTCTTCGCGACCAGTGCGCCGACCTCGATCTGCTGCCGGCGCTGGGTCAGGCCGAGCAGCGCGCGCGCGTGGCCCATCTCGAGCTCGCGCTGTTCGACCAGCACCGAGATCTCGGCCGGCAGTTCCAGCAGGCGCAGCAGGTTCGACACGGCGGCGCGCGAGCGACCGACCGTGTCGGCGGCCTGCTGGTGCGTGATGCCGAACTCGCTGATCAGCCGCTCGAGCGCGCGCGCTTCTTCGAGCGGGTTCAGGTTCTCGCGCTGGATGTTCTCGATCAGCGCCATCGCGATCGCGGCCTCGTCGGGCACGCGGCGGATGACCGCCGGCACCGTGGCCAGGCCGGCGATCTGCGCGGCGCGCCAGCGGCGTTCGCCGGCGATGATCTCGTAGCGCTGCGATTCACCCGGTGCCGCGCCGTCGACGGCGCGCACGACGATCGGCTGGATGATGCCCTGCGACTTGATGGATGCCGCCAGCTCGTCGAGCGATTCCTGCCGCATGTCGACGCGCGGCTGGTACTTGCCCCGCTGCAGCAGGTCGACCGGCAGGTTCGCGAGCTCGTCGCCGGGCAGCTTGTTCGAGACCGGCGCGGCGGCGGGACTGCTGCCGCCGGCGGGCGCGGCGACGGGTTCGGGGCGCTTCGACATCTGGCCGAGCAGCGCTTCGAGTCCGCGACCCATGACCGGTTTCTTCTGGCTCATGGGCGCGGATGATAGCGGGGTTTCAGTTGATCGGATGATCGCCGGCCGCGAGATCCGGCTCGGCCGCCGGCACGGCCTCGGCGCCCGCTTCGGCGACCGCGTCGTCTTCCTTGCGCAACATCTCGCCGGCCAGCGCGAGATAGGCCAGCGCGCCGCGCGAGTCCTTGTCGTGCTGCAGGACGGGTTTGCCGAACGACGGCGCCTCGGCGAGCCGCACGTTGCGCGGCACGATCGTGCGGAACACCTTGTCGCCGAACACGCTGATCAGCTGGCTCGACACTTCGTTCGCCAGGTTGTTACGCGGATCGAACATCGTGCGCAGGATGCCTTCGATCTCGAGGTTCGGATTCACGGCGCCCTTGATCTGCTCGATGGTCGAGACCAGCGCGGTCAGGCCTTCGAGCGCGTAGTACTCGCACTGCATCGGTATCAGCACGCTCTGCGCGGCGACCAGCGCGTTCAGCGTCAGCATGTTCAACGCCGGCGGGCAGTCGATCATGATGACTTCGTAGTGTTCGTAGATCGGCTTCAGCGCGTTGCGCAGGCGCAGCTCGCGGCCGGCCATGGTAGTTAGGAGCCTGACTTCCGCGGCGGTCAGGTCCTGGTTCGACGGCATCAGCGACAGGCCGGGCGTGTTCTCGAGCGGGACGATGACCGACGCCGCATCGGCCTCGCCCAGCAGCACGTCGCCGGTGCCGCGCGTGATCTGCGATTTCTCGACGCCGCAGCCCATCGTCGCGTTGCCCTGCGGATCGATGTCGATCAGCAACACGCGCCGGCGCGTGGCCGCGAACGACGCGGCGAGATTCACCGCGGTGGTCGTCTTGCCGACGCCGCCCTTCTGGTTCGCGACCGCGATGATGCGTTTCATGGCGCGGATATTAACCCGCTTGCCGGCCGCGTCAGCGTCCCGTTTTCTGACGTTCCAGCGCGACAAGGTGCCGTTCGGCGTCGAGGCCGGGCACCTTCAGCGGCGTGACGTCGGCGCGCCAGCCGCGCGGGACCGCGGCGAGCTCATCGTCGGGCAGCTTGCCCTTCATCGCGAGCAGGCGGCCGCGCGGCGCGAGCAGCGGCGCGACGTTATGTAGAACATCGGCCAGCGAACCGACGGCGCGCACGATGACGACGTCGAAATTCTTCTCGCCCGGATAACTCTCGGCGCGCGCCGCGACCGCGTGTGCGTTGCGGATGTCGAGCGCGGCGATCGACTCGGCGACGAAGCGGATCTTCTTCTGCGTGCCGTCGATCAGCGTGATCCTGCGCTCCGGGCACGCGACGGCGACGGGAATCCCCGGGAACCCGCCGCCGGTGCCCACGTCGATGACGCGCTGCGCGTCGCCGAGATGCGGCACGACGGTGAGGCTGTCGAGCATGTGCAGCGTGAGGATGCCCTCCGGCGACGTGATCGACGTGAGGTTCACGTGCTGGTTCCGCTCGCGCAGCAGCTCGCCGTAGCGCCACAGAACGTCGAGCTGCGACTCGTCGAGGTTCACGCCGAATTCGTTGGCGGCAGCATCGAGGCGCGCGGTCCACGCGGCCGCGGTAGTCAGGTCGGCGCTCACGAACTAGTTCGCCACCAATGCGGCCATGAACTCGTTCACCGGCAGCGACTCGAAATCCGCGCGCGCGAACAACGTCTTGATCGCCTCGGCCTGTTTCGCCGGGAAGTGCGCGGCCACCGAGTCCTCGAACTTCTTCACCAGCACCGGCATGCCCTCGGCGCGGCGCTTGCGATGGCCGATCGGGAAATCGACGCGCTGCTGCAGCTTCTCGCCGCCGGCGAGGAATATCGTGATCGCGTTGCCGATGTGGCGCTTGTCGCGTTCGTAGTATTCCTTCGTGAAGACGGTGTTCTCCTTCACTTCCATCTTGCCGCGCAGCAGGTCGATGCGCGGATCGGTGGCGATCGTGTCCTCGTAGTCGGCGGCCGTGAGCCGGCCGAAGATCAGGGGCACCGCGACCATGTACTGGATGCAGTGATCGCGATCGGCGGGATTCGCCAGCGGGCCGGTCTTGTCGATGATGCGCACACCGGGCTCCTGCGTCTCGATGACGATGCGCTCGATCTGCGCGATGCGGTCCTTCACCTTCTCGTGCAGCGTCATCGCGCATTCCACCGCCGTCTGCGCGTGGAACTCCGCCGGGTAGCTGATCTTGAACAACACGTTCTCCATGACGTAGCTGCCCAGCGGCTGCGCGAGCGTCAGCGGCTTGCCCTTGAACAATACGTCCTGGAAACCCCAGGTCTTCGCCGACAGCGCCGAGGGATAACCCATCTCGTTCTTCAGCGCGAACAACGCGTGGCGCACCGCGCGCGAGGTCGCGTCGCCAGCGGCCCAGCTCTTGCGCGAGCCCGTGTTGGGCGCGTGGCGATACGTGCGCAGCGCGCCGCCGTCGATCCAGGCGTTCGACAGCGCATTGACGATCTGCTCGAGCGAGCCGCCGAGCATCGCGGTGGCGACCGCCGTGGAGGCGACTCGCACGAGGAGCACGTGGTCGAGCCCGACGCGATTGAAGGAATTCTCCAGCGCCAGCACGCCCTGGATCTCGTGCGCCTTGATCATCGCGGTCAACACGTCGCGCACGGTCAGCGGTTTCTCGCCGAGCAGGATCGCGCGGCGGGACAGATAGTCGGAGACCGCGAGGATGGCGCCGAGGTTGTCGGACGGGTGGCCCCATTCCGCGGCCAGCCACGTGTCGTTGAAATCGAGCCAGCGCACCATCGCGCCGATGCTGAACGCGCCCATCACCGGGTCGAGCTCGTAGCTAGTGCCCGGCACGCGCGAGCCGCCCGGCATCGTCGCGCCGGGCACCACCGGCCCGAGCAGCCGCGTGCAGGCGGGATATTTCAGCGCCTGGAAGCCGCAGGCCAGCGTGTCCATGAGGCAGTAACGCGCGGTCTCGTACGCCTGCTGGCAATCTACCGCATGGTTCTTGGCGTAGTCGGCCAGCGCGACGAGCAGCTCGTCGGGGTTCGGCCGCTGCGCGGACTTGGTGTCGTGAGAGGACATCGTTCCTTCCTTGGTCAGGGGCGCTGCGCCAGCGGCACGAACTTGCGGTTCTCCGGGCCCGTGTAGTTCGCCGCGGGGCGGATGATCTTGCCGTCCTCGCGCTGTTCGATGACATGCGCGCTCCAGCCGGTGACCCGCGACATGACGAACAGCGGCGTGAACATCGCCGTGGGCACGCCCATCAGGTGATAGCTGACGGCGCTGTACCAGTCGAGGTTCGGGAACATCTTCTTGATGTCCCACATCAGCGATTCGATGCGCTCCGCGACCTGGTACAGCTTGAGATCGCCGGCTTCCTTCGCGAGCCGCTCGGCGACGCGCTTGATGATCACGTTGCGCGGATCGCCCACCGTGTACACCGGGTGGCCGAAGCCGATGACGATCTCCTTGTTCGCGACGCGGCGGCGGATGTCGGCCTCCGCGTCGTCGGGCGTGTCGTACCGTTCCTGGATCTCCAGCGCCACTTCGTTCGCACCGCCGTGTTTCGGACCGCGTAGCGCACCGATGGCGCCGGTGATGCAGGAGTAGAGGTCGGAACCCGTGCCCGCGATGACCCGCGACGTGAACGTCGACGAGTTGAACTCGTGCTCGGCGTAGAGGATCAGCGACGTGTGCATCGCGCGCACCCAACTACCCGGCGGCGGTCGCCGGTGCAGCAGGTGCAGGAAGTGGCCGCCGACGGAGTCGTCGTCGGTCTCGACGTGGATGCGCTGGCCGTTGTGCGAGAAGTGGTACCAGTAGCAGAGCATGGAGCCGAAGCAGCCGACGAAGTGGTCGGCGATCTCGCGCGCGCCCGCGGGATCGTGGCTGTCCTTCTCCGGCAGCACGCAGCCCAGCGCCGAAGCCCCGGTGCGCATGACGTCCATCGGGTGCGTCGCGGCCGGCAGCTGCTCGAGCACCGCGCGCACCGGCGCGGGCAGGCCGCGCAGATTCTTCAGCTTGATCTTGTACGCGGCGAGTTGGGCCTTGTTCGGGAGCTTGCCGTGGATCAATAGATAGGCAATCTCCTCAAAGTCGCATTGTTCGGCCACTTCGAGGATGTCGTAACCGCGGTAGTGCAGGTCGTTGCCGCTGCGGCCGACGCTGCACAGCGCGGTGTTGCCGGCGGTGACGCCGGATAACGCGACGGATTTCTTCGGTTTCGGCGCGGAGGTCTCGTTCATGTCGCCTTCTCCGATTTTCCCTTCTCGGACCGGAACAGCTCGTCGAGCTTCCGTTCGTAGGAGTGATAGTCGAGATACTTGTAGAGATCGTCGCGCGTCTGCATGTCGGCGAGCACGTTCTTCTGCGTGCCGTCGCGGCGGATCGCCTCGTAGACCTTCAGCGCGGCGAGGTTCATCGCACGGTAGGCCGAGCAGCAGTGCAGCACGATGTCGACGCCGGCGCCGCCCAGTTCGTCGCGCGTATACAAAGGTGTCTTGCCGAACTCGGTGATGTTCGCGAGCACGGGCACCTGCACCGCGTCCTTCACCTTGCGATACATCGCGAGATCCGTGATGGCCTCGGGGAACACGGCGTCGGCGCCGGCCGCGACGCAGGCGACCAGGCGCTCGAGCATCTCGTCGAGCCCCAGGCCCTGCAGCGCATCGCTGCGCGCCATGATCACGAAGCCGGGATCGGTACGCGCATCGACGGCCGCCTTAACGCGATCCACCATCTCGTCGCGAGGCACGACTTCCTTGCCCGGCCGATGACCGCAGCGCTTGCTCTGCACCTGGTCCTCGATGTGCATGCCGCCGGCGCCGGCCTTGATGAACGAACGCACCGTGCGCGCGATGTTGAACGCGCCGCCCCAGCCGGTGTCAGCGTCGACCAGCAGCGGCAGCGAGCTCGCCTCCGTGATGCGGCGGATGTCGATCAGCACGTCGTCCATCGTGCTGATGCCGAGATCCGGCAGGCCGAGCGAGTTGGCGGCGACGCCACCACCGGATAGATAGAGCGCGCGGAACCCGGTCGCTTCGGCCAGGCGCGCCGCGTAGGCGTTGATCGCACCGACGACCTGCAGGGGTTTCTCGGCGACGATCGCCGCGCGCAGTTTCGCGCCCGGGGAGAGCGCGGCTGGAGAAGTTTTCATGCCGCGCAGTCTACGACCGCGCGCCGATCTTCACTACCGTGCGACCGGTCACATGGCCGTCGAGATGCGGCTGGAACGCGCCCGGCAGGTCCGCGAAGTCGATCGTGTTCGTGACGATGCGGTCCAGGTGCCGCGGCGCGCAGTCGCCGGCGATGCGCCCCCACACGTGCAGCCGGTCCTCGCGCCGCGTGGCCGACGAGTTGATGCCCAGCAGGTTCACGCCGCGCAGGATGAAGGGCAACACCGTGGTGTTCAGCTCCGCGCCGCCCGCCAGGCCGATGCTGGCGATGTTCCCCCAGAAGTCCATCTGGCGCGTGAGGCCGGCGAGCATCGCGCCGCCGACGTTGTCGATGGCGCCGGCGTAGCGCGCCGCTTCCAGCGGCCGGCTGCCCAGCTGGAATTCGGCGCGCGGGACCACCTTGCTAGCGCCTAACGACTTCAGGTACGCCGCGGCGTCGGCCTTGCCGCTCACCGCGATCACCTCGTAGCCGCGCCCCGCGAGCATGTCGATGGCGATGCTGCCGACGCCGCCGGTGGCACCGGTGACGACGATGGGTCCGCGCGCCGGCGCCTGGCCATTGCGTTCCATGCGGTCGATGGCCAGCGCGGCGGTGAACCCGGCGGTGCCCAGCGCCATCGCGCGGAACGCGTCGAGCCCCGGCGGCATCGGGATCACCGCCTCGGCCGGCACGCGCGCGACCTGCGTGTAGCCGCCGTCGAGCGTTTCCGAGAGCCCGCTGCCCGTGACGAGCACCGCGTCGCCGGGCCGGTAGCGCGCGTCGTCCGACGAGCGCACGCGGCCCGCGAGATCGATGCCGCCCGTCAGCGGATACCGGCGCAGGATGCGACCCGCGCCAGTGGCCGCCAGTGCGTCCTTGTAGTTGATGTCGCTGTACTCGACATCGATGACGACCTCGCCGGGTGACAAGGCGTCCAGCGCCACGTCTTCGAAGCGCGCCGCGATCTTGCCATCCGTCTCGTGGACCCGGAATGCCCTGAACGTATCCGCCACAGTCGAGCCCTCGCGCCGATTGAAGTTACTATCCTGCCATGAACAAGGACTACGACCTCTTCGTCATCGGCGCCGGTTCCGGCGGCGTGCGCGCCGCGCGCATCGCGTCGCTGGCGGGCGCGAAAGTCGCCATCGCCGAGGAATACCGCATCGGCGGCACCTGCGTGATCCGCGGCTGCGTGCCGAAGAAGCTGCTGGTGTACGGCGCCGAGTTCGCGGCCCATTTTGCCGACGCCCAGGGTTACGGGTGGACCGTCGAGAACGCGTCGTTCTCGTGGGACACGCTGCGCGACAACGTGCAGCGCGAGGTCACGCGCCTGTCCGGCATCTATTCGTCGAACCTCGCGAAGGCCGGCGTCGCCGCGTTCGAGGAGCGCGCGGAGCTCGTCGACGCGCAGACCGTGAAGCTCGCGAAGTCCGGCAGCCAGTTCACGGCGGAGCGGATCCTCGTCGCCACCGGCGGCACGCCCTATCTACCCGAGGGACTGCCGGGCGTGGAGCTCGGCATCACGTCGAACGAGGCATTCCACCTGCCCGAGCTGCCGAAACGCGTGGTGATCCTCGGCGGCGGCTACATCGCGCTCGAGTTCGCGAACATCTTCTCCGGGCTCGGCAGCGAGGTGCTGATCGTGCATCGCGGCGACCGGCTGCTGCGCGGCTTCGACGACGACATCCGCTCACACATGCACATAGAGCTCGAGCGCGCGCACGTGAAGTTGCGCATGAAGAGCACGATTTCGAAGATCGAGGCCAACGGCAACGCGCGCCGCGTGACGTTGTCGAACGGCGACGTCGTCGATGCGGACGTCGTGTTGTACGCGATCGGCCGCGATCCGAAGACAGAGGGGCTCGGCCTCGAGCGCGCCGGCGTGAAGCTCGACGAGGCCGGCGCCGTGATCGTCGACGAGTTCTCGAAGAGCTGCGTGGATTCCGTCTACGCCATCGGCGACGTGACCAACCGCATGAACCTGACGCCGATCGCGATCCGCGACGGCCATGCGTTCGCCGACACGATCTACAACAAGCGCCCCACGCCGATCGACCACAGCACCGTGCCCAGCGCCGTGTTCGGGCGGCCGCCGGTGGGCTGCGTGGGTCTCACGGAATCCGACGCGCGCCACAGCCACGGCGCCGTCGACATCTACCGCACGAACTTCCGGCCGATGCGCACGGCGTTCGTCGGCAACGAGCAGCGCACGTTGATGAAGCTGGTCGTCGATGCGAAGACGGATCAGTTGCTGGGCGTGCACATCGCGGGCGCGGATGCGCCGGAGATGATCCAGCTCGCCGCCGTCGCGGTGAAGGCCGGGCTGACGAAGAAGCAGTGGGACAGCACCGTGGCGCTGCATCCGACGGCGGCGGAGGAGCTGGTGTTGATGCGGGAGAAGGTGGCGGGTCCGGGAAGTCTCAACGCATGAAGAATTGGAGCTCATCGGTGAGCTGGTCTGCTCGATCGAGGTCGGCGCGCGCAGCTTCGATGCGGTCGCGGTCTCCGGACCTCTTCGCATCGGCATAGTTGGCCAGCGATACCCGCCAATTGAGAGAAAGCCCGAGTTCCGCGTCGACCAGCGGATGTCGCGGCTGAGCATCGAACGCCGGACTGTTGTACAGCCGCACGGTCAATTCCCACCAGCGTCCTTCGAGTTCGCGTGCCGACGTGTTGCCGTAAATCGCTTCGGAACGCAGCGTCGCTGCTTCACGATAGAAATGCCGTGCTTCCGCCATGATGTCGACCGGCGTGGCAGGCAAGGGCGTCACTGGTGCCGCTGGTCCGGAGACGCCCGGGTTCCACGCGTCGGTTTCGGTCGCGGCGTACGCGTCGTCGGGTAGATAGGTGTCGCCGATCGATCGCGCGGCGTCGCGCGGCGTCGGTCGCGCGGCAGACCGGCGCGCACCCGACGAATCTGCGGACGTGATCGGGGCTGCCTCGACGCCGTTGGTGACAACCGGCGTGGCCGGCGTCTTAGCGGCCATCGAGGCCGGGTCTTGCGGATCCTCTTCGATCAGTAGCGCAGCCTCGGCGTTCGCCTCCCGGTGGTTCTCGATCAACGCCGTGACGATGATGCCGGCGGTCAACGAGACGAGCGCGACCAGAACGAGCAGGGTCGGCGAGTTCCCGCGTCGACGGACGACGACCCTGTTCTCGGGCTCATCCCGCTCGATCGTCCGCCGCGTAGGCACCAGCTTCATGATCTCGACCGCCGTCTCGCGATCGCGCACCCAGAACGGCAGCACGATCCGGCGATATCCCGGCATGCCGTATTCGATCCGCAGCGAGTCGCCGTCGCGACTGACCTCGCGCAGGTGCGCGGCGCTGATGCGGACGCGAACGCGCCGCGCGAGCAACGACAGGAGTCCGCGCCTCGGCTCGATCTCGATGGCGTCGCCCTCGATGCTCAACGACCCGCTGCCGCGCAGACGAAACGTGTTCGCCGGCGATTCGAGGACCGCGGCGATGCCGGAAGAACGTGCGAAACGGATGTCGAACGTGCGCGCCATACGTGCGGCTCCGACTATCCGCCTGTCAGACCCTTCTTGTCACTTCGATTTCGGCAACGCGAACGCCACCACCGAATCCGCCATCCCCCACGCCTTCCCGTCCCCGCCCGCCGAGATCACGACATATTGACGGCCGTCCTTCCCGAGGAACGTCATCGGCGTCGCCTTGCCGCCGGCCGGTAGTTTGGCTTTCCACAACTCTCGTCCCGACTCGATGTCGAACGCCCGCAGGTACGCATCCGGCGACGCGCCGATGAACACGAGGCCACCGGCCGTCGTGATCGCCCCGCCGAGGTTCACCATGCCGCTGCCGGCCGGCAGTTTCGGCAGGCCGATCTTGTCGAGGCCTTCGTCGGTGCCCAGCGGCACGTCCCACAGCGTCTTCCCCGTCTTCAGGTCGATCGCGGTCAACGTGCCGAACGGCGGCGCGGTGCACGGCGAGCGCCGACTCGACAGCCACGTCTCGCGCTGCATGACGTACGGCGTGCCCTGCATGTCGGTGAACTCCTTGCCGATGCGTTCGCCCTGCGTGAGCTTGCCGCGCATCGTCTTCCACTCCGCGCGCGGGATCAGCTTCACCACGGCCGCGAGGCGGTTGTTCGGGATCACGACGATGCCGCGCGCCGGGTCGTAGGCGACCCCGCCCCAGTGCGCGCCGCCGACGTTCGCCGGCACCATCACCGAGCCGCGCAGCGACGGCGGCGTGAACGGGCCGTCGTAGCGCAGCATCGCGAAACGCGCGCGGCACTCGGCCAGGTCCTCGGGAGTCGCGCCCCAGATGTCGTCCGCGGTCAGCGTGCGGAACCCGGGCCCGACGCTCGAGAAGGGCTGCGTCGGCGCGGCCTCTTCGCCGGGCACGTCGCTCTTCGGCACGGCGCGTTCGGTCACGGGGAACAGCGGCTTGCCGGTGGCGCGGTCGAGCACATACAGCTGCGCGGTCTTCGTTCCCTGCAGCACGGCCTCGGCGCCGCCGGGTAGTTTGGCCAGCAGCGGCGGCGAGGCGTTGTCGTAGTCCCAGAGATCGTGGTGCACGGTCTGGAAATGCCAGACAAGCTTGCCGGTGGACGCGCGCAGCGCCACCAGCGAATTCGCGTAGCGGTTGTCGCCGAGGCGCTCGCCACCCCAGTAGTCGACCGCCGGGCTGGTCGTCGGCAGGAACACGAGGTCGCGCGCCGGGTCGGCGGCGATGATCGACCAGGTGTTGGCGCCGCCGGTGCCGTGCGCGTCCGCGCCGCGCCAGGTCTCGTACGCCGGATCCCGCAGATCCTGCGGCACCGGATCCCAGGTCCAGCGCAGCGCGCCCGTGCGCGCATCGAAGCCGCGCACTTCGCCGCTGACGCCCGACGTCGAGTTGTTGTCCGCGATCGCCGAGCCGACGACGATGAGGTCGTTGACGACGGCGGGCGGCGAGGTCTGTTCGTATTCGTCGGCGAAGGATTGTTTGCCACGCAGGCCGGCGACCAGGTCGACGACGCCGTTCGCGCCGAAGCCTGCGCAGACACTGCCGGTCGCGGCGTCGAGCGACACCAGCCGCGCGTCGATCGTCGCGACGATCACGCGGCGCGCGCATGGCGCGTCCGCCTTCGCGTGCGAGTCCTGCCAGTACGACACGCCGCGGCTCACCCAGTCGCCGAAGTGCCGCGCGCGGTCCACGGCCATGTCGCGCCGCCAGGTCGCGCGGCCCGTCAGCGGATCGAGCGCGATCACCTGGCCGAGTGGGGTCGCGAGATACATCGTGCCGTCGATCACCAGCGGCGTCGCTTCGAGCGCGATGGGATTACCGGTCTTCGCCGCGGCTTCGCCGGTCTTGAATTCCCATGCGAGCTCGAGCTTCGCGACGTTGCCGCGATCGATCTGCGTCAGCGGCGAATGACGATCGCCGCCGGGCGTACGGCCGTAGCTGGGCCAGTCACCCGCGGGATCCGCGGCGGCGCAGAGTCGTGAGGCAAGGACGAGCGACGCGCACAGCAGCTTCTTCATGGGCGAACGATGCCCAAAAAGTCGCGGCGACGAGCAGGATTTTGTGGCGACCGGGACCGGCCGCCGATCGACTCAACGCGCGTGCGGCAGCGCGCGATGCAGCGCCATGCGCCGCGAACAGATTTCCGATTTCTGGCAGGACCAGATCGCCGCATGCCGGCACGGCCGGCGCTTCACGCCGCGCTGCTCGGAGACGCTCTGGCGACTCGCGATGCCGCGCGCCGTGCCACACAGCGACTGCGTGCGCGCGCGTCCCAACCGCGATGTGCTCACGGCCCCCTCCCGAGGAAACGCGCAACGCACGCATCGCATCCGCGAAATGAAATCGCGACCCCGGTGAGCGTGAACGTCATGAAGAGAAACGACAGCGCGGTCAGGAACTGCAGGTCCCCGCGCGCCAGCATGTACTTGATCGCCAGCACCGCGCCGGCGGTGAACGCGGCGGAGGTGAGGAACAACGCGGGGCGTTTCCAGCCCTTCTGGGGCGGCGGCTCCCAGAAGCAGACGGTCTCGACGACCTGGCAGTAGAGGCAGGACTTGCAGCGCGAATGCATGGGGAAAATGTGCCACCACCGGCTTTGGCCGGGGCGGAACCCGCGCACACTTTTCTGTAGGTCAGCCTTGCTTGCGGCGGGTCAGCGAGAAAATCACGCCGACGGCCAGGCCCACGACCAGGGCGAACCCGAGCTGCTTGAAGTCGAACCGGCTGACCGGCCCGGGCAGCACGTCGACCCAGCTGGGCTTGTATTGCAGGTCCGGGGCGACCTTCGCGCCGGTGATGATCTTCTCGAAGGTCGGGAAGTGCGCCGGGAAGTCCGCGGTCTTCGCGTAGGCGTGCAGCTCCACGAAACCCTTCTCGGTGGGGATGATCCCCGAGATGCCGCTGACCTCGCCGATGCCGACCACCTCGCTCTTCGACGTGATCCACACGACGTTCGCGGCCTTGTCGTAGCGCATCTTGCCCAGCGACGTGTCCTTCATGACGTTCGACCAGTCGCCGCTCTTCTCCTGGAACTTGTCGTTCAGGTCGATGGACGGCAGGTCTTGCAGCTCCTTCTCCGTCGGCCGGCCGGTGGGCGTCACCTTCACGAGCAAGTACGGATACGTGAGCCACGGCGGTCCGTCAGTCGACTGGAACGCGTACGTGTACTTCGGGATGTTGGCGAGCGGCGCCTGGCGCTTCATCTCGTCGTGGAACTGCTGCAGCACCGCGTCCGGCACTTCGACCCAGCCGCCGGGCAGCGAGACCGTGACCTCGGGCTTCGAGTACTCGGCCGCGGTCGCGGCGCCGGCCAGCACGAGCGCGGCGATGGCTGACAACTTGCGCATGCGGTCGGGTGCCGGCTCAGTCGATGAAGATGGTGGCCGGCTGCTCGATCAGGTCCTTCAGCGCCTGGATCATCGAGGCGGCGTCGTAGCCGTCGACGAAGCGGTGATCGAACGACGACGAGAGATTCATCATCAGGCGCACCGTGACCTGGCCATCGACGACGACCGCGCGGTCGATCGCCTTGTTGATGCCGATGATGGCCACCTCGGGCATGTTGATCATCGGCGTCGAGGCGATGCCGCCGAGCTTGCCGAGGCTGGTGACGGTGATCGTCGAGCCGGTGAGCTCCTCGCGCGGCGATTTGTTGCTGCGGGCGGCTTCGGACACGCGGCGGATCTCGGCGGCGAGATCGTGCAGGGCGCGCGACTCGGCGTTGCGCACCACCGGCACCTTCAGGCCCTGCGGCGTCTGCGTCGCGACGCCGACGTGCACGGCCTGGTGTTTCACCAGCACGCCGCGCGCGGAGTCGTACAGCGCGTTGCACTGGGGGAACTTGCCGAGCACGCGCGCCAGCGCGGCGACGATGAACGGCAGGAACGTCAGCGGCGGCGCGGCGGCCGGGCGGCGATCGTTCAGGTGCTTGCGCAGCGCCTCGAGACGCGTGACGTCGCATTCCTCGACGTAGGAGTACTGCGGGATGGAACGCGCGGATTCGGTGAGGCGTTCGGCGATCACGCGGCGCAGGCCGATGATCTTCACCTCTTCCGTACCGGCGCGCGCCTCGCGGGACGCATTCGCGCGCGCGTTCATCGACGGCGGCGCGCCACGCGCGGCGCCGGACGCCAGCGCGGAATCGATGTCGCCCGGCTCGATGCGGCCGGCGATGCCGGTGCCGGCGACGGTAGATAGATCGAGGCCGGCCTCGGCGGCGCGGCGGCGGCTCGCGGGCGAGGCCATGATGCGCGCGGCCTTGAAGGCGCCGGTGCCGTCCGTGCCGTTGGCCGCGGCGGGCGCGCTGGCGGCGGCGGCGACCTGCTGCCGGTCGGTCTGCGCGGGTAGTTTGTCCGTGGCGCGGCGTTGCGGCGGCGGCGTCAGCGCCTCGGGCGCCGGTGGCGGCGGCGTCTTCGCGGCCGGCTCGGCGCCGGCGGCGGCGGAAGTCGCGTCGGTGTCGAACACCACGAGCTCCGAACCCACGGCGACCATGTCGCCCGGCTCGCCGGCGATCGAGAGGATGCGGCCGGTGACCGGCGCGGGCATCTCCACCGCGGCCTTCTCCGTCATCACCTCGCACATCACCTGGTCTTCCTGCACCAGGTCGCCGGGCTTCACGTGCCACGCGACGACTTCGGCGGAGACCGTGCCTTCACCCAGGTCCGGCATCTTGAATACGTAACGGCTCATGCGGTCCCCTCGTGAATCCCGGTCAGTCCTGTCCCAGCGCCGCGCGCAGCGCGAGCGCGACGCGGGCCTGCCCGGGAAAGTACTCCCATTCGAACGCGTGCGGATACGGCGTGTCCCAGCCGGCGACGCGCTGGATCGGCGCCTCGAGGTACCAGAAACATTCTTCCTGGATGCTCGCGGACAACTCGGCGCCGAAGCCGCAGAAGCGCGTGGCCTCGTGCGCGATGACGCAGCGGCCGGTCTTCTTCACCGAGCTGCAGATCGGGTCGATGTCGAGCGGCGACATCGTGCGCACGTCGATGATCTCGGCGTCGATGCCGAGCTTCTTCGCTGCCGCCTCGACGACGTAGACCATCGTGCCGTACGTGACGACGGTGACCTGCTCGCCCGGCCGCACGATCTCGCTCTTGCCGATCTCCACCTTGTAATAACCCTCGGGCACGTCGCCCTTCGGGTGCGTGCTCCACGGCACGGCCGGCTTGTTCGGGTCGCCGTCGAACGGGCCGTTGTAGATGCGTTTCGGCTCGAAGAAGATGATCGGGTCGTCGTCCTCGATCGCCGCGATCAGCAATCCCTTCGCGTCGTAGGGATTGCTCGGCATCACCACCTTCACGCCGCAGATGTGCGTGAAGATCGCCTCGGGGCTCTGCGAATGCGTCTGGCCGCCGCGGATGCCGCCGCCGCACGGCGCCCTGACTACCACGGGCGAGGTGAAATCGCCGGCGGTGCGATAACGGATGCGCGCGAGCTCGCTGGCGATCTGGTCGACCGCGGGATAGATGTAGTCGGCGAACTGGATCTCGGCGACGGGTTTCAAACCGTTCACCGCCATGCCGATGGCCGTCGCGACGATGCCGCCCTCGGCGATCGGCGAATCGAGCACGCGGTGCTCGCCGTACTTCCGCTGCAGTCCGTCGGTGACGCGGAACACGCCGCCGAAATAGCCGACGTCTTCGCCCATGACGACGACGGACGGATCGCGCGCCATCATCACGTCCATCGCGGAGTTCAGGGCCTGGATCATGTTCATCTGGGCCATGGCCGGTTACTCCGCCTTGGCCGCGAGCCCGAGCTCGACGTTCAGCTTGATCTCCTCGGCGAGCTGCTCGCTCTGGCGGCGCAGGTTCTCCGGGAACTCTTTATATACGTCCTCGAACATGAGGTGCCGGTCGAGGCGCGGGCCTTCGTTCAACGCGCCGAAGGACACGGCCTCCTTCCACGCCGCGGCCACCTGCGCGTCGAGCTCCGCGTGCAGCTCCTTGTGCTGCTTCTCGCTCCACTCGTCGCGCGCGATCAGGTGTTGCTTGAGGCGTTCGACCGGATCGCCGAGCGGCCAGTGTTCGTAGTCCTCCTTCGGACGATACCGCGACGGGTCGTCGCTGGTCGAGTGCGCCGACGCGCGATAGGTGACCAGCTCGATCAGCGTCGGGCCGCCGCCGGTGCGCGCGCGCTGCGCGGCCCACTGTGTCGCCGCGTACACCGCGAGGAAATCGTTGCCGTCGACGCGCAGTCCCGCGACGCCGTAACCCGGACCGCGCGCCGCGAACGAGCGCTGCTCGCCGCCGGCCGTGCCCTGGAACGTGGAAATCGCCCACTGGTTGTTGACGATGTTCATGATCACCGGCGCCTGGTAGACGGCGGCGAACAGCAGGCCGTGGTGGAAATCGGCCTCGGCGCTCGCGCCCTCGCCGATCCACGTGGCCGCGATGTGGTCCTCGTTGCGGATCGCCGCGGCCATCGCCCAGCCCACCGCCTGCGGGAACTGGGTAGTTAGATTGCCGGAGATCGAGAAGATGCGGCCGGCATTCCAGTGGTACATGACCGGCAGCTGCCGGCCCTTGCACATGTCGCGCGTGTTCGACAGCAGCTGGCACATCAGCTCGACGATCGGCTTGCCGCGCACGAGATACGCGCCCTGCTGGCGGTACGACGGGAACAACATGTCGCCGGGTTGCAGCGCCATCGTCTGCGCGACGGACACCGCCTCTTCACCGAACGAGCGCATATAGAAGGAGATCTTTCCCTGCCGCTGCGTCTTCTGCATGCGGTCGTCGAAGATGCGCGTGTGCAGCATGTGGCGCAGGCCGACCTGCAGGTCCTCGGGATCGAGGCGCGGGTTCCACTGGCCGACGGCCTCGTGTTTGTCGTCGAGCACGCGGATGAGGCCGGTGGCGCACTCTTCCATGTCGCGCGCGCGCGCATTCACGTCGGGCTTGTTGATCGCGCCGGCGGGCGACAGCTCGACGTAGCTGAAGTCAGGCTTGTCGCCGGGCCGGGTCGGCGGTTGCGGCACGTGCAGTCTGGGCATGGCCGCGGATGATAAAGGGGTCCGGCCCCGTTTGGGGCTGACGGTTTGTCAGAAAGTCGGTTTGAACACCATCAGGAACACGGCGATCAGCGGCGCGCCCGTCGCCACCCAGCCCCACCACAGCCAGCCGCGCGACAGCTCGCGATAGGCGGATTCGTCCCACGTGCCAGACAGCCCGGCGTCGACGTTGGCCAATAGTTTCTTTTGTAACGGTCCGACCTTCGCCGCGAACACCGCGCCGGACACGCCGAACAGCACGATGCTCCACAGGATCCACGGCGTGCCGAGGATGGGGATGTGCGCGATCAACGCGTTACCGATACCAGTGGCGACGATGGCCAGCACCGCCGGCATCGTGAAGATCCGGTCCGCCGCGATCAATCCGCTGAGCGCCGTCCGGCGCGCCGCGAGGTCGCCGCGATCGCCGTGCCGTTTCCAGAACACGCCGGTGATGATGTTCCCGAGGAAGAGCACCACGCTCACGACGTGCAGTGATTTCAACAGCAGATACAGCATCAGCGTGCCTCGCGTTGCAGCCAGGCGACGAGGCCGGCGGCATTGAGCTCGAAGTCCTTCGACAGGATCGCGTCGATCTGCGTGCCGCTCATCCGGCAGCCATGCTCGGCGAGGCTCTCGTGCGCGTGGCGGCGCAGATCGAGACGGATGCCGTGTTGTCCCGCGGCCGGGTCCCGCGCGACGGTGGGCGCGGCGGCGCGCGCGATGCGCACGAACTCGTCGATCGCGTCGACCATGTCGTTCGCGAGGCGCGGCGCATCGCCGACTTCGCTGTAGTGAGTCAGGTAGAGCTTGCGCGGCCGGAACTGCATCAGCCGGATGATCGAGGCCTTGAGCTGCGCGGGATCGAACTGCGTCGGCGTGGTCGTGGGCATGATCCACGGCCCCTTCGCGGTGTCGAACTCGCGGTATGACAGGCCGAACGTGTCGCCGGTGAAGATGCCGTTGGCGCCGTGATCGACGATCGCCTGGTGATGCAACGCGTGTCCCGGCGTGTGCACGCATTCGAAGCCGCGGCCGGCGAGCTCGAAGCGCGCGCCGTCCTGCGCGATCTTCAGCCGCTCCTTCTCGATGGGCAGGATCTCGCCGTACAGCTTTTCGTACAGCTCGTCGCCGTACACGGCGCGCGTGCCGGCGATCAGCTTGCCGGGATCGAGCAGGTGCGGCGCGCCGCGCGGATGCACGACGGCGGTGGCATTCGGCAGCGCGCGCATCAGCGCGCCGGCGCCGCCGGCGTGATCGAGATGCACGTGCGTCAGGAACACGTAATCGACTGCCGCGGGCGCGACGCCGAGCTCCGTCAACGCCGCGAGTATCAGCGGAACGGCCGTGTTGGGGCCGGTGTCGACGATGGCCGCGCGTCCGTTCGCGACGACGACGTGGGACGCGTCCATCTGCGGGCGCACGTACTCGGTGTCGACGGCGGTGATGCCGTCGGCGAACCGGGTCAGTCGTGGCAGACTCGCGCTCATGGCCCGATCGAACATAGCAGCATGAACGCCAGAATACTCCTCACGATCGTCATGGTCGCCGCCGGCGCCCTAACCAATGCCGCCGTCGAAGAGCGCGGCAATCTCGTGCTCGACAACGTACCGAGCGTCGATTCGCCGCTGACGGCGAAGCTCGACGACTACCTGAACTCCCGCGGCGCCTCGTTCGTCGACTGGCTGCCCGACGGCAACCTGCTGATCGCCACGCGCTTCGGCGACGTCGAGCAGTTGCACCGCGTCGCCGGTCCGCTGGCCGACCGCACGCAGCTCACCTTTTATAAGGAACCTGTCACCGTCGCCCGCTCGCCGCAATCCTTCGCGGGCGGCGCGCTGGCCTCGGGTTTCGCGTTCCTGAAGGACGTGGGCGGCAACGAGAACGCGCAGGTCTACTGGTACGACAACGCCACGCGGTCGGCGCGATTGATCAGCTCCGGCCAGGGCGTGAACGGCGGTCTCGTGTGGAGCCACGACGGCCGGCGCGTCGCCTTCCACAGCACCGCGCGCGACGGCAAGAGCTACGACCTGATGCTCGCCGAGCCGGCGACGAATCAGCCGCCGCGGCTGATCTTCAACGGCTTCGAGAAGAACTGGTCCGTCGAGGCCTGGTCGCCGGACGACACCAAACTACTGACGCGCAACTTCGTCTCCGCCACGGAATCGCACCTCTACGTGATGGACATCGCGACCGCGGCGTTGACGCCGGTCAGCGAGGGCGCGGGCCCGGCCAGCGTCGGCGACGCGGCGTTCACGCCCGACGGCCGCGGTGTCTACCTGATCACGAACCGCGACAGTGAATACGAGCAGCTGCGCCGCGTCGATCTGGCCACCGGCGAGTTCGAGGTGCTGACCGCGCACATTCCCTGGGACATCGACACGTTCGACCGCAGCGACGACGGCCGTTATCTCGCCTGGGTCGCGAACGTCGACGGCGTCAGCAAGCTCACGGTGCTCGACGCCACGCGGCACAGCGAGCTGCTGCCGCCGCTGCCGGACGGCCGCATCGGCCGCATCGCCTTCGATCGCGCCGGCCGCAAGCTCGCGTTCTCGCTGGAGAGCCCGCAGTCGCCGCGCGACACGTTCGTGGTCGAGGTCGAGCACAACGCCGTCGTGCGCTGGACGCAGAGCGAGGTCGGCGCGGTGAACCCGCTCGAGTTCGTGTCCGCGGACCTCGTGCGGTATCCGACCTTCGACAAGGTGAAGCGCGAATTCCGGCAGGTGCCGGCGTTCGTCTACCGGCCGCGGACGCCCGGCCCGCACCCCGTGCTGATCGACATCCACGGCGGTCCCGAAAGCCAGGCCGTGCCGGTGTGGAGTCCGTTCACGCAGTTCCTCGTGAAGGAGATGGGTTTCACGGTGATCGCGCCGAACGTGCGCGGCTCGTCGGGCTACGGCCGCACGTATCTCGGCCTCGACAACGGCGAGGATCGCGAGGACGCGGTGAAGGACATCGGCGCGTTGCTGGTGTGGATCGGCGCGCAGAAGGATCTCGATGCGAAGAACGTGTTCGTCTCCGGCGGCTCGTACGGCGGCTACATGTCGCTGGCGTCGATGGTGAACTTCGGCGACCGGCTGCGCGGCGGCATCGACGTCGTCGGCATCTCGAACTTCGTGAGCTTCCTCGAGAGCACGTCGGCGTATCGCCGCGACCTGCGCCGGCCCGAGTACGGCGACGAACGCCTGCCGAAGATGCGCGCCTATCTACAGCGGATCTCGCCGCTGACGAACGCCGCCAGGATCAACAAGCCATTGTTGATCGTGCAGGGGTTGAACGATCCACGCGTGCCGGCGACGGAATCACAGCAGATGGTGGCGAAGATCCGCGCGCGCGGCGGCGAGGTCTGGTACCTCGCGGCCAAGGATGAAGGGCACGGATTCCGGAAGAAGACGAACCGCGACTTCTATCAGAAGGCGATCGTCACTTTCCTGGCGAAGCAAGCGGGTCGCTAGAGAACCAGAAGCGCTTCTTCGGCAGCGTCGTGAGCGACGGCGTCTGGTGCGAGTAGTACTCGGCCAGCTGCTCGATGTCTTCGTGCGTCAGCGTCGCGGCCATGCCGGCCATGATCGGGTTCTTGCGGCCGCCCTTCTGGTAGTCGTGCAGCGCGCGCTCGATGTAGTCCTTGTGCTGGCCGGCGAGCGTCGGGTAGTCGGCAGTGATGCCGACGCCGTTCGTGCCGTGGCAGGCGAGGCAGGTCTCGGACGCCTTCGGACGCGCCGTGGCCGGCACGTCGTTCTTCGATTCGCTGAGGACGGTCGGGCCGGCGAGATACGCGGCGACGTCGATCATGTCCTGCTCGGAGAGCGACGACGCCTGCGAATGCATCGTGCCGTGCGAACGTTCCCCGCTCTTGTAGGCCTTCAGCGCAGCGACCAGGTACTGCGGGCGCTGGCCGTGCAGCATCGGCACGTCGTACGTCGGGTACACGTTCTTGTAGTTAGGAATCGCGTGGCAGCCGTTGCAGGTGTAGGCGATCTTCTCGCCTTTCGCCGGGTCGCCGGTGGGCGCCGGGTCCTGCGCCAGGGCCACGAGCGGCAGGAGGAGAGCAGCGGCGAGGGCCGAAGGTGCGAACAGCTTGATGCGCAGTGCCATGACGATGAGGTAAGACCCGTTGCTCCCGGAAAAACAGGCCGCGATATTAAGGACTTGGGCGCGCAAATGCCACCGGGCACAATCCACGGCCACATGATCGCGCTCATTCAGAGGGTTTCCCGGGCAGCCGTGACGGTCGAGACGCGCACCGTGGGCGAAATCGGTGCCGGCCTGCTCGCATTGATCGGCGTGGAACGCGGCGATTCGGCCGCCCAGCGCGATCGCCTGCTGGAACGCGTGCTGACCTACCGCGTCTTCGCGGACGCGGCCGGCCACATGAATCTCAGCCTCGCCGACACCGGTGGCGGGCTGCTGCTGGTGCCGCAATTCACGCTGGCCGCCGACACCCGCAAGGGCACCCGCCCCGGGTTCAGCACGGCCGAGGCGCCGGACGCGGCACGCGTGATGTTCGACCAGTTCGCCGCCGCGGCGCGGTCGCGTCACCCGCACGTGGCAACGGGCGAATTCGGCGCGCACATGCAGGTCTCGCTGGTGAACGACGGGCCGGTGACGTTCTGGCTGCACGTGCCCCCGGTTGCCAAGAATGACAACGACTTAACGGCGATCAGTCCCGCGTGATGCGAGTCTCGCCTCCGGCCGAACTTTCTTCGAGCGCGGCCCTCTGTTGACTTATCATTCCGGCAGTTTTTCGGGGCGGGTATGCCCCTCCAGGAGCGCCTCATGGGCCCAATCGGTTTCAAAGAACTCGTAGTCATCCTGATCGTCGTGTTGCTGATCTTCGGCGCCAAGAAGCTGAAGACCATCGGTTCGGACCTCGGCGCCGCGGTTCGTGGTTTCAAGAAGTCCATGAACGAGGGCGATGCCGAGGAATCCGTGAAGCAGCTGAAGGCGGATGCCGAATTTTCCGATTCCGCCGCCAAGTCGCAGGCGGAGAAGAGCGAGCACAAGGCGTGACTCGCGGCGCGACGCGCCACTGACAACCGCTTCGGCGGTGAGCTCCCATGTTTGAGGTTGGCTTTTCCGAACTGCTGCTGATCTTTGCGCTCGCACTGGTGGTGCTGGGGCCGGAGAAGCTGCCGAAACTCGCCCAGCAGGTGGGGCGCTGGGTCGGCCGTGCGCGCGCGATGGCGCGCCAGTTCCGCGAGCAGCTCGAGGAAGAGGCGCACAACCTCGAGACCAAGGTGAACGTGGATCCGGACATCGACACGTCGATGGATTCGAAGCCGAAGCCGCCGCCGGCTTCGCCACCGCCGCCCGCGCCGGCCGCGGCGCCGACGCCGCCGTACACCGAGACCGAGGAGGATTTCTATCCTCCCGACCACCACATGCACCCGTCGAATCGCCATGCGGATCCGGATCCGCGCGCGGGTGACGTGCCGCCGCCGCCGGCCGCGAACGGCACGAATGGCGCGCATGGCACGACTGCCGCCGCGGAATCCGCGGCCACGCCGGCCGCCGCGTCCACCGCGCCCGCCCCGGGCCCGCAGGCCGAGCTCGACCTGACACCGCCGCCCGGCAAGCCATGAGCGACGACGCGAAGAAGGAATCGCTCGCCGAAGGCACGCTGATGTCGCACCTGCTCGAGCTGCGCGACCGGCTCATGAAGGCGATGCTGGCCGTGTTCCTCGTGTTCGTGCCCTGCGCGATCTACGCGAACGACCTGTTCGACATGGTCGCGCAGCCGCTGGTGGACAAACTACCCGACGGCAGCTCGCTGATCTCCACCAGCGTCGTCGGCCCGTTCATGACGCCGTTCAAGGTGTCGTTCTACGTCGCGTTGTTCGTGGCGATGCCGGTGGTGCTGTACCAGATCTGGGCCTTCGTCGCGCCCGGCCTGTACAAGCGCGAGAAACGCTTCGCGGTGCCGCTGCTCGTGTCGTCGGTGGTGCTGTTCTACATCGGCGTGTTGTTCGCGTACTTCGCCGTGTTCCCGGTGATGTTCAATTTCATGATCGGCACCGTGCCCGGCGCCGTGAAGTACAGCCCCGACATGGCCTCCTACATCGACTTCGTGCTGACGATGTTCCTGGCGTTCGGCGCCGCGTTCGAAGTGCCCGTCATCGTCGTCCTGCTGGTGCTGACCGGTCTCGTGAAGGTCGAGACGCTGGGCAACCAGCGCGGCTACGTGATCATCGGCATCTTCGTGATCGCGGCCATCCTCACGCCGCCCGATGCCGTGTCCCAGTGCATCATGGCCATCCCGATGTGGCTGCTGTACGAGTTCGGGCTGGTCATGGCACGCGTCATGCAGAAGATGCGGCGCGAAGCGGCCGAGGCCGCCGAGAAGGAAGAAGCCGAGGCGAGCTGAGCCTCGCCTCGTCGCAAAGCCTGTATTTCCAGCCACCGCAGCGGTGGTGTTCGGGCCATCCCCGCCTTGCTGGCCCCGGCAAGTGTGGTTCAGACTGCGCGCCATCGAGACGCTTCAGCGTCCACAATCATTCGGGGCAGAAAAACGATGACGGATTCCTCGACGCCCGTGGCGGCATACACGGGAAAGACCCTCCTTGGTCATCCGATCGGATTGATCACCTGTTTCAGCGTCGAGTTCTTCGAACGCTTCACGTACTACGGCATGCGCTCGATGCTGGTGCTGTTCCTGTCGGCGTCAGTGGTCGGGCAGAACCCCGGCTTCGGCCTCGACGGCGCGACGGCCGGCGCGGTGTACGCATTGTTCACCGGCGGCGCCTACCTGCTGGCGATTCCGGGCGGGTGGATCGCCGACCGGCTGATCGGGCAGCGCAAGGCGATCTTCATCGGCGGCCTGCTGATCGCGGCCGGCAATTTCATCCTGGCGATCCCCGCGACGCAGACGGTGTTCTACTCCGGCATCTTCGTCATGGTGCTCGGCATCGGCTTGTTGAAGCCGAACGTGTCGACGGTGGTCGGCGCGATGTACGAAGGCATGCCGGGCGGGCGCCGCGACGCCGGCTTCTCGCTCTTCTATATGGGCATCAACCTCGGCGCGACCGTCGGCCCGCTGATCGCGAGCGGCATCGGCGAGAAGGTGAACTGGCACCGCGGCTTCCTCATCTGCGGCGTCGCCACGCTGCTCGGCACGCTGTTCTTCATCTTCTCGCAGCGCTGGCTCGGCAACGCGGGGCACGCGCCCACCAACGTGCCGGCGCCGGAGCGCAAGCGCACCTGGACGTTGCTGATCGGCATCGCGTCGGCGGCCGCCGTGTGCGCCGTGCTGCTGTTCTCGGGTGAACACAAGCCGTCGGAGCACCAGCTCGCGCTCGGACTGTTCACGGTGCAGACCGCGCTCGCGGTGTTCTTCTTCGGCTACGTGCTGCTGTCGAAGGAGATCGACGTCGCGGCGAAGAAGAAGATCGGCGTGATCATCGTGTTCTTCTTCTGCGCGATCCTCTTCTGGGGCGGCTTCGAGCAGCAGGGCACCACGTTCAACACCTTCGCGTTCGACTACACCGACCGTTCCTGGCTCGGCAGCCTGTTCCCGGACGGCCAGCATCCGGCGACCTGGTACCAGTCGGTGAACCCCGCGTTCATCCTGCTGCTGGCGCCGGTCTTCACCGTGCTGTGGACGATGCTCGCGAATTCCAATCGCGATCCGTCGGCGCCCACCAAGATGGGCCTCGGCTTGCTGCTGCTGGGCGCGGGGTTCCTCGTGATGATGTGGGGCTCGCAGCTGGTCGTGTCGTCGGGCGGCAAGGTCGGGCCGAGCTGGCTCGTCATCGCCTTCCTGCTGCACACGCTCGGCGAGCTGTGCCTGTCGCCGGTCGGATTGTCGAACGTGACCAAGCTCGCGCCGCCGAAGTTCGTCGGCCGCATGATGGGCACCTGGTTCCTCGGCACCGCGATGGGCAACACCATCGCGGGCCTGGTCGGCGGCCAGTTCGCGGAAGCGAAGGTCGACCAGATGCCCGGCATCTTCCTCACCATGACACTGATCGGCGCCGGTGCCGGCGTGGTCATCCTCCTCATATCGCGCGGCCTGCGCAGCTGGATCGGAGACGCAAAATGAACCTGGCTAACTACTTCCGCGGCGCCGCCCTGCTCGCCGCGTCGTGCCTGCTCGCCTCCTGCAACGGCCCGAAGGGCCCGACCCCGCCGCCGAAGCTCGAGAAGCCGGCGCCGCAGCAGTTCATCTCGCAGGTCAACAAGGACCTGGTCGAGCTCAACAAGGAGGCCAATGCCGCCGGCTGGACGCAGTCGACGTACATCACGGCCGACACGCAGTACCTGAACGCCAAGGTCACAGAGCGTTACCTCGAGTACTTCAGCAAGACCGCCGAACAGGCCGCGCTGTACGACAAAGACAACCTCGATCCCGCGACCGCGCGCACGCTGCAGCTGATCAAGCTCGGCGTCAGCGCGCCGGCGCCGAAGGACCCGGCGAAGCGCGCCGAGCTCGCGACGCTGGGCACGGAGCTCGAGGCGATGTACGGCGAGGGCAAGTACTGCCCGACCGGCAAGACGGTGTTGAAGTTCGCCAAGGACGACAACGGCTGCAAGAACCTCGACCAGTTGGGCGACATCATCGCCACCAGCCGCAACTACGACGAGGTCACCGAGGCCTGGGTCGGCTGGCACACGATCTCGAAGCCGATGCGCGCCAAGTACCAGCGCTTCGCCGAGCTCGCGAACGAAGGCGCGAAGGAACTGGGCTTCGCCGATCTCGGCGTGCTCTGGCGCTCGCGCTACGACATGCCGGCCGCGGACTTCGAGAAGGAAGCCGCGCGCCTGTACGACCAGGTGAAGCCGCTGTACGAGAGCCTGCACTGCTACGCACGCGGCAAGCTCCAGGCGAAGTACGGCAAGGACAAGGTGCCGGACGGCAAACCGATCCCGGCGCAGCTGTTCGGCAACATGTGGGCGCAGCAGTGGAACCGCGTGTTCGACGACATGCTGAAGCCGTACCCGAACGCCAGCATCGAGACCGCCGACAAACAACTCGCAGCGCAGAAGTGGGACGCGGTGAAGATGACGAAGTCCGCGGAGAGCTTCTACACGTCGATCGGCTTCCCGACGCTGCCGCAGAAGTTCTGGGAGCGTTCGATGCTGACGCGTCCGCGCGATCGCGAGGTCGTGTGCCACGCCAGCGCCTGGGACATGGACGACACCGACGACGTGCGCATCAAGATGTGCATCAAGCCGATCGAGGAAGACCTGTTCACGGTCTATCACGAGCTCGGCCACGTCTATTACTACCTCTGGTATAAGGATCAGCCGGCGCTGTTCCAGGACGGCGCGCACGACGGGTTCCACGAAGCCATCGGCGACGCGGTCAATCTCTCGGTTACGCCTAACTATCTCCACCAGATCGGCCTGGTCTCCGCGGTGAAGCCGTCGAACGAGGCGGTGATCAACCAGCAGATGAAGATGGCGCTCGACAAGATCGCGTTCCTGCCGTTCGGCAAGCTGATCGACGAGTGGCGCTGGGGCGTGTTCGACGGCCGCATCAAGCCGGCGGACTACAACAAGGCCTGGTGGGAGCTGCGCGAGAAGTACCAGGGCGTGAGCGCGCCGGTGCCGCGGTCGGAGGAGGATTTCGATCCGGGCGCGAAGTACCACATCCCCGGCAACACGCCGTACACGCGGTATTTCCTGTCGTTCATCCTGCAGTTCCAGTTCCACAAGGCGCTGTGCGATGCGGCCGGCTTCAAGGGCCCGCTGCACGAGTGCTCGATCTTCAACAGCAAGGAAGCCGGCAAGAAGTACGGCGAGATGCTGGCGCTGGGCTCGAGCCAGCCGTGGCCGGACACGCTGGAGAAACTGACCGGCGGACGGCAGATGGACGCGTCGGCGATCATCGACTACTTCAAGCCGCTCGAAGAGTGGCTGGCGGTGCAGAACAAGAGCCAGAAGTGCGGCTGGTCGGGGGAGTGATCCGATGAACGACCAAGCGCTCCCGCCGCAGCTCACCGCGCGCGCGATCATCCTCGCGGTGATCCTCGCGGTCATCCTGGCCGCGGCCAACACGTACCTCGGCCTGTTCGCGGGCATGACGATCGCGTCGGCGATTCCTGCCGCTGTCGTGTCGATGGCGGTGCTGCGCGCGCTCGGCGGCGGCGGCATCCTCGAGAACAACATCGTCCAGACCGGCGCGTCGGCGGCGACGTCGATCGCGTCGGGCGTGATCTTCACGGTACCGGCGCTGGTGCTGATGGGACACTGGACGGACTTCAAGTACTCGTGGGTGCTGGCGATCGCCGGTCTCGGTGGATTGTTGGGCGTGCTGTTCTCGGTGCCGCTGCGGCGCTCGTTGATCGTGGATCAGCAGATGACCTTCCCCGAGGGCAAGGCCGCGGCGGAGGTGTTGAAGGCCGGCGAGAACCCCGGCAAGGCCGTGAAGGCGCTGGGCCTGTCCGCGCTGGTGGGCGGCTTCGGCAAGCTGCTGACCGCGAGCGGCCTGCGGTTCGTGCCGGACAGCGCGCTGGCCACCGGCTTCATCGGCAAGTACGTCGGCTACATGGGCACGAACCTGTCGCCGGCGCTGCTCGGCGTCGGCTACATCGTCGGCCTGAACATCGGCATCGTCGTCGTCTCGGGTAGTTTGCTGTCGTTCAACATCGCGATCCCGATCTACCACGCGTATTTCCTGCCGGACAATCCCGAGCTCGCGGCGCGCATCGCCGAGGCGTGCACGGGTGTCAGCAGCGCGGATTGCGCGGAGATCACCGCGGGCATGCTGCGCGGCGCGCAGATCCGGTACCTCGGCGTCGGCGCGATGCTGGTCGGCGGCCTGTGGGCGCTGTTCCGGCTGCGCAACTCGATCGTGTCGGGCGTGAAGAGCGGCATCGCCGCGACGCGCGCCGGCGCGTCGGCCATCGTCGCGCACACCGACCAGGACCTGCCGATGAAGTGGGTGCTGGTCGGCATCGTGTTGTTCACGGTCCCGCTGGGATTCCTCTACAACAACATCGTGGGCAGCGTCGGCGTGGCCGCCGCGATGTCCGTGATCATGGTCGTCACCGGCTTCCTGTTCTGTTCGGTGTCGGCGTACATGGCGGGCCTGGTCGGTTCGTCCAACAACCCGGTCTCGGGCATCACCATCGCGACGATCATGTTCTCGGCGGTGATCCTGCTGCTATTCCTCGGCAAGACGTCGCCGATCGGCCCCGTGGCCGCGGTGATGATCGGTGCGGTGGTGTGCTGCGCGGCCTGTGTCGCCGGCGACAACCTGCAGGACCTCAAGGCCGGCTACATCGTCGGCGCGACGCCCTGGCGCCAGCAGACCATGCTGGCGATCGGCTCCGTGTCCTGCGCGCTGATCATGGCGCCCGTGCTCAACCTGCTCGCTGAGAGCTATGGCATCGGCGTGAAGACGCCGGAACATCCGCATCCGCTCGAGGCGGCGCAGGCGAATCTCATGGCGTCCGTCGCGAAGGGCATCTTCGGCGGCCACCTGCCCTGGGACATGATCGGAATCGGCGCGGCCATCGGCGTCGCCGTCATCGTGCTGGACCTGGTGCTCGAGGCGAAGAAGGCGCCGTTCCGCGTCCCCGTGCTGGCCGCGGCCATCGGCATCTACCTGCCGCTCGAGACGATGGTGCCGATCTTCCTCGGCGGCCTGTTGAATTACCTGGTGACGCGTTCGTTCGGCCAGGGCCTGCACGAAGACGAGGTCGAGCGCCGCAACCGCACGGGCACGTTGCTGGCGGCCGGCCTCATCACGGGTGAAGCGCTGATGGGCATCTTCATGGCGATCCCAATCTACGTGACGAAGGACAAGGAAGTGCTGGCGCTGCCCGAATCGCTGCAGATCATGGGATCGGCCGGCGAGTGGGTGGGCCTGTTCCTGCTCGGGCTCGTGGCGTTCTGGCTGTATCGCGTGGGTGTGAAGGGCGGCAAGGAAGCCCAGGGCACGTAAAGCGCCAGCCCCACTGCGTCTCTTCCTTCCGGGGGAAGATGGCGACCCGACCGGTCGCTATCTTCCCCCGTCTCTTTTCCGTCGCGCGTGCGGTAGGGTCCGCTGCATGAAAACGATCTCACGCCTGCTCCTGCTCGGCCTCGCTGTCGCGGGTGCCGCCATCGCCGCCGAAACTCCCGCGCCCGCCGCACCGCGCGTCGCCGTGCGCGCCGCGCACTGGATCGACGTCGTCGCCGGCAAACGTCTCGACGACGCGGTGGTGCTGATCGACGGCGACCACATCACGCAGGTCGGCAGCGGGCTCGCGATCCCGGCCGGCGTGCGGGTCATCGATCTCGGCGCGGCGACGTTGCTGCCCGGCCTCATCGACGTGCACACGCACCTCTCCGGGCAGGCCGGCGACTACTACACGGATCTCTTCCGCCGCTCACCCATCGACAGCGCCGTGCGCGCGCCGACCTACGCGTATCACACGCTGCAGGCCGGCTTCACCACGGTGCGCGACGTCGGCTCCGCCGAGTACATCGACGTGTCGCTGCGCGACGCGATCAACGACGGCTCGATCCCCGGCCCGCGCATGCGCGTCGCGACGCTGCCGATCAGCGCCACCGGCGGTCACGGCGACCTGAACGGCTTCTCACCGCGCGTGAAGATCGAGCAGGCCAACAACATCGCCGACGGCGTCGACGAGATCCGCAAGCTCGTGCGCGAGAACGTGAAACGCGGCGCGGACCTGATCAAGGTGCTGGCCGGCGCGGGCGTGTTGTCGGAGGAGGAATCCGCCGGCGCGCCGCAGTACTCGCAGGAGGAGCTGAATGCGCTGGTCGAAGAAGCCACGATGTGGGGCCGCAAGGTCGCGGCGCACGCGCACGGCGCCGAGGCGATCGACCGCGCGGTGAAAGCCGGTGTGGCCAGCGTCGAGCACGGCGGGCTGGTCACCGCGGAGACGGCGAAGCTCATGGTGAAGAAGGGCACGTTCCTCGTGCCGGACATCCTCACCGACGTCTACATCCTCGAGCACGGCACGGAGCTCGGCCTGCCGCCCAAGATCATCGACAAGGAACGGGAGCTGCGCGTGCACCAGGACGAGAACTGGTCGCGCGCGTTCAAGGCCGGCGTGAAGTTCGCGTTCGGCACGGATGCCGGGTTGTTCCCGCATGGCGAGAACGCCAGGCAGTTCAAACTACTGGTCGAGCACCTGCACCTGGCGCCGGCCGACGCGATCCGCATGTCGACGGTGAACGCGGCGGAGCTGCTCGGCTGGACGGACAAGGTCGGCGTCATCAAGGCCGGCGCATTCGCGGACCTGATCGCGGTGAACGGCGATCCGCTGGCCGACGTGTCCGAGCTCGAGCGCGTGCGCTGGGTGATGAAGGGCGGCGTCGAGTATCCGGCGCGCCAGCCCTGAAGCTCTTCGCCCGCTGATGTCGAACGAATCTTCCCGCCGCGCGAAGCTGATCGGCGCCTTCGCGATCGTCTATCTCGTCTGGGGATCGACGTACGTCGCGGCGAGCATCGGCGTGCACATCATGCCGCCGGTGTTGTTCGGCGCGATGCGGTTCGTCTGCGCGGGCATCTTGTTAGGGCTGGTTTCGCTGGCGCTGGGGCAGAAGTTCGACCTCGATGCGGCGGAATGGAAGCGGCTGCTGATCGTCGCGCTCGGCAGCGTGGTGATCCCGAATGCCTGCACGAACTGGGCGATGCAGTACGTCGCCTCCAACCAGACCGCGATCCTGAACGCGACCGCGGCGTTGTGGATCGCGCTGTTCGCGACGCAGGGACGGCGCGCGCATCCGCTGGATCGCCGCACGGTGATCGGACTGGTGATCGGCTTCGCCGGCACGGCGCTGATCGTGTGGCCGAGCGGCGGCGCGAAGATCGATCACCTCGGCTACCAACTGCTGATCCTGCTGATCGTGTTCGTCTGGTCGGCGACGGCGGTCTACATCCGCAACTCGCATTCGAAGCTCGAGCTGCTGCCGTTCTCGGCGATGCAGATGTTGCTGGGCGGGCTGATCATGACCGTGCTCGGCTTCGCGCTGGGTGAAGGCCCGCACTGGGTGTGGTCGAAGACCGGGCTCGCGGCGATGGCGTATCTCACCATCCTGAGCTCGTGCATCGCGTACACGGCGTTCTCCTGGCTGGCGCGCAACACGACGCCGGCGCTGGTCGGCACTTACAGCTACGTGAACCCGGCGATCGCCGCGGTGCTGGGCTGGTGGTTCCTCGGCGAGAACCTCGGGCCGCACCAGCTCGCGGGCATGGCGGTGATGTTCGCCGGCGTGGCATTGGTGAGCTGGCCGCAGAAGGAAGTGAAGCGGCTGGACGCGGATGCGCAGAAGGAGCCGTCGACGGCGGGGTGAGAGAGGTGGCGCCTCTCTATCTACCGACAGCGGGTGACCAGCGGCCGCGCGCGCAGCGCCTCGAGATCGACGGGCGCGTCGCTGCGCGCGGCGTCCGGGAAATCGATCTGCGCGGCGATCATCTCGCCCGTGGCGTCGCGGATGTTGGTCGTGCCGCGATACCGCAGCAGCCGGCGATCGGCGTCGCGATAGGTGACGTCGATGTCGGGCACGAACCAGCCGAGCGGGCCGGCGAGCGAGAGGCGGAAGACGGTGGCCGCGGCGCCGTCGATCGCCACCGCGCCGGTGCGCCGGATGCGGAACTTCAACGTTTCGAGGCGGCTCGGCACGAGGAACGGCACGACCACGTCGTCGCCGCGCGCCAGCGTGTCCCAGCGTGCGCGCACCAGTTCGTCGAAGCCGGCGTCGGCGACCAGGGCCGCCGTCGCCGGCAATGCTTTCTCGCGATGCTCCGCGCCCGCCGCGCGCCCGCGCGCGAAGACGATGGCCAAACCGTCCTTGCGCTCCAGTCCTTCGATGACGCCGCCGCGCGCATCATCGAGCACGAATGCCGGCGCGAGCCGATTGGCCGCGTAGTCGATGGTCTTTCGCGCGAAGGTCAGTTCGCCATCGCCGCAGAGATAGCTGACGACGCGCCGCTCGCGCGGGGTGCCCGCGTCGGCAACCGCGTGTGTCTCGACGTACAGCAGCTCGCCGCCGTCGAGGCTGCGCGCGTAGCCGGTGAAGGTGAGGTCCGCGGCAAGCAGCGGCGGACAGCAACAAGCCAACACGAGGGCGAGGCGGCGCATGCAGGGAGTACGCGTCATCAGGCGATCCGGATGCAAACGTACCCGGGAGGCGGTGCCGGAGTTATGCCTGTTACGCCCCTCTGACACCGCCTCGGGAGCCACCCCTCAATGCTTCGGGCGGATGATCTCGACGCGGCCGCGCGGGCCGATGAACCAGGAGCCGACCCAGCTCACGAGGCTGACGATCAGCGAGCCGCCGATCGCGGTCCAGAACCCGTGGATGTGGAAGCCGCTGAGCATCAGCGCGACGAGGCCGAGCATCGCGGCGTTGATCACCAGCAGGAACAACCCGAGCGTGAACAGCAGCGCCGGCAGCGACAGCAGCAACGCGAACGGCCGCACCACCGCGTTGACGACGCCTAACAACAGGCCGGCGAGGATCAGCGTCGTCGAGTCGTCGATGGTGAGTCCGTCGAGGATCTCGGTGGCGGCCCAGAGACCGAGCGATGCGATCAACGCGCGAAGGATGAATCCCGCCATGTCAGGTCCTCGAAGCCGGTTTGTTTTCGTCGAGACCCTTCTCGAGGAACACCTTGAGCCGGGTCAGCGCCAGCTCCCAGTACCGGCGCTTGGTCAGATAGTACGTCACCCACGCCTGCGACGAGGGGATGCCGCTCGACAGCAGTCGCAGCGCCGTCGAACCCGCCTTCTTCTCGAACAGGAAGTCCTCGACGATCACCGCTTCCTTGCCGGGCATGCCCGGCGTCGGCAGCAGGATGAGGCGCAGCCGCTGCGGCGTGACCAGCACGTCGATGTGCGCGTCGAGCTCCACGCCCTCGCCGAACTGCACGTGCATGCGACCCTTCTCGCGCGGCACGACGTTCGCGCCCTCCGCGCACCAGCGCGCGAGCAGCCGCGTGTCGGTGAAGGCGCGCCACACGCGTTCGACCGGCGCGTCGATGTCGACGCGGTAGGCGAAGCTGCGGTACTGCGCGCTCACTTCTTCAGCGCCACCCACGCGACCGGGACGAGCGAGGCGATGACGATGACGATCGTGACGATGCCGAAGTTGTTCTTGATGAGCGGGATGTTGCCGAAGAAGAACCCGGCCCAGACGAACGCCAGCACCCACGCCAGGCCGCCGGCGACGTTGTACGCCTGGTAACGCGCATACGGCATGCGCGCCACGCCCGCTACGAATGGCGCGCAGGTGCGGATGATCGGCGCGAAGCGCGACAGCACGATGGTCAACGAGCCGTGCTTCGCGAAGAACGCCTCGGTGCGCCTGAGGTAGTCCACCTTGAGCCAGCGATATTTCCCGCTGAACGCCGGCGGGCCTATCCACCGGCCGATGTGGTAGTTGGTCGTGTTGCCGGCGATGGCCGCGACGACCAGCACCGCCGACACCAGCGGCGCCGACAACGTGCCGCTGGTGTCCACCGCGGCCAGCGCGCCGGCGGCGAACAACAGCGAATCGCCGGGCAGGAACGGCGTGACGACGAAGCCGGTCTCCGCGAACACGATGGCGAAGAGGATGCCGTACACCCACAAACCGTACTGCGCCAGCAGCTCGACGAGATGTTTGTCGAGATGCAGCACGAGATCGACGAACCAGGTGATCAGCTCCATCGCGGCGGAATTCCTTCTATTTGACGATGGGCGCGACGGTGCTCGCCGTCAGCCCCGGCGTCCGCGGCTTGCGGCCCTTCAGCACTTCGAGCGCCGCGTGCACGCCGACGTCGCGATCGCCGAGCGTCTCGCGCACGCGCGCGTCGTCGAGATCCAGCGGCAGGACGTCGACGCTGTCGAACACGTAGTCGGGATCGATGCCGCGGCCCTGGATCGAGCGGCCCGACGGCGTGAAGTAGCGCGACGTCGTCAGCTTGATCGCGCGGCCGTCGCTGATCGGCATGACCGTCTGCACCGAGCCCTTGCCGAAGGTGCGGCGGCCGAGCAGCGTCGCGCGGTGATGATCCTGCAGCGCGCCGGCGAGGATCTCGGCCGCGGACGCCGTGGTGCCGTTGACCAGCAGGATCACCGGCACGCCGGGCAGGATCTCGCCGGGCGTCGCCGACATGCTGAAGCGCGCGGCCGGCGTGCGGCCGGCGGCGCTGACGATGACGCCGGACTCGAGCATCTGGTCGGCCACTTCCACGGCGGACTCGAGCACGCCGCCCGGATTGTTGCGCAGGTCGATGATGACGCCACGCGGCTTCGCGCCGCGGTCGCGGCGCAGGCGCGCGATGCCGGTGGCGAAGTCCTCGGCCGTGGTGTCGCTGAACATCGTGATGCGCGCGTATACGAAGCCGCCATCGAGCGGCAGCATCGCGACGCTGTGCACGTCGACCTGCGCGCGCTCGACGGTGAACTCGAGCGGCAGCGCCGAGCCGGTGCGCACGACGGATAGTTTGACGGTCGAACCGCGCGGGCCGCGCATGCGCGTCATCGCCGCGTCGAGATCGGCGCCGACCGGGGAGCCGTCGATCGACGCGATCATGTCGCCGCTGCGGATGCCGGCGGTCGCGGCCGGCGAATCGCGGAACGGCCGCACGACGCGCAACGCGTGGTCGGCGGTCGACACCTCGATGCCGATGCCGGCGTACGTGCCGGCCGTGCTGACGCGCAGGTCCGCGTACTCCTCGGCGTCCAGATAAGAAGAGTACGGATCGAGCCCGCCGACGAGACCGCGCAGCGCGCTGTCGATCAACTGCGGATCGCGCACTTCGTCGACGTACTCGCGTTGCACGCGCTCCATGACTTCGGCGAGCCGCTGGTTCTCGCCGGCGGTGAGCTTCTTGTCGGGGGGCGCGACGTTGCCGCCGCGGGTGACCACGGGCAGGGCCGTGCCGTCACGATGCAGGAAGGCGGCGACGCCGGACGCGATCACCAAACCCAGTGCCATGCCGATCAGCAGCCGCTTCATGGGCCCGGATGCTAGCGGAAAATCGCGGACGGGGCCGGCCTCAGCCGGTTTCGCGCGTGGCCTCGTCGGTGAGGAACCGGCCGGTCGTTGCGGCGGCGAGCATGGGCAGGCCCTCGAGCACCTCGAGCACCGGCACGGGCCGCGCGATCGCGAAGCCCTGGCCGTAGTCGACACCCAGCGAACGGACGCGCGTGCGGATCTCCTCGGTCTCGACGTATTCGGCGACCGTGGTGATGTTCATCGCGCGCGCCAGTTGCGCGATGGCGCGCACCATCGACTCGGCGCGTTCGTCGCGCAGGATGTCGCGCACGAAGCTGCCGTCGATCTTCAGCATGCTGACCGGCATCGAGCGCAGGTAGGACAGCGACGACAAGCCGGTGCCGAAATCGTCCAACGCGACGCCGCAGCCGAGCTTGCGCAGCCGCTGCATCAGCGCCTCGGCGTCCTTCATGCTGGCCACCGCCGCGCTCTCGGTAAGCTCGAAGCAGAACACCGCGGGGTTGATGCGGCTGGTCTCGATGCTGCGGATGACGTAGTCGGCGAATTCGTCGTCGTGCAACGACTGCCCGGAGAAGTTGATCGTGAAGCTGACCGGCGCGTTCGCCAGCAGCTCGCGGCGCGGCCGCAGCAGGTCGATGACGCTCGCGATCACCCAGCGGTCGATCGTCGGCATCATTTGATACCGCAGCGCGGCCGACAGGAAACGATCCGGGCCGATCGTGTTGCCGTCCGGATCGAGCATGCGCAGCAGCAGCTCGTAGTGCGGCTTCGAGTGCGGGCCGTTCACGAACGGCAGGATCATCTGCGCCTCGAGGCGCAGGCGGTTCTCGGCGAGCGCCGAGCGCACGTCGGTGGCGACGTTGATGTCGGTGAAGCGGCGGATGATCGAGACGTCGTTCTCCTGGAACGTCTCGAGCCGGTTGCGGCCGCGGTCCTTGGCCGCCTTGCAGGCGGACTCGGCCTCGGCGAGCGAGCGGCCGAGATCGCTGTCGCGCCCGCTGAACGGCGTGACGCCGAGCGAGATCGAGAGACGGAAACGCGCATCGACGTGCGCCGTCGCGAGGCGCGTGACGCCTTCGCGCAGGCCTTCGCCGAACATCGCCGCCTCGTCCATCTCGGACATCATGACCACGGCGAAGCGGTCGCCGGAGATGCGCGCCGCGACGGAATTCGGCGGCAGGTGCTTGCGCAGCAGGTCGCCGATCTGGCCGATGGCCTGGTCGCCGACGTGCATGCCGAAGTTCTCGTTGATGACGTGCAGCTCGTCGATGTCGACGTACAGCAGGCTCCAGCGCTGCAGGCGCGCGCCGGCGTCGTTGTACATCAGGCGCACGCGTTGCTCGAGCGCCGCGCGGGTCAGCAGGCCCGACATCGTGTCGTAGCTGGTCTCGATGCTGGCCGCGATCTTGTGCGCGACGAGATCGGCGAGATGCACGTCGCGGCCGACGAACTCGGGTGCTTCGAGCTTGCGGAACAGCGCCAGCACGCCGGAGGTCCGGCCCGAGCCCTGGCGCAGCGGGCAGGCGAGGATGCGGTACGGGATCGCGACCTGGCCGGCCTGCGTCGCGATCTTGTTGATGACCAGCGGATCGCGGCGCGTCTGCGTGATCGCCAGCAGCTGGCGCTGCGTACGCGTGAGGATGCTGGCGTCGCCGTTGTCGGGATGCGTGAGGCGCAGGCCCTTGTCGGGCACGACGATGCCGGCGAGCACGCACTTCAGGTGGCTCGCGGCATTCGCCAGCAGCGACAGCAGGTCGTCGGAGCCCGTCGTCGTCGGGTGGCTGCCCGTGACCGACAGCAGCAGCTCGAGATCCTTGTCGCGCGCGGTCAGCGATTCGTTGAGCTGGTCGATGTCGGCGCGCGCCAGCAGGTCGCGGCGCAGCAGCTCGAGCGCGGGCTTCAGGTGTTCGTGCACGTACGAGAACGGCAGCGGGTCGGCGTCGCCGGGGCGGCGCGTGCAGATCACGGCGACGACGGCGGACAACGCGCCGCGCGGATCGCGCAGCCAGAATAGATAGGCGGGACCCTCGTCCGGCAGCGCGCAGTGCTGGCCGACGCCGTCGCGGTCGGTCTCGACCTGCGCGATGCCCTGGAGCACCAGCGCGAAGAGATCCGGGTTCGTGGCCTGCGCGCTGCTCCACAGCAACTTGCCCGTGTTGTCGAACAGGCTGACGGACGCCGCCCGCGGCAGGAGCGAGCGCACCAGCTGCGCGTACGGGTCCATGGAGATATCGAAGGACATCAACGGCGGAGGATCGGTCATCCGCGTCCCTAGGGCGTTGATGCAGTTGGCGTTTCGGCCGCCGGAAGCGAGCCGCGGCTCAGGGGGCGGCGTTCTTGAACCAGGGCCGGGGGTCAACCGGGCGCCCGGCCTTGCGGATTTCGAAGTACAGGGCGGGGGTCGAGCGGCCGCCCGAGTCGCCGACCGAGGCGATGGTGTCCCCGGCCGTGACCCGCTCGCCGACCTCCTTGTACAGGCGCTCGTTGTGGCCGTAGAGCGAGAGATAGCCGTCGCCGTGGTCGACGATGACCAGCAGGCCGAGGCCGGACAGCCAGTCCGCGTACACGACGCGGCCGTGATAGACGGCGCGCACGGGCGCGCCCTGCTCGGCCGACACCAGCACGCCGTCCCACTTCACGCCGCCGGCGCGGACCTGGCCGAACGAGGCGGCGAGCCGGCCGTTGGCCGGCCAAGCGAGCTTGCCGCGCAGCTTCGCGAACGCGTCCTTGCTGTCGGTGGGAAACCGGTCGATGCGTTCGAGCGCCTTGCGCAGCTCGCGCACGAGTTTCTCGAGACCGCCCTTCTGCGATTCGAGTTTTTCGAGCTGCTGCGCGCGCGACTTCGACTGCGCGTCGAGCGAGACCAGCGCGCGGCCGCGGCGTTCGCGCGCCGCCGTCAGCTTGCCGAGCTCGCCCTTGCGTTGTTCCTCGAGCGCGGCGAGCCGCGCCTCTTCCTCCGCCATCGCGGCATCGAGCGTGGCCAGCTCGGCGAGATGCGAGTTGATCGCCGCGATCTGCGCGGCGCGCGCGCGGCCGAAATACTGGTAGTAGACGAACACGCGGCCGGCCTGGGCGGGATCCTGCTGGTTCAGCAGTAGTTTGAGCGGCTCGTCCTGCCCGATCATCTGCGCGGCGCGGATCTGGCCGGCCAGCGCCTCGCGATCCTTCGCGAGCTCGGCCTCCTGCCCGCGGCGCTCGCCGGCGAGCTGCTCGCGTTTCGCGCCGTGCTCGGCGCGTTCGCGGCGCAGCCGGTCCAGCGCGCCGCGCGCGCTGCCGACGTTCTTCTCCGACTCCTCGAGCTCCTTCGACAGCTGGTCGCGGCGGCCGGCGTCGCGCTCCATGTCGGCGCGCACCTTGTCCATCTGCGCGCGGACCGCCTTCAGTTCTGCCTCGGCCTTCGCCGGGTTCGGATCCTCCGCGCCAGCGGCCACCCCCAGGAACGGCAGCAGGCACAGGCACAAGATCGACGGCGACGTCCGACGGGGCGACATGGGCATATTGTAGGAGGCGCCATGCGGTTTTACGGCGGAAACATCGCGCGTGGATATAATGCCGGCCCTCATGGAAAGACTGATCCAGTACGTCACCAATCAACCCGCGCTCGCCGGCGCCATCGTGCTCGCGTTGATCATCGTAGTCGCGTTCGAATCGCGCCTGCGGTCGACCGGCGAGTCGGCGATCTCGTCGCAGGACCTGATCCGCCTGATGAACCAGGGCGCCCTGGTGCTCGACATCCGCAAGCCCGACGAGTTCGCGGCCGGCCACGTCAACGGCGCGAAGCAGCTCGACTCGGACAAGATCCTGACCGCCGGCGACAGCTTCAGGCGGTTCAAGGAAAAGCCGGTCGTCGTGGTCGACGCGTCCGGTTCGCTGGGTGCGGCGGCCGTGCGCCAGCTCAAGCTGCAGGGCTTCACCAAGGCCTTCACGCTGCGCGGTGGGTTCGCCACCTGGCGCGCGGAGAACCTGCCGGTCGCCAAGGCGGCGTGATGAACGCTCCGCTCGTCGTCGTGTACACCACGGGCTGGTGTCCCTACTGCGACCGCGCGAAGAAGCTGCTCGCGCGCAAGAACGTCGCGTACCAGGAGATCGACGTGGAAGCCGCGCCCGAGAAGCGCGCGGAGATGCAGCAGAAGAGCGGCCGGCGCACGGTGCCGCAGATATTCATCGGCGAGACCCACGTGGGCGGCAGCGACGACCTGCACGCGCTCGAGGACGCCGGCAAACTCGACGCCCTGTTGGGCAGATAGGAATCATCATGGAAAATCAGACGCCCCCGGCGGCGACCCCCGACCAGAACGGCCCGATGCTCTCGGTGCAGTCCGTGTACCTGAAGGACTGCTCGTACGAAGCGCCGAAGGGTCCGCGCGTCGATGGCAACTGGCAGCCCCAGATCTCGCTCGACATCAACACGGCGGCCACGGTCGTCGCGCCGGAAGTCACCGAAGTGGTGCTGACGGTGACGGTCGGCGCCAAGCAGGGCGAAACCACCGCGTTCCTCGTCGAGGTGAAGCAGGCCGGCCTGTTCGTCATGCGCGGCCTGTCGGCCGACGACACGCGCCGCGCGATCGGCACGCTGTGCCCGAACGTGTTGTTCCCGTATGCACGCGTCGCCGTGTCGCAGCTCGTGACGCAGGGCGGCTTCCCGAACTTCGTGTTGCCGCCGGTCGACTTCGACCAGCTGTTCGCGCGCGGCGTGGCGCAGGCCGCCGCGCAGGCGGCGCAGGGCCAGGCGAACTGATCCGCCCGGTGCGCGGGCGGTGAACAAGGTCGGTAACGATCTCGCCCACGCGCCGGTCGCCGTCCTCGGCGCGGGCTCCTGGGGCACGGCGCTCGCGATCCAGTTCGCGCGCGCCGGCCATCCCACGCGGCTCTGGAGCCGCAGCGCCGCCGACGTCGCGGCGATGCAGGCGCAGCGCGAGAACGCGCGCTACCTGCCCGACGCGAAATTTCCCGAGGCGATCGACGTGCACGGCGAGCTCGCCGCCGCCGTCCGCGACGCCGTCGCGATCATCATCGCGGTACCGAGTCACTCGCTGCGCTCGCTGCTGACGCAGCTGAAGCCGCTGCTGGCGCGCGATGCGCGGCTGGCGTGGGCGACGAAGGGCTTCGAGCTCGACACGGGCAAACTACCGCACCAGGTCGCCTACGAAGTGCTCGGCGATCGTTATCCCGTCGCCGTGTTGTCCGGGCCGACGTTCGCGCGCGAGGTCGGCATGGGCCTGCCCACCGCGATGACCATCGCCTCGCCCGACGAGGAGTTCGCGCACCAGCTGGCGAAGAGCCTGCATGCGTCGAACTTCCGCGCGTACACGTCGACCGACATCGTCGGCGTCGAGGTCGGCGGCGCGGTCAAGAACGTGCTGGCCGTCGGTGCGGGACTGTGCGACGGACTCGGTTTCGGCGCGAACACGCGCATCGCGCTGATCACGCGCGGCCTGTCCGAAGTGGTGCGCCTCGGCGTGGCGCTGGGCGCGCAGGCCGAGACGTTCATGGGACTCGCCGGCCTCGGCGACCTGGTGCTGACCAGCACCGACAACCAGTCGCGCAACCGCCGCTTCGGCCTGGCGCTCGCGGCCGGGCAGCCGGTTCAGGACGCGCTGGCCGGCATCGGCCAGGTGGTCGAGGGTTATCTCGCCGCGCGTGCGGTGCACTCGGTGGCGCTGCGCGAGAAGGTCGACATGCCCATCGTCGCGGGCATCTACCGCATCCTCTACGAAGGCGCGCCGGCAAAAGACGTCGTGCGCGACCTGATGACGCGTCCGATCCGCTCCGAAGTCGAGTAATCTTGTTAGCCATGAAGTTCCTTCATGGCGCCCTCGCGATCCTCCTGCTGGTCACCGCCGCCGCGGCGTTCGAACGCCCGACGCTGATCACGGTCTCCACGTCCGAGGATCACGCCATCGAGGGCGGCAGCTGGCGATCGATCCTGAAACGCACGGCGCAGCCGTGGAACTGCGGTTCGAAGGCGGAAGCCGCCACCTGTGTTGAACATGCGCTGGTGGTCGACAACCAGTCGCCGCAGTCGCTGGCGTGTTACGCCGAGTTCGCCTACCAGACGCCGGACGGCGTGCGCGTCATCGATCCCGAAACGCCGGCGCTGATCCTGCCGCGCTCGAGCCACGAGATCCGCGGCCGCATCACCGCCGAAGGCACGACGCTCGAGGTGACGCATCTCGACTGCGCGCCGCGCGCGCCGTACAAGCGGCTGGCCGTCGATCCGCAGTGCAAGTACGACATGCACGGCAATCCGCTCGAGGACTACTACCCCGCCGCGGCGATGCGGCTGGCGCTCGAGGGCCCCGTCACGGTGTCGTTCGTGTTGCCGCGCAAGCGCGGCGCGGCCACCGAGGTCGCGGTGGCCGACAGCAGCCTCGTGCCGATGCTCGACACGGCGGCAAAGCGTTTCATCGCCGACCAGATGTTCACCACGAAATGCCCCGGCACGCGTTACGACATCCGCATGCGATTCCGCATGCGCGACCGGTACACGGAGTTCGCGGGAAGTTAGGCCGGGCGCGAGCCGGGACGCGGGCGTCAGAGCACGCGGGCGCCGGCGAAGCCGATCTGCCGCCAGGCTTCGTACACCGCGACCGCGGCGGCGTTGGCGAGATTGAGGCTGCGGTTGCCGTCGAGCATCGGCAGCGTCAGCACGTTCTGCGGCGCGATCTGCGCCAGCACGTCGGGCGGCAGGCCGCGGCGCTCCGAACCGAGCAGCAGCACGTCACCGGCGGCGAAGGTCGCGTCGACGTGGCGACGCGGCGAGCCGGTCTCGATCGCGAACCAGTTGCCCGGCAGCGCGGCGCGCGCCGCGGCGAAATCCTCGTGCACGTGCACGGTGGCGAGTTCGTCGTAGTCCAGCCCGGCGCGGCGCACCGACTTGCGGTCGAGCCGGAAACCCAGCGGTTTCACCAGGTGCAGCTGCGAGCCCGTGTTGGCCGACAGCCGGATGAGATTGCCCGTATTCGGGGGGATTTCCGGCTCGAAGAGGACGATGTGGAACATGCGGGGATCATAAGCGAGGCAGTACAATGCGCCCCCGATGAACGCCGAAGCCCGAACCGTCCCCAATCCGCTGCGGACCGAGTTCTGCGGTCTGTCCCTCAATTCGCCGATCGTCCTGCTGTCCGGCTGCGTCGGGTTCGGCGAGGAATACACGCGCGTCGAAGGGTTCTCGAACCGCGACGTCGGCGCGATCGTGCTGAAAGGCACCACCGGCACGCCGCGCCTGGGGAATCGACCGCACCGCGTCTACGAAACGCCCTCGGGCATGCTGAACGCGATCGGGCTGCAGAATCCCGGCGTGGATCACGTGGTGCGCAAGATCCTGCCGACGCTGGATTTCAGCGAGACGCGGTTCTTCGCGAACGTGTCCGGCTCGACGATCGAGGAATACGCCGAGGTCACGCGCAAGTTCGACGATTCGCCGATCGACGCGATCGAGATCAACATCTCCTGCCCCAACGTGAAGGAAGGCGGCGTCGCGTTCGGCAATTACCCGGACATGTCGGCGAAGGTGGTCGAGGCCTGCCGGAAGGCGACGAGCAAGCCGATCATCACGAAACTGTCGCCGAACCAGACGGACATCCGCGAGAACGCGCGGCGCTGCATCGAGGCGGGCTCGAACGGACTCGCGGTGATCAACACGATCATGGGCATGGCGATCGACGTGAAGTCGCGCCGGCCGGTCATCGGCAACATCCAGGGCGGGTTGTCAGGCCCGGCGATCAAGCCGATCGCGTTGCTGAAGGTTCACCAGGTGTACGAGGTCGCGAAGAAACACAACGTGCCGATCATCGGCCAGGGCGGCATCGCCACGGCGACGGACGCGATCGAGTTCATGATTGCCGGCGCCACGACGGTGGGCCTGGGAACTGCGCTTTTCTACGATCCGCTTCTGTGCCGCAAGATCAACGACGGCGTGGCGGACTATCTGGCGGCCCACAAGCTGGGCGGAATCGCCGGACTCGTTGGCTCGCTGCGCACGGACTGACCGAACTTCAGTCCGCGCGCAGGGAGCGGAAACGAATCAATCCTTGGTCCGACGTGACATGGTGTAACGCCAGATGATGGCGGCCGCCGCGAGAACGCCCACGACCACAAGAACGATGTCCGACGTGTAGTCGTACCGCGTGCCCTGGACGACGATCTCCGGATATTTCGTGCTCTGAACGACGATCTCTTGCATGTGTCCTCTCTTCCCGGACAGGAATGTCCGGCACCCTGATGGGACAAAGAATGGAACAAGCTCGGGACACTGGAAACAAAGGCGTTTCCGATTCGCGACAGCAATCACGCGAGTCGTCAGTTATGTCATCCGCCAGGGAAAAGACTGGGGAAAAAGCGCGAAGCGGATCATATAAGGTAGCGTTAACAGACTCGCGGGATCGTGGCGCGAACTGTGATGTCCCGCACGCGCGAGTGTCGTCCGCCGGATTACGTCTAGCTAGCGGACGGCGTCCTAGTGGCAGGTGGTGGACACCACCTCTCGTCAGGGCAGCGACTCGTCGTCGCTCATCCCCAGTTCCTTCAGCTTCCGCGTCAGCGTGTTGCGTCCCCAGCCGAGCACGCGCGCCGCTTCCTGGCGGTGGCCGTGCGTGCGGTTCAGCGCGACGCGGATCAGCACGCGCTCGAATTCCGGCATCGCCTGGTCGAGCCACGCGACCGTGCCGTCGTACGGCTGCGCCTTCGCCCACAACGTCAGCGCCGCGGCCCAGTCGGTCTGCGCGGCCGGCGTGACGATGTGCATCTCCGACGGCAGGTCCTGCAGCTGGATCTCGCTGCCCGGCGCCAGCGCCGTCAGCCGGCGGCAGAGGTTCACGAGCTCGCGCACGTTGCCCGGCCAGCGGTACGACTGCAGCCGCTCCAGCGTGACCGGCGCCAGCGTCTTCGTCTCCGTGCCCAGCTCCGCGGCGGCCTGGCGCAGGTAGTGTCCGAGCAGGTCGGGCACGTCCTCGGTGCGCGAGCGCAACGGCGGTAGTTCGATGCGGATCACGTTCAGGCGGTGATAGAGATCTTCGCGGAAGATGCCGCGCTCGACGCGCTCCTCGAGGTTCTGGTGCGTCGCCGCGATGACGCGCACGTCCACCTTCACCGGCGTCTGGCCGCCGACGCGGTAGAACTCGCCCTCGGCGAGCACGCGCAGCAGGCGCGTCTGCAGCGGCGTCGACATGTCGCCGATCTCGTCGAGGAACAACGTACCGCCATTCGCCTGTTCGAAGCGGCCGCGGCGCTGCGTGTCGGCGCCGGTGAACGAACCCTTCTCGTGGCCGAACAGCTCGGACTCGAGGAGCTCGGCGGGGATCGCCGACGTGTTCAGCGCGACGAACGGCTTGCTCTGCCGCGGCGAGTGCTCGTGCAGCGCCCGCGCGACCAGCTCCTTGCCCGTGCCGGACTCACCGGTGATCAGCACCGCCACGCTCGAGCGCGACAGTCGGCCGATCGCGCGGAACACCTGCTGCATCGCCGGCGCCTTGCCCAGCAGCTCCGGGATCTCCGGCGTCTGCGTCGGCGCTTCGTCGCCCTTGCGCGCGGTGTGGCCGGCGCGGCGCACCAGCTCGACCGCCTGGTCGATGTCGAACGGTTTCGGCAGGTATTCGAATGCGCCGCCTTCATAAGCGCTTACCGCGCTCGGCAAATCGGAATGCGCGGTCATCACGATGACCGGCAGCGCCGGGTGCGCGACGCGCACCTCGCGCAGCAGGTCGATGCCCGAACTACCCGGCATGCGGATGTCGGTCAGCAGCACATCCGGCGCGTCGTTGCGCAGCGCGGCGAGCGCGGGTTCGGCGGAGTCGAAGGCGCGCGGCACCATGCCGCTGGCGCGCAACGCACGCTCCAGCACCCAGCGGATCGACGCGTCGTCTTCGACGAGCCAGACACGCAGCGCGGGGTGGAGAGCGGTGGGGGGAGTGGTGTGCATATACGTGGGATCGACGCTCATGCGTTCTCCGGTAGGGGCAGCAGGATCGTGAAGATCGTGCGCCCGGGCTTGCTGTCGAATTCGATCAATCCGCCGTGGCGCGTCACGAGGTCCTGCGAGACGGCGAGCCCCAAGCCCGTGCCGTTCGCGCGACCCGTGACCAGCGGGAAGAAGATGGTGTCGGCGAGTTCGGGCGGCACACCCGGCCCGTTGTCCTCGACCTGCAGGCTCGCGGCCAGCTTGTGCCGCACGTTGCCGATGTTGACGTTCGCCGCGACGCGCGTGCGGATCACGATGCGGCCGCGCTCCCCGACGGCCAGCAGCGCGTTGCGCGCGACGTTGAGCAGTGCCTGGATGATCTGGTTGGCGTCGACCTCCGCGTTCGGCAGGGACGGATCGTAGTCGCGTTCGACGAGGACGCCCTGGCGCGCCTCGCTGCGCAACAGCCGGTACACGTGCTCGCACAGCTCGTGCACGTTGATCTGCGTCTTCTGCGGCGGGCGCGCCGGGCCGATCATCGAATCGACCAGCGCGGTCAGGCGATCCGCCTCGCTGATGATGACGCCCGTGTATTCGCGCAGGTGCTCGTGCAGCTCGCGCTCGAGTAGTTGGGCGGCTCCGCGCAACCCCCCGAGCGGATTCTTGATCTCGTGCGCGAGCTGGCGAACCATGTGGCGGCTCGAGTCGAGACGCGCCATCAATTCGTTCTCGCGCGAGATGCGCTGGCGCTGCGTGGCGTCGGAGATCTCGAGCAACAGGTACTTGCGGTCGAACTCGTTGTCCATCGGCGTCATCGTCACGTCGATCACGCGGTGCTCGCGGCCCAGCGGGCCGGTCATCACCTGCATTTCGCGTTCCGAGAGCGTCTCGCCGGTTTCGAGCGAGCGGCGCATCAGCGGATCCAGCGAGTCCGCCTGCAGCACCAGCGACAGGAATGGCTTGCCGCGCGCCTGGTTCACGCTGACCGCGAGCAGGTCCTGCGCGGCGACGTTGGCATAGACCACGCACAGGTCGGCGTCGAGCACGACGATGCCGGTGGCGAGCGCGCCGATGAGATCGGCGGGCTCGAAATGCGCGATCGCGGAGGGGAGGAAACGCTCAACCGCCATGCCGGCCTCCGGCCATGCGGGCGGTGGAGCAGATCAGCCTTTCGGTTTCGGCGGCCGCGGCGGCGGTTGCCGCGCCGGCGCGTTCACGCTGGGCTGATGCACGTGGAACTGGGTGCTCGCTTCGCACAACACGCGGCCGAAGCGATCCTTCACCGTCATCGTCACCGAATGCGTGCCACGGGGGACGGGCTTCATCACGTAGCTCGTGGTGCCTTTCCCGGCCGAAGTGCCGTCGATCAGCATCTCGATGACGTCGCCGACCCGCACGTTCGGCCTCAACAACGCGCCGATGCTCACCTGCTCCGGATTCACGAACGTCTCGTTCGCGTTCGGCCGCAGGGTGCACTGCTGGTAGTGATAGACCTCGCCCATGTCGTTCAACAGCTGCTGTTCGCTGGGCAGGGTCGAGGCCGCACCGCCCGACGACGAGGGCGCGGAATAGGTCTGGGCCGACTGCAGCTCGACGGGTTGCCCGCCGGGAATCGGCCGATCGGAATAGGTCTTCGTGCCGTCCTTCTCGACGCGCACGTAAGTGGTCGCGAGCGCCGGAGCGGCCGCGATCGGAATCATCAAGGCCAGAGCGAGCAAGCGCTTCATGGGGACGCAGCATAGCGCCTGCACCTGAACCGAGACAAAACGCAGCTCGCAAAACCGGGCGGCGGCGCCCGAAAAGCGCCGCCGCCGAGTCGAATTGCGAGGCCGGGATGCCGGCGGGCGGGCGCTTCGGGACCTTGCCCGCGTTGCCGCCCCTGAGGCATCCCGCCCTCATGTCGCCCTCAGACGCTGTAGTACATGTCGAACTCGACCGGGTGAGTCGACATGCGGAAGCGCGTGACTTCCTGGTTCTTCAGCGCGATGTAGGCATCGATCACGTCGTTGGTGAACACGCCGCCGCGCGTCAGGAACTCGCGATCCTTGTCGAGGTGCTCGAGGGCCATGTCGAGCGAGTGGCACACCTGCGGGATGTGCTTCTCTTCCTCCGGCTCCAGGTCGTACAGATCCTTGTCGGCCGGATCGCCGGGGTGGATCTTGTTCTGGATGCCGTCGAGGCCGGCCATCATCATCGCAGCGAACGCGAAGTACGGATTCGCAGCCGAGTCCGGGAAGCGCACTTCGATGCGACGCGCCTTCGGGTTCGCGACCCACGGAATGCGGATCGACGCCGAACGGTTGCGCGCGGAGTACGCGAGCATCACGGGCGCTTCGAAGCCGGGGACGAGACGCTTGTAGCTGTTCGTGCCCGGGTTCGTGAACGCGTTGATCGCCTTCGCGTGCTTGATGATGCCGCCGATGTAGTAGAGCGCCGTGTCGCTGAGGCCGCCGTACTTGTCACCGGCGAACAGCGCCGTGCCGGCCTTCTGCAGCGACTGGTGCACGTGCATGCCCGAGCCGTTGTCGCCGACCAGCGGCTTCGGCATGAAGGTGGCCGTCTTGCCGTAGCTGTGCGCGACGTTGTGGATCGCGTACTTCAGGATCTGGACTTCGTCGGCCTTCTTCACGAGGCCGCCGGGACCGACGCCGATTTCGCACTGGCCGCCCGTCGCCACTTCGTGGTGGTGCACCTCGACCTTGAGTCCCATCTCTTCGAGCGCATCGCACATCGCGCCGCGCACGTCCTGGAACGCGTCGACCGGCGGAACCGGGAAGTAGCCGCCCTTCAGACCGGGACGGTGACCCTTGTTGCCGTCGGGGAACGCGGTGTTGCTGTTCCACGCTCCCTGCACGGAGTCGATGTGGTACGACGACTCGTTGAGACCGCTGTGCCAGCGGACGCTGTCGAAGATGAAGAACTCGTTCTCGGGGCCGAACAGCGCGCCATCGGCGATGCCGGTCGACTTGAGGTACGCCTCGGCGCGCTTGCCGAGCGAGCGCGGGTCGCGCTCATAACCCTGCATCGTGGCCGGTTCGATGATGTCGCAGCGGATGTTGACCGTCGTCTGCTCGAAGAAGGGGTCGATGACCGCCGTCGTCGGGTCGAGCGACAGGATCATGTCGGACTCGTTGATGCCCTTCCAACCCGCGATGGACGAGCCGTCGAACATCTTGCCGTCGCGAAACAGGTCTTCATCGACGAGGTTCGCGGGGATCGTGACGTGTTGTTCTTTGCCGCGCGTATCGGTGAAGCGAAGGTCGGCGTACTTGACCTCCTTGTCCTTGATCAACTTGAGAACATCTGCCGGTTTCATTGTTGGAATTCCTCTGGGAAGGGATTTGAGCCTCGGTCTCAATGCATTCGCTGTGCCAGCAACTGATTCCTTGTAAATCAGGAACTTGGCTGCGATGCTGACCGATCGACGCACACCTTTGGTGCGGTCGCGGCGGATTTTGCGCCAAAGCGGGTCGCAAAGGTGCCGGGTTTCTCACACAACGCCCTTGCATGGCGCGGCAAAATGGTTATATGTGCACTGAAGTCTCATCAGGTACATATATGGACTACTGGAGACGCCGATGATCCTGCCCGTCACCCATTCCAACCGCGACCCTGGCGCCCGCCGGCGCACGAGTTCCACCGGCGGCGCGGGTTTGCGCGCTTTTGGACGCATCGCCGAGGCCTGGGGCCTATCGATCGTCGAGCAGCTCACGCTGCTGGGCATCGCCTCGCGCTCCACCTATTTCAAATGGCGGCGCGAACGCGAGCCGCGCGTTCCGCAGGACACGCTCGAACGCCTGTCGTACCTGCTCGGCATCTACAAATCGTTGCAGATCCTGCTGCCGGATCCCGCCGCCGCGGACGCCTGGGTGCGCCGGCCCAACGCGGCGCCGCTGTTCGGCGGTCGCTCGGCGCTGGAACGCATGTTGTCCGGCCAGGTGGCCGATCTCTACGTGGTACGCGAGTACCTCGACGCCGAGCGCGGATAGCGCGACCCGGAACCACGGATGGTCTCCGACCCCTCTTCGATCACCGCGCGGCCGGTGAGGCTGGCGCCGTGCCACCGGATCGTTCCGAGCCGGCTGCCCACCATCCACCTGTTCGAGCGCATCGCGGATCCTGCCGATTGGGATGCGCTCTACCAGCTCGAGTCGATGACCAACCCGCGGCTGCGCAACGAGGTCGGCGATCTCAATCTCGTGCCGGTCGGCGACCGCGTCGCGGGGCTCAACGCCAGCGTCGTGATGGCGCCGTTCACGCACATCGCGCCCCTCGGCACGCGTTTCACCGACGGTCGCTTCGGCGCGTACTACGCCGCGGAATCGCTCGACACCGCCATCGCCGAGACGCGTTTCCACCGCGAGAATTTCCTGCGCGCCACGGGGCAGCCGCCGATCGAGCTCGAGATGCGCTGTTATCTCGCCGACGTCGCCTGCGAGCTGCACGACATCCGCAATCGCCGGCTCGAGCTCGCGGACGTCTACGACCCGATGAGCTACGTCGCGTCGCAGGTGTTCGGCCGCACGCTGCGCGATGCCGGCGCCAACGGCATCGCATTCGACAGCGTGCGCCGGCCCGCGGGGCACTGCGTCGCCATCTTCCGGCCGCGGCTGGTGCAGAACGTGCGCCAGGGCATCCATCTGCGATATGCGTGGGACGGCAGCTCGATCGCCGAGGTTTACGAAATCCGGCTCATGAACTTGTAGTCGGGCCGGGCGCGCCCCGGCGGCTATACTGCGCGCCGGTTTTTGTAGACCACCATGAATCAAGCACTTCGCGACCTGCCGCTGGGCCAACCGCCCCGAACCTTCCAGGACCTGATCTTCGCGCTCCAGCGGTACTGGGCGGATCAGGGCTGCGTCATCCTCCAGCCCTACGACATGGAGATGGGCGCCGGCACCTTTCATACGGCGACCTTCCTGCGCGCGATCGGCCCCGAGCCGTGGTCGGCGGCGTACGTGCAGCCCTCGCGCCGTCCCACCGACGGCCGCTACGGTGACAACCCGTTCCGCCTGCAGCACTACTACCAGTTCCAGGTGGTGATCAAACCGTCGCCGCTGCCGATCCTCGACCTGTATCTCGGCTCGCTGCGCGCGATCGGTCTCGACACGCTGGTGCACGACGTGCGCTTCGTCGAGGACAACTGGGAGTCGCCGACGCTCGGCGCCTGGGGACTCGGCTGGGAAGTCTGGTTGAACGGCATGGAGGTCACGCAGTTCACGTACTTCCAGCAGGTTGGCGGCCTCGATTGCAGGCCCGTCACCGGCGAGATCACCTACGGACTGGAACGCCTCGCGATGTACCTGCAGGGTGTCGAGAGCATCTTCGACATCACGTGGGCCGATGGCCCGCTGGGCAAGGTCACGTACCGCGACGTCTATCACCAGAACGAGGTCGAGCAGTCGAAGTACAACTTCGAGATCGCCGATACGGCAGTCCTGCTGCGCCGGTTCGACGAACACGAGGCGGAGTTCGCGCGGCTCATCGAAGCGAAGCTCGCGCTGCCCGCGTACGAGCAGGTCATGAAAGCCTCGCACACGTTCAACCTGCTCGATGCGCGCAAGGCGATCTCGGTCACCGAACGCCAGCGCTACATCCTGCGCGTGCGCACGATGGCGCGCGCGGTGGCGCAGGCCTACTACGAGAGCCGCGAGGCGCTCGGCTTCCCGATGGCGAAGGGCGTGGAGGTGCGGAAATGAGCACCGCTCGCGACTTCCTGGTCGAGTTGGGCACCGAAGAACTGCCGCCGCTCGCGTTGCCCGAGCTCGAGCGCGCGTTCGCCGACGGCATCCGTGCCGGGCTGAGCGAGGCCGCACTGCCGTTCGGCGAGCTGAAATCGTTCGCCACGCCGCGCCGGCTCGCCGTGCTCGTGCGCGATCTCGCGACGATGCAGCCCGCGCAATCGGTGAAGCTCAAGGGCCCGCCGGTCAATGCCGCGTTCGGCAAGGACGGCGCACCCACGGCCGCCGCGACGAAGTTCGCCGAGAAATGCGGCGTCGACGTGAGCGCGCTCACGCGCGTCACCGAAGGCAAGGGCGAGTTCCTGTTCTACGCCGGCGCGAAGCCGGGCCTCGCCACGGCCGGCCTGCTGCCCGGCATCGTGCAGAAGTCGCTCGACGCGTTGCCGATCCCGAAGCGCATGCGCTGGGGCGCGTCGGCCGCGGAATTCGTGCGGCCCGTGCACTGGCTGACGCTGCTGTTCGGCGCCGAGAAGATAGGCGCCCGCATCCTCGACACGGATGCCGGCATCACGACGCGCGGCCACCGCTTCATGGCGCCGGCGGATCTCGCGCTCGCCGCGCCCGCCGACTACGAAACCACGCTGCGCGAGTCGGGCAAGGTGATCGCGGATTTCGCGACGCGTCGCGCGCTGATCAAGGGCCAGGTCGCGCAGGTCGGCCGCGAGCTCGGCGGCCAGGCGTTGCTCGACGACACGTTGCTCGACGAGGTGACCGCGCTGGTCGAATGGCCGAGCGCGCTGGCCGGCGCGTTCGAACCGCGTTTCCTCGAGCTGCCGCGCGAGGTACTGATCTCGACGCTGCAGCAGCACCAGCGGTATTTCCCGGTCGAAGGCGCCGACGGCAAGCTGCTGGCGCATTTCATCACCGTCGCCAACATCGAGAGCAAAGATCCCGCGAAGGTCCGCGCCGGCAACGAACGCGTCGTGCGTCCGCGTCTCTCCGATGCCGCGTTCTTCTGGGGCGTGGATCGCAAACAGCCCCTGGCGGCGCGCCTCGGCGCGCTCGACGCGGTGACGTTCCAGGCGAAGCTCGGCTCCATCGGCGACAAGGTCCGCCGCGTGGCGACGCTGGCCGGCGAGATCGCGCTGCTGATCGATGCCGATCGCGCCCGCGCCGAACGCGCGGCGAAGCTCGCGAAGTGCGACCTGCTCTCGTCGATGGTCGGCGAGTTCCCCGAGCTGCAGGGAATCATGGGCCGTTACTACGCGACGGCCGACGGCGAGCCCGCGGAGATCGCCATGGCGATCGACGAGCACTACATGCCGCGCGGCGCCGGCGGCGTCCTGCCGGGCAGCGGCGCGGGCACCGCGGTGGCGCTGGCCGACAAGCTCGACACGCTGGCCGGCATCTTCGCCATCGGCCAGAAGCCGAGCGGCACGAAGGATCCGTTCGGCCTGCGCCGCGCCGCGATCGGCGCGCTGCGCATCCTCGTCGAGCGCAAGCTCGACGTCGACCTGCGCGCGCTGGTGGCGCGCGCGATCCAGCTGCAGCCGGTCGCGAACCCGGCCGTCGAGAGCGAGCTCTGGGACTACGTGCTCGAGCGCCTGCGCGCCTATCTACTCGACGCGGCGTCGGCCGGCCACGTGCCTGGCGTGACCACAGAGATGTTCGACGCGGTGCGCGCCGGCGGGCCGGTCTCGCCGGTGGATTTCCGCGCGCGGCTCGAGGCGCTGGTGAAGTTCCTGGCGCTGCCCGAGGCCGCGAGCCTGACGGCGGCGAACAAGCGCATCTCGAACATCCTGAAGAAAGTCGAGGGCGGCGTGACCGGCACGGTCGACGTGAACGCCTTGCAGGAGCCGGCGGAGAAGGCGCTGTACGAATCGCTGGCGGCGCTGGTCGCCGACGTCGACCGCGCGCTCGGCAAGCGCGACTACGCCGGCGCGCTCGCGAAGCTCGCCACGCTGCGTCCGGCCGTGGATGCGTTCTTCGACGGCGTGATGGTCAACGCGGAAGACCCGGTGCTGCGCCGGAACCGGCTGGCGTTGCTCGCGAACCTGCGTGCGCTGTTCGGGCGCATCGCGGACCTTTCGCTGCTGCCGGGCTGAACGCATGCAGATGCTCGGCTCGATCGTGTTCACCGTCTTCATGGGCGTGTGGACGATCTCGTTCGGCCTGGTCTACTGCATCGTCTGCCTGTTCCTGCCGTTCCGCGGCCGCTTCTTCATGGCCGGCGTGCTGACGCACGTGGTGTTCGTCGCGCTGCGCGTGCTCTGCGGGTTGAAGTACACCGTCGAAGGGCGCGAGCACATCCCGCCCGGGCACCACGTCTACTTCATGAAGCATTCGTCGACGTGGGAAACCTACGCGATCATGATCCTGTTCGAGCCGCTGGTCTGGGTGATGAAGCGGGAGATCCTGTTCATCCCGTTCGTCGGCTGGGGCTGCCTGCTCGCGCGCTGCATCGCCATCGATCGCAAGGCCGGCCACTCGGCGGTGAACCAGGTGCTGTCGCAGGGCAAGGCGAGGATGGAGAAGTTGGGCGCATCGGTCATGGTGTTCCCGGAAGGCACGCGCATGGCCGCCGGCGAGACGCGCAAGTACGGCGTCAGCGGCACGCTGCTGGCGGCGCAGCAGCGCTGCAAGATCATCCCGGTGGCGCACAACTCGGGTTACTTCTGGCCGCGGCGCGGGTTGCTGAAGAAGCGCGGGACGATCCGCGTGGTCATCGGCCCGCCCATCGAGGCGGCCGATCGCGACGTGCGCGAGGTCAACGAGGAAGCGCAGCGCTGGATCGAGGCGCACAGCGGATTGGGGATTGGCCCCAAATAGTCGTT
>Ga0335075_10000729_pt1 | contig 55952 bp, 54 predicted proteins | sample Lox_Sample_24_FD_206723 | JGI IMG/M metagenome (GOLD analysis project Ga0335075, IMG submission 206723) | Soil microbial communities from Loxahatchee National Wildlife Refuge, Florida, United States - Lox_Sample_2.4 | ecosystem: Environmental > Terrestrial > Soil > Wetlands | place: USA... | reverse complement strand
CAGGATCTCAGTCTCCTGTCCGCGGGCGCCCGCGGACACCTGCAAGCGAGCGGCACGGTCCGCGGGCCGCTCGCCAGTCCCGACATCCTGGCCACGGCCCGCGGGGCGGACCTTCTCTATGATGGCGTGTCGCTCTCGAGCTTCGACGCGCGCGTGGATTTCGATCCGACCTCGCGGCGACCCTCCTCGGTCGCAGCGCGGCTGCGGGAGTTGCGATTCCGGCGCCGCTCGGTCCGCAGCCTGGACTTTACCTTCGATGGGCCGGCGTCCGCCGCGGTGGCTCACCTGGATGCACAAGCGCCGGGCCTGCAGCTGACAGCGATGGCGCGCGGCGGCGTCCGTCGCGGTATTTTCAGCGGCAATCTGCAGGCGCTCACCGTATCGGGCAGCGAGTCGCTGCGGCTGCACCTGGAGCAGCCCGTGGCACTGACGCTGTCCCGCGCAGCCAGCACCCTCGCCCGCCTCTGCCTGATCGGCTCCCCGGGCAACCTCTGCGCCGAGGCCAGCTGGACGCCGGCGGCGTGGTCGACCATGTTGACCGCAAGTCAGCTGCCGCTGAGCACACTCACGGCGGGACGCACGCCGGCCGTCGAGTATCTGGGCACCATCGATGTTGGGGCGCGCCTCTTCGGCAGCACGAACAGCCCCGCGCAGGGAGTCCTGCGTCTGGAGCTGAATCACGCCGTGCTCTCGCGGCGTCTGGTGAGCGGACGGGTCGAGCGCACGTCCATCGGGTCCGGCGTGCTGACCGCGACCGCGAACCCGGCCTCCATCGACGCGAATGCGTCTCTGACATCCGGCGAGATCGGCACACTGGCCGGGACACTCGAGATCGGCAGGGGACAGCCGCATTGGCAGGACATGCCGGTCACGGGAGAGCTGCACGCTCAGACGTCCAAGCTCGATCTCGTCTCGGTCTATGTGCCTGATATCGACCGTGCGGCCGGCAGGCTGACCGCGAACGCGCGCATCGCGGGCACCCTCGCAGAGCCGCAGCTGAGCGGCAGCATCGGTGTCGCCGACGGCGAGATCGACTACTACCAGACCAACCTGCACCTGCGCCGGATCGCGCTGGCGGCGCAACTGACCGACGACGGTCTGATGTTCGACGGCACCGCACAGGCCGGCAAGGGTTCGGTCCATGCCAAGGGCGAGCTGCGCTGGCGGGACTCGCTGCCCTACGGGCAGTTGCATCTGGATGGAACCAACCTGCGGGTGGTGAACATCCCGGAAGCGCAGATCGACGCCTCGCCGGATCTCGACTTCAAGGTGGCAGCGCGCGAGATCGATATCACCGGCACGGTGACCGTGCCCTACGCCAGGATCGTCCCGACCGACCTCACCGGTGCCGTGACGTCGTCCTCCGATGAGGTCATCGTCGGACAGGAGTCGCAGAACCCCGCCGACCGGTTCAAGGTGCGGACGCAGATCACGATGACGTTGGGGCAGCAAGTCAACATCGACACCATGGGCCTCACCGGGCAGCTGGCGGGCAGCATCACGGTGCGCAGCGGTTATGATGCGATCACGCGTGCCACGGGCCAGCTGTTCGTGCAGAAGGGTCAATACTCCGCCTATGCGCGCAAGCTGGACATTCAGAGTGGCCGGCTCATCTTCACCGGCGGCCCGGTCGACGATCCAGGCATCGAGATCCGCGCCGTCAAGAGCTATCCCGACGTCACCGCGGGAATCAACGTGCGCGGGACGCTGAAACAGCCGCGCCTGTCCTTCTTCTCGACTCCATCGTTGCCGCAGTCGCAGATCGTCTCCCTGATCCTCTCCGGCGGCGGTGGCGGCGGCTCGCTGCAGATGCTGCAGAGCGCGGGCCCGACCCCGCAGAGCCAGCAGGCCACCGCCGCGAGCGAGCTGCTGACCCAGGGCGGCGCCATCCTCGCGCAGCAGCTCGGCTCGCGCATCGGCCTGCCCGACATCAGTCTGGAGACGGATCTCAACAATGAGACCTCCCTCGTGCTCGGCAAGTACCTCTCGCCCCGCCTGTACGTGAGTTACGGTGTCGGGATCACGCAGCAGCTGAACGACATCCGCCTCCGCTACAGCCTCGGGGATCACTGGACCATCCGCACCGAGGCGGGGCAGATCAGGGGCGCAGACCTGGTGTTCAGCGTCGAGAAGTGAGGAGCGCGGGTCCCCCGCCGCAGTGGGATGGCCTTGACTGCCGGTGCATGAATATGCACAATACCCGCAAGTTTATGCACCACGCTCCTCTCACTTGAACCGCGGATGGACGTCCAGCAGCTAGAGCGCCGGCAGGCGATCGTGCGCATTCTGCGCGACGGACACGTGCGCCGGCAGGAAGACCTGGCGCACATGCTCAAGAACGAGGGGTTCGAGGTGACGCAGTCATCGGTCAGCCGCGACCTGCGCGACCTGGGCGTGCTGAAGGCGAGCGGCCGCTATGTGCTGCCCCCCGACGAGGTTTCGCGCGCCAACGGCGACTTCGGGATGCTGACGCAGTTCGTGCGCGGGCTGAAGCGCGCCGGGCCGTCTCTGACGATACTCAGAACCACGATCGGCGCCGCTCAGAGCGTCGCCGTCGCCATCGACCGGGCCGAATGGCCCGAGGTCGCCGGAACCATCTCCGGTGACGACACCATCTTCATCGCAACCGCCCACGCCCGCGCGCAGGATGCCCTCGTCGCGCGGCTGCAGGGCATCTTTCGAGTTTGAGCATGCCCAACCCCGTTCCCCTCGAGGGCGATCAGCCCATCGTTCTCGCTTACTCCGGCGGTCTCGACACCTCCTTCCTGGTGCCATGGCTCAAGGAAAACTACCATCGCCCCGTCATCACCGTGACGGTCGACACCGGCGGAATCGACGCAGCCGCGGCGCGGACGCTGGCGGAGCGCGCGCGGGCGCTCGGCGCGGTGGAGCACCACCAGATCGATGCGCGCGCCGACTACTTCGAGCAGGTGCTGCGTTTCCTCATCATGGGAAACGTGAAGCGCGGCCAGGTGTATCCGCTCTGTGTCGGCGCGGAGCGTGTCATGCAGGCGCAGACCATCGCGCACATGGCACGCAAGCTCGGCACCAATATGATCGCGCACGGCTGCACCGCCGCCGGCAACGATCAGGTCCGCTTCGAGGTCGCCATGCGCACGCTGGCACCGGAGCTGGAAGTGCTCGCGCCGGTTCGTGACCGTGCCTTCAAGCGGCAGGAGGAGCTCGACTACCTGCAGAGCCGCAGGCTGCCGGTGCCGCCGTTCGGCGCGGCATATTCCATCAACCGCGGCCTCTGGGGCGTCACGATCGGAGGCAAGGAGACGCTGACCTCCTCCGGCAGCATTCCCGATCAGGCATGGGTGCTGACACGCGATGCTTTCACTCAACCGCGCGCCGTCGAGTCGCACGTCATCGAGTTCAAGCAGGGCCGACCTGTCGGACTGGACGGCCGCGCGCTGTCGCCGGTCGCCCTCATCGAAGCCGTCGAGGCGCTCGCGGCGCCCTTCGGCATCGGCCGCGGGATCCATCTGGGCGACACCATCATCGGCACCAAGGGGCGTGTCGCCTTCGAAGCGCCCGCCGCGGAGGTGCTGCTCACCGCCCATCGGGAGCTGGAGAAGCTCGTGCTCACGGGGCGCCAGCAGCGCATCAAGGAGACCGTCGCGCAACCTTACGGCGATCTCGTGCACGAGGGTCAGCTTCTCGATCCGGTCTGCCGCGACATCGAGGCGCTGCTGCTCTCCTCGCAGGAGCGGGTGACGGGCCACGTTCGCGTCCAGCTGCGTCCCGGCAATCTCTTCATCGAGGGCGTCGACTCGCCCTACTCGCTGATGGCCGCGTCCAAGGGTGTGTACGGCGAGGCGGCCGGAGAGTGGACCCCGACCGATGCGCTCGGCTTCTCCAAGATCGTCGCCCTCACGGGCGTATTTCACCGGCGCGCCGCCGAGCGCGCCAAGAAGGATGGTTGACATGGTCAGCACCGGCATGAGAAGCGTCGTCGTCGACAAGATTGCCTCCGTTGCCCAGGCCTGCGGGCTGTCGCGCGAGGTCCGCGTCTCGGCCGACATCCCCTCGGAAGAGGGTGTCGTACTGGTCGTCGAGGTGCTGACCAACAAATCGACTTACAACACCCTGGAGCTCACCAGCGGCCGCATGGCCAAGGTGGGCAAGGGCGACATCGTGGTCGGCGCCCTCGGCCACCGCAAGGCGCTCTTCGGCTATTCGGGTCACGTCCCGCCGTCGCTCCAGGCCGGCGACGTCATCCAGATGCTCAACATCGGCGGCGTGCTCGGGATCTGCGACTCCATCAATCCCGACAAGGGCAAGCCGTTCGACTGTCGCGTGCTCGGCGTGGCGTTGAACTTCCCCTACCTCGGGGAGCGGATCGGCGTCCCCGCGCGGGTCGGCCATCGCCGTCTCGATGTCGCCGCGAAGCTCGAGACGCGACAGATTCCGGTGGTAGCCCTGGCGGGTACCTGCATGGAGGCGGGCAAGACCGCCGCGGCCTGCGCCATCATCAGCCGGATGCGCCACCGCGGACTGGTGATCGACGCATTCAAGGCGACAGGTGTGTCGCTGCGCCGGGATGTGCTGGCGATGGAGGATGCGGGCGCGCGGCGCTCCGCCATCTTCACCGATCTCGGCATCGTCACCACCACTCGCGCCAACGGCCCGGCACTCACGCGAACCATGCTCACGGAGCTCTCGGCCGGCAAGCCCGACGTGATCGTGTTCGAGCTCGGCGACGGCATTCTCGGGACTTATGGCGTCGATGCCATCCTGGAGTGTCCCGACATCCGCGCCGCGCTCACCGGCGTCGTACTCTCGGCCAATGACCCGGTTGCGGCCTGGGGCGGCGTGAAGCTGCTGCGCGACCGGTTCGGGATCGAGCCGTGCGCGGTCACGGGCCCCTCGACCGACAATCAGGTGGGCGTCGAGATCATCACGACGCAGATGGGCGTCCCGGCCTTCAACGCGCTCAGCGCGGGCGCCGCGCTGGGTGACCGGGTGATGGAAGCGGTGGGTGTCGTGCGGGAATCGGCGGCATGACGAGCCCGTCTGCAGCGCACGCTTCCATTCCGACAGTCGTGCTCGGTGGCACCGGCTACGTCGCCGGAGAGTTGCTGCGCCTCCTCACGCAACACCCGCGTTTCGAGCTGGCGGCGGTGATGTCCGACAGTCAGCCGGGGGAGCCGGTCGCGAAGGCATTCCCGCACCTCGCCGCGGCGTATGGCGATACACGCTTCCAGTCGCAGGCCGACGTGCAGGCGCTGATCACGCACACGCCGGAAACGGCGGTGCTTTGCGCCGCGCCACATGGCGTTTCGGCGGCGCTCATCGACTCACTGTTGCGAGCCGCTTCGCAGGCTGGGACGCGACCGCGTGTGGTCGACATCTCCGCGGATTTCCGCTTCCGCTCCGCGGGACAGTACGAGGCGGTCTACAAGCACGCGCACGACGCCCCCGCGCGCCTACCGGAATTCACTTGCGCAGTGCCGGAGCACCTGCGCAAGCTCGAGACGCCGCACGTGGCACATCCGGGCTGCTTCGCGACGGCGACGCTGCTCGCCAGCGTGCCCCTGCTTTCTCTGGGGCTGACGCCGCCCGTGCTGTTCGTGAGCGGCATCACCGGCAGCACGGGCTCCGGACGCAAGCCGGTGGAAGGCACCCACCATCCCGTGCGTCACAGCGATCTATACGCTTACAACGCGCTGGTACATCGGCATGCGCCGGAAATCGCGGCCTGTGCTCAGGCGGCAACGGGCGTGGAGGCGGAGTTTGCGTTCGTGCCGCATTCCGGGCCGTTCGCGCGCGGCATCCACGTCACGGTGCAGGCGCCCCTGAAGACATCGGCTGACACCCCAAAGGTGCTGGCGGCGCTGCGCGAGTTCTATGCCGGATCGCCGTTCGTGCGCGTCACCGACAGTGCACCCAGAGTCAAAGAAGTCGCTACCACCAACTACGCGCATCTCTCCGCCGTGGCGAATGGCCGTACGGTCGCCGTGATGTGCGTGGTCGACAACCTCAACAAGGGCGCGGCGGGTGGCGCCGTGCAGTGGATGAACAGGATATTCGGCCTGCCGGAAACAACCGGCCTCACCGCCTGCGCGCCCGGCTGGACCTGAAGCGAGACCATATGAGCACCGCAGCAAACAAGGTGGCCGAGGACGCCCCGATCCGGGATTTCCTCGCGCCGGTATTCGCCCAATATCCCCTGGAGGTCGTCTCCGCCCAGGGCGTCTGGCTGCTGAACAACCGCGGCGAGCGCGTGCTCGATCTCTACGGCGGACATGCGGTCGCGGCGCTGGGCTATGCGCATCCAGGCTGGACCGAGGCGCTCGCCGCGCAGGCGCGCTCGTGCAATTTCCAGACGAACGCCATCCCGATGCGCATCCGCGCGCGCGCGGCGGAGCGGCTGGTGCGCTTCTCGCAGCTGGATTTCACCAGCGTTTTCTTCGTCAACAGCGGCGCGGAAGCCAACGAGAACGCGCTGCGGCTCGCTTTTCGCATGACATCGCGGCCGCACGTCGCGGCCGTCGAGGGGGCCTTTCACGGCCGCACGGCCGCCGCCGGAGCCGTGACGTGGGGTTCCGACAGCTGGTACGGCTTTCCGCGTAAGCCGTTCGATGTCAGTTTCATGCCGCGCGGCAATCTCGCGGCGATCGCCGAGCAGGTGACCGACCGTACCGCAGCGGTCATAGTGGAGCCCGTGCAGGGCCTGGCGGGCGCCGTCGATCTCGGCAAGGCTTACCTCACCGCCCTGCGTCGCCGCTGCGACGAGGTCGGCGCGCTTCTCATCTTCGATGAAGTGCAGTGCGGCTTCGGCCGCGTCGGCCATCCGTTCGCCGCCAATCTCTATGGCATCGCGCCCGACATGATCACGGTGGCGAAGGCGCTCGGCAACGGCTTTCCGTGCGCGGCATTGCTGACCGCAGCCAAAGTGTCGGCGAGCCTGGGCATCGGCCTGCTCGGAACGACATACGGCGGCGGACCCATGGCCTGCGCCGCGATCGAGGCTGTCATCGAGGCCATCGAGTCGCAGGGCCTGCTCGAGAACGTGCGGCGCGTGTCGGACTATATCCGCCGCACCTGCGTGGTCGGCCCCGTGACGGCGAGCCAGGGCGAAGGTTTCCTGCTCGGACTGCGCACCAGCCGACCCGCGAAGCAGGTCCAGGCCGAGCTGTTGGAAGGCGGCATCCTGACGGGCACAGCCAGCGACAGTCATATCGTGCGGCTGCTGCCGCCCTTCATCCTGCAGGAGGAGCACGTCGACATGCTGCGCGATGCGCTCGCGAGCCTTGTATGAAGCGCTGGATCCGGGCTGCTGCGCGAACGAAGCGCGCCTCGGGCAAAAAGCGCGGTTTTTTGCCCGAGGCTCCGCCACCTGCGGCGGCGGGGCACATCCCTGTGCCTGGATGCGCAGTCACACTCGATTGCCAGGATCGACATGAGTAGGCGGGAACAGGCATGAAACGCTTCCTCGACCTGGCCGAGCTCGAGCGCGAGGAGGTGTTGGCGCTGCTCGAGCTCGCGCGCCGGCTCGAAACGCGGCCCGAGCCCCATGCGCTCGCCGGCAAGATCCTGGGGTTGCTGTTCCTGAACCCGTCGCTGCGCACGCTCGCCTCGTTCCAGGCCGGGATGGCACGACTCGGGGGCAACTCGTTCGTGATCACGCCCGGCCAGGGGACGTGGCAGCTCGAGACGCGGCTCGGCGCCGTGATGACTGGCGCTGCCGCGGAGCACGTGCGCGAAGGAATTCCGGTGCTGGCATCGTATTGCGATGCCCTGGGCGTGCGGGCATTCGCCGACGGCAAGGATCTCGCCGCCGACCTGGCGGAGACCGCCTTCAACGCCATGGCCAGCCTGGTCGACAAGCCGCTCATCAACCTGGAGTCGGCGACCAGTCATCCCTGCCAGGCGCTGGCGGACTGGAAGACCATGGACGATCTCGGCGTGCCACGCAACGGTCGATTCGTTCTCTCGTGGGCATACCATCCGCGGGCGCTGCCGCTCGCCGTGCCGGCGGCCGCCGCCCACATGGCGGCCCTGCGCGGCATGGAGGTCATCGTGCTGCGGCCCGAAGGATTCGCCCTGCCGCCGCAGATCATGGAGAAAGCGCGCCGCGCCGCGGCCCTCTCCGGCGGCTCCGTGCGCGAGACCGCCGATCGGCACGATGCGCTGAGCGGTGCGCACATCCTCTATGCGAAGGAATGGGGCGCCACCTCCTGTTACGGCGATGCGGCGGCCGATGCCCGGTTGCGCGCCGAGCTCAAATCCTGGTGCGTGCGCGAGGACTGGTTCGCGCATACTGCCGCCGATTGCCGGCTGATGCATTGCCTGCCCGTGCGCCGCAACGTCGCGGTCGCGGACGAGGTGCTCGACAGTCCGCGCAGCATCGTGCAGCGGGAGGCCTACAATCGCCTCACCGCGCAGATGGCGATCCTCTATCGCATGTTGAAGAGCATTTGAGGGACACACTGAGATGATCATGCATCCTGGCGATCAGGCTTTGGCGATCCGGGCGCTCAAGAACGCCGCGCCGTACATCCGCATGTACAAGGGCAAGACCTTCGTGGTGAAGGCCGGCGGCGGCGTGTTCGCCGACCTGGATTCCACCCGGGTCCTCATCGAGCAGATCGCGATCCTGCACTACTTCGGGGTACGGGTGGTGTTCGTGCACGGCGGCGGTCCGCAGCTCACGGAACTCTCCGCGGCGCTCGGCGTGCCGACGCGCATGGTGGAAGGCCGCCGGGTCACCGACCAGAAATCGATCGACGTCTCCGCCATGGTGCTCAACGGCCTGATCAACACTCGCATCCTCGGCATCTGCCGTGACCTGGACATCGAGGCCGTGGGAATCAGCGGCGTCGATGCCGGGCTGGTGCGCGCGCACAAGCGTGCGCCCGTGAAGATCGGCTCGAGCGGCGAGATGGTGGACTACGGCTTCGTCGGCGACATCGATGAGGTGGACCCTACGGCGGTGCGCAAGCTGCTGGATAACGGCCTGATGCCCGTCGTCAGCCCGCTGTCGGCAGATGACAACGGATTGCTCCTGAACATCAACGCGGATACGGTCGCCGCGGCTCTGGGCGCGGCGCTCGGCGCGGAGAAGCTGATCCTCTGCACCGGAGCGGCGGGCATTCTCGGCGACATCGCCGACCCCGGCTCGCTCATTTCCTACATCGACCTGCCCGGACTGAAACGCCTGCGCGACGAAGGCCGCATCGCCGACGGCATGCTGCCGAAGGCGAAGGCCATCGAAGATGCCATTCGCGGCGGCGTGCGGCGCGTCCACGTGGTGTCCTATCAGGCGCCGGAGGGCATCCTCGGCGAGGTCTTCACCAATGAAGGGACGGGAACGCTGATCGTCGCGGACATCAAGGCGTTGACGCTCGCCGAACAGCAGGGATCGCAGAGCTGAGGCCGGACACAGGTCTGTCATGACACGTTTGTGGGACAAGGGCGCGCCGCTGGATGACCGCGTATTGCGCTATACGGCGGGGGAAGACTATGCGCTCGATGAGCGTCTGGTCCGGTACGACGTCCGGGCGTCCATCGCGCATGCGGAAATGTTGCATGAGCAGAAGCTTCTGTCGGCGGCCGACGTGGAGGCGATCCGCAGCGGCCTCACGGCGCTCGCGGACGAGCACGCCCGCGGCCTGTGGCACATCGAGCTGAGCGATGAGGATGGTCAGACCGCGCTCGAGCGCCGACTGACTGAGCGCATAGGCCCCGCGGGCGGCCGTGTGCATCTGGGACGCTCACGCAATGATCAGGTCCTGACGGCGCTGCGGTTATATCTCCACGACGCGGTCGAAGAGCTGAGCAGCGGCGCTCTGGGCGTTGCCGGGGCTCTCGCCCGCCTGGCGGAGCGCGAGCAGAACACGGCACTCCCGGGCTACACCCACATGCAGCAGGCGATGCCCAGCTCCGTGCCGCTGTGGGCCGCCGGGTTTGCCGCGGAAATCCGCGACGACGCGGAAGGTCTGCGGCACGTATTGCGGCGGCTCGGCAAGTCCCCGCTGGGCTCCGCGGCAGGTTACGGCACGCCGGGGCTGCCCCTGGACCGCAACTCGACGCGGGGAAAGCTCGGCTTCACGCAGGTTCACGAGCCCGTCACGGCAGTGCAGCTCTCGCGCGGCAAGGCGGAGTCGACTCTGCTCTTCGAGATCGCGCTCGTGATGCAGGATGTCGGCCGCCTCGCCGCCGACCTGCTGCTCTTCTACACTCAGGAGTTCGGCTTCCTGGAGCTGCCCGATGAGTTCACGACCGGCTCCTCGATCATGCCGCAGAAGCGCAACCCGGACGTCTTCGAGCTGATCCGCGGCCGCTCCGCCACGGCGCAAGCCTGCCTCGCGGAGGCGCTCGGCATCTGCGCCAAGCTTCCTTCAGGGTATCAACGTGACCTGCAGCTACTGAAGGTCCCGTTGTTCCGCAGCATCGACCTGGCGCAACAGACGCTCGACCTCCTGCCTGCCGCTCTCGATGCGCTGCGCTTTCGCCCCGAGCGAATTCATCTCGACCCGGCGATCCACGCGGCCGAGGAAGCGAATCGGCTGGTGGTCACGGAGGGGATACCGTTCCGCGAAGCCTATCGCCGCGTCGGCGCGAAACTCAAGAATCCCAAGTAGGACTGTCAGTCGGCCCGTTGGCGCGCCAACGCCTTGGCGCGGCGCCATGCCGCCGGCGGCTGGCCGAACTCGCGCCGGAAAGCGCGGCTGAACGCGGTGTCCGTCTGATAGCCGACCGCCTCCGCGATGCGGTCCAGCGGCGCGCTGCTGCGGGCGAGCAGATTGGACGCGAGCACCATCCGCCACTGCGTCAGGTACTGGATCGGCGAGCTGCCGACCAGGAGCTGAAAACGCTCGGCCAACACCGAGCGCGAAGTACCCGCGGTGCGCGCCAGCTCCTCGAGGGTCCAGGGATGCTCCGGCCGCTTGTGCAGTGCCTGCAGCGCAGCCCCAACGATGCGATCGCGAACTCCGGCGAGCCAACCCGTACCGGCGCCGTCCTGGTCCTTCGTGTAGAGGCGCAGGACCTCGATGAAGAGCACTTCGGCGAGCTTGGCGAGCACTCCCGCGCCGCCCGCGCGCGGCGATTTCGCCTCATCCAGCGCGTAACGAACCGAGGCCTCCAGCCAGACACCGGCACTCGATCCGCGCACGTCGACTCGCAGGAGCGGGGGCAGCCCGGCAAGCATCATCGCGGCGAGGCGCGCATCGCACGCCAGATAGCCGCATACGAGCTTCGTGACGGCGCCGCCACCCCCATACGCGAGATGGCGCGGTCGCCGCGCCAGGACCCGCTCGAGCCGCGCGCCCTTGGCAGCCGGCAGGCCCGGCTGTGAGGTCATGCGATGGGCGTCGCCCTGCGGAAAGATCACCGCGTCGCCTGCATGGAGGCGCGTCGGCGGTCCGTCGCCCAGCTCCACATAACACTCGCCCGCGGTGATCAGGTGAAAGATGACGACACGCTCGGCGCCAGGCTCGAGAAGCGGAGCTGCGAAGTCCGCCCGCGGCGACTGATAACACCACGGCGCGGAGAACCGGGCATCGATGAAGATCGCGCCGACGAGCTGCACGGAACGCAGGGTTTCGGACAGCGCATCCACGGCGCGCTCGCAGTCAGTCCTGCAGCTCGATGGAGAGCCTGATCGCGCTGGCTCGCTGCAGCGCGTTCGCGACCGGCGACAGCGCGTTGGCACGCTCGATCAGGGCCTGCAGCCGCTCGCGTGCGACGCCCGGTGCCGAGACTCTCACCAGCAGGCGCACCTCGCCGTACCCGGTGGGGGTCGGCACACCGCTCTCATCGGTCATGCCGAGCAGCCCGCGTACATCGGATCGGCTGCTCGCGGTGGCCTCGAGCGACTCGAGCTCGATGCCTTCCACCGCGGCCTGGAGACGGATCGAGCTCGCCGCACAGGCCGCGAGTCCCGCCCGCATCAGCCAGCCCGGCGTGATGCCTTCGCCGTCGCCACCGAGCTCGGCCGGAAGATCGGTGAGGATCTCGAGATCGCCTTGCGCAGGCCGCACGGTGAACCGGGTACCGCCCTGCCAGCGGGCGATGGCCGGCTTGTCTTCGTGCTCGGCAAACGTCGGTCGGCGGCGAAGCACGGTTTCCAGTCGCCCCAATGCCGCGGCAATGCGCTCTGTTGTCATGGGTCTCCCCGGATGTGGGCGCAGGACTGCATTCTGCGCGGATCGCGACCCGCAAGCCAGCACCGCTCGGACGCTCAGGCAGGCCTCGCAGACGCCTGGGCAGGACGCCGGCGCCGGCCAAAGGCGAGAGTGATCTCCGCATTGCGTACGAATGAGGCGCCCGATATCGGGGTCGGAATGCCGGGTGCGCAGCGGACGGAAGGACCTGGGTCGATCGAATCATTGAGGTGCTTCACATGGGTCTCATTGCGGCCGTCTACGGCGTTATTTCCTATCTCGTATTTCTCTGCTCATTCCTTTATGCGATCGGCTTCGTCGGCAATGTGATCGTGCCGAAGACGATCGACTCAGGCCGGAGCGTCGCCTCCCCCGAGGCACTCCTGATCGATGTATTGCTGCTCGGCGCCTTCGCGATACAGCACAGCGTCATGGCGAGGCCGGGCTTCAAGGCCGCATGGACCAAGGTCGTGCCCCACTCGATCGAGCGCAGCACCTATGTCCTCGTCTCGAGTCTGCTGCTCGCGCTCATCTGCTGGCAGTGGCGGCCGTTCCCGGCGACGGTGTGGGATCTGTCCGGCTCAGGGGTATCCCGGGTGCTGATCGGAATCTTCTGGCTCGGGTGGCTGACCCTGCTGCTGGCCACTTTCATGGTCAACCATTTCGATCTCTTCGGCCTGCGGCAGGTTTATCTGCGCCTGCGCGGCCAGGAGTATTCACCGCCCCGGTTCACGCAGCGCGCGCTCTACCGGGTCGTGCGCCATCCCATCATGTTGGGATTCCTGATCGCTTTCTGGGCGACGCCGCGCATGTCATTCGGTCACCTCATTTTCTCGGTCGCCACGAGCGGCTACATTCTCATCGGGATCGCGCTGGAAGAGCGCGACCTTACCGCCGCCCACGGCGAGCAGTACCGGGCGTACCGCTCCCGCGTGCCCATGCTGATTCCCGCGATATTGAGACGCAATCGCACGAGGGTGATCGCGCCCTGACGATATGACCGGCCCCGCTCAGTGCGCCTCGTCCCAGTTCGCCCCGGTGCCGATGTCGACGCGCAACGGCACGCGCAACTCCGCGGCGCCGGTCATCCTTTCCCGCACCGCCTCCGTCACCCGGTCGACGGCGTCGCTGCGCACCTCGAGCACCAGCTCGTCGTGCACTTGCATGATCAGATGCGCGGGAGCGTCCTCTCGGGCACACCATGCATCAACGGCGATCATGGCGCGCTTGATGATGTCGGCCGCGGTGCCCTGCATCGGCGCGTTGATGGCGCTGCGTTCCGCGTATTGCCGCGTCGCGGCGTTGCCGGAACGGATATCCGGCAGATACAACCTCCGGCCGTACACCGTCTCCACGAAGCCGCGATCCCGCGCCTGCTTCCGTGTCTCATCCATGAAGCGCCGCACCCCCGGATAGCGTTGGAAGTAACGCTCCACGTAGGTCTGGGCGGAGCCGCGATCGATACCGAGATTGCGAGCGAGTCCAAAGGGTGACATGCCGTAGATGAGCCCGAAGTTGATGGTCTTCGCCAGCCGCCGCTGATCGGCGCTGACGTCGGCGAGCGGCACCCCGAAGACCTCCGCAGCGGTCGCCTGGTGGACGTCGCGATCCTCCGCGAAGGCGGCGAGCAAGCCTTCATCGCCGGAGAGGTGCGCCATGATGCGCAGCTCGATCTGCGAGTAATCCGCCGCCACCAGGACGTAGCCTGGCGGCGCGATGAACGCCTGGCGGATGCGCCGGCCTTCGGTCCGTCGGATGGGAATGTTCTGCAGGTTGGGATCGGCCGAGGACAGCCTGCCGGTCTGGGCCACGGCCTGATGATAGGAGGTGTGGATGCGTCCGGTGCGCTCGTTGATCTGCTCCGGCAGCTTGTCGGTATAGGTGGATTTGAGCTTGGCCAGCCCCCGGTAATCGAGCACGATCCGGGGCAGCGCATAGGAGGCGGCGAGCTCTTCCAACACGTCTTCCGCCGTGGAGGGCTGGCCGGTGGGCGTTTTGCGCAACACGGGCAGCCCCAGCTTTTCGAACAGCACCTGCTGCAGCTGCTTCGGCGAATCGACGTTGATGTCGAATCCAGCCTCCTGCCGCGCCTGCTGCAGCAGGTCCTGCAGCTGCGCCGCGAAACCGGAGCTCTGCTTGCGCAACAGCTCGCGATCGACCAGCACGCCCTGGCGCTCCATGCGCGCCAGCACCGGCACGAGCGGCTGCTCGATCTCCTCGTAGAGCGCGCGCAGCCGCGGAATGCTCTCGATCTTCGGCCAGAGCGACCGATGCAGGCACAGCGTGACATCGGCATCCTCGGCCGCATACTCCGCCGCGCGCTCCACCGGCACCTGGCTGAAGCCGATCTGCTTGGCGCCCTTGCCGGTCACGTCCTCATAGGCGGTCGTGCGGCGCCCGAGATAACAGAGCGCCGTCGAATCCATGTCGTGCCGGCTACCGACGCTGTTCCAGACGTAGGACTCCAGCATGGTGTCGTACCGCATTCCGGCCAACTGGATGCCATGGTTGCGCAGCACGTGGGCGTCGTACTTGAGGTGGTGGCCGAGCTTGGGCTTCTCGGGATCCTCGAGGATGGGCCGCAACGCCTCGAGCGCTCGCGTGCGGTCGATCTGCGCCGGCGCGCCGGCGTAGTCGTGACCCAGAGGCAGGTAGGCCGCGCTACCCGACTCGATGCAGAAGGAGATGCCGACGATCTCGGCCTTCATGTAATCGAGGCTGGTCGTTTCGGTGTCGAGCGCGATCAGCTCCGCGGCACGCAACTTCGTGAGCCAACGCTCGAGATCCTCCCACCGGGCCAGGGTCTCGTAGTTTCTGACGACTGTCGCCGCCGTCGGCGCAGTCGCGCCCTCTGGCGGCCTGCCGACGAGTGTCTGCGCCGCGGCACCTCCCGGCGGGCCGTCCGCGCTGACCGCTGCAGCCCCCGTCCCGCCTGCGGTCGAACTCGAATCGCCGCTGCCGCCATCGAGCTGGCGCAGGAACGCCCGCAGCTCATACCTCGTGTAGAGCTCGCGCAGCCGCTCGGTGTCCGGCTGCCCCGGCACCAGCTGCTCCAGTGTGACGGGCAGCTCGAGGTCGCTGTGGATGGTGGCGAGCTTGCGTGACAGCTCGAGTGTCTCCAGGCCGGCGCGCAGGTTCTCACCCACCTTGCCGCTCACCTCCTCGACGTTGCGGATGAGGTTGTCGAGCGTTCCGTACTGGTTGAGGAGCTTCGCGGCCGTCTTCGGGCCCACCTTGTCGATCCCCGGGATGTTGTCGGAGCTGTCGCCCACCAGCGCCAGATAATCGATGATCTGCTCCGGGAAGACATCGAACTTCGCCTTGACGCCCGCGCGGTCGAGCGTGGTGTTGCTCATCGTGTTGACGAGCGTGATCGATCCGTCCACGAGCTGCGCCATGTCCTTGTCGCCGGTCGAGATGAGGACCGTTTGGCCGGCGCGTGCCGCACGGCAGGCGAGCGTCCCGATGACATCGTCCGCCTCGACGCCCTCGATGCGCAGCAAGGGCAATCCCTGCGCGCGCAGGATGGTGAGCAACGGCTCGACCTGCGCGCGCAGGTCGTCCGACATGGGCGTGCGATGCGCTTTGTACTCGGCGAAGAGATCGTCACGAAAGGTCCTGCCGGGGGCGTCGAACACCAGCGCGATGCGCCTCGCCTGGCACTCCTTGAAGAACTTGGCGAGCATGTTCAGCACGCCGAGCACGGCGCCGGTGGGCTCGCCGCGGGAGTTGCTCAGGGCGGGCAGCGCGTGAAAGGCGCGGTAGAGATAGGAGGACGCGTCGACGAGGACGAGATCCGGGGAATCGGGCATGGGCATAATGTGAGTATATCGGACCCGGGCAGGGTCAACCGCCGACCGGTCCCGCGCGCTATGAGTCTCATGGACAAGGGGCTGACCTCGGCCATCGCGGCCAATCGATTCGGGCTCGGCGCGCGACCGGGCGAGCTCCAGGCCATCGGCGGCGCTGGGCCCGACTGGCTGCGGGCCCAGCTCGACGGCCCGGCGCCGGAAATCGCGGACGACGGCCTGCAGAGCTCGGCGAGCATCCTCGCGCAGATCTACGAGCTGCGCCGCAACAACCGTGCGGCGCGCCTGCGGACCGTCGGCGACAACGGCAGGCGGGATGGCGCGGCGAACGCGGCGGCCGCTACGGCGGCATTCGAGAAGCAGGGACAGCTCATCCGCCCCATCTATCTCGCCGAGGCGGGCGCGCGCTTGCGCGAGTCCGTCTCCACCGAGCGCCCGTTCGTCGAGCGCCTGGCGCAGTTCTGGGCCAACCACTTCGCCGTGTCCGCCGACAAGAGCGTGTTGGCCGGTCTCGCGGGCAGTTACGAGCGCGAAGCGATCCGGCCGTACGTCCTCGGCAGCTTCGCCGATATGTTGCTCGCCACCGAGCGCCATCCGGCGATGCTGCTCTATCTCGACAATCAGCTGTCGATGGGGCCCGACTCCCGCGCGGCGCAGAACATTGCGCGGCGCAATCCCGACCGCAAGACCGGCATCAACGAGAACCTGGCGCGCGAGACGATGGAGCTGCACACGGTGGGTGTGGATGGCGGCTATACACAGAAGGATGTGACGGCCTTTTCCGAAGTCCTGACGGGTTGGTCCGTTGCGGGGCCTGACGGCTGGCGGACCGGGGCGCAGCCGGGCACCTTCCTCTTTCGTGCCGCGATGCATGAGCCCGGATCCGAGGTTCTGCTGGGCAAACGCTATCCCGACAGCGGATACGATCAGGGCGTGGCCGTGCTGCGCGATCTCGCCCGCAGGCCGGCGACGGCACGCTTCATCGCCACGAAGCTCGCGCGCCACTTCATCGCGGACGAGCCGCCCGCTGCGGCGGTCGACCGGATGGCCGCGGCATTTTCCGCAAGCGACGGCGACCTGCCAACGGTTTATCGCGCGCTCATCGACTCGCCGGAGGCGTGGCAGCAGCCGCTCGCGAAGTACAAAACGCCGTCGGATTTCATCATATCGTCGTTCCGCGGCCTCGAGTTGCCGGTCAGGCAGGACAAGCCGCCCGTGGGTCTTTTCCAACTGCTGGGACAGCGGATCTGGGCACCGGGCTCGCCCGCCGGCTGGCCGGATCAGAGCGCCGACTGGGACGGTGCCTCGGAGCTGTTGAAGCGCATCGAGTGGGCGGATGCGGTCGGACAGAGGGTGGGCCCGAGACGCAACGCCATGGAGCTGGCGCCACAGCTGCTGGGCAGCGCACTGAGCGCAATCACGCGCGAGGCGCTGGCGCACGCCGAAAGCGCAGCGCAGGCAATCGTGCTGCTGCTGGCGTCGCCCGAGTTCATGAGGAGATAGGTCGCATGAAACGACGTGACTTCCTGACCGCCGGAGCGTTGGCCGCGGGCGGCGCCTTGTTGAGCTCCCGCGTGACATTCGCGGGCACGGCCAATGGCAACAAGCCGCGGCTGGTGTTCGTCATTCTGCGGGGCGCGCTCGATGGGCTGGCAGCCGTACCGGCCTGTGGTGATCCAGGATATTCACAACTGCGTGACGAGCTGGCGATTGGACGGCCGGGAACGGACGGGGGCGCGCTGCCGCTCGATGGCCTCTTCGGTTTGCATCCATCGCTTACGTTCATGCAGCAGTCGTACGCTGCACGTGAGCTCATCGTGTTTCACGCCGTTGCGAGCCCATACCGCGACCGATCGCACTTCGACGGCCAGAATGTCCTGGAGACGGGCTACCCGCAGCCGCATGCAGTGGCGACCGGCTGGTTGAACCGGGCGCTGGCAGCGATGCCAGCTGCGCGAATCGCGGAGAAGGAGCGCGGAATCAGCATCGCGCCGACGGCGCCTCTGGTAATGCGCGGTCCCGCCGCCGTGAGCTCCTGGTCGCCCTCGCATCTGGCGCCGCTCGACGACGACACGTTGCAGCGGATTTCCGATCTTTACTCGCACGATCCGACACTCGGACAGAAACTGGCGGAAGCGCTAGCCGCCGAGGCTATCGCCGACGAGGGCACCGCGGGGGAGGCATCCGGAGCCGGCGATGCATCCGACAGCATGATGTCGACCGATGCGCAGCTCGGAGCGCGTACCGACAAGCGCCCGCTGCTGGCCAAGCGCGGCAAGCCGGGCTCGCAATACGCGGAAGTGGTCAAGGCCGCAGCCCGCTTCCTGCGTCAGGAGGACGGTCCTCAGGTTGCGGTATTTGACACGACGGGTTGGGACACGCATTTCAACGAAGGCGGCGCCAAAGGCCAACTCGCCGCCCGCCTGGCAACGCTCGACACCGCGTTGAGCGGACTCAAGGAGGGGCTGGGCCCGGTGTGGAACGATACCGCCGTGTTGCTGGCGACCGAGTTCGGCCGCACAGTGGCGGAGAACGGCACCCGGGGCACGGATCACGGCACGGGGACCGCGGCGTATCTGCTGGGTGGCGCCGTCAGAGGCGGTCGTGTGGTGACCGACTGGCCGGGCCTCTCACCGCAGAGGCTGTATCAGGATCGCGATCTCAGACCGACGCTGGATCTGCGCTCCGTCATGAAGGGGCTGCTGGCAGAGCAACTCGGCGTGCCGCGGCGGGCACTCGACAGCTCGGTGTTCCCGGAGAGCGGCGAGGCGCGGCCCCTCACGGGGCTGCTGCGGGCGTGATGCCGGGCGGCGTGCCCAAAACGAGCTCCAACACCGCGCCGCCGTAGCGCTCGAGCTTCACCGCGCCGACCCCACTCACGGCCCGCAGCTCATCGGTGGAGGCCGGGCGGCGGCGCGCTATTTCCTCCAGAGTGGCATCGTGGAATACCGTGTAGGCAGGCACGCCGTGCTCGCGAGCCACCTGCAGCCGCCAGGCGCGCAGCGCCTGGAAAAGAGGCTCGTGGGTGTCGCCGTCAGGGAGAGCGACCGGGTCGCCGGACAGAGCATCGGCGGCCGGCGTGGCACTCACGCGCGAGCGATCCACCCGACCGCGGCCGGCGGGACGCGTCGCGCTCCGGTCGACGGCGCGCCGCAGCCGAATGGTGCGCTCGCCCCGCAGCACTTCGCGGGCGGCTGGCATGAGACGCAGCACGCTGTAGTGGTTGGTGTCGACCTGCACCAACCGGAGCATCACCAACTGGCGGAGCACGGAGCGCCACTGCGTCACATCGAGGTCGGTGCCGATGCCGAAGGTGCTCAGCCGCTCGTGGTGGAATTGCTCGACTTTGGCAGTGAGGTTGCCGCGCAGGATGTCGATGACGTGCTGCGCACCGAAGCCGAATCCGGAGGCCGACTCGCAGCGCACGATGCAGGACAGGAGCTTCTGCGCGGCGACGGTGCCGTCCCACTCCTGCGGTTTGTCCAGGCAGTTGTCACAGTTGTCGCAGGGAGTCGCGGCCTCCCCGAAGTAATCGAGCAGGCGCACGCGGCGGCACTCCGTCGTCTCGCACAGGCCGAGGAGAGCATCCAGCTTGGCTGTGGCGCCGCGTTTGTATTCCGCGCTGGCTTCCGACTGATCGATCATCCGCCGCTGCTGCACGACATCCTGCAGCCCGTACACCATCCACGCGTCGGCCGGCAGGCCGTCGCGGCCGCCGCGCCCGGTCTCCTGGTAGTAGCCCTCGATGCTCTTCGGCAGATCGAGGTGCGCGACGAAGCGCACGTCGGGCTTGTCGATTCCCATCCCGAAGGCAATGGTCGCCACCATGACGATGCCGTCGTCACGAATGAACCGGCGCTGGTTGCTCTCACGCGTGCCGCTGTCGAGGCCGGCGTGGTAGGGCAGCGCGTCGACACCCTGGCGGACCAGAAAGTCGGCGGTCTCCTCCACCGAGGCGCGTGACAGGCAATATACGATGCCGGACTCGCCTCCATGCTCCTCACGGATGAATCGCAGCAACTGCCGGCGCGGATTGTCCTTTTCGGCGATGCGGTAGCGGATGTTGGGTCGATCGAAGCTGGCGATGAATACTCTCGGCTCGCGCAGCCGCAGGCGCTCGACCATCTCCCGGCGCGTGGCGATATCCGCGGTCGCCGTCAGCGCTACGCGCGGGACCCCGCGATAACGCTCGCCCAGTACGGCAAGCTGCAGGTACTCCGGTCGGAAGTCGTGTCCCCATTGCGAGACGCAGTGCGCCTCGTCGATGGCGAAGAGCGCCAGCGAGCAATCATCGAGAAGGGACAGGCAGCGCTCGGTGAGCAGGCGCTCCGGTGCGACGTAGAGCACGTCGAGACCGCCGCCACGCGCCTGCCGCTCGATCGCCAACGCTTCCTGCCAGCTCATGGCGGAGTTGAGGGCCGCGGCGCGGACGCCGGCCTCCTGCAGCGCCGCCACCTGGTCCTGCATCAGTGCGATGAGCGGTGAGACGACAACGCCCATGCCGACACGGACCAGCGCCGGGATCTGATAGCAGAGTGATTTGCCACCACCGGTGGGCATCAGCACCAGGGCGTCGCCACCGGCGATCAGGTGCGCGACGATTTCCCGCTGCTCACCGCGAAACTGCGCGTAGCCGAACACATCGCGCAGGATGCGGCTCGCTTCATCATCGACGTCCATGGACTCTTCGCCTCGGCGCGCGGGGGCCGCAGTCTAGCTGAGCGGCGGCGAGCTCTGTGGTTGCGGCGCCGGCGGCGAGCTCGGCGACTGCGGGGTCTTGCCTTTGTTCTTCGCCGCCGGGTGAGTGACCACGGTCGGGTTGCGCTCCGGAAGGTACAGCGGCCCCTTGAAGCCGCAACCGGCGCAGACAACGGCCGCGCCAAGCGCGCCGATCCAGAGGCGGCTCGCCCGTGCGCCCGTCATCTCTGCTCCCGGCGCTGCACGATGGCCATCGTCAGGCGCGAGACACAGACCAGCCTGCCGCTCTCGTCACGGATCTCGATGCCCCAGACGTGGCTGCGGCTGCCGATGTGGTAGGGGCGCGCCGTGGCGGTGACCGTGCCGGAAGCTATCGAGCGCAGATGATTGGCGTTGATCTCCTGGCCGAAGCACTCGAGCCGTTCGCGGTCGATGCACAGATTCGCCGCCACGCTGCCCACCGTTTCCGCCAGTGCAACGGAGACGCCGCCGTGCAGGACACCGTAGGGCTGGTGGACATCCGGCGTGACGGGCAGGGTCGCGCGCAGGTAATCCGGACCGATCTCGCTGATGCGGATACCGATACGCTCGGCGAACGTGCCGCGCGAGAGACGCTCGAGCAGCTCGGGGGTGACTTCGGTGCGCCAGATGCTCATCGCGGTATTCTAGCCGCCATGAAGCTCTACACCTATTTCCGCAGCACCGCTGCGTACCGCGTACGCATCGCGCTCAATCTGAAGGGGCTGCCCTATGAGCCCGTGCCCGTGGATCCGCGGCAGGCCGCGCATCGTCAGCCGGACTACCTGGCGCGAAATCCTCAGGGTCTCATCCCCACGCTGGAGGACGGCGGCGCGGTCATCAGCCAGTCGCTCGCCGTGATCGAGTATCTGGAGGAAACCCATCCGCAGCCGCCGCTGTTGCCGCGCTCCGCCCTCGATAGGGCGCGCGTGCGCTCGATGGCGCTCGCCATCGCCTGCGACATGCATCCCCTCAATAACCTGCGGGTGCTGAACTTTCTTCGGTCGCCGCTCGGCCAGGATGAGGCCGCGGTGGACACCTGGTACCGGCACTGGATCACGGAGGGCTTCGGCGGCCTGGAGGAGGAGGCGAAACGCGCCAGCGGCGACGGCCGGCACATGTTCGGCACCGAAGTGACACTCGCGGACGTCTGCCTCGTGCCGCAGATGTTCAACGCGCGCCGGTTCAGGTGCGACGTGGAGCCCTTCCCCACCTTGCGGGCGATCTGCGCCTATCTCGAGCCGCTGCCGCCCTTCGCCCGCGCGGCTCCGGATGCGCAGCCGGACGCGAGCTGATATGTTGCACCGCTTCGCCGGCCGGGCCGGCAACGGGTGGTTTCCATGCGAAATTTGCTCCTCTTTTCCGTCCTGGTCCTCGCAGCCGGCGCAGCCCATGCCGACGACAACCTGGGCCTGTATGCCGGCGCCGGCGTCATGAGCGCGAGCGTGGATAACGTCGAGGGCACCGGGTTCAATCTCGACAGCACGTCCTTCAAGGTGCTCGCCGGCGCGCGTGTCAGCCTGCTGGGTGCGGAGCTGGACTACTATCATCTCGGCAGCGAATCGCGCAGCTTCTACTTCGGCAACGCCAATGCCGACGCCCGCGCTTTCGCGGCCTACGCGGTCGGCTATCTGCCCCTGCCGATCCTGGACTTCTACGCCAAGCTGGGCGTCGACCGCACTCAGTTGAGCGGCAGCTCGGCGAATCCAGGTCTCTTTCAGTTCTCCGAGAACGGCACGCAGCTGGCCTGGGGCGTGGGCGCGCAAGCGCACTACGGTAGCTTCATCGGCCGCCTCGAGTACGAGAACCTGAACATGAGAAATACCGATGATGCGCGCATCGTGAGCCTGGACGTGGCTTATAACTTTTTCTAAGCCAGGACCTTGAGCGGAAAGGAGATTTTTCCCTTCTCGCCGGGCGGAACTTCGCCCACCCTGTGCCGTCTAATCCGTCGAGTGCTTCGGCACTCGCCCGCTTCCCTCCCTGAGCGGGTCGACCCGGTTCACACGAGACCTGTGCCGGGTTAGTCTGCCCCGGTGGCCTCATCAGAGGTCATCGGGGTTTTTTCTTGGGAGCTCAGCCAGGTCCTGAGCACAGCCTGCGCCTCGTCCAGGCCCGAACGTTCGTGCGCGGAGAAGAGCTGCACGCTCGCGCGGCCTGCGAGGGCCTGCCTGGCGGCCGCGAGCGCTTGGCGCCCCTCGTTGCGGGTCAGCTTGTCCGCCTTCGACAGCAGCACGTGCGCGCGTTGCCGCGGCGACGCCCACGCCAGCAGGGCCTCGTCCCCTTCGCCGATTCCCCGGCGTGCATCGACGATCACGAAAAGGCCTTTGAGCGCGTCACGCTCGCGAAGGGCCTCCATGAGCCGTGGCCACGTGCGCCGCTCGCTCTCCGGTGCGCTCGCATAGCCGTATCCCGGCAGGTCCACCAGCCGCTCACGCGGCGACAGCTCGAAGAAATTGATGAGCCGTGTGCGCCCGGGCGTCTTGCTGGTACGCGCCAGTCCCTGACGGCCGACGATTGCGTTGATGGCGCTCGACTTGCCGGCGTTCGAGCGCCCGGCGAAGGCGACTTCCGCGCCTTGATCGGCGGGATACTGCTCGGGGGCAGCAGCACTGATGAGGAACCTGCCGTTCGGGAATGCGGCCACGGTCGTAGTGTACAATCCGGCGCTTTCGCATGACTGCCGACACACGGGGAAAGAGCGAAACGATGGCAAGAAGAGCACCGCTGGCACGCGCCTCCGCCGCACTGTCGTCCGTCGTCCGGACCGCCCCGCTGGTTCTCGCATTGGTCCTGCCGGCCGTCGCCGGCGCCGCCGACCAGGCGCCGCCGGCAAACGCGCCGAGCGCCAGTCAGGCCGCTGCGGGTCCGGCGACCGCCACCGGCAGCCCGACGACGGCCACTCCGCCAGTTACTCCCGACCCCTACGCGGACGGCTCCGCGCAGGCGGGCGCCACCAAGGCCGCGGTGTGCTTCTCCTGCCACGGCCCCAATGGCAACAGCCAGAACCCGGTCTGGCCGCGTCTCGCCGGCCAGAACGCCGTGTACATCGCGGAGCAGCTGCATCTCTTCAAGAGCGGCATCCGCAGGAACCCGGTGATGATGCCCATGACCGCGGCCCTCAGCGACCAGGATATCGACAACCTGGCGGTATTCTTCGCCGCCCAGACGCCCGTGGGCCTCGAGGCCGATCCCTCCTACTGGAAGGACGGCGAAGCGCTGTACATGCACGGCGATGATGCGCACGGCGTCCCGGGGTGCGTGGCCTGCCATGGACCGCTCGGCCGCGGCAATCCGGCCGCGGGATATCCGGCACTCGAGGCGCAGCAGTCGGTCTATGTGGTATCGCAGCTGCAGAGCTACGCCAACGGTACCCGTTACAGCGGCGCCAACCCGACGACCGCGACGCCCAACAGCGTCATCATGTTCGACATTGCCAAGCACCTGACACCCGAGGAGATGCGCGACGTCGCCTCCTATGTGCAGGGCTTGCGCTAGGCGAGGAAACAATCCCGATGACCCGCAAGCTCTCGCTGTCACTCGTACTCATCGCCGCGGCCCTGCTCGTCGCCGGCGCCTGGTGGCATCACCGCCACGCCCCCCGACAAGTCGCCGCGGCCGCGACTGCCTCGGCGCCCGCACAGGCGGCCGTCCAGACAGGCGATACCCCGGCCCCCGACGCACAGCAGGCTCAGCCGGCGGCCACCGCGCAGACCGCGCCCGCTTCGGGCGGTGCGGTGAGCAGCGCGCAGGCCGCCGATGCGGGCAGCACTTCGCTGGAGCACCTGGCCGCGGTGCCGGCGAACGCCGCCCTGCCTTCGAGCAGCGAATGGAAGCCCGACGTCAACTATTCCGTGATCTCGCCGGCGCAGCCGACCACCGCCGCCCCCGGAAAAGTCGAGGTTCTGGAGGTGTTCTGGCTGGGCTGTCCGCATTGCTACGCGCTGGAGCCTTACATCCGGCAGTGGCTCAAGAGCAAGCCTTCCTACGTTGAATACGTGCGCGTACCCGTGATGTGGGGTCCGGTGCACCGCGCACATGCGCGTCTCTTCTACACGCTGGAGGCACTCGGCCGCGACGATCTGGTGGAGAAGGTGTTCGGCTACATCCACGACCAGGAAGACCAGTCCGGCAGCGAGTCCATACTCGTCACGACCAGCGAGCAGGAGACGTTCCAGCAGCAGCAGGCCTGGGCGGTGCAGAACGGTGTCGGCGCGGACGCCTTCGCCAAGGCGTACAACTCATTCTTCGTCAACACTCAGCTGCAGCAGGCCCAGGAGATCACGGATGGCTACCAGGTGCAGGGAGTGCCCTTCATCGCGGTGGACGGCAAGTTCAGCACCGATGTCGGCAAGGCCGGCGGCGAGGGCAAGCTGATCTCGCTGATCAACTTTCTCGCCGCCTGGGAACACGACCACCAGCAAGGGACCGGCTGACCGGCAACCCGCCCGCGGGCGATCCCGCGGATCGGCGGTCAGAGAATGTAGCGGCTGAGGTCCTCGTCCTTGGCGAGACTGCCGAGGTGGTCATCGACGTATTGGGCGTCGATCGTCACCTGGGCGCCCCCCTGCTCCGAAGCCTCGTACGAAACCGACTCCAGCAGCCGCTCCATCACCGTGTGCAGGCGGCGCGCGCCGATGTTCTCCGTGCGCTCGTTCACCTGGAAGGCGATCTCGGCGATGCGCCGCACGCCATCCTCGGAGAACCGCACTGACACACCCTCCGTGCCCATGAGCGCCTGATACTGCGCGGTGAGTGATGCGTCCGGCTCCGTCAGGATGCGCACGAAGTCGCCGACCTTCAACGAGTCGAGCTCCACCCGGATCGGCAGCCGTCCCTGCAGCTCGGGGATGAGATCGGAAGGCTTCGACAGGCTGAAGGCGCCGGAGGCGATGAAGAGCACGTGATCGGTCTTGACCGGTCCGTACTTGGTTGCGACGGTCGAGCCCTCGACCAGCGGCAGCAGGTCACGCTGCACGCCTTCGCGCGAGACATCCGCGCCGACCGTCTCCTGGCGGCGCGTCACCTTGTCGATCTCGTCGATGAAGACGATGCCGTTCTGCTCGGCATTGGCGAGCGCTTTGACCTTGAGCTCATCCTCGTTGATGAGCTTGCCGGCCTCCTCCTCGACGAGCAGCTTTTGCGCTTCCCGCACCTTCACCTTGCGGCTGCGCGTGCGGTTGCCGCCCAGGTTCTGGAACATCGACTGCAGCTGCTGCTGCATCTCCTCCATGCCCGGCGGCGCCATGATCTCCACGCCCACGGGCAGCGCGCGAGTCTCGATCTCGATCTCGCGGTCGTCGAGCTCCCCGGCGCGCAGCATGCGGCGAAACTTCTGCCGCGTCTCCGCGTCGCGCGGCTGCACCGGGTCGTCCGTGGAGAACCCCATCATGCGCGGCTTCGGCAGCAGCGCGTCGAGCACCCGCTCTTCGGCGGCCTCGGCGGCGCGCTCGCGCACCTTGTGCATCTCCTGCTCTCGGGTCATCTTGACGGCGACATCCGCCAGCTCCTTGACGATGGAGTCGACGTCGCGGCCGACATAACCGACCTCCGTGAACTTGGTGGCCTCGACCTTGACGAACGGAGCGTTGGCGAGCCGCGCGAGCCGGCGCGCGATCTCCGTCTTGCCGACGCCGGTGGGCCCGATCATGAGGATGTTCTTCGGAGTGATTTCCTGGCGCAGCGGCTCCGGCACCTGCATGCGGCGCCAGCGGTTGCGCAGCGCGATCGCGACCGCCCGCTTGGCGGCGTCCTGACCGATGATGTGCTTGTCGAGCTCCTGGACGATCTCTCGGGGTGTCAGTGATGACATGGCGTTACGAACCGAGCTCCTCGACGGTGAGATTCCTGTTGGTGTAGATGCAGATATCGGCGGCGATGTTGAGCGAGCGCTCGGCGATGCTGCGGGCATCGAGTTGCGTCGTCTCCAGCATCGCCCGCGCGGCGGCGAGTGCGAACTGTCCGCCGGAGCCGATCGCGGCCGCGTCGATGTCCGGCTCGATGACATCGCCGTTGCCGGAGATCACCAGCAGCTTGCCCGGATCGCCGACCAGCAGCAGCGCTTCCAGGCGCCGCAGGTAGCGATCGGAGCGCCAGTCCTTGGCGAGCTCGATGGCAGCGCGAGTCAGATTGCCGTACTTCTCGAGCTTGCCTTCGAAGCGCTCGAAGAGCGTGAAGGCATCGGCCGTGCCGCCGGCGAAGCCGGCGAGCACCTTGTCGTTGTAGAGCTTGCGCACCTTGCGCGCGTTGCCCTTCATGACGGTGTTGCCCAGCGTCACCTGGCCGTCACCCGCCAGTGCCACGACGCCATTGCGCCGCACGCCGAGAATGGTCGTGCCGTGTGGGTCGAATCGCTGCGAATCGGTCATCAATCCTCGCCGGTTTGAGGTTATTTCGCGGGCGTCTTGGCCCGTCGCGCCCGTGGGTGGGTGGCGTCGTAAATGCGGGCGAGGTGCTGGAAGTCAAGGTGGGTATAGATCTGGGTCGTGGAGATATCGGCGTGACCCAGGAGCTCCTGCACACCGCGCAGCTCGGCACCGGACTCGAGCAGGTGCGAGGCGAAGGAGTGCCGGAAGAGGTGCGGATAAACGTGTGCAGGCAGCCCCTGGCGCCGCGCCCAGTACGCGACCCGCAGCTCGACGGCGCGCCGCCCCAGGCGCCGCCCGGAGCGCCCGACGAAGAGCGCGGTCTCGCCGGCGTTGGCGAGGCCGGAGCGCTCGGCGAGCCACCGCTCGATCGCGCGTAGCGCCATGCGGCCGACGGGCACCACGCGCTCCTTGCTCCCCTTGCCTTTCACGTGGACTGTACGGTCGGGCAGATCGAGGTGTCCGAGATCGACGCCGACGACCTCCGCCAGCCGCAGGCCGGAGGAGTACAGCAGCTCCATGATGGCCCGGTCGCGGGTGGCGAAGGGCTCTCCGGCCGGGATCTCCAGCAGGCGCGCCATCTGGTCGGCATCCAGTGTATGCGGCAGTCGGCGCGCGGCCTTCGGCGCGCGCACGTCGAGCCCCGGATTGCTGCGGATCGGAGTCACCTCCCGCCGCTCGTCATCGGTGGCAGAGGCGTGTCGGCGCAGCTCCTGCGCCTCGCGCTGCAGAAACTCATAGAAGCTGCGCACCGCCGAGAGGCGCCGTTGGATGCTGCGGGGCCCGAGGCCGCGGCCATGCAGCCGCGCGGCGAATGCGCGCAGGTGGCCGCTGTCGAGGGCGGCCCAGGTCTCGAGACCGGTCTGCTCACAGTAGGACACCAGCGTCCGCAGGTCGCGTGAGTAGGCCGCCACGGTGTGGGGCGAGCAGCGCCTCTCCACCGTCAGGTGCCGGCTGAAGCGCTCGATCCAGGCGATGGCGGCGGGAGTCATGGCATCCGCACTGTCGGGCGGATGGGGAGGGCGTCGCAGCCGCTCCCCAGGAGCGTCAGACGCCCGGGCCCGCGGCCAGAGAATCGGCGATGAGGTCCGCCATGCGCGCGAGGAACTCGGTGCTCATCCCGGGATGGAAACGGTCGCGGTCTGTGCTGCCGAGCGCGAGCACCCCCAGCGGACCGCTCTTGTCGGCCAGCGGCACCAACGCGACCGAGCCGATGTCGTTGGCATCGCCGCCGAAGAGAAATTCGCGCTGGGTGTCACGCACCTGGCCGCAGCGCGGCTTGCCGCTGGCAAACAGCGTCTCGAACGACTTCAGTCCCGCGTCATCGGGCGCGACAGTGCGCACGAAGCGCTGCGGAACGAGGTCCGGGTATTCGCCCATCAACACGAGCACGCCGCCGTGGAAGGCATCGAAATCCTCCCGCAGGCTGGCTTCGATCAATGTCACCGCCTCGGCGCGCGAGCGCGCGCGCAGCAGCCGGCGCGTGAAGCAGTGGAGCTTGTCGGCGATCGCATCGTTGGCGCGCGCAACGCTGACCAGCTCCGCGAGCTTGCTCTCGAGCGCGGCGTGCTTCTCGCGCAGCACCTCGATCTGCCGCTCCACCAGCGAGATGGTGGAGCCGCCGCGCGCGTGCGGTACCCGCAGCCGGGTGAGCAGTGCCTGGTGGCGCTCGAAGAAGTCGGGATTGTGCTGCAGGTAGGCGGCGACCGTGTCTTCCTCGTTTTCCTTGGCGGCCAACCCTCGGGCATCTCGTGTCGTCATGCTCTCTTAAACCTCTACGTGGCCCACGAAGGATACCTCCGCCGGTCCCGTCAGCCAGATATTCTCTCCCGGACCATCCCAGTTTACTCGCAACTCGCCGCCGCGCACGCTGACGTGCACTTCCCGGTCGAGCTCTCCCCAGCGGCGGCCGACCGCCACCGCCGCGCAGGCACCCGTGCCGCAGGCCTGCGTCTCGCCGGCGCCACGCTCGTACACCCGCAGACGGATGTGGGAGCGGTCGACGATCTGCATGAACCCTGCGTTCACGCGCTTGGGAAACCACGGGTGGCGCTCGATCGCGGGCCCCAGCTGCTCCACCGGCGCGGTGTCCACCGAATCCACGGCGAGGATGGCATGTGGATTGCCGATCGACACGGCGCCGATATCCACGGCGCCGCCGGCAACCTGCAGCGAGTAATGCTCCGCCTCGGCCTGCGCATCGAAAGGAAGCGAGCGTGGGTCGAAGCGTACCGGCCCCATGTCCACGGAAACGAGGCCGCCGGCCAGCGTACGCGCCCGAATGAGGCCCGCGGGACTGTCCAGGGTCACGGCGCCGGAACGGGCCTGACCCCGCGCCGCGAGCAGGGCCGCGATGCAGCGCGCGCCGTTGCCGCACTGCTCCACTTCCGCGCCGTCGGCATTGAAGATGCGGTAGAACACCGCGGTATCGGCGAGCCGCGGCGCCTCGAGCACGAGTGCCTGATCGAAGCCGATGCCGGTGTGGCGGTTGGCGAGACGCCGGATGAGCGCGCCGTCATCGAGGGGCAGTGTGGCGGGGGCATCGAACACCACGAAGTCGTTGCCCAGCCCATGCATCTTGGTGAACTCGATGCGCATCACTGAGCCCCATCATAACTCATAATCGAAAGCGCTCGCGCAGCTCGCCGGCCATGCGGCGGCTGACGGCGAGCGGCGCCTCGCTGCCGCGCAGGCGCACGAAGTACTGGCCCTCCGCATTGCGCTCGATCCGGTCGAGGTGGCGCACGGCAACCAACGCGTTGCGATGGATGCGCACGAAATCCGGCGCGAGCTCCTCCTCCAGCGCCCGCAGCGAGTCCTCGATCAGATCCTCGCCCCGCAGGTGACGCACGGTGGTGTACTTCTGCTCGGCGAAGAAATACTGCACCTCATCGATGGGGATCAGCCGCAGCCCTTCGCGGTTGCGCGCGGCGATGTGCGTGCGTCGCTCCGCCCGCGCGGCAGCCGCGAGGCGCTGCAGCTGCGGCCGCGTGAGGCGGTCCGCCTGGGCGAGCGCGGCGGCCAGTTTCTCCTTGCGGATGGGCTTGAGCAGGTAGCCCACCGCCCGCGTCTCGAAGGCATTGACGGCATACTGATCGTACGCGGTCGTGAATATGACGGCCGGAGGTTCCTCCAGGGTGCTCAGGTGTCGCGCCGCCTCGATGCCGTCCATCCCCGGCATGCGCACGTCGAGCAGCACGACGTCCGGAGAGAGAGCGCCGGCCTGGCTCAACGCCTCGGCGCCGCCTCCGGCCTCACCGACGATCTCGGTGTCGCCGATCTCCGCGAGCAGGCTGCGCAGGCGCTCGCGCGCCGGGGGCTCGTCGTCGACGATGAGTACCTTGAGCATGGGCCCTCACGCCTTCTGCTGCGCGCTCACGTGGGGGAAGCGCAGAGTCACGATGTACTCGTGTTCGAAGCGGCCGGCCTTGACGAGGGCGATGTCGCCGTAGAGCAGTGCAAGGCGCTCGCGGATGTTGGCGAGCGCCAGCCGGTTGCCTTCGCGCTCGCTCTGACGCTCGGCGACGGGATTGCGCACGATGATGGTGATCAGCTCGCCCGCAAGCTCACCGACGACGCTGACGGTGCCACCGTCGGGCCGCGGCTCGATGCCGTGATAGATCGCATTCTCGATCAGCGGCTGCAACAGCAGGCCGGGTACACGTGCATCGCGGGGCAGCCTGTCGACATCCCAGTTCACGTGCAAGCGCCCTCCGAGGCGCAGCTCCTCGATGCGCTGGTACGTCCGCGCCACCTCGAGCTCCTCCTCCAGGGTGATGGTCTGGCGCTGATCGCTCAGCGAGGCGCGGAAGAGATCGGCCAGATCCTGCACGGCCTGCTCGGCGAGTACCGGGTCGGAGCGGGTGAGCGAGGCGATGGTGTTCATGCTGTTGAAGAGGAAATGCGGCCGGATGCGCGCCTGCAGCGCATGCACGCGCGCAGCGGCACGCATCTCGATGTTACGCCGCCACTGGTGCGTCACATAGAAGTACCGCAGCGCAATGGCGATGATCACGAAGCCGATCGCCACGTTGCGCAGCAGGAACGGCCCCGCCGTTGACGGGAAGAAAGCGGCGGTTCCCGCCCCGATGGCGAGCTGGCTGCGGCCGATGAAATAGGCGGCGGCCGAGATCGCGGCGATGGCCGCCGAGAGCAGCAGCAGCACGGCCGCCGAGCCGCGCGCGACCGTGAGCCGCTCCAGCCGCTTGCGGGACCAGCAGAGGAGCGCGGCACAGACGAGGCCGACCCAGAGCAGGAACAGCGAGGCTCGCGCCAGCTCCGCCCAGAAATCCGGCGCCGCGCCCGGGGCACCGCCCTGGCGGGCCAGGGCGAGCAGGATGGCGGTCAGCTCGACGATGAGCACGATTCCGAGCGCCGCGCGCGAGCTGCAGAAATCGGGAAGGTAGAAGGACTCCGCGCCGCTGCGCAGCGCCTGGCGCAGCATCGTGCTTCGGGTCAGGCGGATGGAGCGCGTCCTTTTGCGGGCTCGAACAGCTCCGCCTTCAGCCGAAAGGCGGCGGAGATGTCCTCATCCCCGTAGCCGCGGGCGATGAGCTCGGCATACTCGCTCAACATCCGCTCGACCACGGGTAACGCGACCCCGAAGCGGGCCGCCATGTCGCGGCAGATGGTCAGGTCCTTGGCGTGCAGCCGCACGCGAAAGCCGGCCGGGTAACTGCCACGCGCCATGTTGGGCGCGCGATGCACGAAGTACCAGCTCGAGCCCGCGCCCTTGCCGAGGATCTCGATGAGCTTCTCGAGCGGCAGCCCCTGAGCGCGGGCAAAGGCCATTGCCTCGGAGACGGTCTCGATGATGCCGGCGCACATGATCTGGTTGGTGGCCTTCGCCGCCTGACCGCTGCCGGTGGCGCCGAAATGCCCGATGGTGCGTCCCATGGCCTCCAGAATCGTGCGGGCGCGCTCGAAGCCCTGGGTGGTGCCGCCGGCCATGACTGCGAGCGTCCCCTCGCGCGCCCCTTCGACGCCGCCGCTCACGGGGCAGTCGAGGAACTCCACTCCCTGCTTGCCCAGGAGCTCGGCGGCCCTGCGGGCCGTATCGGCCGCCACCGTCGAGCAATCTATCACCAGGCTGCCCGATGCCAGTCCGGGAGCCAACGCCTGCACGACATCGAGCACGTCCTTATCGGCGGAGACACAGATGACCAGGGCATCGATGGCAGCTGCGAGTTCCGCAGGCGTCGCGGGCGCGGCGACCCCGAGCTCCGCGGCGAGCGAGCGCGCCTTTTCGGCCGTGCGATTCCAGACGGCGGTCAGCAGGCCGGCGCGATGGAGATTGCGGGCCATATGAGTGCCCATGGCCCCAAGCCCGACAAATCCGACACGCATGCAGGGTCGCTCCGTTCTACAGGCGGCCGGGGAGGCCGCGGAGCGTCACTATAGTCGTTGGGGCCGCTTTTCGGTACGGATCGGCTCAGGGGCCGATCAGCCGCCGCAGTCGGCTTCCATGGTCTGACGGGCCTTGAGGCGGGCGGCATCGGCATCGGCATCGGACATGTAGGTGCGCTGACCGCTCTTATCGGTCGTGAAGAGGCGGCGCGAGTCGATCAGCCGCTGGTATTCCGCCTTGTCCTGGGTGCAGCGGGCGGCGCGAACCTTCGCCTCATCCTGCTGCACGGCCTGCGCGTCCTGCTGCTCCTTGATCTGCTTGGAAGCGGCAGCACTCTCGTTCCGGATGCCTTGCATCGCGCTTGCGTCCGTCGTGGAACGCTGGGGTGCGCCGGTCGAGATGACCTTGGCGCCGGGTACCCACTGATCCGTGTAGTGCACCTGACCCTTGGCATCGGTCCACTGATAGACGACGTCGGCGCGCGCGAGACCGGCCGCGGCCAGAAGGGTGGCGGTCGAGGCGACGACCAGGATGGCGATGGATCGTGACATGATCTCACTCCGCTGAGCGCTGCCATTGTCCACCTGCGGCCGGCCGCCGTCCTTTGAACTCGGTCACACAAGCGGCGGCCGCCCCTCACAGAATCGGTGGCCGCCCGGCAGGAAGCCCCGGGCCGCCTCAGCAGCCCGGGGCTCCGGTCCTGCGCCGGCTGTCGATCACATGTCGTAGGCGCGCTCGCCGTGGACGGTGATGTCCAGGCCCTCGCGCTCCTCGTCCTCGCTGACCCGCAGGCCCATGATCTGCTTGATGAGATAGAAGCCGATGGCGGCCACCACGGCGGTCCACACGATCACCACGCCGACGGCCTTGGCCTGGATGAGCAACTGTGCCCAGATGCCGGGATAGGCGCTGCCGCCCGGTCCACCGAGAGCCGGCGCGTTGAAGATGCCGGTGGTCAGTGCCCCGAAGGTGCCGCCGAGCGCGTGCACGCCGAAGACATCGAGGGCATCGTCCGTGCGGATCATCTTCTTCAGGCCCGTGACGCCCCAGAAGCAGACCGGCCCCACCAGGAGTCCGATCACGAACGCTCCCGGGATGCCGACGTTGCCGGCCGCCGGCGTGATCGCCACCAGGCCCGCGACCGCGCCCGAGGCCGCGCCGAGCATCGAGGGCTTACCCTTGATGAGCCACTCCGTACCCATCCAGGTGAGCACCGCGCAGGCCGTGGCGAGATAGGTGTTCATGAAGGCGAGCGCGGCCGAGCCATTGGCCTCGAGAGCCGAGCCGGCATTGAACCCGAACCAGCCGAACCAGAGCAGCGAAGCGCCGATCATGGTCATGGTGAGGCTGTGCGGCGGCATGGGCTCCTTGCCGAGGCCGATGCGCTTGCCGAGGATCATGGCGCCCACCAGCCCGGCAACACCGGAATTGATGTGCACCACGGTGCCGCCGGCGAAATCCAGCGCGCCCCAGTTGGCCAACAGGCCGCCCACGGGGTGCTCGGCCGGATTCAGGTCCAGGCCCGGCACGTACCACACCATGTGCGCCACCGGGCAGTAGCAGAAGGTGAACCAGAAGGCCAGGAACACCAGGATGGAGGAGAACTTGATCCGCTCCACCAGCGATCCTAGGATCAGACAGCAGGTGATGGCGGCGAACGTGGCCTGGAAGGCGACGTACACCAGCTCAGTCAGCACCACACCCTTGTCGAAGGTGCCGATGTTGGAGAACGCGCCGCTCACCGGGTTGAATGTGCCCGAGAGGAAGACCCGGCTGAAGCCGCCGATGAACTCGTTGCCCGCGGTGAAGGCGAGCGAGTAGCCGTAGACGCACCACAGGACCGTGATCAGCGAGAACCCGACGAACACCTGCATCAGCACCGAAAGCATGTTCTTGGTGCGGACCAGGCCACCGTAGAACAGGCCCAGCGCCGGCACCGACATGAGCAGCACGAGGGCGGTGGAAGTCAGCATCCACGCCATGTCCCCCTTGTCGGGTGTAGGCACGGGCGCATCTGCCGCCCACGCCAGCGTTGGTGCGAGCGTCGCGAGGGCCGCGACGCCCGTCATTCGACGGATCGCCTTGAAGAGGATCGAAGCGGTGCGCATGTGGTCTCCCGGACGGTTCTCGAGTCTTTTGAGCGCGTTTCGAGACGATCGGGCCACAAATGCCCGGTGCACGATCGGCTTTCGCGCGCGTAAGCTGGTGATGAATCGCGCAGTCGGGGTGCAGAATCCATGCCATCGCAATTTCCGCGTAATATCCGTGGCTTGCGCCACTTCAGGTCCCCGCGCGCACTGTTTTGGTGCCGCGCGTCGGCGGCGGCGCCCCATGGTGGGGCGTGCTCTTCGAGAGGTGAGAGAAAGACATGATGGACAACTTCCGGATCGACGAAATCGCCCGCCGGCTGCTCGACAGCGTGCCGCCGGCCCTGCGGACCATGCAGAAGGATCTCGAAACCAACTTCCGCTCGGTCCTGCGCTCGAGCCTGGGCAAGCTCGACCTGGTCACCCGGGACGAGTTCGACACCCAGACCCGGGTCCTGGAGCGCACCCGTGCCCGGCTGGCGGAGCTCGAGGCGCGGCTGCAGGCGCTCGAAGGGGCTGCGGGTGCCGCGGGCGTCGGCGCCACCCCTGACGCACCGCAAGGCAACTGACCCCAGCGCCGTCGCCCAGGCGCTCTCGGTTTCAGGGAAGAACATGTCTCTGCCCGTCGCCACCTTGCTGTGCCGCGCCCAGGTGGGCCTCGAGGCGCCGCTCGTGCGGATCGAAGTCACGGTGACCAGCGGGCTGCCGGCGTTCCAGCTGGTAGGCTTGCCGGCGACGGTGGTACGTGAGAGCCGCGACCGCGTGCGCTCCGCGATCCTGTCCGCCGACTTCGAATTCCCCGGCGGCCGCATCGTCGTCAACCTGGCGCCGGCGGAGATTCCCAAGGAAGGCGGCTGGTTCGAGCTTCCCATCGCCCTGGGTGTGCTCATCGCTTCCGGACAGCTGCGCTGTGCGCCGGCTCGCAACACGCCGGCGTGCGAGCTCTATGGCGAGCTCGGGCTCGCGGGTGAAATCAAGTCGGTGCGGGGCATCCTGCTGGCTGCGGCGCATGCCAGCCGCGACGGCCACGAGCTGATCGTCCCCACGATGAACGCGGATGAGGCGCTCATCGGCGCAACCACGCCCGTCCGCGCGGCATCGCACCTGCGGGAGGTCTGCCGGCACATCTCCGGTGAAGCGCCGCTCGGCCTGCATCTGTCAGCCCGCTGCGTCCAACCGCGTGCAACGGCGTCTGCGACGCGCTTCAGCGCCGAGCCCGACCTGATGGATGTCAGGGGACAGGCTCAAGCCAAGCGGGCGCTGCTCATCGCGGCCGCCGGTTCCCACAGCCTGCTCATGATCGGGCCGCCCGGTTGCGGCAAGAGCATGTTGGCACAACGGCTGCCGGGCCTGCTGCCGCCGCTCGCGGGCCGCGAGGCGCTGGATTGTGCCGCCATCGCCTCCGTCAGCTCGAGCGGTTTCAACATGGGCGGCTTCGGCCGGCGTCCGTTCCGCGCACCGCATCACACCGCCTCGGTGGTCTCCCTGGTCGGTGGCGGCTCGCATGCGCGGCCAGGAGAGATCAGTCTCGCGCATCACGGAGTATTGTTTCTCGACGAGCTGCCGGAGTTCGACCGTCAGGTACTCGAGGCGCTGCGCGAGCCCCTGGAGGCTGGCGTCGTGCGGGTCGCGCGCGCCAACGTGCATGCCGATTATCCGGCCGAATTCCAACTCATCGCGGCGATGAATCCCTGCCCCTGCGGCCACCTGGGCGATCCCGCCGGCGACTGCAATTGCACGCCGGCGCAAATCCAACGATATCGCGCCCGCATCTCCGGTCCACTCCTCGACCGGCTCGACCTGCACATACAGGTGCCGCGGATCGAAGTCGGCGACTTCGACGAGCACATGGGGAGAGGCGATCCGAGCGCCGGGGTCGCCGCCCGGGTGGCCGGCGCCAGATCGTTGCAACTCGCCCGTCAGGGGCGCTGCAACGGGCGCCTGACCGACGCCCAGGTGGATGAGTGTTGCATCCTGCAGCCTCGCGCCCGCGCGCTGCTCGATCGCACCATGCGGCATCTTCGCTTCTCCGCCCGCACGCGCCAGCGCATCCTGAAGGTCGCGCGCACGATTGCGGATCTCGACGGGCGCGAAAGCATCGCGGACACGCACGTCGCCGAAGCGGTGATGCTGCGATGTTTGGACCGGGAGCGGGCTGCTGTCCCAGCTCCGGTCTGAAGCCTATACTTGGTGAGAGCGAAAGCGGTGGAAACGAATCATGAGAGTGAACCTAGGGACATGCGCCGGCCTCCTGGTCGTGCTCATGAGTTGTAGCGCGGCAGCGGCAAACGGCGTCAGCATCTATGGAGAGGGCAACGTACTGTGCGGGAAATGGACTTCCGACCGGAAGGGTTCACCCGTCAGTGTGGAAGGTGTCCTGGCGCAGCAGGATCTGGCATGGGTGTTGGGATGGCTGAGCGCGGAGGGCGAGGACATGGCTTCCAACCATGCCCGGTTGAAGCTGCGTGAGACGGATTCCAATGCAGTGGCGGGCTGGCTCGATGGTTTCTGCCGGAGCCACCCGCTCGACCCTCTCTACGCTGCCGCGATCGCGCTCGATTACGCGCTGGCCGAGCCGAACTGACAGCCGCAGCCGACCTCAGCCGGCTGCGTCCCAAGGCGGCGGTTCGACTTCCACGATGCGAATGGCTGCTACTTCTTCTTGCCGCTGACCATGCCGGGGGCGACGAGGGAGACCATATAGTTGACTGCCTGCTCGACCATGGGATCCGGCACGTCCGTGCGGCCGCCCTTGGCGGGCATCGTGCCGGTGTCGCCGGTGAAGCCGTGCAGGGCATGGTCGTAGAGGGTGGGCAGGCCCTTGGCGATATGCGAGGCCCAGGCCGCTTTGTCACCCGCCTTCGGGGCGCCCGCGATGCCGGCGCCGTGGCAGGCGCTGCAGGTCTGCTCGAAGAGCTCCTTGCCGCTGGTCGGCATGGCGAGACCGCCCGAGGAGCCACCCGCTTCCGCCGTGGCGCCTTCCGGAGCCTTGATCGCCAGGGCGGCATTGTTCTGCCCGGCGATCGCCTCCTGCTGCACGGGCGCCACCCGAGCCTCGACGCTCTTGTAGTAATCCGGGTCGCCCAGCATCTCCTGCCCTTCGGTCCGGGCGCTTATCGCCCGTGCCGCGACGAAGAAGACGAGGGCGATGGCAACCAGGATGCCGATCACCAGGCTGAACATGTTGATGAAATGGGTGTCCTGCTTACTCACCGACGCCTCGCACGGGACTTGCGAACACTGGGCGCGCAGTATAGCCGTTCGGCTCCCGCCTTCGTAAATGGCGCCGGTGCGTCCGTCCGCGTATCATTCACGACCCCCACCCGGGCGGCGCGCCCGTAGCTCAGATGGATAGAGTGGCAGCCTCCGAAGCTGCAGGTCGCTGGTTCGAATCCAGTCGGGCGCGCCAATAATCCAGGGTCTATACCGAAGACATGGGTGCCGGTACACACCACCGGCAGCGGAACGGCGCGCTGCCGCGAATCCGATCAATCGGCTGCTGACGAGCACATGGGCGAGCCCAGGCCCCGCCGCGAGCCGAAGCGGCAGGCATACCCCCGCGTGAGCTCCGCCCCGAGGAGGAACACCTGCGCCGAGTAGTACACCCAAAGCAGCACCACGATCACCGAGCCGGCCGCTCCATAGGTCGAAGCAACGGTGCTGCTACCCAGGTAGAGCGAGATCGCGTACTTGCCTATCGTGAACAGGATCGCCGTGATCAGCGCCCCGACGGCGACGTCCCTCCAGGCGAGCTTGACGCTCGGCAGCACCTTGTAGACCGTCGCAAAGAGGAGCACCGCCAGCCCGAAGGAGATCAGCGCGCTCGTCGAGCGCAGGACCACGCCGACGATGAAGATGCCGCGCGACAGCGCTTCGAGTGCGCCCAGCGCGGCGCTGAAAAGCAGAGACGCCAACAGCAGGAAGCCGAGCGACAGGATGAGCCCGATCGAGAGCAGGCGGCTGCGCAGATAGTCCCAATACCAGCGCGTGCTCGCGGTCGGCATGCTCCAGATCTCATCCAGCCCGGACTTCAGCTCCACCAGCGCGGTATCGGCGCTCAACAACAGTGTCACGACACTGATCGCCGTGGCCACGATTCCCGCCTCCGGCCGATGCGCCCGCACGAGCAGCGCCTCCACCTCGGCCGCGGCCTGCGGGCCGATCAGGCTGGCGATCTGCTGGTGGATTTCGCCCGTCGCGGCGCGCTGCCCGAAGAAGAGCCCCGCCACCGCGACCGCGAGCAGGAGAATCGGTCCCAGCGAGAATACGGTGTAGAAAGCGAGCGCCGCCCCGATCCGCGAAGCGCGGTGCTCGCTCCAGCCGTTCGCCGCGTCCTTCAGCAACGCCCAGATCTGTCGCGCGCAGCCGCCGAGCCAGGCCGGAATGTTGAGCATACGGCCGGCCGCGCAACCATCGTGCCGAGACGACTAGCCGGGACTCGGGCGCGGCTTGCGCGCGGCCGGCTTCTCGGCCATGGCCTCGAGCGCCAGCGCGGCCGACACGTGCGCCAGATGGGTGAGGCCCTGGGGAAAATTCCCCAACATCTCGCCCCGCTTCGGATCGAACTCCTCCGCGAACAGGCCGAGGTCGTTGGCGCAGCGGCAGGCCCGTTCGAACGTGGCGCGCGCCTCGCTGCGCCGCCCCTGGTGCGCCAGACATTCAGCCAGCCAGAACGTACACGCGACGAACACGCCTTCCTTGCCGGCCAGCCCGTCTTTCGCCTTGTAGCGCTGGATCAAGCCGTCGCGCGCCAGCTCCTCGCGGATGGCGTACGTGGTGCGCATCATCCGCTCGTCATCCCAGGCCACGAAGTCGACGGCAGGCAGCAGCAGCAACGCCGCATCCAGATCCTTGCTGCCGTAGCTACGAACGAAAATGCCGCGCTTGCGGTCATAGCCGCGCTTCTCGATGTCCTTGCGCATTCCGTCGCGCTCCTCGCGCCAGCGCTCCAGCGGCGCCTTCAATCCATGGCGCTCCGCCAGGGCGATGCCGCCGTCGACCGCCGCCCAGCACATGACCTTGGAGTGCACGAAATGCAGCGGGCGTGAGCGAATCTCCCAGATGCCGCGATCCGGAAGGTGCCGGCGCGCGATCGCAACTTCCACGATGGCGGTGAGAAAGGTCCAGTAGTTCTCGTCCGGCTGCTCACCGCGCTGGCTCCAGCGCCATGAGAGCTCCATGACCAGGCCGTACATGTCCGCCTGGAACTGCTGCGCCGCGCCATTGCCGATGCGGACCGGCCGCGACTGACGCCAGCCGTCGAGTTTCGGCAGATCGATCTCCGGGACACGGCGCTTGCCGTCGACCGCATACAGCACCTGCAGCTCGCTCGCATTCCCCGAAGCGGTCCGCTGGATGAATCGGCGCATTCCTTCGGCCTCGGCCTGCAGGCCCAGATTGCTCAAGGCGTGCACCGTGAAAATGGAGTCGCGCAGCCAGCAGAAGCGGTAATCCCAATTGCGCTCGCCGCCGGACTCCTCCGGCAACGACGTGGTCGGCGATGCGATGATGGCACCGGTCGGCGCGTAACAGAGCGCCTTCAGCACTACGGCCGAGCGTGCGATGCCCGTGCCGGTCGCCCTGCCGGGTGGCCCGTGCCCATCCTGACATTTGATCTTGGCCGACCACGCCCGCCACCAGCGCAGCGTCTCCTCGTAGTGCTCCTCGAGCCGGGGAACTTCCTTCTCCGCGAGATGCTGCCGCTCGGAGTCCTCCGGCGGCAGGAACTGAACGCCGATGTGATAGCGCGACTCCGCGTGCACCTCGAGGACACTCTCCAGGTCGTGATCGTTGCCGAGTTCAAGCGGCGCGTCCCCGAAAATCAGCAGCCCCGTATTGCTGCCGACGGCGACGAACGCGCCGCTGGCGCTCCGACGCATCCAGGGCTTGACCTCGCCGAAATCGAGCCGCGGCACGAACCTGACATTGAACTTCAGCGTGCCGCTGACACCTTCGATGATGCGGATGATCTCGCGGCGCGGGCGCTGCGCGCCGCCCGAGCGCATGGCGAAGAAGTCGATGAGGCGCGCCTCGCCGCTCGCCGAGCGGAAGGTAGTCACCAACACCAGGCTTTTCTCGAGGTACTCGCGGCGCGAGCTGCAGCGGCCCGCGGGGCTGATCTGGAAGTAGCCGCCGTTGTTCCAATCGAGGATCCGCCCGAAGCAGCTGTCGGAATCGAACCGCGGCAGGCAGCACCAGTCGATCGAGCCCTGGCGGGAGACGAGCGCCGCCGAGTGACAGTCGCCGATGAGCGCGTAGTCGCCTATCGGGGGGTACTCGCCCTGGCGCTTCATTACCCGCCCGTGCTTCCGATCATCTCGCGATAGTCCTCGATCGCGGCGGTGATGACGCGGGCGGCATCGTCGTAACCATAGCGACCGGCCACGACGATCTTGGGCGGCTCTCCGGGCACCAGCTTGTAGGTGGAGAAATAATGCTCCAACCGCTCGAGCAGGGCGGCCGGGACGTCGGTGATGTCGCTCGCGTCGCCCCAGATGTAATCGCCGTCCAACACAGCGACGATCTTGTCGTCGGCCTCGCCCCTATCGATGATCTTCAGGCCTCCGACGACACGCGCGCGCAGCAGGATTTCCGAATGGGTGATCGGACGCTCGCTGATGACGCAGATGTCCAGCGGATCGCCGTCGCCGCGGTCGCAGTCCCGCGCCAGACGGCGCACCCGCTCACCGCAGTAGGTTTGCGGTACGAACCCGTAGAGCGAAGGTGGATGGGATGAGGTGCGTTGCGGCCGGTCCACCCGCAGGTAGCCGGTTACCTTGTCCACCTCATACTTCATCAGATCGAACGGCGTGATCTCGATGAAGGCGTTGACCACGCGCGGACATTCGGGTCCCGGCTCCAGTCCGTGCCAGGGGTGGGGACGCCAACGGGCGTAGCCGAGCGGCGAGTCGGAAGTCATCTGTCGCTTTTCTTTCATGATCGACTCGGCGCCCCCGCATCGCGTGCGGGCGACGCGGAAGCGCCGATTGCTGGTGACGAGCCCGGCCCAGTCCGAGCATGACCAGCGATTCTAGATTACTGCGGCGGCGGGTTGCCGCTCTGATTGGAAGCCGGCGGCGGGGTGGTTCCATTGGCCGGCGGCGGCCCGTTGGGATTGGCGCTCGGCGGCGGCGGGGGCGGAGTCTGCTCCGGCGCACCACCCGGCTGCGAGCTCGGGGTGGCAGGCGGCGGCGTCTGGTCGTTCGACGGCGGAGTGTTCGGATTGGCCGATTCACTCGATGGAGTGGTCGCCGGCGCGCTTCCGTTATCCCCATTGCTCGAATTGTGTGAGCATGCGCCCACAGACAGCGCGAGCGCGGTCACACATAGCAACAAGCTGCGATTCATAAGGATCACCTCTGTGCGTTGATTGGCCCAAAGTCACCTGTGGCGCTTGGGCGGCCTGCCGAGTGGCATTCCCGTCCCGCTGCCCAAAGGCGGCTTTGGGCCGCTCGATGACGTGCTTTCGCGCGTCACGTCGCAAGCCTCGTTCCACCTCAGGCCGGAACCGTCCCGCCGGTGATCCAACGGCGAGCGGCGACTACTTCTTGGCGGCGCGTTTCTTCTTCTTGGCCGGATCCTTGGCGCGTGCTTTGCCGAAAGAGCCGCGATAAATCTTGCCCCGCTTGGAGCGCTGGTCACCCTTGCCCATGTAGCTGCCTCTGCGAACCGCTGATGCTGAAAAGGGCGCGCAGTCTATCAGAGCGGCCGGCGCCGCACGCTGAGCCTAACGGCGCGCAAACCCAATGAAAAAGGCCGGCCCTGCGAAGGGCCGGCCTTCAGATCGGCTGCTTACCAGCGCTTCGGAGCGCCGCCGCCCCGTCCGCCGCCGCCAGTGCGCTCCTGCGCCTCGTTCACCCGCAGGGGACGTCCGCCGAGGTCCTTGCCATTCAGGTTCTGAATGGCGCGGGAAGCGTCGGCACGGGACATCTCGACGAATCCGAAACCGCGGGGCCGGCCGGTGTCCCGGTCGGTGATGAGGCTTACGGACTCAACGGTCCCGTGCTGCGCGAACAGCTCCCGGACCTCACTCTCAGTGGCCGAAAACGGAAGGTTTCCGACGTAGATCTTCGTCATGCAATCAAACTCCAAAGAAACAGGTACGAACCTGGTCGGAAACGATTCGGCTTTTCTCAGACTCGGAAGCCGGTCCCGAGTGCAAGGCGGGCGGCAGGCGGCAGGAAAGGGAAAGGTATCACGGACCGGTTATCGCACGATAACCCAGGACGCGGGAAAGATACAAGCATGGGTAGCCTGTTTGGCGCAAAGTCGCCTCCCGGACCGCCCAACGGCCGGTTCTTGACGTTAGCGGTAACGGGCCAGAATCTTAGCTAGACCTTTGGAACCAGGCGAAAGCGCCTCGTAGGACAGGCTGTTGAGCGGCTCCGCGGGGGTGCCGTTGACTGTATGGAAGTCACCGCGCCCCCCCTGGCCACTGCCCTCGGTGGCATCGACATACAGCAGCCCGGTCAGGTATTCCCCCGACTTCAGCCGCTCCTGCACCCGGGATTGCGCGGCCCCGCGATCGGTGGGGTCGTAGGCCGCGTCGAGTTTGCGCAACATGATACGGCTGCCATCGTGCATGGTCACCGCCAGCGACTCGCCGGCGCCGTACTGCGCGGTGATCTCCTGCTCCGGCGGCACGAAATCCGCCTGCACGGCCGGCTCGTAGTGCTCGCGGGTGTAGGCGTAGCTCTTGGTCGAGCCCTCGTGGTCGTTGAAGGTGACGCAGGGCGAGAGGACATCGATGAGGGCGAAGCCGCGATGGCGCAGGCCCGCCTCGATGAGCGGCACCAGCTGTTGCTTGTCGCCGGAGAAGCTGCGCGCCACGAAGGAGGCGCCCAGCGTCATGGCGAGCAACACCGGGTCGATGGGCGGCTGGAAGTTGGTCTCGCCCTTCTTCGCCCTGGTGCCGACATCCGCCGAAGCCGAGAACTGTCCCTTGGTCAGTCCGTAGACGCCGTTGTTCTCGATGATGTACAGCATGTCGAGGTTGCGGCGGATGGCGTGGCAGAACTGCCCGAGACCGATCGACAGCGTATCGCCGTCGCCCGAGACCCCGATGTAGGTGAGCCGCCGGTTGGCCGCGTTGGCGCCGGTCGCGATCGAAGGCATGCGGCCGTGCACGGAGTTGAAACCATGGCCGCCGCTGACGAAGTAGGCCGTGGTCTTGGAGGAGCAGCCGATACCGGAGAGCTTCACCACGTTCTGCGGTTCGAGCGACTGCTTCCAGCAGGCCTCGACGATGGCGGCGGTGATCGAGTCATGACCGCAGCCGGCGCACAGCGTGGAGAGGGATCCCTCGTAATCGCGGCGGACCTTGCCCAGCGCGTTGCGCGGCAGGGAAGGATGGACGACCTTGGGTTTCGCGATGAAAGTCATGTTTGCGGGTCCGGATCAGGCCGTGCCGCTCGCCGTCTGCTGCGGCGCGGCCTTGGGGAACAGCTCGGCGAGCACGCCGTCGACGATGAAGCTGGAGGAGACGGGCAACCCGCTGTAGTGCAGCAGGGAGCGCAGCTTCGATTTCTCCACGGCGGTCTCCAGTGTCAGCAGGGACCGCAACTGCGCGTCGCGGTTCTGCTCCACGACGAAGAGCAGCCGGTGCGCGGCGAGGAACCGCTCCACGTCCTCGCTGAAAGGAAAGGAGCGCACCCGCATGTAATTCACGCCGACACCGCGCGCCCTGAGGACGGCCATCGCCTCGCGGATCGCGTTGTCGCAGCTTCCCAGCGAGACGATGCCGAGGTCGCCGCCGGCGGTCGCGTCGATGATGGCGCGCGGCACCAGCCTCTTCGCCGTGTCCCACTTTTTCATCAGCCGGTCGAGCACGATCTGATATTCGGTCGAATCCTCCGTGTACGTGCCGTACTGCGAGTGTCCCGAGCCGCGTGCGAACCAGGCGCCCTTGGGATGCACGCCCGGCAGCGTCCGATAGGGAATGCCGTCGCCATCCTTGTCGAGGTAGCGTTGGAACTTCTCCAGCTTCTCGATCTGCGCCTTGTCCAGCATTTTGCCGCGATCGGGCCGATAGGCGTCGTCCCACCTGAGGTCCCGGCACATCCAGTCGTTCATCCCGATGTCCAGATCCGACAGCACCATCACCGGCGTCTGCAGCCGCTCCGCCAGGTCGAAGGCCTGAGCGGCCATGTAGAAGCACTCCTCGGGATTGGCGGGATAGAGGCATACGTGACGCGTGTCGCCATGCGATGCGTAGGCGCACTCCAGGAGGTCACATTGCTGGGTACGCGTCGGCATGCCTGTCGAGGGCCCTACGCGCTGGATGTCGAATATGACTGCCGGTATTTCGGCGTAATAGGCGAGACCCAGGAACTCGTTCATGAGCGAGATGCCAGGGCCCGAGGTCGCGGTGAAGGAGCGGGAGCCGTTCCAGGACGCGCCGATCACCATGCCGATGGCGGCCAGCTCGTCTTCCGCCTGGATGAAGGCGAAGCGCTTGGCGCCGGTCTCCGGGTCGATGCGCGTGCGATCGCAGAAACTCTTGAATGCGTCCATCAGCGACGTCGATGGCGTGATCGGGTACCAGGCCGCGACGGTCGCGCCCGCGAAGACACAGCCGAGCGCCGCCGCGGTGTTGCCGTCGATCATGATGTGTCCGGCGGTGCGGTCCATCCGCTCCACCTTCAGCGGCAGCGGGCAGGGGAAATTCTGCCGGGCGTAGTCGTAGCCGAGCCCGATCGCCTTCATGTTGCTTTCGACCAGCTGCGGCTTCTTGGCATAGGTTTCGGCCAGCAGCTCGCGGATGCGCTCGAGGTCGAGATCGAGCAGCGCGGCCAGGACGCCCGCGTAGCAGATGTTCTTCATCAGAATGCGGGTCCGCACTCCGTTGAAGGCCTCGTTGCACATCTTCGCCAGCGGCGCGCCGAGGACGGTGATGTCCGACCGGCCGAGGAGCGCCGGCCGCGGCCAGGTGGAGTCGTACACGAGGTAGCCGCCGGCGGCGACCTCCTTCACATCGCGCGAATACGTCTCCGCGTTCATCGCCACCATGATGTCGACGGAGCCGGCGCGGGCCAGGTGAGCCTCGCGCGAGACGCGGATCTCGTACCACGTGGGCAGGCCCTGGATGTTGGAGGGAAAGTAGTTCTTGCCCATCACCGGGATGCCGCTGCGGAAGATGGACTTCATCAGCAGCGTGTTGGCGCTCGCCGAGCCGGTGCCGTTCACCGTGGCGATCTTGATGGTGAAATCGTTGATTCGGTTGGTCACTTTAGGGCGTCCGAGCGCGCGGTTCAGGCGATCTTGGGCTTGCGCGCGTCCATCGTTTTCCGGGCTTCATCCCCGGCCTGCGGCCAGTGGACGTGGGATTTCTGCATGTCCCAGGCGGCCGTCGGGCAGCGCTCCGCACAGAGGCCGCAGTGCACGCACAGGTCTTCGTCCTTGACCATCACGCGCGCCGTCTGCGGCAGCGGTCCCGACACGTAGAGCGGTTGAGTGAGATTGAGAGCCGGGACTTTCAGGCGTCCGCGCAGCTCCTGCTCCGGGCCGTTGGTGGTGATCGTCAGGCAGTCGACCGGGCAGATGTCCAGGCAGGCATCGCACTCGATGCAGAGCTTCGCCGAGAACACGGTCTGCACGTCGCAGTTGAGACAGCGCTGCACTTCCTGCGCGGCCTGCTCCGCGGTGAAGCCGAGCTCCACCTCGATGTTGAGTTTCTTGAAGCGCTCCTCGAGCGAGACGTGCGGCATCAGCCGCCGCTCGACCGGCGCGTAGTCGTTGGAGTACGACCACTCGTGCATGCCCATCTTGCGGCTCTGCAGATTCACGCCCGGGGGCAGGCGCTCGCTGACGGGCTCCCCCTGGCAGTGCTTGTGAATGGAGATGGCGGCCTGGTGGCCGTGCTCCACCGCCCAGATGATGTTCTTCGGGCCGAACGCCGCATCGCCGCCGAAGAAGACACCCGGCCGCGTCGACTGGTGGGTGACGGCGTCCACCTTCGGGACGTGCCACTTGTCGAACTCGATGCCGAGATCGCCTTCGATCCAGGGGAAGGCGTTTTCCTGCCCGATCGCGAGGATGACATCGTCCGCCGGGATGAATTCCTCGCCCGCCACCCGCTCCGCGGTGATGCGTCCGCGCGCATCGAGCTCGTACTCCATGCAGTCGAATGTCATGCCGACGAGCCGGCCGCCCTCCATCACGAAGGCCTTGGGCGAGCGGTTGACCACGATCTCGACGCTTTCCTCCTCGGCATCCTCGAGCTCCCATTCGGAAGCCTTGAAGAAGCCGCGCGGTTTGCGCGCCATGACCTTCACCTGTTTCGCGCCGAGGCGCAGGCTGGTGCGGCAGCAGTCCATGGCCGTGTTGCCGACACCGATGATCAGCACGCGCTCGCCGATCCGGTCGATGTGCCCGAAGGCCACCGACTCCAGCCAGGCGATACCGATATGCACGTTGGCACTCGCTTCGGCACGGCCGGCGATGTCGAGGTTCTTGCCCTTGGGTGCCCCCGAACCGACGAATACCGCGTCGAACCCCCCCGTCGCGAGCAGATTCTTCATGCTCTCGATCGGGTGCCCGAGCTTCAGGTCGACCCCCATGTCCACGATCATCCGGATCTCCTCCTCGAGCACCGCGTGCGGCAGGCGGAAGGAGGGAATGTTGGTGCGCATGAGGCCGCCGGGCTCGCCGTATTGCTCGAAAATCGTGACCTCGTAGCCGAGCGGCATGAGGTCGTTGGCGACCGTCAGCGAGGCGCATCCGGCGCCGATGCAGGCGATGCGCTTGCCGTTCTTGATCTTCGGTATGGGCGGCAGCTTGCCGGTGATGTCATCGCGATTGTCCGCCGCCACGCGCTTGAGGCGGCAGATCGCGACGGGCTTGGCCTCGACCCGTCCGCGGCGGCACGCCGGCTCGCAGGGGCGGTCGCAGACCCGTCCAAGGATGCCGGGGAACACGTTCGAGTGCCGGTTGACGAGGTAGGCCTCGGTGAAGCGCCCTTGGGCGATCAGCCGGATATACTCCGGGACATCCGTATGGGCCGGGCAGGCCCACTGGCAGTCGACCACACGGTGATAGTAGTCGGGGTGGGAGGTATCTGTGGCTTCCACGATGTACCGCTGCTGGAGCAGGGACGTCCATAATAGTGCATATGGCCCCCGACCCGAACCCCCTTGAGATCAAGCTGCGCCGGGCCGCCCGCCTGCTCGAGGTCACCTTCGAGGACGGCCGCCGCTTCGAGCTGCCTTTCGAGTACTTGCGCGTCCATTCCCCGTCCGCCGAGGTGAAGGGCCACGGCCCCGGCCAGGAGACGCTGGTGCTCGGGAAGGAAGCCGTAGGCGTGCGCGCCATCGAGCCGGTCGGCCAGTACGCCGTGAAGCTCGTCTTCGACGACGGCCACGACACCGGCCTCTACACCTGGAAATACCTGTATGAGCTGGGGCGCGACCGGCAGGAGAAATGGGCGCAATACCTGGCGCGAAAGGCGGCCGCTGATAAGTAAAAGGCCGGGTGGCTTTGACACCACCCGGCCCTCTACAGTTCCAAGACCCCCTTACCGGGGTCGGATTCTGCGCAGCATGTCGTCCAAAAAGCAAGACGATACAATGCGCCTCCCCCGCTAGCCGGCGATCCGATGACCGACCCCCGATCCACCGATTTCGGCTATGAGCGCGTCCCCTGGCGCGAGAAGGCTGAGCGCGTGCGCGGCGTCTTCGACTCCGTCGCCCGCAACTACGACCTGATGAACGATCTGATGTCCGGGGGAGCGCACCGCCTGTGGAAGCGCTTCACGCTCTCACTCACCGGCCTTCGCCCCGGACAGAAGGCGCTGGATGTCGCCGGTGGCACGGGCGATCTCGCGGCGGGGCTTGCCGGCCAGGTCGGGGAGCGAGGTCTCGTCGTGCTCAGCGACATCAACTCCGCGATGCTGCGCCGCGGCCGCGACCGCCTGACCGACAAGGGCGTCCTTGCCAACGTGCAGTACGTACAGGCCAACGCGGAGCGGCTGCCTTTCGCCGACGACACGTTCGACTGCATCACCATCGGCTTCGGCCTGCGCAATGTCACCGACAAGCCGGCGGCGCTCGCCGCCATGCGCCGTGTGCTGAAGCCGGGCGGACAGGTTCTGGTGCTGGAGTTCTCGCATCCCGTCGCGCCGGGGCTCGGACCGCTTTATGACGTCTACTCGTTCCGCGTGCTGCCCCTCCTCGGCCGGCTGGTCGCGGGCGATGAGGCGAGCTATCGCTATCTTGCGGAGTCCATCCGCATGCACCCGCGCCAGGAGGCGCTGCTCGAGATGATGCAGGCGGCCGGGCTCGAAGGCTGCCGCTATCACAACCTCTCGGGCGGTATCGTAGCGGTGCACCGCGGTTATAAATACTGACGGCCCGACGCATGCTCACCGCCACGATCGAGAATGTCCTCAACCGGGGCCTGCCCCGCTCCCCGCGCGCGCAGCAGCTGTGCGCGGAGCTCGCCGGCCGCCGCATCGCCATCGAGGCGCCCGCGATGGCCCGCCTGCTGGTGGAGTCCACGGGCAACTCCCTGCGGGTCACTCGCGGCAATCTCGCGGCGGACGCGGAGGTGATCGGCGGTCCGCTGAGCCTGCTCGCTTTGAGCGGCAGCGCCGCGGATGCGCCTCTCTCCCACGGCGCGGTGGAGGTGCGCGGCGATGCGGAGCTGGCGCAGAAATTCCGCGAGCTGGCACGGCTGTTGGCGCCCGATCCGGAGGAGGAGCTGTCGATCCTCGTCGGCGACGTGGCGGCTCACCGCATCGGCCGGCTGGCGCGCGGCGCGTGGGACTGGACCCGCAACGCAGCCGCGACGCTGCTGCAGGATGCGGGTGAGTATTTCAGTCATGAGCGCGAAGACCTGGTATCCCGCGAGGAGGGGGAGCAGTTCCTGCGCGGCGTGGACGCGTTGCGCGAGGACGTCGATCGCCTCGATGCCCGCCTCGAACTGCTGAAGCAGCGGCTCGCGGCAAAGTGACGCCGGTGCTCCACCCATGAAGCTGCGCGTCCTCGCGCGGCTCCTGCGGATCCAGCGGGTGCTGTTGAAATATGGCCTGCACGATTTCGTGCGGGCGACGCATCTCTATGCGCCCCTGCGCTTCCTTTTCTATCTGTCGCCCGACACCTGGCTGAATCCCAACCGCAACGCGAGCCCGGCGGTGCGCCTGCGGCTCGCGCTCGAGGAGCTCGGCCCGATCTTCGTGAAGTTCGGCCAGGCGGTCTCGACGCGCCGCGACCTGCTGCCCACCGATGTCGCCGACGAGCTGGCCAGGCTGCAGGACCGGGTGCCGCCATTCCCGGGCGCGATTGCGCGCGCCCTCGTGGAGAGCGCGTACGGCCGGCCCGTATCGGAAGCGTTCTCGGAATTCGACGAGACACCGCTCGCCGCCGCTTCCATCGCGCAGGTACATGCCGCGCGGCTTCCCGACGGCAAGGAGGTCGTCGTCAAGGTGCTGCGTCCGGACATGCGCGAGCGGATAGAGCTCGACCTGGAAGTGCTGTATGCACTGGCGGAGCTGGCGCAGAACTACTGGCGTGAGGGCCGGCGCCTGCGTCCGCGGGAAATCGTCGCCGAATACGAGAAGACCGTCATCGACGAGCTGGACCTCATGCGCGAGGCGGCCAACGCCTCGCAGCTGAAGCGCAACTTCGCCGGCTCCGATCTGCTCTATGTGCCGGAGGTCTACTGGGACTACTGCCGGCTCGGCGTCATGGTGATGGAGCGCATCCATGGCATCCCGATCTCTGACATGGAGCGGCTGCGCGCCGCCGGAACCGACATCAAGCTGCTCGCCGAGAACGGCGTGCGCATCTTCTTCACCCAGGTTTTCCGGCACAACTTCTTCCATGCCGACATGCACCCGGGCAACATCTTCGTCATGGTGGACGATCCGGCGCATCCCCGCTACGCGGCTGTCGACTTCGGTATCGTCGGCACGCTCGATCCCCGCGACCAGCATTATCTTGCCGCGAATTTCCTCGCCGTATTCGACCGCGACTACCGCCGCGTGGCGCAGCTGCATGTCGAATCCGGATGGGTTCCCGCGGGCACGCGCGTGGATGAGATCGAGTCGGCCATACGCACCGTGTGCGAGCCGATATTCGACCGGCCGCTCGAGGACATTTCCTTCGCCACGCTCCTGGTGCGGCTGTTCGAGATCTCGCGCCGCTTCAACGTGGAGCTGCAACCGCAGCTCATCCTGCTGCAGAAGACCCTGGTCAACGTCGAGGGGCTGGGGCGCGAGCTGTATCCGCAGCTCGATGTCTGGCACACCGCCGCGCCCATCCTGCGCCAATGGATGCGCGAGCGCATGAGCCTGCGCCAGATCCTCCACGGCATGCGCACGCAGATGCCGGAGCTGATCGAGGCCGCGCGCGTCCTGCCCGCGGTGCTGAAGGGTGTGCTGCAGAGAGCCGAGGGCGGCATGCTGCGCATGCTGGTCGAGACGCCCGCCGTCGAGCTGCTGCACGCGGAGCTGCGCCGCGGTCACCGGCGGCGCGATGCGGTCATTCTCGGCGCCGCCGCCCTGCTCGGCGGCATCATCTGGCTCGCGCTGGGTCATACGGCGTGGCCGGGATGGACGCTGGCGGGCCTCGGGGTCGGGTGGCTGTTCGTCGTCTACCGGTTGTTCTGATGCGCTCGCTCACTGCCGGACACGACGCGTTCGGCATGCCGAGCTATCTGCTTCTGCCGTGGCGCCTGACGGTGCTGATGCTCGTTGGGGTCCTGACGCTCGGGCTGTCGCTCGCCTTCCTTGCAGGATTGCCCGGCATCGTCGTCGCGGTGTTCGTCGTCTCCTGGTTCTTCAAGTACTGCTTCGCCCTGCTCGATGCGATCGTGTCGGGGCGACACGAGCCGCCCGTCCTGTCGGCCGAGATGATCAGCCCCCTGGATGAGCAACGCCCTCTGGCACAAGGGCTCATCATCGTTGCCGCCGGATATGCCGTCGAGCTCGTGCGGCACCGGCTGGGAACCGCTGCCGCCCTCGCGTGCGGCGCGGGCCTCGCGCTGGCGCTGCCCGCAAGCGTCGCCGTGCTCGGTGTCACCGGAAATCCGCTGCGAGCCGTCTGGCCGCCGATGCTCCTCACGGTGCTGCGCGGCGTCGGTCGGGATTACCTCTGGCCGGTCGGCGCCATGCTCGCGCTTTGCGGGCTCGCGCTGCTGTTGCGCAGCCGGCTGCTGCCGACAGCGCTGCTGGTCGCAGCCATCCAGTGCGGCTTCCTGCTCGAGTTCTCACTCATCGGCGGCATGCTGTTCGAGCATCGGCTCGAGCTCGGGATCGACACACAGACCGCGCGTGAGAGATTTTCCGCCCGCGATCAGCGCGAGCACGCGCTCGAGCGCCATCGCATGCTGGATCGCGCCTACTCGCAGTTCAGGGTGCGCCGGCCCCTGGAGGGCTGGCAGGAGATCGAGACCTGGCTCGCCGTGCATGCGCAGGGCGAGGCCGCCCTGACGGAGCGCGAGAGGCTGTTGATAGCGGTCAACCGCTGGGAGGACGGACGCGCCGCCGACCGGCTGGCGAACGAGCTGATCGCGATGCTGCTGGCGCGCCGCGAGAACGGCCGCGCACTCGAGGCTCTGGAGCTTCGGTTGCAGGCCGACGCCGCGTTTCGCCCGGCGCGCGAAGACCATTTGCGCAGGCTCGCGGAGCTCGCGGGTCTGGCGGGCAGGAAAGGACTCGAGCGCCGCCTGAGATCGAACGGGTAGGGATCAGAGACGGTCAGCGGGCTGGCCGCCGAAACCGCCGGGAGCCTGTTTCGGCTCGATCCAAAGACTGCGTGCGAGGCCGCAGACGTCGCCGGATTCGCCGAAGACGGCGGTTCCCGCGCCGCGCTTGCGCCCGCTCGCCTCCAGTGCCCAGCCGATCACCGTGCAGGGCTCGCCGATACGCACCAGGCGATTGATGTGCACGGTGATCTCGCCGAGAAGCATCATGCGGTCGTCGGCGCTGGCCGCGTAGAAGCCCGGGCAGTCCAGGGCCGCGGACATGAATTCCGGCCGTACCTTGCCGTCACCCTGATCGAGCGAGGCGTCGGGAACCCACGGTGCGGCTACGAGACCGGCCTCGTCGGTCGGGCCAGCGAAGATCCTCAGGCCATCACCACGGGCCCGGCCGGTGCCGCATACGAAACAGGTCGGGAAGCGATGGTGCTTGAACCCTGCGTAACGGCGTGACGCCTCCACGGCCTCGAGGTAGCTCGGCGGAACTCGAGGGTCCAACATCAGCGTGGCTGGCTTCGCTTCGCCGACGCGCTCCGCTCCAGACATGACGGTGAGCGTGCCATCGGGGAGCTCCGCCGTCTCCATCGGCGTGTCGAGTGGAGGCGGCCGCAGCAGCCGGACGGTGACCATGCGGCCCGCGCGCGCCGCCACGCAACCGGCGAAATAACCGCCGTTGGCGGAGCCCTCGGGTCCCCGGAAGCGGCTGGCAATGACGAGCGGACTCATCGCGCCCCGCGCCGTCCCCGCAGGTCATGCAGCCAGCGCGCCGGGTCGTCACCCCGCTCCAGCACCTCCACCAGCGCGGAGCCGATCACCACGCCATCGACGTGATCCCGCAGCAGCTCGAGCTGCTCGCGGCCGCGGATGCCGAAGCCCGCGCAAACCGGAACCGGCGAGCGACCGCGCACGGTGTCGAGATAGCGCGTGACCTCGGGCGGCACGACGACATTCTTGCCAGTCGTGCCCGTCATGGTCACCGCATAAATGAAGCCCTGACTGCTGGCGCAGATCTGATCGAGACGCTCCGGTCGGGTCACCGGCGTGACCATCTGCACGAGCGCGAGGCCTTTCGCTTCCAATGCGGCGCGCAGCTCGGCGCTCTCGTCGAAGGGCAGGTCCGGGACGATGAAGCCGGCGACGCCCCCGGCGGCGGCGACAGCCGCGAGCTTTTCCGGGCCGAACGCGAGCAGCGGGTTGAGATAACTCATGAGGAGCAGCGGCGCCCTGGCGCGTGGCATGCCCGCGAGCTGCTCCAGGATCCAGCGCAGGCTGACGCCCTGGGCCAGGGCGGCTTGGCTCGCGCGCTGAATCGTGACACCGTCCGCCATCGGGTCGGTGAACGGCACTCCGATCTCGACGACATCCGCGGCTTCAGCGATCGCCTGCAAGTGCTCCCGGAAATGGTCGCGACTCGGAAAGCCGGCGGTGAGATAGGCGACCAGGGCCGGCTCGCCGCGGGCCTTCGCCGCCAGGATGGCGGCGCTGATGGTCTCGTGGCCTTTCATCAACTGCGGGCCAGCAACGTCTGTTGCAATGTAGGCATGTCCTTGTCGCCGCGCCCGGAGAGGCAGACGAGCGCCGTCCCACCCGGGTGGCTCGTCGCCCAGCGCCGCGCGCCGGCGAGGGCATGCGCGCTCTCGAGCGCTGGCAGAATGCCCTCCGACTCGCAAAGTTCACGCACGGCGTCCAATGCCTCAGCGTCACTTGCCGTCTCATAGCGGGCGCGTCCCGCCGACGCCAGCAGCGCGTGCTCCGGACCAACTCCCGGATAGTCGAGGCCCGCCGAGACCGAATGGGTCTCCTGGATCTGGCCGTTCTCATCCTGCAGCAGCATCGAGTAAGTGCCATGCAGAACACCCGGCCGTCCGAAGCTGAGCGTGGCCGAGTTGTCGCCGAGACCCGCGCCGCGCCCGCCGGCCTCGATGCCGATCAGCTCCACGGTGCGGTCAGGCACGAAGGCATGGAAGGCGCCGATCGAGTTGGAGCCCCCGCCCACGCAGGCGAGGACTGCGTCCGGCAGCGCCCCGTTTCGCTCCAGGATCTGAGCGCGCGCCTCGCGTCCGATGACCGCCTGCAGCTCGCGCACCAGATAGGGGTAAGGGTGCGGCCCCAGGGCGGAGCCGAGGAGATAATAGGTCTCCAGCGGATCGGACACCCAGTCGCGTAGTGCCTCGTCGATCGCCGCGCGCAGGGTCCGATCGCCGCTGCTCACGGCGACGACGGTCGCGCCCAGGAGGCGCATGCGGTAGACGTTGGGTGCCTGCCGCTCCATGTCGATTGCGCCCATGTACACGGTGCACGGCAACCCCAGCCGGGCGCAGGCCGCCGCGCTCGCGACACCGTGTTGGCCGGCGCCGGTCTCGGCGACGACGCGCCGCGCGCCGAGACGCCTCGCCAGCAGGGCCTGGCCGATGGCGTTGTTGATCTTGTGAGCCCCGGTGTGCGCAAGATCCTCGCGCTTCAGCCAGATGCTCGCGCCCCAGCGTGCCGACAGGCGGCCCGCGAGGGTCAGGGCGGTGGGACGACCCACCCAGCTCGTCAGTTCCTGCGCCAGCTCCTGTTGGAAAGCCGCCGTCTGCAGGTGCTCGCGCACGCCCAGCTGCAGCCGCTCCAGCGCCGGGATCAGAGTCTCCGGCACATACCTGCCGCCGAACGGCCCGAAGCGGCCGCGCCCATCCGGCAGCCGGCCCGAAATCAGATCCGCGACCGGATCGTTGCCTGCACCCGAGGTCACGCTGACTGTTGCTCCTGTTCGATCATTTCGAAGGCGCCGCGCGCGGCGGCGGCGAACCGCGCCACCTCGGTCGGGCTCTTGATGCCGGGCCGCTCCTCGACGCCGCTCGACACATCGACACCGAACGGCCGGACCGCATTGATCGCCGTCGCGACGTTGTCGGGGTCCAGGCCGCCGGCCAGCACGAGCTGCGTCCGCCGCGCGACGCGCTGGGCCACGGTCCAGTCGCAGGGCGTTCCGCTGCCGCTCGTCGGCCCCTCGAAAAGCAGTCGCGGCGGCAGCGGGCCCGCTTGCACCCGGGGGCTCTGCGAGCCGTCCCAGCCGCGGAAGACGGGGAGGAGCTCGAGATGCTTGGGCACGATCAGGCCCCTGAGGTCCTCGGTGTCCGTTTGAAGAACGTCGGGTTGGAATACATCCAGAATATCGTCAAGGTGTCGCTGGCTGGGCTGGCGTGTCACGGCGACGCATCGGACACGTCCGCGTGCGGGCCTGGCCAGCGCCACCGCATCCTCGAGAGTCAGCTGCCGCGGCGAATCGGCGAAGACGAAGCCGAGCGCATCGACACGGGCCGCCAGCGCCGCCGCGACGGCCTCCGGAGTCGTGATTCCACAGATCTTGATCCACATGATGTTCGTTCACCTGACAGCGGCGCGGCAGACGGCTCGCGCGGCAACCAGCATGGCGCTCGCCAGCGCCGCAGGGTCGTCGCCCCTCATGAGGGCGCTCCCGACCAGAGCCAGATCATAACCGGCTTCGGCCACCCGGCGCGCATCCTCCGGGGACCCGACGCCGCTCTCCGCGACGCGCGGAACGCCGGTGGGCAGGCAACGGGCGAGCTGCTCGAGCCGGCTCGGGACCACCTGCAGGGTCGCGAGGTCGCGCGAGTTGACACCGGCCAGGAGGCCCGACGAGCCCAGCCTGCGCAGCACGCCGTCCAGGCGCTCGAGGTCCGGCTCATCGAACGCCTCGAGCAGCACGAAAAGGTCCAGAGCGCGCGCCTGTTGAACCAGCATCTCGAGCTCGGGCTCGGACAGCATCCTGAGGATGGCGAGCACGCCGCCGGCACCCGCGACGCGGGCCTCGA
>Ga0335075_10000728_pt1 | contig 55983 bp, 62 predicted proteins | sample Lox_Sample_24_FD_206723 | JGI IMG/M metagenome (GOLD analysis project Ga0335075, IMG submission 206723) | Soil microbial communities from Loxahatchee National Wildlife Refuge, Florida, United States - Lox_Sample_2.4 | ecosystem: Environmental > Terrestrial > Soil > Wetlands | place: USA... | reverse complement strand
TGTGGCTCGGCGTGTTCGCGTGGACCGGATGGCTTCGACACCCAATCCTTAAGCACGATCAACGCCTTACGCCACATCCGCCAGCGAATCACAGCCATGCCGTGAATAAGAGCGGTTAGTTCCTTCTCTCTCAATTGCCACATCTTCGCATTGAGAACTATGAAGGGGTGAAAAAACGCGTACCTCATGAGTTGAGCATCTAAGAAAAAAGCGGTGGATTCCGTGAATTTTTCAACGCCGTAAAATCCGATGTCACTGGCATCAAGATAACTGAGAACTGAGCTTCTTGTCTGAATCTCAGCTGCTCGGGTGGCGGACAGTGCGCTCAGGACCGCACTCCAGGACGGATTTATTCTTTTGCCTTCTACGTGATATTCGTCGGGCATCTTACGGCCCTTGGTTTCCCTATATGCTCTCGACACTAAATCAGTGGGAGGAGCAGGTATGGCAACCCAACGCCGAAGTGCCATGCCTCCCTGCGGATAGGCCCGCTCAGTTATGTAGTCGTACAAGGCCTGGATTCGCGCAGGTTCATCTATTTTGGCGTTCTCGGCAATGGCAGTCACAGTCGACCGTATCTCAGAGTCGAATCCGATCCAATATTGATGAACATCCTGCTTTGATGCAGATATGTTTGATGCTTCAAATACAAGGTTTGTTCCTTTCAAGTTCTTGCATTCACAGAGTATGTCAAAATTAATAATCGGCGCCCCGATACCCTTTCGCCTTCGTGGCCTATCTATGAACGTCGAAGCATGAACATCTGCCTCGCGGACCTTTCCTGTCTCGGGGTCGGTGTAGTAGGCGCTCCTTTGTACCGCCCAACCCGACTGGGTGAACGCTTCCGCAATCTGTGCCTCCATTTGAAGAGAAGCCACAGCTTCCGAGGAGAGCAATAGGTCGCGGATATTGCCCGTCATGCGGATCGTTCTCCTGTTCGGTTTGGAAGATAACAGAGAAATAGTTCGGCCTGCAGGCTCCCCGGAGAATTGGCCTACAGAAGATCTCAATGTGACAGATCGTACGCGCCTCCCGCCCACTCAACGGCCCCGGCCAATCCCCGGAACGGGCAAATGGTTGGCGCAGGTCGTCTCCGGATATTCCGCTTATCACGGGGTGCCCACAAATGCCGCGAGGATCGCCGCATTCCGCTATTACGTCACCATGCTCTGGCACCGACAACTCTGTCCACGCAGCCAGAAAGCACGGCTGGCGTGGGAGCGGATGAAGAAACTGGCTGACGAGTCCCTCCCCAAAGCCCGGATCCTTCATCCGTGGCCCAGCGTCCGGTTCGCCGTCAAACACCCAAGGTAGGAGCCGGGTGCCCGAGTCGGGCCTGCTCGGATCTGTGCGGGGAGCACCCAGCAGTGGGTGCCCCTACCGCGAATATATAGCCCCGGGGCGGTCACGCGTGAGAGAGCAACCTCAAGGGGTGGCTTCGGCGGTGAGTTCGCGCAAAAGTCCATCTGTCCATTGGTCGCGCTCCTCGGCCAGTTCATGCCAGCGTTCTTGGGCTATTTTGACAGCCTGCGGATCGCGCATGACCATGTCAAAGCGGTGGAATTGGCTATATTGAAACACCGGCACGAGGCTGCCGTGAATGGGGCCGCGCAGAATATATGCCGAGATTGCTTCTGCAGTTCGGACAATCTTTCTTTGGGCCGTGGCGATCTTACCCATGGTTGGGGTTAGCGCCGCAAAGTCCACACCCTGGTGAGCCGCTTCGTCAGCCGCGTGGGCAACCCGCATATTGCTCCAATCAACGACTTCGCTTATCTCCTTCACTTTCAACCAAGATTCGAGGGTATCAATCAGGCGCCTGGGGATTCTGTCGGTCCGGCTTCGCGATCCTGGCGACACGCCGGTGATCTGGTCAAACGCCGTATGGGCCAGGCTGGATGGATAGAAGGCCGCGTTGCCCGTATTCGGCGCCCAAAATCTGCCGGCAGCACCGCCCGCCAGGTATTCTTGCATCACTCCGTCCGGGTCGAAAGGCAGCCCTTCCCCGGAAACGTAGTTCTCCCGGGTCAACAGGTGGAGGTTGTTTCTGATGTCGATCAACAGCCGACGAAGAGAGATCACCTTTTTGGTCGTGTCGACCAACCGGCGGATGGATAGACCTTGCGTCGCTGCGTAGCCCTGAATAAGACCGCGAGCGAGGATTGGGCTGTGTAAGGCGCTCTCTTTGTCGGCTTCGGCCGCAGCCGCCAGACTCCTGAACGTCAGGTCTTCGAGAAGCATGGAGTAGATTTGCGGCCACAGAGCGTGATGTCTGTCCGTCTTAAGCCACCGCCACCATTCGGCCGTCGTGGCTCGATAGGATGTCAACGCACCCTTATCGAAGACGTCGCAGTGTTCGACTGGGGGCACAGGGGTACCCATAAGACTCCTCCTACGCCGCAGTCCCGGCGCCCGCCGAGACCCTGGCACGGCTGCATTTCGTGCGGCCATTTTGCACCGAGCTTCTGCAACGAAATAGTACCTTGGTTCCCGGACCTTGGTTTCGGAACGAAATTCCTTGATTTCTGAAAGGAACGAGCCTGTGCCTCGAAGGGCCCTGTCAATGGGGCCACCCGAACCTCCCTCCTCCGCAAGAGATTCGCCCAATTCGGCCCACCGCGATATGGTGCGAATCGTCAGCAAATCGCCATTACGGTGATCACATGGACCAGAGCAGCGATCCTGCGACGCGGGTTGCGGATGTCATCTCCTTTTTAAGCCTCCTACTTACCGGGGGCCTCTTCATCACTGCATTGGCGGCGCTCAGCGCGTGGCGTGCTCAACTGCTGGGCGGCCGCAAAATTCGACTGGCGGAAGAATGCCTTCACGTGGCGCACAAGTTTGCCGCACAGATCAAACTGCTCCGGTGGGCGGCCGACAGCGATAAAGAGGAGAAGATCAACGCGCTTCGCAAGACATTGTGGCGGTTTCAGCGCCTGTTCCTGCGACTCAACAACTACATGAACTCTCCAATACAAGATGCCATTCCCGAAGCATTTGTAAAATGCTTTTCTGACCTGGACACTTCTTTCCGAATCCTGCGCCGCTATAACTATACGCCCCCGCCATCGGCTCCGGCGGGCGCGGCGCAGATGGCAGCCGCCGGTGCCGCTACGCAGAGAGAAGAATACGAGGGGGCTTACGTCCGGTTCTACGGAGACTCTGGTGACGACAAAACCACTGCCGGGTTTAATCAGGCCATCGGCGAACTCCAGCAGGTTTTGCGGCCAATATTGAGGCCCGGTCGGGGATGGCTCGGAAGGATGATCGATTTCTTCTCTTCGGCCGTCGAGAAGTCTTGAGTTTTGCAATGTTTAACTCAGGGCTTCCCGACCGCGTGGGCTGGAAGTTACCGGGCCGCCTCGCCAAAAGTGCTAATGTCTATCGGAAGCTGGGAATTGCGGGGGTCGCTGGTGTGTGATCTTCATCACTCAGCCTACCCGAACGGGACGGATAACGCGACGGATTGGGAGGGGGTCGCACAAATGAAGCTGTTCATGACGTGCATGCAATGCCTAACAGAGACGGGGCGTCCTTCGTTTGAGCTGATTGTCGCCGATTACTATGATGATGGTGTCGCATATGCAACCTGCTCCGCTGGACATACGACCGCCCAACTGGTGCAAAGCCCGAAATTTGAAATCCTTTTGGAGGCCGGAGCCATTGCTCTGCTTGAGGGCTTTACCCTCGAAGCAGTTGCCGACTTTTCCGCCGCACTGGAGAGATTCTATGAATTTGCAGTGCGGGTAGGCTGCGTGGCTCGTAGCCTGTCGCCCGAACTTTATGCCAGCATGTTCAAAGAAATGAGTAAGCAATCGGAGCGGCAATTGGGTGCGTTCATGCTGCTTTATGCCATCGAATTTGGCGAGGCGTACAAGCCGAATACTAAGATGGGTGAGTTTAGGAACTCGGCGATCCACAAAGGCAGAATACCTCCAGTTGAGGAAGCAACTCGATATGCCGCCTACGTGTACGAGACCATCCTCTCTCTCTATAGGAGGCTTCGAGATAAGCACTCCGACCACATGATGGCTGTCGTAGTGCGAGACCTTGGTGAAAGGCGCATGAAGGTGCCTCCGGGTATACAGGTTGCGACGAACTCCACCACTTTCTTTTTCACGGACGCGCAGGCGGACAGCCCGCCTGAGTTTTCCAAAGCGCTCGAAGCTTTCAAGGAAGCCAGACAGATGATCGCGGGTGCTATTCCGCAGATGCAGGCATTGCACGATCAACTGATCTAGCTGGTTTGTTTAAGCCTATGGTGGAATGGGGCCACCAGCCGTTCGGTTGCGGGCGGGTTCTATATCTTGCGGTTTTGCCGCGGGCGGAATGAATTGCCAGAGTCGCGTAATGTCAATTATTGCAAGAACGGGAGTCCTAACACCTCTGGATTTCGGACCTACGGGCTTGGACGGACGGTATGGGCGGTGGCACAATTGGGTTCCCCATGATGGTGCGATCTGCAGCTGTGGTGGCACGGCAGGCCAGCGGATCGAACGTCTCCTTTTGAGGGGCGCGCCGACGCAAGCGAATTTTTCAACACAATCCACCCGTATCGGTCAGCCCGCGATTGCGTTTTCGTTCCATGCGGCGTGGGCGTGATCGAGCCTCCCGCGACAGGGCTCCAAGCGGGATAGGTCCCTCGATCCGGATTTCAGCCGTCTTGCCCTCCCGAGCATTGTGTGATGTGCCGGTGGATCAGGCTGCTCCGCGCAGCGGGTTCAGGATCTGGAGGCCTGCGAAGTCCTTTTCGTTGTCCGTGACGATCACGCACTCATTCGCCCCGGCGACGGCGGCTATGATCATGTCGAGAGCGCTTCGTGGCCGGCCGTCCAGCTTGCCTTGCGTCATCAAGCGCGCCCAAATGAGGCCTGCCCTGTCGTCGAACGGCAGAATGCGACCGGCAAACAGGGCCTGCGGCCCCTCGGGGCCGGAAAACCACGTATCGAGCACTGCACGCCTCTTGCCACGCGGCTTCTCCAGAATGCCTCGGCGGATCTCCGCGAGGGTAAGCGAGGCGATGAACAAATCCTCGTCACGCTGGGCCGCCATCCAGGCGAGGAGCGATTCCGACGGAAGCGGCTTGATGACGTTGCTGATGATGTTGGTGTCGAGAAGATAGCGGCTCATAGGTCGAGTTTGCGCTCTTTCTCACGAGGGCGCGTCAGGTCGAGACCGGTGCCGACGAGCGGCGAGCGACGCAACGCGGCCAGGATGCCGCCGGGTTTGCGGGGCTCGCCGGAGACGGCTTGTTGCACCGTCCGCCGGATTTGCCCGGCAGCCGGGCCCTCCTCCACCAGCTTTCGCGCCAGCGTCCGGATGAGGTCGCGGTCCGCTTCGAAAGCCTGGAGCTCGAAGCGAACGATACCCCGCTCCGTCAGCCTGGACCGGTAGTTCGCGATTGCCCTTTTCTGCGCGCGATTGCCCACTTGCGACCTGTCTCCATATATACCCGGATATATAGCCGAATCTAGGGGCGTCGGCAAGGCTGCGGCTCATCCGACGGGCGAGCGGCTTTGTGGAGCCGTCGGGCTCGCCCCGGTTGGCTTGCGAGGCGACGGGCCGCGTCGGCATGCTATGGAGCGAGGTCAAGATGAATTGCGTTCTACGGGTATCGCTTGCCCCTCTCCGCTCCCTGCCTCCCGGGTTTTGGGCGGCGGCCGTCGTCTGCGAGCTGTCAAGGCCGGCAAAGGGGGGACCGAGGCAAAGGAGCTGGCCAAACCCCACGGCCCATGATAGGTTACATGTAACTCATTCGGAGAATTGTCGTGGCGTCGGCATCAAAGCGCCAGCCCTCCCGCACAAAGGTACGGCAACATCGCGAGCGGCTGCGCGCGCAGGGTCTGCGCCCAATCCAGATTTGGGTACCGGATGTGCGCGCACCGTCCTTCCGGTCTGAGGCGCATCGCCAGTCGATGGCCGTGGCCAAGAGCGCGCATGGCCATGAAGATCAGGCGTTCATCGATGCGGTATCGGATTGGGGCGATGAATGAGGCGTGGCGACATCTGGACCGTCGCCGGCGGCAAGGACTACGCCGGGAAGCCACGCCCCGTCGTCATTGTTCAGGACGACAGCTTCGACGCAACCGACTCGATCACGATCTGCGCCTTCACCACTGACGAGACCGAAGCACCCCTGTTCCGCCTGCCCGTCGAGCCGAACGAGCGCAACGGCTTGCGCACGTCATGCCGCCTGATGGTGGACAAGATCACCACCGTCCCCAAGACCAGGGTTGGCGCCCACGTCGGCAGGTTGGACGACGAGGATATCCTGCGACTCAGTCAGGCGATGCTTGTGTTTCTCGGACTGGCCGTCTCACCGAAGAGTAAGCAGGTGGCCTGACGAGCAATGGCGTCCAGCGTACCCGCGGCTGGAATTGGGACGTTCCGCTTGTTGTCTCTTCGCGCGATGCTGCCGGGATGCCCCGACCGCGCGCCAGCCTGGGTGTTCTGTCCGACGATCTTTACATCCAGCCCGAGCCCTGACCGCGCATCGGGCGCTCGCCCAGGCACGATGTTGAGGCGTGGACCGTCACGGACGATTGGCCCGAACCAGTGTCCATCACAGATGCCGAGCTCGACGCGTTCGAAGCGTTGCTCGGCGATTTCTTCGACGAACTGTTCGGGCCGTGCCGATGATCCGAGAGGGCAATCGCGATGACCGTGCCGTTGCGCGCAGCCTTGTATCTGCGCGGCTCAGGCGGCGCGGCAGGGCGGAGGTCGGCGAGGCCGCGAGGTGCCGGGATGGCAGAACCTCCGGCTCGCGCTGGGGCATGGGCTTATTTGAGCGCAGGTTCCCTGCCCCTCGGCCGGCGGTAGTGACTCAGTTTGAAATCGCCCCTCCGCGCGGCCGGGCCTGAGGGACTGGCGTTGCGAGGGTGGACTACTTCATGTTGTCTTACGCCGAGCGTGGGACCGGATTTGCGGGGCGGAGTCATGCAGCGGAGCGAAGTCGCACAATACTGGGAGGCGAACGCTGAAACCTGGACGCGGCACGCTCGCGCCGGATACGACATCAATCGAGATAGGCTGAACACACCCGCATTCCTCGATATTCTACCGCCGGTCCGGGGTCTCTCCGGGCTCGATATCGGCTGCGGCGAGGGCAATAACACGCGCCAGCTTGTGCGGCTCGGCGCGCGGATGCAGGCCATTGATATCGCGCCGACCTTCATCCGACACGCGCAGGAGGCCGAGCAAACTGAGCCGCTCGGCATCGAGTACTCCGTCGCTGATGCGACCGACATGCCTTTCGCCTCAAGCTCGTTCGATTTTGCGACCGCGTTCATGTCGATGATGGACATGGCCGATCACGGCGCGGCTCTGTGCGAGACCGCACGGGTCTTGCGACCGGGCGGTTTCCTTCAGTTCTCGATCCTGCATCCGTGCTTCGTCCCGCCACACCGAAAGGTCTTGCGCGAACCTAACGGTACGACGCGGGCCATTGAAATTGGCGGCTATTTCGGCGCGACCGATGGGAGGATCGACACCTTCCGCTTCGAGAATTTACCGGAGGAGGAACGCCAAAGGACCGAGCCGTTCCGTGTTCCTCGGTTTCACCGGACGCTGAGTGGGTGGGTCGATCTCATCGTCGCCGCTGGGCTGATCATCGAACGATTCGGCGAGCCGCGAGCGAGCGTGGAAGTCGCCAAGGCGGAGCCGGTGTTGGAAGACACGTTGGTCGCGCCGCTGTTTCTACATGTCCGGGTACTCAAGGGCACCGAGTCGCCGAGAACACGGCAATCTCAAGAACCGCATGGTCCGGCGAGAAGGCCAATTTCAGGCTGAGTCACTACCCGGCCGGCATCGTGCTGGCCTCATCGGAACAAGGATGCTATCATGGTCGATAGCAAGCTGGCTGGAGTTGCCGAGGTGGGCCAAGTGCTGATCCGGAATCTCGATGACGGTGTCATAGAGGCATTGAAAGCACGCGCCGCGGCGCGAGGGCTTTCACTCGAGGCCGAGCTCCGGGACCTCCTGACGCGGGCGGCCGGGCATCCCCGTGCGGACCTGGCGAAGGAACTCGCAGGCGTGCGCGCAAGGACGCCCAAAGGGGCGAGGCGATTGGCTGAGGACCTCATCCGGGAGGGCAGGGACGAGCGATAATGCTGGTGGTTGACGCCAGCGTCGCTCTCAAGTGGTTCGTCGAAGAAGAGGGGTCCGAACAGGCTGCCGCCCTGCTCGTCGCGCCGACGCTGCTTGTCGCACCCGATCTGATCGTCGCGGAGGTGTGCAACGCAGCCTGGGAAGCCGTCCGCGGTGGCACAATGGCTCCCGAACAGCAGGACCATGCGGCGTCCCGTCTTGCGGCTGCTTTCGACGAACTTGTGGCCCTGGCCCCGTTGGCGGCGCGCGCGGTTGAGATCTCCCGCCAACTCGATCATTCGGTCTATGAGTGCTTCTATCTGGCCTTGTCCGAACAGCGAGACGCACAGTTCGTGACGGCGGATCGCAAGCTCCTGCAACGCGTTATCGGGACCGAGTGGGCGGGCCGGAGTTCCGACCTGCGCTCATTCCGTGCCCGGCAAAGCGAGGGTTGATGCTTGAGGCGCCCGCAATTCGGGGGCCGGCCCGGCCCCAAGCCGGGCCTTTGAATGACGGATGAGATCGAGGAAGCGGCAATGACCGACGGGACCGGCGAACACCGCATCGTGCTCCGCCTTGCCGAGGCGCGCGCGCTCGGCGAAGCGGCGATGCGCGGCGCCGGGTACGACGCGGAGGAGGCGCGCATCCTGACGGACCACGTGCTGGACGCGGCCCTCAGCGGCTACGAATATTCCGGTCTGCCGAAACTTCTGAATGTCGTCGATGCCCCGGATTTCCGGCTGAAGCGGCGTCCCATCACCGTGCTTCGGGAGACGGGAGCGACCGCGCTGATCGATGGCGGCAACAATACCGGCATGCTCGCCGCTTACCGTGCCGCTCAGGCTGCCATCGAGCGGGCGGAAGCGAAGGGGCTGGCGATCGTCTGTCTCGCCAATACCTGGATGACGGGGCGCAGCGCCTACTACTGCGAAATGATCGCCCGCGCCGGCATGGTCGCGATCCACACGGTGGCGGCGTCGCCTGCGGTGGCCCCCTTCGGCGGAGCGCGCCCGGCGCTGGGGACGAATCCGATCGCTTTCGGTTTTCCGACCGAAGCCGATCCTCTCGTCATCGATATGGGCACATCTGCGTTCATGGCGACCGACCTTTTGTTCCGGGCCCGCCGCCACGCGCCTTTGCCGGAAGGTGCGGCACTCGGGCCGGACGGACGGCCGACAACGGATCCGAACGCCGCGCGAGAAGGTGCGCTGCTCCCCTTCGGCGGCCCGGAGGGCGGTTACAAGGGCTTCGGCCTTGCGCTCGCCATGGATGCGCTCGGCGCGTTGACCGCGGGGATCCGGCCCGCGGACGCGGCCAGCGGCTATCTCTTCATCGCCTTCAAGCCGGACCTCTTCCTGCCGCTGGAGGAGTACCGGCGCGAAGTCACCCGGCGGATCGAAACGATCAGGGCCACGCCGCGGCGGGCCAGGGTGAGGGAGATCCGCATTCCCGGAGAGCGTGGCATGAGGACGCGCGCGCGGCTTGCGCGCGAGGGCATCGAAATCGATCGGAAGATCTACGATGCGCTTTGCCGGGTCGCGGAGGGCAAGCTCGATTACGGGGCGTGAAGGCGCGGCGTGGCCAGGTTCACGGTGACGTTCTTGCGCTGGGTGAAGCTCTCGAGCATGCCTTCCAACGAGAATTCGCGGCCGATCCCGCTTTGCTTGTAGCCGCCATAGGAATGGCCCGGCTGCTGGCCCAAGCCCTGGTTCACCTGCACCCAGCCCGACTCGATCGCATGCGCGGTGCGCAGGGCGCTGCCCATGTCGTGCGTCCACACATAGGCGGCGAGGCCGTAGTGACTGTCGTTCGCCATGCGGATCGCGGCGGCCTCGTCGCGCCAGGGGATGGCGACCAGCACCGGGCCGAATATCTCCTCGCGCGCCAGCCGCCAGTCGTTGGAGGTGTCGGCGAACACCGTGGGGATGGCGAAATAGCCTTCGCTCAGCGGTCCGTCCCGCGGCGGCAGGCCGCCGAACACCAGGCGCGCGTCCTTGCGCTTCAGCCCTTCATCGACATAGCCGCAGACTTTTCGGAACTGCTTGTCGTTGATGATGGTGCCGATGTCGGTGGCTTCGTTCAGCGGGTCGCCGAGCTTCAGCGCCTTGGTCTTGGCCGCGAGCTTGTCGAGAAAGCTCTCGAAGATGTCGGCGTGCAGGAACAGGCGGGATCCCGCGGTGCAGGATTGGCTTTGCCGCGTGAAGCGCATGCCGGCGATGACGCCGTCGACGACCCAATCCTCGTCGGCGTCGGGATAGACGATCGCAGGGCTCTTGCCGCCGAGCTCCAACGAAACCGGAACGATGCGTTCCGCCGCGGCGCGCATGATGATCTTGCCAACCTCGGTCGAGCCGGTGAAGGAGAGCTTGCGCACGAGAGGATGCTGCGCGAGCGGGCTGCCGCATTCCTCGCCCAGGCCGGTCAGCACGTTCAGCACGCCCGGGGGCAGAAAGTCCTGACAGATTTCGGCCATCAGGAGGACGGCGAGCGGTGCGTCCTCGGCGGCCTTCAGCACCAGCGTGTTGCCGGCGCACAAGGCGGGTGCGATCTTCAGCGCGCCCAGCAGCACCGGCGCGTTCCAGGGAATGATCGCGCCGACCACGCCGAGCGGCTCGCGCCGCGTGTAGCTCAGCACGTGCTCCCCAAGCGGAATCGTCTCGCCCTTCAGCTCCCCCGCCAGGCCGCCGAAATAGCGGAAGATGTCCGCCGCCAGCCGTGCCTCGCCGCGTGCCTGGGTGCGCAGCGCGTTGCCGGTCTCCAGCGCGATGGTGCGGGCCATTTCCTCGGCGCGCGCCTCCATGGCATCGGCGATGCGGAGCAGGAGGCGGCCGCGCTCGCGCGGGATCACCCGGTGCCAGGGGATGAAGGCTTTCGCGGCGGCCTGCACCGCGCGATCGACATCCGCCGCGCCGCCCCGCGGGATGGTGGCAATGGGCTGGCGCTTGGCGGGGTTTTCCACCGAGAGCGTTTGGCCGGAAGCGGCGTCCACCCAGGCGCCGTCGATCAACATGCGGGCGTGCCTCAGATCGGCCGCGGCGGGGCGGGTGTCTTCCGTCACGGACATCGTGGTGGCTCCTCTCGTCTGCTCGTCTGCTCGTCTGCTATACGGCGGGGTGCGAGACGTTCTTGACCCCAGTGTAGCGCTGCAACCGCTCGATGTCGCCCGCCCGGCCGAAGCGGGTGATGGCGCGGTTTGGATTTGGGTTTGTGGGCCGCGCCTGCCGCAGGTGCTCCAGGTCCTCCGTGTCCCCTACGTCCCCGATGTCCCCCACCTCACCCTGCCCTCTCCGCCCCCAGGGGCGGAGAGGGAAAGTAAGGGGCGCTTGTCGCCGGCGGGGGCGGCGGCAAGGTGATGGATTGCAAAGGCTCCGCCTTTGCTGGGGAGCGGGCACCCAACGCGCTCGCGCGTTGGGACCCGACCGGGGGGCAGAACCCCTCGGCGGGGTCCAGGGGCAGAGCCCCTGGAAGCGTGCACATCGTCGGCGCGGGGCTGGCGGGGCTTGCCGCGGCGGTGGCGTTGGCGCGGCGCGGGCGGAGGGTGACTCTGTACGAGGCGGGGCCGGCCGCGGGCGGGCGGTGCCGGTCCTATTTCGATCGCGAGCTGGGCTGCCGGATCGACAACGGGAATCATCTGCTGCTGTCGGGGAACCGGGCGGCGATCCGGTATCTGGAGGCGGTGGGCGCGCGGGGGACGCTGGGCGGGCCGGGGCGGGCGGTTTTTCCGTTTTTCGACCTTGCGAGCGGCGAGCGTTGGGTGCTGCGGCCGAACCGGGGAATTCTGCCGTGGTGGGTGCTGTGCGCGGGACGGCGGGTGCCGGGGACGCGGATCGGCGAGTATCTGGCCCTGGCGCGGTTCCTATGGGCGCCGGAACGGGCGAGCGTGCGGGAGGCGGCGGGCAGGGGCGCGCTGGCGCGGCGGCTGATCGAGCCGATCGCGGTGGCGGCGCTCAATTGCGGGGTGGAGGCGGGTTCGGCACGGCTGTTCGGGCGTGTGGTGCGCGAGAGCCTGGCGCGGGGCGGTGGGGCGTGCGTGCCGCTGACGCCGCGGGTGGGATTGTCCGAGACGTTCGTCGATCCCGCGCTCGCGCGGCTGAAGGCGTTGGGCGCGGTAGTGCATTTCGGGCGGCGGGTGAGCGGGATCGAGGTGGAAGGGGAGCGGGTGACGGGGCTGGTGGTGGCGGGGGAACGGGTGGCGGTGGGGGCGGATGAGGCGGTCGTGCTCGCGGTGCCGGCGCCGGTGGCGAAGGGGCTGGTGGCGGGGCTGGTGGTACCGGAGGAGTTCGAGGCGATTTTGAACGTGCATTTCCGGGTGCGCGCCGAGCCCGGGATGGCGGGGTTCGTGGCCTTGATCGGCGGGCTCGCGGAGTGGGTGTTCGTCAAGCCCGAGGTGGTTTCGGTGACCGTGAGCGCGGCCGGGCGGGTGATCGACAGGCCGGCGGAGGCGCTGGCGGGGGAGATCTGGCCGGAGGTGTGCGCCGCCGTTGGGCTTGCGGGGAAGATGCCTCCGGTGCGGGTGGTGAAGGAGCGGCGGGCGACGTTTGCGGCGACGCCGGCGCAGGAGCGGTTGCGGCCGGGGGCGCGGACGAAGTGGGAAAACCTGGTGCTGGCGGGCGATTGGACGGCGACCGGCTTGCCGGCCACGATCGAGGGTGCCATCAGGTCCGGCTTCCGTGCCGCCGCGATGCTTGGGGCCTAAGCGGATTACAACGTGATGCCGGGCGAGACGCTGAGCGAGGACCAGACCGGAGGGCGCCTGGACGAGGCAATCCGCCGCGCCGCGGCGGCGCTGCTCCGCTACCGGCGGGCGGACGGGCATTTCGTGTTTCCGCTCGAGGCGGATGCGACGGTTCCCGCGGAATATGTGCTGCTCGAGCATTATCTCGACCGGATCGAGCCCGCGCTCGAGCGGAAGATCGGCGTTCATTTGCGGGCGATCCAGGGCGCGCACGGCGGCTGGCCGCTCTTTCACGGCGGCGCGCTCGATATCTCCGCGAGCGTGAAGGCCTATTTCGCGCTGAAGGCGATCGGCGATGCGCCCGAGGCGCCGCACATGCGCCGCGCGCGCGAGGCGATCCTCGCGGCGGGCGGTGCCGAGCGGGCGAACGTGTTTACGCGCGGGCAGCTTGCGCTGTTCGGCGCGGTGCCGTGGCGCGCCGCACCGGTGATGCCGGTCGAGATCATGTTGCTGCCGCGATGGTTCTTCTTCCACATCTCGAAGGTTTCGTACTGGTCGCGCACGGTGATGGTTCCGCTCTTCGTGCTGATGGCGCTCAAGCCGCGGGCGCGCAATCCGAGGTGCGTGACCATCGAGGAGATTTTCTGCCGGCCACCCGAGACGATCCGGGACTGGATCCGCGCTCCGGACGGATCGTTCTGGGGGAAGTGCTTCGTGGCACTCGATGGGGTGCTGCAGAGAGTTGAGAGGTTTGCGCCGCAATCGCTGCGGCGGCGGGCGATCGGGCAGGCGGTCTCTTATGTGACCGAGCGGCTCAACGGCGAGAACGGGCTCGGCGGCATCTATCCGGCGATGGCGAACGCGGTGATGATGTTCGACGCGCTGGGTCGGGATGACGAGGGCGCGACGGCGTGGGCTTCGGTGAGAAAGCTCCTGCTGGTCGAGGCGGAGCGCGCCTGGTGCCAGCCCTGCGTCTCGCCGGTGTGGGACACGGGGCTCGCCGGGCATGCGCTGGCGGAGGCGGGCGAGGAGGCGGCGGTGGGCGCGGCCGCCGCGTGGCTTGCCGAGCGGCAGGTGACGGGGCTTGCGGGCGATTGGGCAGCGGTGCGCCCTGCCGTGCGGCCGGGCGGCTGGGCGTTCCAATACGCCAACCCGCATTTTCCGGACGTGGACGACACGGCCGTGGTGGGGATGCTGCTGCATCGGACGGGAGATCCCGCGTATGCGGAGGCGATCGCGCGGGCAGCGGAGTGGATCGTCGGGATGCAGAGCGAGGGCGGCGGCTGGGGCGCCTTCGACGCCGACAACACGCATTATGTGCTCAACCACATCCCCTTCGCCGACCATGGCGCGCTGCTCGACCCGCCGACGGCGGACGTCACGGCGCGGTGCGTCTCGTTCCTCGCGCAGGCCGGGCAGGGGGCGAGCGAGACAGTGTTGGCGCGGGCGCTCGCTTTTCTGGAGCGGGAGCAGGAAGAGGAGGGAAGCTGGTTCGGGCGCTGGGGCACGAACTACATCTATGGGACCTGGTCGGTGCTGGCGGCGCTCAACGCAGCCGGCGTGCCGCATGAGGCGGCGATGGTGCGGCGGGCGGTGGCGTGGCTGCTCAGCTGCCAGCGCGAGGACGGGGGCTGGGGCGAGGATTGCGAGACGTACGGGCGCGCTCCGCACGGACGGTATCGGGAGAGCACGCCTTCGCACACGGCCTGGGCGGTGCTTGGGCTGATGGCGGCGGGCGAAGCCGGGCACGAGGCGGTTTCGCGCGGGATCGGGTGGCTGGTGGGGCGGATCGAGGCGAACGGGGAATGGCGGGAGGAGGCTTACAACGCGGTCGGGTTTCCGCGCGTGTTCTACCTCCACTATCACGGCTACCGGCTCTACTTCCCGCTGCTTGCGCTCGCGCGTTTTTCGGACCTTGCGCGGCGCGGGGGCGCGCGCGTGGGCTTCGGCCTCTGATGGCGATCGGCGTCATCGTCGGGCTGGCAATGGAGGCGCGGCCGGCCCGCCCGCTCGGCGCGGTGATCGCGACGGGCGGGGGCACGGCGGAGGGGGCGGAGACGGCGGCGGAGGGGCTGGCGGCGGGCGGAGTGACCGCGCTGGTGAGCTTCGGGCTCGCCGGCGGGCTCGACCCGCGGCTCAAGCCCGGGCACCTGCTCATCCCGCGCGCCGTGCTGGCGGCGGGGCAGACCTGGCCCACCGACCGCGCGCTCACTCGCTCGCTCGGCGGCCCGACGGTCGAGCTGATGCTGGGCGAGGGCGCGGTGGTGACGAGTGCCGACGCCAAGCATCAGCTCTGGCGCACGACCGGAGCGGCGGCGGTCGATCTCGAGAGCGGGGCGGTCGCGCGCGTGGCGGCGCGGCACGATTTGCCGTTCGCGGCGTTGCGCGCCGTGTGCGACCCGGCGGCCCGGACCCTGCCGCGGGCGGCACTCGCCGCGCTCGACGCGGAGGGGCGGGTGCGGAAGATGCGCCTGCTCGCCTTCGTGCTGCTGCACCCGGCGGACCTGCCCGGCCTCGTTTCGCTCGCCGCGGACTCCGCTCTCGCCTTCCGCGCGCTCGCCGAGCGCACCAGGCGCATCGGCGCGCTTGGCCCCTCCCCCGTGCTCGGAGATTCCGCATGAGCCCGATCAAGCCGCCGCAACGCTATGCCGAGCTCGCGGACCCGCAGGTACGGCCGCGCTTCACCGGCGTGCCCACCTTCTTCCGCCTGCCCTACACGGAGGAGCTGGTAGGGCTCGATATCGGCGTCATCGGCGTGCCGTTCGACGGCGGGGTGACGAACCGGCCGGGCGCGCGGCACGGCCCGCGCGAGGTGCGCAACCAGTCGAGCCTCATGCGCACCATCAACGCCGTGACCGGCGTTGCGCCCTTCGCTGGAAGGCGCGTCGCCGACCTCGGCGATTGCTGGATCGAGCAGCCCTACGCGCTCGAGGGCGCGCTTGGCGAGATCGCGCGATTCTTTGAGAGCGTGAAGGCGGCGGGCGTGACCACGCTTGCGGTGGGCGGCGATCATTCGATCTCGCTGCCGATTTTGCGCGCGGTGGCGGCCAAGGGGCCGGTCGGGATGGTGCATATCGACGCCCATTGCGACACCGGCGACGATTACCTCGGCTCGCGATTCCACCACGGCGCACCGTTCCGCCGCGCGGTGGAGGAGAATCTGCTCGAGCCCAAGCGCGTGATCCAGATCGGGATCCGCGGCACGGTGAACGACCGCAACATGTGGGGCTTCTCGCGCGAGAGCGGAATGCGCGTGCTGCCGATGGAGGAGTTCCAGGACGAGGGCTGGCGGTTCGCGCTCGCCGAGGCGAAGCGGGTGATCGGCGATGGGCCGACATACCTCTCATTCGATATCGACTCGCTCGACCCGGTCTATGCGCCCGGCACCGGCACGCCCGAGGCGGGCGGGATGACGACGCTCGAGGCGATGCGGTTGCTGCGCGGGCTGACCGGGGCGAATTTCGTGGGGGCGGATTTGGTGGAAGTCTCGCCGCCGTTCGATCACGGAAGCATCACGAGCCTGCACGGCGCCTCGATCCTGTTCGAGCTCCTGTGCTTGCTCGTGGCCGCGCCCGGGCGGTAGGCGGTCGGTATCGCGTCCTTGACAGCGCACGCGATCGGGCGATGTCTGGGGGAAGGCGGAGAGGCGGCTGAACGGCGGCGGAGCTGGAGATGAGCGCCTATTACCTCGCCCGCGTGCAGTTCGCCCTGACGATCGGGTTTCATATCGTCTTTCCTGCCACCTCGATCGGCCTTGCGACCTATCTCGTCGTGCTGGAGGGGGCGTGGCTCCGGACGCGGAAGCCCGTCTATCTCGACGCCTATCGGTTCTGGCTGAAGATTTTCGCGATCGTCTTCGGGATCGGCGTCGTCTCCGGCCTTGTGATGGGCTACGAGCTCGGCCTCAACTGGTCCGGCTATACGGAAAAGGTCGGCGCGATCCTCGGGCCGCTGCTGACCTACGAGACGATGACCGCCTTCTTCCTGGAGGCGGGCTTCCTCGGCGTCATGCTGTTCGGGATGAACCGGGTGGGGCCGCGGCTGCATTTCGCCGCGACGTGCGCGGTTGCCTTCGGCACGCATGTGAGCGCGTTCTGGATCCTCGCCGGCAATTCCTGGATGCAGACGCCACAGGGCGACAAGATCGTGGACGGGCGGTTCGTGCCGACCAATTGGCTGGCGATCATCTTCAACCCCTCGATGCCCTACCGCTTCGTGCACATGATGGGGGCGGCCTATCTCAGCGTGGCGCTGATGGTGGGGGCGGTCGGCGCCTGGCACGTGCTGCACGACCGGAAGAACGATATCGCGCGGCTGATGCTTTCGATGGCGCTCTGGATGGTGCTGTTCGCAGCACCCTGCCAGATCGTGGCGGGGGATGTGCAGGGCGACAACACGCTCCGCTACCAGCCGCAGAAGGTCGCGGCGATGGAAGGAGACTGGGTCCAGCCGGCGCCGGGCGCGGGCGAGCCGCTCGTGCTCTTCGCCATTCCGAGCATGAAGACCGAGAGCGACCGCGCGACGATCGAGATTCCGCGCGTTGCGTCGTGGTATCTGACGCATACGTGGGCCGGGACGATCAAGGGGCTCCGGGAGTTCGCCAAGGCCGATATTCCGTATGTTCCGATCGTCTTCTTCGCGTTCCGCGTGATGGTCGGGCTCGGATTGCTGATGCTGGCGTACGCCGTGGTCGGCGCGTTCCTCCGCCGGCGCGGGGTGCTGTACGACACGCGCTGGTTTCTTCGGATCGCGGTAGCGATGGGGCCGGCGGGGTATCTCGCGATGCTGGCGGGATGGACCGTCACAGAGACGGGCCGCCAGCCCTATACCGTCTACGGGCTGCTGCGGACGATCAACAGCGTTTCTCCGATCGGGACGCCGGGCGTCGCGGCCTCGCTTGCGGCGTTCGCCGTGGTGTACGCGATCGTTTTCGGCGCGGCGGCGACGTTTCTGCTCCGCCTGATGGCGAAGGCGCCCGAGCACGGCGAGCCGGGCGTGCCGAACCTCCCGCACCGCAGCGCCGGCATCACGCCCGGCCCGGCAGGCGTGATGCATCAGGCGCCGGGCGGCGCGGAGTAGAACGATGTGGGACCTGCACAACGTCCTCTCGCTCGCCTGGGCGGCGCTGCTCGCGTTCGGCGTGCTCGCCTATGTCGTGCTCGACGGGTTCGACCTCGGCACGGGGATCCTTTTCCTGATCGAGCGGGACAGGACCGATCGGGACGTGATGGTGAATTCCATCGCGCCCGTCTGGGACGGGAACGAGACCTGGCTCGTGTTCGGCGGCGCCGGGCTCTATGCGATGTTCCCGCTTGCCTATTCGGTCATCCTGCCTGCCCTCTACCCCATCATCGTCGCGATGCTGCTGGGGCTGATCCTCCGCGGGGTTTCGTTCGAGTTCCGCTTCCGTGCGACTTCGTCGGGGCTGTTCTGGTGGGACGCGGCGTTCTGCGGCGGATCGCTCGTTGCCGCGTTCTCGCAAGGGCTGGTGCTGGGCGGGCTGCTGCAGGGCATCCATGTCGTGAACGGCGTCTATGCGGGCGGCTGGTGGGACTGGCTGACGCCCTTCACCGTGCTGTGCGGGGTTGCCGTCGTCATCGGCTATGCGCTGCTCGGCGCGTGCTGGCTCATTTGGCGCACCGAGGGCGCGCTCGAGGAGCGGAGCCGCGCGCAGGCGGGGCGGCTCGCGATCGCGATGCTGGCGCTGATCGTCGTCGTTAGCCTCGCGACGCCGTTCCTCCACCCGCAATATGCGCGGCGCTGGTTCTCCTGGCCCGGCATCCTGCTCACCAGCCCGGTGCCGGTGCTGGTGGTGGCGGTCGGGCTCCTGTTCCGGCACGGGCTCGCGCGGAAGCATCATTTCACGCCGCTGCTCTGCGTCGAGCTCTGGTTCGTGCTGTGCTTGGCCGGCCTCGGGATCAGCCTCTATCCGCTGATGGTGCCGCCGGCGATCACGATCTACCAGGCGGCCTCGCCCCTGCTGAGTCAGATCTTCCTGGGCGTCGGGGCGGTCGTGATCGTTCCGGTCATCCTGGCATACAACGCTTACGCGTACTGGGTTTTCCGGGGAAAGGTGACGCCCGGGATGCATTATCACTGAGGGCGGGTGCGGGCGCGGAGCGGCGCGATTGAGCGGGCTCATCTTCCGGCTTGCCGAGGCGGGCGCGGCGGCCGGCGTCGTCGTTCTGGAGCCGCGGGCCGACCATTGGCTCATCTATAGCCTCGCCGTGCGTCCGCGCTATCAGGGCCGCGGTTTTGGGAAGGCTTTGCTTCTCTTCGGCGAGACGGGCACGCGGCCGCATCCGAGACGGCCGGGCGAGATGCTCGTGGATATGGCGAAGGTGCTGCGTCCGGCGGCGGAGCGCGGCGTCGCGCGGAAGCCGTAATTCCGCCGACGTTTTGACTGAGACTTCCGCCACATGGTCGGGCATGGAATTCCGCTATCCGTGCCGACGGTCATGAAGCATCAATCGAGATATCGGCGTTTGCCCCTCGCTCCCGTAACGCGGGCGCTCACGGAGAGCCCTCTGGCGGCGGAGTTGAAGGCGATGCTGCGCGTGTTGGGCCTCATTGCCTGCCTCCTTCTGGCCTGGGTCGCGATCGGCATGGCGTAGCTCGCTAAAGCGCGAGGAGGTCGGAGCTAAGGATGAAGCGGGCGCCGGCTTCCGTGAGGCGGGATTTGGCCTCGGTGAGAGTGGTCTGGCCGGCGGAAGTGGGCAGCGCGATGGCGCGGCAGGCATCCTCGATCACGAAGGCGGCGTAGCCGAGGCGGGTTGCGTCCTCGGCGGACCAGGCGACGCAGTAGTCGGTGGCGAGGCCGGCGAAGAAGATGCGCCGGAAGCCGCGGGCGCGGAGATATCCGTCGAGGCCGGTGGAGGTTTTGCGGTCGTTCTCGAAGAAGGCTGAGTAGCTGTCGATCTCGCGGTGGAAGCCCTTGCGGATGATCATTTCGAATCGGGATTGGTCGAGGCCCGCATGCAGGGCGGCGTTCGCGGTGCCTTGGAGAGCGTGGCGCGGCCAGAGCGTTTGCGGGCCGTAGGGCATGGCGATGGAGGAGAAGGGCGCGTGGCCGGGATGGGATTCGGCGAAGGAGGTATGATCCGTCGGATGCCAGTCCTGAGTTGCGAAGGCGTGGGCGAAGGTTTCGGCGAGCAGAAGGTTGATGAGCGGGACGATGGCGCAGCCGTCGGCGACCGCGAGCTCGCCGCCGGGCATGAAGGTCGGCTGGACATCGGTCGCGCAGAGGATGTCGGTGGCGGGATCGAGCGGGATCATGGTGGCTTGGCCTTGTCGGGGTAGGCGCAGAAGCGGGCGGCGGGGCAGCGCCAGCATTCGGGTTTTCGCGCCTTGCAGACATAGCGTCCGTGCAGGATCAGCCAATGGTGGGCGTCGCGCAGGAGCGCGCGCGGGATGCGCTTGACGAGCGCCTCCTCGACCTCGCGCGGCGTGCGGCCGGGGGCGAGGCCGGTGCGGTTGCCGATGCGGAAGATGTGGGTATCCACCGCCATCGTGGGCTCGCCGAACGCGACGTTGAGGACCACATTGGCGGTCTTGCGGCCGACGCCGGGCAATGCCTCGAGGCCAGCGCGGTCGTGTGGGACCTCGCCGCCATGGCGCTCGATCAGCAGGCGCGAGAGGGCAGCGACGTTGCGGGCCTTGGCCTGCCAGAGGCCGAGGCGGCGGATGTGCCGGGCGATGCCGGCCTCGCCGAGTTCCGCCATGGCGGCGGGTGTCGGCGCCGCGGCGAAGAGGCCCTTGGTGGCCCCGTTGACGGATTTGTCGGTGGTCTGCGCCGAGAGCACGACGGCGACGAGGAGGGTAAAGGGATTTTCGAAGTGAAGCTCGCTCCGCGGGTTGGGGTTGGCGGCGGCGAGGGCGGCGATGAAGGCCCGGGCGCGGGCCGGGCTCATTGGCTTGGTGGGCGCGGGCGCCGGCCGGGCGGGCATGAGGGTTTTGTTGCAGGCGGCGCCCAAGGGCACAAGATTGGGCGCAAGATTGGGCACAGGATGAGAGGCGACGAGGTGGGATGATGGCGGACCAGGCGGCTTCGGTTTTCGAGGCGGTGATCGTGCCGCACCGGAGCCTTTCGCGGCGCGGGCTTTACTGTGTGATCGGCGCGGTCTCGGCGCTTTCGGCGCTGATCAGCTTCTTCTGCTGGCGGCTCGGCGCCTGGCCGGTGGTCGGGTTCAACGGGGCCGAGGTGGGGTTCGCCGTGCTCGCGCTCAACTGGCATGCCACGAGTGCCGCGCGGGCGAGCGAGGTCCTGCTCCTGAGCACGGCCGGGCTCAAAGTGGTGCGGAGCGACCCGCGCGGCCGGCGCGAGGAGAAGGTGCTGCCCGTCGGCTGGCTCAGGGTCGTGCTGGAGGAGCGGCCCGGCCGGGTGCCGGGCCTGCTCTTGCTGGCGCGGGACGTGCGCGAGGAAGTCGCGCAGGCGCTCGGGGAGGCGGAGAAGCGGAGCCTGGCGGATGCGCTCTCGGAGGCGATGGAGCGGCTCAGGCACCCGGTGTTCGACAACCCGCAACTCAGGGGTTGAGGCCGGGGCGCTATTCCTCGTCCGGGGCGAGGGATTTGATCAGGTCGAAGACGCGCTTGCGCACGGCGGGATCGGAGATGCGGTAATAGGCGCGGACCAGGTCGAGGGTCTCGCGGCGGTTGAGGCGCGCGTCCGTGCCGAAGCCGTCCTGGCCCTCGGAGAAGCCGCCCGGCATCCCCGTCGTCGGTGGGCTGGCGCCGCCGACCGCCTCCGGCATATCGTCGAAGAAGAAGCTGATCGGCACGTCCAGCACGCGCGCGAGATCGAAGAGGCGCGAGGCGCCGACGCGGTTGATGCCGCGCTCATATTTCTGCACCTGCTGGAAGGTGAGGCCGAGCGCGTCGCCGAGCCGCTCCTGGGACAGCCCGAGCAAGGTGCGGCGCAGCCGGATGCGCGATCCGACATGCACGTCGATCGGGCTCGCTCTGCTTTCCCGCTCGGGTCGGTCGCCTTCTCCGCTCGTGGCCGCCGTGCTCCAGCTCATGCCGAGGCTCGATGTACAACGTTCATTCCGGCATCAACCATTCACTTTTCAGGGGTGCCTTGACCGGAACAATCGCGAGCCCGGTGCAACCTCCATCCTATCGCCGCAACCTGGGGTGTCAATGACTTTATTAAAATCGAGTAAATGGCTCGCCGCGAGAGACCGTCGTTAACTTTTACATATTCGCGAGACCGGATTCGTTGCCATCGCAATGAAAACCGCAAGGATTGCAACCGCCAGTGGTATCTCCCGCCCGAATCGCGCATAGAGCGTCGGCGGCAGCGCGCCCGGCAGTTGCACGACAAGAACGCCGCGACGGCCGAGCCCGAGACGGGCGATCTCGTGGCCGCGCGCGTCGAAGGCCGCGGAAATCCCCGTGGCGGCGGCGCGGAGCAGCGGCAGCCCCTCCTCGACCGCGCGCATCCGCGCCGCCTCGAGCGCCTGGCGCGGGCCGGCGGTGTTGCCGAACCAGGCGTCGTCCGTGATGTTGACCATCCAGTCCGGGCGCGGCCTGGCGACGATCTCGCCCGAGAAGATCGCCTCGTAGCAGATGAGCGGATCGAAGGGCGGGACGCCTGCGGCCCGGATCGTGCGCGGGCCGGGGCCGGGGCTGAGGCCGCCGCCGGGCACCACCTGGATCGGCAGGGGGAACCAGTCCGGCTGGTACTCGCCGAAGGGGACGAGGTGCCACTTGTCGTAGATCGCCGCCGGCGGGCCCGGCCCGTCCACCACGATCATGCTGTTGCGCGGCCTACCCGCCGCATCGTAGCGGATCGAGCCGGCGAGCACCGGCACGCCCGGGCCGGCGGCCTCGGCAACCAGGGCGCGCGCCGCGCCGTCGGTTTCGAGCAGATAGGGGCTCGCGGTCTCGGGCCAGACGACGGCGGTGGGATGCGGGCCGGCCGCGGCGACGCCTTCCTCCGTGAGGTCGAGATAGGTGCGGAAGATCCCGAGCGCGGTCGCCTGCGTCCAATCGAGGATGATCGGGATGTCGCCCTGGGCGAGGACGACGCGGAGCGCGCGCGGGGCGGGCAAGGGCTGGTCGAGGCGGTCGAGGCCGGCGCCGAGCCAGCCGAGCAGAAGAAGGCAGGCGGCGGCGAGGCCACGGCGGCCGAGCATCGGCAGGGTCGCGATCAGGAGGGTCGCCAGGGTGAGGCCATAGACGCCGAGCCAGGCCGCCGGCTGGAGGAAGATGTCGCCGAGGCGGCCGGGGAGCGCCCAGACGCTGCCCCAGAGGTTCCAGGGAAAGCCCGTCAGCACGGTGCCCTGGGCAAGCTCGCCCAACGAGAAGAGGCCGGCGAAGCCGAGCACGCGCGGCAGGCCCGAACGGAAGCCGCGCGCCAGGCCGACGGGGATCGCGGTGAAGAGGAGTGCAAGGCCGGCCGCCGTGAGCGGGGTGGCGAAGGGGACCAACCACCAGAAGCTGTCGACGCGGGTGAGGATAGCCTCGGTGATCCAGTAGAGGCCGAGGACGTGCCGGCCGAAGCCGAACCAGAAGCCGCGGCGGGCGGCGCGGCGGAGGCCGCGCCAGCCGGGCGGCGCCGCCTCGATCAGCGCGAAAAGGCCGGCGAGCGCGAGCGGCAGCGCGGGCAGCGCGTGCCAGGGAGGGAGCGCGGTCGCGGCCAGCACGCCCAGAAGCGCGGCGGCGAGGTCGGCCCGCCACCCGGCCGGGCCGGTGCCACCGCGAAGGCCCATGAGCCAGGCGAGCGGGTGGGCGGCGATGGAGGGGCGGGCGGGAGGAACGAGGCGGGTCAGTCGCCGGGCTCGCGGGCCACGGTGGCCCGGAAGGCCTCCGAGGCCTCGCGGGCCGCGCCGGCCTCGTCGTCCAGCGCCTCACGAAGCTGGCGCTCGTAGTGGCGGTAGTATTTGTCGGTCACCAGGTCGGTCTTCACCACCATCGCGACGTCGATGGTGTTGAAGTCGCGATCGATCACGGCGCCGTCGCCGACGAAGCTGCCGAGCCGGAGATAGCCCTTGATGAGCGGGGGCAGGCGGGCGTGCGCCGCACGCCGGTCGAGCCGATTGACGTCGAGCCGGCGCATCTCGACATAGCGGCCGCGCAGCGCACGCGGGCGGAGCCCGGGCGGCGCCAGGTGATGATGATAGAGATAGGTGAGCTCGGGGGCGACCGCGTCCGGGTCGGTGCCGGCAAGGCTCGCGCAGCCGAACATCAGATCGATGCGATGCTCGAACACGTAGGCGGCGATGCCGCGCCATAGGAGCTGCATGACCACGCGGTTGCGATGGGCGGCATCGACGCAGGAGCGGCCCAGTTCGAGCAGACGCGAAGGAAGGGCGAGCAGGCGGCCGATGTCGAACTCGCCCGCCGTATAGAACCGGCCGGCGCGGGCGGCCGCCTCGCGGCGGATCAGCCGGTAGGTGCCGACCACGCTCATGGGGCCGGGGCCGAGATCATGGTCGATCACCAGGAGATGGTCCGCGACCTCGTCGAAATCGTCACGGTCGCGGCGGACGAGCGCCGCGGCGCGGCTCGGCGTCGCGCGCATCTCCTCGTAGAAGACGCGGTAGCGGAGCGCCTGGACGGCGTCGATCTCGGCGGCGCCGGCGGCCAGCCGCACCCCGAGATTGCCGGCGCGAAGCTCGGCGAAGCCGGCGCGGGCCAGCGTGGCGCCCGCCTCGCCGGTGCGCTGCTCGACGGTCACCGCCCGCCCTCCGGCGTCTCGTTTGGCTGCTGATCGGGCGGCGCCTTGCGCCGGCGCCGGCCGAACAGCTCGAGGCGCAGCGAAACCAGGTCGAAGCCAAGCCGCTCCGCGATCGCCTGCATCAGGGCCTCATGCTCGGGGTCGGCAAACTCGACGACGCGGCCGGTGTCCACATCGATGAGATGATAGTGGTGGCCATGCTCGGTGGGCTCGTAGCGCGCACGGCCGCCGCCGAAATCCCGCCGTTCGAGGATCCCCTTCTCCTCCAGCAGCCGGACCGTGCGATAGACCGTGGCGATCGAGATGTGGGCATCGAGCCGGGTGGCACGGCGATAAACCTCCTCGACATCGGGGTGGTCCGCCGCCTCCGAAAGCACCCGGGCGATGACGCGCCGCTGGCCGGTCATCTTGAGGCCGCGCGCGACACAGGCCTGCTCGATCGCCGAGCCCCCCGCGGCGGGCCGCCGGCGGGACGGGAGATAACCCTGATGGGCCACTTCCGCCTGCTGCTCGGGTTGCGGATGACTCATGCGCGCGGTTCGCTCCTTCCGGCCACCCTGCCGCCCTCCGCCGGCGCGATCAAGCCCCGACCCCCGATCCCGGGCGACGGAGCCGCGTCAGCGGCGGGCGCGCGCCTTGGTGCCGAGCCCGATCTTCTTGGCGAGCGAGGAACGATGGCGGGCATAGTTGGGCGCGACGATCGGATAGTCGGGTGGAAGTCCCCACCTGTCCCGATACTGCTCCGGCGTCATATTATAGGCGGTCTTCAGATGCCGCTTGAGCATCTTGAGCTTCTTCCCGTCCTCCAGGCACACGATATAATCCGGGAACACGGATCTTTTCACCGGAACGGCCGGCTGGGGCTTTTCGATTGGGACGGATTCCTTGCCGACACCGGCAAGTGTACGATAAACATCCTGTATCAGCGCCGGAAGCGCATCCGGAGAGACCGAATTATTCGAGACATGGGCGGAAACGATTTGCGCCGTCAGTCCGAGTACATCAGGATTGGCCCCGTGGTCCGGCATGCTCCTTCCTCACGACATATCGACGCGGCTCATATAGTGAGACGGGTCCGAATCTTGCAATGCTTATTTCTTGCGTGAGGGCGAAATTATTGTGAACTCTACTACGGAAGCCGATCTCGATCTCGATATCACGCGCGAGACTTGCCCCATGACTTTCGTGCGCACACGACTGGCGCTCGAAAGACTGGAACCCGGCCAAACGTTGCTGGTACACCTCAAGGGCGCCGAACCACTGCGCAACGTCCCGGCGACCGCCGCAAGCCAGGGCCACACCATCCTCTCGCTCACCACCGGACCCGACGGGGTGAGCCACCTCCTGCTGCGCCGGAAGTAAGGAAGGAAGACCAGGGGGGCTCCGCCCCCCTGCACCCCCGGCTGGGGCCTGGAGGCCCCAGACCCCCGAATTCTTTAGATGTTGGCCGCCCCACCGGCGGTCTCGAATCGCGAGATGAGCGGGGGCGGGCCTGTTCGGCGTGGCATAGCGCTGGGACGCCGCGCGTCAGCTTCGCTGCCGGGTCGGGCAAAACGTCGGCGGGGGTCTGGGGCCTCTAGGCCCCAGCGGTCGGGTTCCCATCGCGCGAGCGCGATGGGGCCCGGTCCAGGGGCAGAGCCCCTGGCCTGGCCTGGCTTGGCCCGGCGGGCGGGCATGGCCGTAGGGGCGGGGACTTGCTATACCCGCGCCGAGCCTCGCTGCTCTTGCGGCAGTGCAGCAGATAGTGCCAAGGAATAGCGTCATGGCCCGCCGCCGCCAGCTCTACGAGGGAAAGGCGAAGATCCTGTTCGAGGGGCCGGAGCCGGGCACGCTCGTGCAGTATTTCAAGGACGACGCCACCGCCTTCAACGCCCAGAAGAAGGGCGTGATCACCGGCAAGGGCGTGCTCAACAACCGCATCAGCGAGTATCTGATGTTGCGGCTGGCCGAGATCGGCGTGCCGACGCATTTCGTGCGCCGGCTCAACATGCGCGAGCAGCTCATCCGCGAGGTCGAGATCATTCCGGTCGAGGTGGTCGTGCGGAATGTCGCGGCGGGCAGCCTTTCCAAGCGCATGGGCATTCCGGAGGGCAAGCGGCTGCCGCGCAGCATCATCGAGTATTATTACAAGAACGACGAGCTGGGCGATCCGATGGTCGCCGAGGAGCACATCACCGCCTTCGGCTGGGCGACGCCGCAGGACATGGACGATATCGTTTCGCTCTCGCTTCGGGTGAACGATTTCCTGGCCGGGCTCTTCTTGGGCGTCGGCATCACCCTCGTCGATTTCAAGCTGGAGTTCGGGCGGCTCTGGGAGAACGAGGAGATGCGCATCGTTCTCGCCGACGAGATCTCGCCCGACAATTGCCGGCTGTGGGACACCAAGACCAACGAGAAGATGGACAAGGACCGTTTCCGCCGCGATCTCGGCAAGGTCGAGGAGGCCTACCAGGAAGTGGCGAAGCGGCTTGGGATTTTGCCGGAGGCGGGGACCCGGGATTTGAAGGGGCCGGAGCTGATGCAGTGAAGGCAGTGGTGACGGTGATGCCGAAGCCGGGGGTGCTCGACCCGCAGGGCAAGGCGATCGCCCGCGCGCTCGGCCATCTCGGCTTCGGGGGCGTGGGCGAGGTCAGGGCCGGCAAGGTGATCGAGGTGGAGATGGACGGGGCGGACGCGGAGGGCGTGCGCCGGACGGCCGCCGCGATGGCCGAGCAGTTGCTGGCCAATACCGTGATCGAGAGCTTTTCGGTCACGATCGCCGAGTGAGAGACCGGGTTCGTAAATGCGCGCCGGTATCATCGTCTTTCCCGGCATCAACCGTGAGCGCGACATGGCGATCGCGCTGGAATCGGCTTCGGGGCGGAAGCCTCGGATGCTCTGGCACACCGAGACGGATCTTTCCGGTCTCGATCTGATCGTCATTCCGGGCGGGTTCTCGTACGGCGATTATCTGCGCGCCGGCGCAATGGCGGCGCATTCGCCGATCATGGGCGCGGTTAAGGCGCATGCGGCGCGCGGGGGCTATGTGCTCGGCGCCTGCAACGGGTTTCAGATCCTGACCGAGGCCGGGCTGCTGCCGGGCGCGTTGCTGCGCAACGTCTCGCTCCGGTTCCTGGCGATGGATTGCCATTTGCGTGTCGAGCGCGCGGGCACTGCCTTCACCGGGCATTTCCAGGCGGGCGAGGTGTTCCGCGCCGTGCTCGCCCATGGCGAAGGGAATTATTACGCTGACGAGGCGACTCTCGACCGGCTCGAAGGCGAGGGGCTGGTGGCGTTCCGCTATTCGGATGCGGGCGGGCGGCTCACTGAAGCGGCCAACCGCAATGGCAGTGCGCGGGCGATCGCGGGGATCTTGAGTCCGAACCTGCGCGTGCTCGGGCTGATGCCGCATGCGGAGAACCTGGTGGATCCGGTGGCGGGCGGCGAGGACGGAAAAAAGCTGTTCGAGGGGCTGGCCGCCGCGTTCGCCGCATGAACGCGCCGGTCGAGGCGAGCGAGAGGTTCGGGCTTTCGGCGGAAGAATATGCGCGGGTGCTGGCGATTCTCGGGCGGGGGCCGAGCCTGGCCGAGCTTGGCATCTTCGCCGCCATGTGGTCCGAGCATTGCTCGTACAAATCCTCGCGGGTTTGGCTGAAGGAACTGCCGACCGAGGCGCCGTGGGTGATCCAGGGGCCGGGGGAGAACGCCGGGGTGGTGGCGATCGGCGAGGGTCTCGCCGCGGTCTTCAAGATGGAGAGCCATAACCACCCGAGCTTCATCGAGCCCTATCAGGGTGCGGCGACCGGGGTGGGCGGGATTCTCCGCGACGTCTTCACCATGGGCGCGCGGCCGATCGCCAATCTCAATGCGCTGAGGTTCGGCGATCCGAAAGAGCCCGGGACGAAGCGGATCGTGGACGGCGTGGTGCGCGGGATCGGCGGCTACGGCAACTGCGTCGGCGTGCCGACGGTGGGGGGCGAGATCAATTTCCACCCCGCCTACAACGGCAACCCGCTGGTCAATGCGATGACGGTCGGGATCGCGCCGGCGGACCGGATCTTCCGCTCGGCGGCGGCGGGTGTGGGCAATCCGGTGGTCTATGTCGGCGCCAAGACGGGGCGCGACGGCATCCAGGGCGCCACCATGGCAAGTGCCGAATTCGGCGCGGATGCGGCCGAGAAGAAGCCGACCGTGCAGGTGGGCGACCCGTTCACCGAGAAGCTGCTGATCGAGGCGTGCCTGGCGCTGATGGAGACCGAGGCGATCGTCGCCATCCAGGACATGGGGGCGGCGGGCCTGACCAGCTCGGCAGTCGAGATGGCGGGCAAGGGCGGGCTCGGGATCGCGCTCGACCTCGACGCGGTGCCGGTGCGCGAGGAGCGGATGTCGGCCTACGAGATGCTGCTCTCGGAGAGCCAGGAGCGGATGCTGATGGTGCTGCGGCCCGGCTGCGAGGACGCGGCGCGGGCGGTCTTCGCCAAGTGGGAGCTGGATTTCGCGATCATCGGCCGGCTGACGGACACCGGCCGGATCGTCGTGCGGCATGGCGGCCGGGTGGAGGCGGATATTCCGCTGGGGCCGCTGGCCGCCGAGGCGCCGCTCTATCGCCGGCCCGTGGAGGAGACGCCGCAGCCCGAGGCGCTGGGCGAGGTTGAGGATCCGGCGGGGCTCGAGGCGGGGTTGGCGAGGCTGATCGGCTCGCCCGACCTTTGCTCGCGGCGCTGGGTGTGGGACCAGTACGACGCGACGGTGGGTGGGCAGACGGTGAAGCGGCCGGGGGCGGCGGACGCGGCTGTCGTGCGGGTCGAGGGGAAGAGGCTGGCGCTGGCGCTGACGACCGACTGCACGCCCCGCTACTGTGCGGCGGATGCGGAGGTGGGGGGCGCGCAGGCGGTCGCGGAGGCCTGGCGCAATTTGACGGCAACGGGGGCGCGGCCGCTCGCGCTCACCGACAACCTCAATTTCGGCAACCCCGAGAAGCCCAGGGTGATGGGTCAGTTCGCGGCTTCGATCCGCGGCATGGCGATGGCCGCGCGCGCGCTCGACTTCCCGGTCGTCTCGGGGAATGTGAGCCTCTACAACGAGACCGAGGGGGTCGCGATCCTGCCGACGCCGGTGATCGGCGGCGTGGGCGTGATCGAGGATGCGCGGCAGGCGGTGGGGATCGGGCTCGCGCCGGGGCTTTCGATCGTGCTGGTGGGCGCGAGCACGGGCTGGCTCGGGTGCTCGCTCTGGTTGAGGGAGATCGCCGGGCGCGAGGCGGGGGCGCCGCCGCCGGTCGATCTTGAAGCCGAGCGGCGGAACGGCGATTTCGTTCGCGCGCGGATCGCGGCGGGCGAGGTCGCCGCGTGCCATGACGTCTCGGATGGGGGGCTGCTCGTCGCGGTGGCGGAGATGGCGCTCGCCGGCGGTTGCGGCGCGCGGCTCGCGGCAGGCCCGGCGGGCGTGCCGCCGCACGGATTCTGGTTCGGCGAGGACCAGGGGCGCTATGTGCTGGCAGTGGCCGATCCGGCGCGACTTCTTGCGGGGGCGGAAGCCGCCTCGGTGCCGGCGAGGCTCCTCGGCGTTGCGGGCGGAGAGGATTTGACAGTCCAGGGCGCCGTCGCCATATCGGTTGCGGCGTTGCGCGAGGCACACGAACGCTTCTTTCCGGCTTGGCTCGATTGAGGGCGCGGAGGGCGTGCATGGCGATGGGGGCGAGCGAGATCGAGGCGCTGATCAAGGCGGCGCTCCCTGACGCCAGCGTGGTTATCGAGGACATCGCCGGCGACGGCGATCATTATGCGGCAACGGTCGTGAGCGCAGCTTTCCGCGGCCTCACCCGGGTGCGCCAGCACCAGATCGTCTACGCCGCCTTGCATGGCCGGATGGGGGGCGCGCTTCACGCGCTCGCCCTGCAGACAAGCGCCCCCGAACAGGAGCAGACGCAATGAGCAATCCCGTTGCCGCGCGTATCCAGAGCGAGATCGGCGAAAACCCGGTCATGCTCTACATGAAGGGAACGGCGATGTTCCCCCAATGCGGGTTTTCCGCCCGCGTGGTGCAGATCCTCACCCATCTCGGCGTGCCCTTCGCCACCGCGGACGTGCTCGAGGACCCGGAGCTGCGGGACGGGATCAAGGAATTCTCGAGCTGGCCGACGATCCCCCAGCTCTACGTCAAGGGCGAGTTCGTCGGCGGCTGCGACATCGTGACGGAGATGTACCAGTCGGGCGAGCTTGAGCTGCTGCTCAAAGAAAAGGGCGTGCCTCTCGAAAAGGCCGCCTGAAAATGCGACTGCGGCGGTCGTCCGACGTGGCTTTCTGCGCTTCCGGTGCTCACGGCCCATAAAGGCCGCTCCGCTCCGGTTCTCGAAAGCCGCGCCGGCCGGCGCCTGCGGCGCCTCCGACTCACCGGAAGCCGCATTTTCAATAAGGGCCCCGAAGCACCGGAAGGTCTCCGAGAGGCCGCCAGCCCTCTTTCGCTTTCTTTCGGCCCTGGCGCCGGGGCTTCCGCCTTGTATAGTGGCGGAAGCCTGGGTCGAGCAGGGTAGGAAGGGAGCGAAAAAATGCCGGAAACAATCCGTAGATCTCTTTGGCAGCCCTCGCGGCGGCAAGTGCTGGCGGGCGCGGCGGGCATGGCGGGGCTGGCGAGCGTGCCGGCAACCGTCCGCGCCGCCGGCGAGCCGATCAAGATCGGCATCATCGCCGAGGCCTCGACCCTGCCGGGGGCGGCGATCCCCAAGGGCGCCCAGATGGCCGCGGACGCGATCAATGCGGCCGGCGGCGTCGGCGGGCGGCCGATCGAGCTCATCGTCTATGACGATCACGTCTCCGCCGTGGACGGCGTTCGGGCGTTCCAGCGCCTCGTTCAGCAGGACAAGGTGGCGGCGGTCATCGGCAGCTTCATCAGCGAGGTGGCGCTGGCGATCGAGCCGTGGTCGGCGCGGCTGAAGGCGATCTACATCACCCCGGGTGCGGCGAGCAACGACATCTCCAAGCGCGTGCACGACGACTACGCGCACTACAAATATACCTTCCACGGCTGGTTCACCTCGTACTTCATCGCCGAGTGCGCCTCCGACTCGGCGCATGACATCCTGGTCGACCAGTTCCACATGAAGACCTGCGTCGTCATGAGCGAGGACGCCGCCTGGACGACCCCGCTCGACGCCGCCTATCTCGAATTCCTGCCCAAGGCGGGGCTCGAGGTCCTCGACCATATCCGCTTCTCGCCGGACACCACGGACTTCACGCCGATCTTCAACCGCATCGAGGGGAAGAAGCCGGACGTGATCATGACCGGCATCAGCCATGTCGGCGTGGTGCCGACGGTGCAGTGGAAGCAGCAGCGCGTGCCCATCCCGATGTGGGGCGTGAGCTCGCAGGCGACCTCGAGCGATTTCTGGAAGGACACCAACGGCGCCTGCGAGGGGGTCGCCGGGCAGGAAGGGGCCGGGCCGGATTCGGCGGTCACGCCGAAGACGATCCCGTTCACGCAAGCCTATCAGAAGCGCTTCGGCCTGGTTCCCGCCTATTGCGGCTATTCGTCGAACGACCTCGTCTACATCATCGCCGAGGCGATTACGCGCGCGGGCGGCTCGACGGACCCCGACAAGCTCGTCACCGCGCTCGAGGCGACCGACTATGTGGGAACGATCGGGCGGTTCAAGTTCTACGGAAGGCAGGACCGCTTCACGCATGCCATGGAATACGGCCCGGACCTCGTGCCGGGCGTGATGATCCAGTGGCAGAACGGCAAGCAGGTGACGGTCTGGCCGAAGAAGTTCGCGACCGCCAAGGTGGAGTTCCCCTCCTTCGTGAAGCTGCCCGCCTGAGCGAACAAGCCGCGGCGGCCTGATCGACGGATGGAGGCCGTCCAGATCCTCGTCGACGGGTTCGCGATCAGCGCGCTCTATGCGCTTGGCGCGGTCGGCTTCACGCTGCTGTTCGGCGTCTCGGGCGTCCTCAACCTCGCCCACGGCGGCACGCTCGTCGTTTCGGCGATGATCGCCTGGCTGGTCGCGACCGACCTCCATCTCGGCACGCTGGCCGGCGCGCCCGCGGGCATCCTGGCCGGGATGGTCTTCGCCTTCGCCACCTACTTCGCCGTGGTGCGGCCGATTCAGCGCTCGCGCGCCATCCCGCGCGAGGAGACCGAGATCTTCATCCTCACCGGCACGCTGCTCTGGGGCATCATGTGCCAGACCGTGCTCGCCTACTGCTTCACCACCAACCCGGTGACCGTGCCGGCACTGATCGGCGGCGTGGTGCCGATTTTCGGCGTGCGCACGCCGCGCAACGAGATCCTGATCGCGCTTGCCTGCTGGGCGGTGATCGGCGCGCTCTGGCTCCTGATCAACCGCACGCGCACGGGGAAAACGCTGCTCGCCGCGTCGATCAATCCGCGCGGCCTCACGCTGCTCGGCTTCGAGCTCTCGCGCATCCACCTCCTCGTGTGGGCGATCTACGGGCTGCTCGCCGGCGTGGCGGGCGTGCTTCTCGCGACCTTCCTCGGCGCAAGCTCCGACGCAGTCGGGCCGCTCACCGCGAGCGCCTTCTCGATCGTCGTGCTCGGCGGGCTCGGCAGCGTCGGCGGCTCGCTGGTCGCGGCCTATGTCGTGGGCTATCTGGAGACGATCACCGCCTACCTGGTCGCGCCCACGCTGCGCGCGATCCCCGCGCTCGTGATCCTCATCCTCGTCATCTACGTGCTCCCGCAGGGGCTGTTCGGCCGCCGCTAGCGATGCTGCGCTCCCGTCTGCTCTGGGCCACGCTCATCATCCTGGCACTGGCCTCGACCCTCCCGCTCTGGCTTTCCGCCTACATCCTGGGTGTCCTCACCACCGCCTATTATTTCGGCGTCTTCGCGATGTCGTGGGACCTGCTCTTCGGTTTCGCGGGCGAGGTGAATTTCGGGCCGACCTTCCTGATCGGCCTCGGCGCCTATACCGCCGCACTGATCGACAATTTGCTCGGCTGGCCGATCCCGCTCTGCGTCGCCGCGGCGGCCGTCGTTGCCGTCGTCGGCGGGCTCCTGCTCGCGCTGCCCGCGCTTCGCCTCCACGGTCCTTATTTCGGTCTCGTAACTCTTGTCGCCGTGCTGCTGCTCCAGGACGTGATCGTGATCTTCGCCCACTTCACCGGCGGCGAGATCGGGATGACTGTGCCCGACGTGCTCTCGATCAGCGCCGGCACGAACTACTGGATCGCGCTCGTCTTCCTCACCGTCAGCGGCGCTGCCCTCTTCTTCTATTCGCGCTCGCCGCTCGGGCTGATCCTGCAGGCCGCGGGCCAGGACCCGACCGAGGCGGCCTCGCTCGGCTTCAACGTCGCCAAGCACAAGCTCGCCGCCTTCTCGGTGAGCGCCTTCTTCTCCGGCATCGCCGGCGCGATGCTGATCTTCTATCTCGGCAGCGCCTCGGTGGACGTGGTGGTCGATCTCGCGATCGCCGTGCAGATCATCATCGCCGCGGTGCTCGGGGGGCGGCGGACGATCCTGGGCTCGGTGATCGGGGGCGTGTTCCTGATCGCCGCGGGCCAGGTGCTGCTGCCGCTCGGCCAGCTCAGCACCTTCGTGGTTTCCGCGGTCGCGCTGCTCGTGATCCTCTTCTTCCCCGACGGGCTGCTCGGCCACGCCTTGCGGCGAGGCGAGCAGGAATGAGCGAAGCGCGGCTCGAGGTCGCGGGCCTCACCAAGCGCTTCGGCGGGCTCGTCGCCGTCCGGGACATCGGCTTCTCGATCGCGGCGGGCGAGATCCTCGGCCTGATCGGCCCGAACGGATCGGGCAAATCGACGGTGATGAAGCTGATCATGGGAATCGAGCGGCCGAACACGGGATCCGTCCGGCTCGACGGCGCCGAGATCGCCGGCTGGCCGACCCACCGGATCGCGCGCGCCGGCATCGGCATCGTCTTCCAGCACTCGCGCCCGCTCCACCGCCAGACCGTGCTCGACCACATCAAGCTCGCCCTGCTTCCCGATTCCCTGCTCCGCCTCGCCGCCGACCCGGCGGTGGAAGGAAAGGCGCGGACGATTGCCGCGCGCGTCGGGCTCGAAGCCGTGCTCGGGCGCCATCCCGGCACGCTCGCGTTCGCCGATCTCCGCCGGCTCGAGCTCGCCAAGGCGATCGCGCGCGAGCCCTCCGTCGTGCTGGTGGACGAACCCTTCGCCGGGCTCACGCCGAGCGAGGTCGCGGGATTCTCCGAGCTGATCCGAAGCTTTCGCGACGAAGGCAAGGCGGTGCTGCTCGTCGACCACAACGTCAAAAGCGTTGCCGCAATGGTCGATCGCGTGTTCGCCATGTATCTCGGCGAGCGCATCGCCGAAGGCACAGCGGACTCCGTGATGCGCGACGAGAAGGTGCGGCGCGTCTATCTCGGCGGCAGCATCGAAACCGCCGCGCGCATCCGCACGAACGGGGAACAAGCGCGCCCGCTGCTGGCGGTCGAGGGCGTGAGCGTCCTCTACGGCAAGGCCCAGGCGCTCGACAACGTCTCGATCGAAGTGCGCGAACGCGAGTTCGTCTCGGTCGTCGGCCTCAACGGCGCCGGCAAGACCACGCTCTTCAACGCGATCTCGGGGCTCGTGCCGTACCGCGGCACGATCCGCTTCGCCGGGCGGACCCTCGGCACGATCAGCGCCGCATCGATCGCGCGCGCGGGGATCGTGCAATGCCCGGAAACGCGCGAGCTGTTCGGCGCGATGACGGTCGAGGAAAACCTCGAGCTCGGCGGAGCCCATCTTTCCAACGCGGCACGCACCGAACAGCTCGCCTGGCTGCTCGACCTCTTCCCGATCCTCGCCGAGCGCGCGCGCCAGCAGGCCGCCACCCTTTCGGGCGGCGAACAACAAATGCTGGCGATCGCGCGCGCGCTGATGATGCGCCCCCGCCTCCTGATCCTCGACGAGCCGACCCTCGGCCTCGCACCGGTGATCCTCGAACAACTCTCGAAAGCACTCGCACGGCTGCACACGACAACCGAAATCACCGTGCTGCTCGGCGAGCAGAACGTGACCTTCGCCCTGCCGCACGCGGACCGCATCTACGTGCTCGAGCACGCGCGGATCGTATGGGAAGGCGAGCCGGCCCGCTTCGCCGCCGAAGCCGGCGCGCAATATCTGTAGGCGGGAGACGACGCACGGATGAGCGAGCCGGGTGAGATCGCCGCCGGACCGAATGCAGCGCAGTTCGAGTACTGGAACCAGGTGGCCGGGCCGAAATGGGTGCGGCTGGCCGAGACCATGGATATGCGGCTCGCGCCGATGCTCGCACTTCTCCTGGAGCGTGCCGGCGCGCGGCCGGGCGAGCGCGTGCTCGATGTCGGCTGCGGGATGGGCACGAGCACGCTCGCGCTCGCCGGGCAGGTGGGCGCGTCCGGCCGTGTCGTCGGGATCGATCTCTCCGCGCCGATGCTGGAGGTCGCGCGCCGGCGCGCCGCTGAGCGGGGGCTTTCCAATATCTCCTTCCTCCAGGCCGACGCGCAGACGCACGCGTTTGGAGCGCGGGGGTTCGATCGCGTGGTCTCGCGCTTCGGCGTGATGTTCTTCGCCGACCCGGTTGCGGCCTTCCGGAATCTGCACGGAGCGATGCAGCCGGGTGCCGCGCTCTGCTTCGTCTGCTGGGCGCCGCTTGCCGGGAATCTGCACTGGCGGGTTCCGTTCGAGATCGTTGTCCGGGCGCTCGGCCCGCCGGCGCCGACGCCGGCGCACGCGCCTGGCCCGATGGCCTTCAGCGACATCGCCTACCTCCGCGATGTCCTGGAGAGCGCCGGATTCGCCGAGCCGCGGATCGTTGCGGAAGAGCTTGCAATCGCCGGCGGCAGCCCCGATGAGGAAGCCGCGCTCGCGTGCCTCATGGGGCCCTCGGCGCGGCTCATCGAGGAGCGGGCCGCGCCCGAGCCGCTGCGCGCGGCGCTGCGGCACGACATCGCCGCCGCACTTCGTCCACACACCGCCGATGGGGCGAAAGTCATTCTGCCAGCGACCGTCCTTCTCGTCAGCGCCGAAAGGCGGGGGGGACGGGAAGGACACCTCGCCGGCCAGTGAGCCGGCCAGTGAGGCGGCACAATGGGTCGCGGATGACAGTTCTGTTGCCGGGCATCTGCTAAAGCGCTTGACAGGCGGGAGGGCGGCATTACGATGTCGGTCATGTAAACGATCTCGCAATCGAATGCGAGACGAGGCGCAGGTCGTTGGGAGTACAGGCAATGTATTCTATTGTCCGCAAATGGCGGAAAGCGTGATCGTTTCCAGTTTTATTTGGAAAACATTCGAGGCCCCAAAGATATAGGGCATGATCGAGGTCGACCGGATCGAGAAGGTCTATGCGGGCGCCCGCGGCGACGTCCAGGCACTGCGGCCCGTCTCCTTCGCGATCCGCGACGGCGAGTTCGTCAGCATCGTCGGCCCCAGCGGCTGCGGGAAAACCACCCTCCTCAAGATCATCGCCGGGCTCGAGCCGGCGAGCGGCGGGACCTTGCGCGGCAGGCCGCCCGCCGCCTCCACCGGCATCGTCTTCCAGCGCGACCTCCTGCTCGACTGGCGGAGCCTCCTCGGCAACGTCCTCCTGCCCGCCGAGATCCAGAAGCGGGACCGCGGCGCCGCGCTCAGCCGCGCCCGGGAGTTGCTCGCCGAGCTGGGCCTCGCCGCCTTTGCCGAAAGCTACCCCTGGCAGCTCTCCGGCGGCATGCGCCAGCGCGCGTCGATTGCCCGCGCGCTCCTCCTCCGCCCCTCGCTCCTTCTGCTCGACGAGCCGTTCAGCGCGCTCGACGCGCTCACCCGCGACCAGATGAACGTCGCCCTCCAGCAGCTCCAGCAGAGCGAGCGCGTCACCATGCTGCTGATCACCCACAGCATTCCCGAGGCCGTCTTCCTTTCCGACCGCGTCATCGTCATGTCCGGCCGGCCGGGCCGCGTGCTCGAGGAGATCGCGATCGACCTGCCGCATCCGCGCCGCCTGAGCGTGCGCGAGGAAGCCTCCTTCACCGCGATCGCGCGGCGGATCCGCGTCCATTTCGAAGAGACCGGCGTGCTGGTCGGATGAGCGCGGTCGATCTCGCCGTCGCGGCGGAAGAGGCAGCGCCGCCCGGCGAGCAAAGCGGCCGCCGGCTCGGCTCGGTCGTCCTCCCCCTCCTGAGCGGGGTCGGCGGGCTCATTCTCTGGGAATTCGTCGTCCGCGCCTGGAAAATCCCCGCCTATCTCCTCCCCGCGCCCTCCGCGATCATCGCCGAGATCGTCAACAATGGCGGGTTCCTGCTCGGCCAGCTCGGCGTCACCGCCATCGCTTCCGCGATCGGCTTCGCGCTCACGCTCGTGCTGGCGCTCGCCTTCGCGGTGCTCATCACCGCCTCGCGCACGATCGACCGGATGCTCTATCCCTGGCTCGTCATCTGGGCCGCGATCCCGAAAGTCGTGATGGCGCCCCTCTTCCTCGTCTGGTTCGGGTTCGGGCTCAAGAGCGAGGTCTTCTTCGTCGTCACCTTCACCTTCTTCCCCCTCGTCGTGAACGGCGTCGCCGGGCTGCGCTCGGCCGACCCCGAGCTTCTTCTGCTCGCCCGCTCGATGGGGGCTTCGAGCATGCAGGCGATGAGCAAGATTCGCATCCCGAACGCGTTGCCCGGCATTTTCGCGGGCATCAAGATCGCCGTCACGCTCGCACCGGTCGGCGCCGTCATCGGCGAGTTCGTCGCCTCGAACGCAGGCATCGGGCATCTGCTCGTCGTCGCGGTCGGCAACATGGAAACGGCGCTCGCCTTCGCCGGTGTCGCGGTCTTCGCTCTCTTCGGCATAGCACTCTGGTACCTCGCCGAGGCTGCCGAGCGTCTCATGCTGCCCTGGCACGCGAGCCAGCGCGCGCCCCGGTAACCCTCCCGAGCCACAGCATAAGGTCAAAATCAGTGATCCCGCCCAGGCTTTTCCCCCGCCTCTTCGCTCTTCTCCTTGCCCTTTTCGTCGCCTCCGCCGCGCACGCTCAAGCGCCGCTGCAGAAGGTGCGGCTGGTGCTCGACTGGGCCTGGCTCCCTTACCACGCGCCGTTCCTGATCGCGCTCGACCGCGGGTACTTCAAGGACGAGGGCCTCGATGTCGAGATGGAGCAGGGGCGCGGCTCGGCGACCAGCGCCATCCTCGTCGGCAGCGGCGATTTCGATATCGGCCACATCAACATCACCAACGCCGCGCAGGCGATCGGCAAGGGCCTGCCGATCAAGGTCATCGCCGTCTATCAGCACGAAAGCTCGGCCTCCTTCATCGGCATCAAGGGCAAGGTCACTCTCACCGACCCGCAATCGCTCGAGCATCTCCGGATCGGCAGCACGCCCGGCGGATCGGACGTGCTCGGGATGAAGATCTTCACGACGATCAACCACATTCCCGAGAGCAGCCTCGACATCATCTCGCTCAACGCGGACGCCAAGACCGCGGCGCTGCTGGACGGCAGGGTGGACGTGCTGAGCGGCGACAGCCACGCGTATGCGGCGATCGTGCGCGGCGCCGGCAAGGTTCCGGTGGTGCTCGCCTTGCGCGACCTCGGGGTTCCGCTTCTGGGATTCGGCTTCGTCGCCAACGACAATTTCCTCGAGCACCATCCCGACGCCGTGCGCCGCTTCCTGATCGCCATCAAGAAGGGCTTCGCGGTGGCGCAGAGCGACCCCAAGGCGGCCTGCCAGTTCATGGAGGCGAAGGTGCATCTTCCGGGTTCGCTCGCGACCTGCATCGATTATTCGGAGGGCCTCTGGCAGCTCTCGACCCCGGCATCCTCGCCCACCTGGGGCGAACAGACGCCGGAGGAATGGGCGAAGCTCGTGAGCACGCTCAAGGAAGTGGGCGAGCTGCCCGCCAACGCCAACCCGGCGAACTTCTACACGAACGCTTTCGTGCCGCATTGACCGACGCGCGCGTTGCCTCCGGGGGAAGGAGCGACTCTCGGCGGCGCTCGAATGGCGGCGCGGTCACGCTGCACAGCGTGGCCGCCGAGGCCTCTGTCTCCTCGGCGACCGTCTCGCGCGTGCTCACCAACACCGGCGTGGTGGCGCCCGAAACCCGCGCGCGCGTGCTCTCCGCCGTCGCCAGCCTCGGCTACCAGCCCAACCTGCTCGCCCAGAGCCTTCGCCTCGGCCGCGGCCAGTCGGTCGCACTTCTCGTCGGCGATATCGAGCAGAGCTTCTATTCGGTGATGACGAGCCGCGTGCAGGCGGCACTCGAGGAGATCGGCCTCGACCTCCTGCTCTTCAACCTGAGCCACAGCGAGGACCGGCTCTGGCACGTGCTCCGGCGCGCGAAGCCGCTCCGGCTGCGCGGCATTCTCCTTGCGGCGAGCCATATCCTGCCGCGCGCCAAGCTCGAGCCGCTGATCGCCGAGCTCGATGCGGCCGGGATCCCGGTGATCGGGCTCGGCCAGCGTCTCGGCGCGATCGGCGGCACCTCGATCGTGGATGACGAGGCGCGGGGTGCCGTGCTCGGGGCCCGCCATCTGCACGAACGCGGCCGGGCGCCGATCGCCTATGTCGGCCGCATCAGCGATTCCGTGCTCGGCCGCGCCCGCTATCGCGGCTATCGGCAAGCGTTGGCCGGGCTCGGCCTGCCGCACGATCCGCGCCTCGTGTGGAACACGGTCGAGAAATACCGTTTCGAGGCCGGGTATACGGAAATGGGCCGCGCGCTCGAGCGGGGCCTGCCGATGCGCTCCGTGCTCGCCGCGAGCGCGGAGCTGGCGGCGGGCGCCATGGCGGCCGCGCTCGACCGCGGCCGCAAGGTTCCGGACGAGATCGCCTTCGTTGGCTTCGGCGGCAGCGAATGGGCCGCCCATGTGCGACCCGCTCTCACCACGGTCACCGGCGACATTGAGGCGCTCGGCGCCCATGTCCGCGACATTTTCCGCAATCTCGAGACGGAGAAATTGGCACCCCGCCTTACTGTCATCATGCCGCGGCTCGAGATCCGCGGTTCAAGCTGACGCACCACGAAAGAGGAAAAGATGCTGATCGACGCGTTGCAATGCGGAACCTATGAGCGCGAGACCTTCGAGCTTCTCCGCCGCGGCAATCTCAGCTGCGCGACCGTGACCTGTGGCTTCTGGGAGAACGCGATCGAATCGATGGAGTCGCTCGGAAACTGGCGGGAGCTGGTGCGGCGGAACGAGGATCTCGTGCTGCTCGCGGAGAGTGAAGCGGATATCAGGCGCGCCGAAGCGGAGGGCCGCACCGCTATCCTGCCGGGATTTCAGAACACCGACTGCCTCGAGAACCGCATTGCCTTCGTCGAGCTGTTCGCCGATCTCGGCGTGCGCGTCATGCAGCTCACCTACAACAACCAGAATTCCGTCGGCGGAAGCTGCTACGAGGCGAAGGATTCGGGCCTCGCTCGCTTCGGCCGCGAGGTCGTCCGCGAAATGAACCGCTGCGGCATCCTCATCGACTGCTCGCATGTCGGCGACCGGACGACGCTCGACGCGATCGAGGCCTCTTCCCTGCCGATCGCGATCACGCATGCCAATCCGCGGAGCCTGATCGCCCACCAGCGCAACAAGCCCGACGAGGTCATCAAGGCGCTCGCCCGGAGCGGCGGCGTGATCGGCTGCGCGATCTACCGCAATATCACCGGCGACTATTATTGCAGCTCGGTCGAGGCCTGGTGCGAGATGGTCGCGCGCACGGTCGAGATCGCCGGCATCGATCATGTCGGCATCGGCACCGACTATAGCCATCACGTCGGCGTCCCGGAGCTCGACTGGATGCGCAAGGGCCGCTGGACGCGCGGGGAAAATTACGGCGCCGGATCGGCTGCGAACGCGGGACCGGCCCCGAAGGCCGACTGGTGCAAGGATGCCTCGTGCCTCGGCCTGATCCCCGAGGGACTGCGCAAGGTCGGCTTTTCGCCCGAGGAGGCCGAGAAGATCAGCGGCGGCAACTGGCTCCGCCTCTACGGCGAGGTGCTCGGCGTCCGCGCCAAGGGCCGCGCCCGCGCGGCGCTTGCCGCGTGATGGCGAGCGCGGACGCGGCCCTCGCGGCCGGAACCGAAGCGCGGCCGCAGCGGGAAGCGGAACGATCCGCCGCGCTCATCATGCGCCCCGACCGACTCGGTGCGTTCTGGGCGGGCCCACTCAGCTTCTCGCGCTCGCTGCTCCGGGTCATCGAGAAGGAGCGCTGGTGCGTCGTCCGCGAGGCGCTTTCGCTCGATGAGGAGGGCGCGGGCAGCGCGCTCTACCGCGTGCACACGCCGCACCTGCCGCTCTTCTTTTACGTCCTCTCCTTCGCCGTCCCGCTCGAGGAAAAAACCGACCGCGTCATCGGCGTGAAGTGGGACGCGATGGGCGTGCTCTGCATCGGCGAGCCCACGGAGGCGCGGCTTCGCGAGATGCGGCGCGAGATGCCGAAGCAGAAGACCGGCCGTGCCGATGCCGATACGCTGATGTGGCTGCGCGGCAACAAGAGCACGCGCTCCTTCGAGGCGGCGGTCGCCGCGCTCGCCGCGGGCCGCCAGCCGGACCCGGCGATCCTGCGATCGACCGGCTATCTCTTCCGCACCACCGCCTTCTACGGCAACGGCAAGCTCGGGACGATGCCCTTCGCGGCACTCCGCCGCCTCGGCATCCTCCCGGAGCCCTACCACGCGCAGATCATGTCGGCCTGGCTGCTGCGCGAATTCATTGCCGACCTCGTGGACGCGCTGGCCGCCCATCGCAGCCCCGAAGCCGCCGCGCTCGACCGCGACAATCGCCGCTATCTCGGCATCGGCAATTCCGCCGGCGTCGGCATCGTTCCTTTCATCGCCCGCCATCCGCGGATTATCGATGCCTGGCTCGATATCCACGAGACGGCTCTCGCCCACCTGCGCGAGCGGGTGCTCGACCCGCGTGGCGCCGAGGCTCGCCTCGTCCTCTCCCTCATCGAGCGTGCCATCGCCTATTTCGACGGGCTGCCCGAGGATGGCGGCCGCTTCTTCCTCTCGCACGCCGCCCTCTCAGCCGAGCTGGGCAGGGCCATGGGCGAGTTCCGCGACCGCATGGCGAATGACGGCACGATCGCGATTTCCGCGTTCCTCGATTGGGCCGCCGCCACGCTCTCGCCCGAGACGCAGGAACTCCTTTACGCGATCTGCGCCGAAACCGACCAAGCTCTTGCCGAGACGCTCCAGCCCCGTTTCACGGTGAACGAGGAGGAAAATCTTCGCCCCGAGGCGCGCATTGCCGAGCTTGGCCCGGCGCTCGATCGCCTCTATGGCTGGGCAACAGGCCTCGAGGTGGAGGAAGGTGCGAGGCATTTCTTCTGGTATCGCTCCCACGACGCGGGCGAGCCGCGCATCGCGGCGCGCGACGGGATCGACCGCAGCCGCCGCGAGGTGCAGATGGACCTGCCGCTGCAGGCCGCTTCCCTTCACGCCATGATCAAGGAGCGGCCCGCGATGACGGTCGCGGCACTTCTGCTCGCGCGGCCGGATCTCCTGAGCCTCGTGCGGCGCGTCCAATCCGGCCTCGAACGCGCCGAGGTGCGCGACAATCTCCTCGGCGCCCGCGTCGTTCCGATGCCCTTGATCCGCTTCATCCTCTCCTTCTACGGGATGGAACGGTTCGCGCCCGGCTCGGACCGATGGGTCCGCGGCACGCTGCTGCAGGGCGCGCCCACGGCGGCGGACATCATGGAAGGCCGTGCCGGGACCTGGCCCTTTCCGCTTCCGCCCCGCGCGCATGGTGCTGGCCCCTCCCGGGACGGGCCGCGCCCCGTGCGCACCGACGATGGCGGGGACGGCACGCGCCTCGCGGAGGTCACACGCGGCCACGACTATACGCTGCTCCCGATGCGCCGTCGAAAGCGCGTGCGGGTCGCGGCTCCGGAAGTGGCGGCGCTCGCCGAATCCGCGCTGCGCAGCCTGGGCGTCCCGCCCGGGCTCGCCCAGGAAGCGGGCGAGCTTGCGCTGCTCGCGGAGATCCTCGCCGGGAGCGGCATCGGCGCGGTCGCCGAGGCGCTGGCGCTGCCGGATCCCGGCGACGCTCCGCTCACTTGGCGCGAGACGGGCCCGGGACGCGTCGTCCTCGACGTTGGCGGGCGCAACCTTGCCGTGATCGCTCCCCTGATCGTCGAGGCGCTCGTCGCCCTCGCGCGAGGCAGCACCGGCCCCGCTGAGCTCGCCCTCGCCGGCGCCCTCTCCGGCGAGGGCATCCGCCCCGCAATTCTGGCAACCCTCCAGAAGCGCGGCGTCGTCGGCAACTTGTCGAACCGCACCTTCGTGGTCCAGCAAGGACACGCAAAGGACGATCCACGGCCCGCCATCGAGAAGGCCGAACGGACGGGGCTCGACATCGATGCCGCGCTGATCAGCCCGGTCGTTGCGGCGGCCGACCTCGTCCTGCTCGAGCCCGACGCCGAGAGCAGCCGCTCCTGGGGCCAGGGTCACTGATCCTGCCAGGCCGGGCCGAGTTCCTGGTGGACAAGATTGACCCGGTAGGCGATCCCGTCCGGGATGATCGCGTCGTTGAAATCGTACTTTGGCGTATGCAGCCCGTGGAAGCTGCCGTCCGCGCCGACACCGTTGCCGATGCGCATGAAGGCGCCCGGCCGGACCTGCATCATCTCGGCAAAGTCCTCCCCGCCCGTCGTCGGGCGGAGCTGGTCGGCGACGTTCTCCGCGCCGACCGTTGCCGCGGCGGCGGCGAGCGAGACGCGGACCTGCTCGGCCTGATTGATAAGGGCGCGCGGGCCGCGTTCGTACTCGGTGTGCGCTTCGCAGCCCCAGGCGCGCGCGGTGACATCGGCGAGCTCCGCGATGCGGCGTTCGATCAGGTCGCGCACCTCGGCGGAATAGCTCCGGGCCGTGCGGCCGATGACGAGCTCGGAGGGAATGACGTTGCGCGACTCGAGCGTGCCGCCGGCGATGTACCCGACGCTTGTCACGGCCGTGTCGAGCGGGGCGACGTTGCGGCCGACGATACCCTGCAGGCCGAGAACGAAATGCGCCTGGGCGTAGGTGATATCCATCACCCGCTGCGGCGCCGCGCCGCCGGGGCCGCCGGGGCCGCGGAATGTCACGGTCCAGTGGTCGGCGGCCGCGAGCATCGGCCCGGTGCAGGTGGCGCTGCGGCACGACATCGCCGCCGCACTTCGTCCCTTCGCCGTCGAAGGAGACGGAAAACCAAGAGTGCTTCTCCCGGCGAGCGTCTATCTCGTCCGTGCCGACCGCAGGACGGACTGAGCTTCCTTGCCGGCGCCCCGGCTCATCCGCTTGGCGCCGGGCCTCTCGCCACCCGGGGAGGTCCCGGAATTGCGGAAAAGCAGAGGAGGATCGGCGTGAAGCTGTATTCGGGTCCGCTCAGCCTCTTTTCGCGGAAGGTCGAGATCGCTCTCGGGGAGAAAGGCCTGGCCTTCGAGCGCGAGATGGTGCCGTTCAGCCAGGAGAAGGGCTATGCCCCGAAACACGAGGCGGTGCTCGCCGCCAACCCCAAGGGCCAGGTGCCGGTGCTCGTCGACGGCGATCTCACCCTCTACGATTCCACGGTGATCTTCGAATACCTCGAAGACGCCTACCCGACGCCGCCGCTCTACCCGCGCGCGCCCAAGGCGCGGGCGCGATGCAGGCAGCTCGAGCTGTTCGCCGACGAGGTGCTGTGGCAGCCGGTAAGCCGGCTGATGTACCGCACCGAGCCGCCGGCGGCGGACCCGTTGCGGCGCGCCGAGCAGGAAACGGCGGCCGGCGAAGCCGAGGCGGCAATTGCGGGCCATTGCGACCGGCTCGCGCGGATGCTGGGCGAGCAGGCTTTCTTCTGCGGCGAGCTCACGGTCGCCGACATCGCGCTCTTCATGACGATGTTGTGGTCGCGGCGGCTCGAGGGGCCTGGCTGGGAGACACACCCGAGCCTCGCACGCTGGCACGAGCGCCTGATGGCGCGGCCCGGGGTGGCCAAGGCCGCCGCCGAAATCGCCGCCGCCGACCGCGGATTGTCGCCGCCGCTGTAGCCGGCCGGTCACTCCGCCGCGTGCGGCACGCGCAGCCGGTGGACCGTGAGATCGTCGATCTCGACCGAGCGGAACTTGGCCTTGCGAACCGCGAGGCCGGCGATCGCCAGCCTGCCGATCGCGACCGCGCCGATCGCAAGCGCCCTCAACGCGGCGGCGCCGAGGGCCAGCGCGGCCATCTGCGTGGCCGGCAAAGTCGTATGCTTGGTGAGGTTCTGTTTCATGTGCCGGCTCCCGTGGAGGATCGAACCGCATGCGGATGCTGCGCGGGCGCGCCTGCCCAGCCGGTCCGCGAGAGGCGGTAAAGAACGTGAGGGCGGAGCTTATGGCCTTCCGGCAGGCCGGGATGCTCGAAATCATCGTCCGGGGAGCGGCGCATCCCGAGCCGCTCCATCACCGCGCGCGAGTGGCGGTTGGCGGGAACCGTGAAGGAGACGACCTCGCTCAATCCGAGCGGGCCGAAAGCCTGGGCGAGAACCGCCCCGGCCGCTTCGCTCGCAAAGCCCTTGCCCCAATGCTCGAAGGCCAATCGCCAGCCGATTTCGACGCAGGGCGTGAATGGCGCCGGGAACGTCCACTCCCTGAGGCCGACATAGCCGATGAATCCGGCGTGGCCAGGCACCTCCACCGCCCAGCGGCCGAAGCCGCGCTCGGCGAGCTCGGTGCGTAGGCGTGCCGCGAAGGCGTCGCTCTCGGCGCGATCGAGCGTTTTCGGAAAATGCTCCATCACGCGCGGGTCCGCGTTGAGTGCGGCGAACGGAGCCAGATCCTCGTCCCGCCAAGGCCGCAGGCGCAAGCGCTCGGTGGAGATCGTCATCGCCCGGGTCCTTCGCGCGCGGCGGCTTCCGTTGGCCGTATAGCGGGCGACGCCGGGAACGCCAACGGGATGGGATGAAGGGCGCGCGAGGCGCCCGGGTTCTCTGTGACTCCTCTCACATCGACCCGGCGCGGCGCGGTTTAGACAGACGACATCGCCGTTCATCGGAACCGCAGGAGGATGAGACGATGTCGATGAGCACAGGTTCTCAGCTATCCGGTCTCCCGATCGCCTTCGCGCCGAGCGAACGGCCTCGGTCCCCGTGGGTCCGGCAGCTTGCGATGGCCCTGGCGCGCTTCAACCCGGCGGCCGGCATCTGCGAGTTCGTGCGCCGGAGGCAGCTCATCCACCGGCTCTCCCGCCTGGAGGCCCGCGAGCTTGCCGACATGGGCATCATGCGCGCCGACGTGTACCGGATTTACGAGCCCGACTTCGCGGAGCGGCGCCGGAGCTAGCACCCAGGGGCTCCGTTTTTGGAGCCCTTTTGTTTTGGCCGGCGTCTCGCGGGGCTCAATCGCCGTCGACCGGATGCACGGAAGCCGGAAGGCGGGCGCGGATGAGCCGGGCGAGCAGGCGCAAGGCCGGCTTGTAGGGATAGGTGCGGCGCCAGGCGAGGCCGATGCGCCGGGAGAGCCCGGGGCCGAGCGGGCGAAGGGCGAGGCCGGGCTCGCGCCGCTCGCCCACCGCCATGGCAGGCAGCAGCGTGCAGCCGATGCCGATCGCCGCCATCTGGCGCACGGTCTCGAGGCTCGCGGCGCTGAGGTCGGGCAGGTCCTTCCGCGGCTCCGCCGCGGCGGCGCCGCACAGGGCGAGCGCCTGGTCGCGCAGGCAATGGCCCTCGGCGAGGAGGAGCAGCCGCTCGCCCTTGAGGTCCTCCTCGCTCACGGAATTGCGCGAGGCGAGCCTGTGGGTTGCGGGCGCGGCGAGCCAGAACGGCTCGTCGAAGAGGGCGAGGCTCTCGAGGCCGGGCTCGGTAAGAGGGAGGGCGAGCAGGGCGGCATCGAGCTGGTGATTGGCGAGGAGGGCGAGGAGGCGGGCCGTGACGTCCTCGTGCACGGCAAGCCGGAGCTTGGGGTAGCGTTCGGCGAGCGCGGGGATCAGCCAGCCGAGCATGTACGGGGCGAGGGTCGGGATGATGCCGAGCGCGAGCGGGCCCGCGAGGGGCTCGCCGGCGTGCTGGGTGGCGGCGACGATCGCGTCGGCCTCGGCGATCACCTGGCGGGCGCGGGCGATCACGTCGGCCCCGAGCGGGGTCGGGGTCAGGGCCTTGCTGGCCCGCTCGAAAAGCGAGGCGCCAAGGAAGCGCTCGAGCTTGCGGATCTGGGTGGAGAGGGTCGGCTGGCTGATATGGCAGGCAGCGGCGGCGCGGCCGAAATGGCCGTGATCGGCGAGGGCGACCAGGTAGCGGAGGTCCTGGAGCGTCATGGCCGCAATGTGCGGCCGGGGAGGGTTCGGGAAAAGACGGGCGGGCGGGGCCGCGAAAAGACTGGAGATGGTCGCGGTTTGGCCGCAGAATCGGCAAGTTCTTCAACGATTCGCGCAAGGATTCTCGCGTTATGCGGGAATTCGTGCGATGCCCCGCGGGAGACGGTCTGGAGGAGGGTGGCGATGTCGCGGTTCGGTCTGGTCGTCCTGGCGCTGATGGTGCCGCTCGTCGCCTGCGCGGACACGACGCAGGAGAGCGTGGTCCAGCGGCTGGTCGACCGCTCCACGCTCACGGTCGAGACCATCATGACCTCTCCGAACTCGGCGGATGTCACGAGCACGCTCAAGAACGCCCGCGCGGTGATGATCTGCCCGCAGGTCTTCAAGGCGGGCTTCATCCTCGGCGGCTCGGGCGGGGGCTGCGTGCTGGTGGGCCGCGCGGCCGGAGGCTCCTGGTCGGCGCCGGCGTTCTACACGATCGGCAGCGGCAGCCTCGGCCTGCAGGCGGGCATCGAGGACGCGAGCGTGATGATGATGATCATGAACGACAAGGCGCTCAACGCGGTGATCAACAGCCAGTTCAAGATCGGCGCCGACGCCTCGATCGCGGTGGCGACCGTGGGTGCGACCATCGGCGGCTCGACCACCGCGGCGATGGACGCCGATATCGTGACCTTCGCCCAGAATCGCGGCCTCTTCGCCGGCATTTCCCTCGACGGCGCCCTCCTCTCCTCCGACTACTCGTCGGACCAGGCCTATTACGGGGGAAAATCCGATGCGCGGCAGATCGTGATCGGGATGCAGGCGAACAATCCGGGCGCCAACCCGCTGCGCGCCGTGCTCGCCCGCTACGGCAGCTAGAGCCTGATCGCCGAAGGTGGGGCAACCGGAGGCGTGAATCACGCGATAAAACAAAAAGCTGGAGTGGGATACGTGAGCGGGAGCGAGCGCATCCCGCTTCTAGAGCGTGATCGCCGAAGGTTGAATCACCGAAGGCGTGAATCACGCGATAAAACAAAAAGCTGGAGTGGGATACGTGAGCGGGAGCGAGCGCATCCCGCTCTAGTGTCCCGATTCCGAAGGTCGCCGCATTGAAATGCCGACGGAATCGGGACACTCGCTCTTTGTTTTCAGTGGCCTGCTTATCCCCTCCGCTCGTCGCGACATGCGACGAACGGAGGGGGCAGGACACTAGCGCGGAGCGGGCTTTCGCGCCCGCACCATCGGGGCTAGGCTTTCCGCCATGGCGGGACGCCGGCCGTTCTGGAAAGAGAAGAGCCTCGCGGAGATGACGGACGCGGAGTGGGAATCGCTCTGCGACGGGTGCGGCCGGTGCTGCCTGCACAAGCTGCGCGAGGAGGACACGGGGGAGCTCTTCTTCACCGATGTCGCCTGCCGGCTCCTGGATACGAAGAGCTGCCGCTGCACCGACTATGCGCATCGGCGCCGGCGCGTCCGCGATTGCGTGCGCCTTACCCCGGAGAGCCTCGCCGGGATCGACTGGCTGCCGCCCTCCTGCGCCTACCGCCGGCTTGCCGAGGGGCGGGACCTGCCGAGCTGGCATCCGCTGATCACCGGCGATCCCGCGAGCGTGCACCGGGCCGGCGCCTCGGTGAGCGCGCGGGTGGTGCCGGAGACCAAGGCGGGGCCGCTCGAGGACCATATCGTTGCCTGGCCCGGCTCGATGCCGCGCGGGCGGAAAAAGGAAGGAAGAGACGACGATGATGCAGGATGCGATCTTCGGCGGCGTCAACGCCGCGGTGCTGACGCCGATGAAACCGGACCTATCCCCCGACCTTGACCGGCTGGCGCGCCGGTGCGCGCATCTCTTCGCGCACGGGTGCAACAATATCGGCCTTTTGGGCACGACCGGCGAGGCGAACAGCTTCGGCATCTCCGAGCGGCTGGCGATCCTCGAAGGGATGGTCGAGCGCGGGGTTCCGACCGAGCGGCTGCTGCCGGGCACCGGAACCACCGCGATCACCGATTCCGTGCTGCTGACGCGCCGCGCCGCCGAGCTTGGCTGCCGCGGCGTGCTGATGCTGCCGCCCTTCTACTACAAGAACCCCTCCGATGACGGGCTCTTCGCCTATTTCAGCGAGGTGATCGAGCGGGTGGGCGGAAACGTTCGCGTCTATATCTACAATTTTCCCCAGCAGTCGGCGGTGCCGTTCAGCCTCGCCCTGATCGAGCGGATGCTCAAGGCCTTCCCGGGCGTGCTCAAGGGGGCGAAGGACAGCAGCGGGGACTTCGCCAATTCCTCGGCGATGGTGAAGGAATTCGCAGCCGACGGGTTCGAGGTCTATGTCGGGTACGACGACCGGCTGCTCGACATCCTCAAGATCGGCGGCGCCGGCTGCATCACGGCGGCGGCCAACATGACGAGCGAGGTGAACGCCGCGGTGGTGGCCCACTGGAACGAGCCGAAAGGGGAAGAGGCGCAGGTTCTGCTGTCCGCGCTGCGCAAGGCGCTGACCACCGCGCCGACCATCGCGGCGCTGCGCGCGCTGGTGGCGCGGGAAGAGGTCGATCCGGCCTGGCTCACGATGCGCCCGCCGCACCGGCCGCTCTCGGCCGAGGCGAGCGCCAGGTTCCTCGCCGCCTGGGACGCTTGCGGGACGGGTCTCTCCAAGGCGGCGTGAGGCCGATCCCGGCCGATTTCATCGAGGTCTTCGCCGGGCGGGAGTTGACGGGCGACGGCGTGATGAAGCTGCCGTTCGTCCAGGCCCTGCGCAGCGCCTGGCCGCGGGCGCGCATCGTCTGGCTGGCGGGCGGGAAGAGCGTCTTCGCGAGCACGCTCCGGCCGCTCACGCTCGACCTGCTCGACGAGGTGGTCGAGGACACCGGGCTCGGGGGCTCGTGGACGGATCTTGTCCGGCCGAGGCTTCGCGAGGCACGGGCCGACCTGCTGATCGACACGCAGCGGCAGGTGCGGACGAGCCTCGCACTCATGAGGCTGCGCCCGAAAATCTTCGTCTCGGCCGCGGCGGGCTGGCGGCTTTCGGCGCGGGCGCCGGCGGATCGGGCGAAGCCGCCCTCGATGCTCGGGCAGATGATGCGGCTGATCGCCGCCTGCGGCGCGGAGACGGATTTTTCCGGCCTGCCGCCGCTCAAGCTGCCGCAAGCGCTGGAAGAGGAGGCGGCGCTTCGGCTGCCGGGCGGGGCCGTGCGGGTCGGGCTGGCGCCGGGGGCGGGCGATCGGCGGAAATGCTGGCCGCTCGAGCGCTTCCTCGGGCTCGGCGCCTGCCTCGCGAAGCGTGGCGCGGCGCCGGTGGTGCTGCTCGGCCCCGCCGAGCAGGAATGGGCGGCAACGGTCGCGCGCGCGCTGCCGGAGGCGGTGCTGCCGGTGCGCGCGGACGATTCCCCGCTGCTGACGATGGCGCTCGCGCGAAGGCTCGCGGTGGCGGTCGCGAACGATAGCGGGATCGGGCACCTGATCGCGGCCGCGGGCACACGCCTCGTCTCGCTCTTCGGCCCGACGGCGCCCGAGAAATTCGCGCCTCAGGCGCCCGGCGTGAGCGTCATCCGTGCGCAGGATTTCGGTGCGGCCGCGATGAGCGCCATTCCGGAGGCCGCCGTGCTGGCGGCGACCGCCGCACTCCTCCGTTGATCCCTACGGCCGGGCCGCGAGCTGCGGCGGATCGGCGGCGAGGACCGTGCAGCCTTCCGGAGCGACCGGCTGAACATAGCCGCGCGAGGCGGCGAACATGGCCAGCTCGGAGGGGCTGGCGAGCGCCAGCGCCTCGGCGAAGACGGCGAGGTGGCGGCGGCAGAAACCGTTCCCCTCGGCGATGCCGACCTCGCTCATCTTGTTGGCGACGTTGGTGACGTAGGCGTCGTGCATGGCCTGGCCGGCGCGGCCGTAGGTATGCACGAAGTAGGTCTGCAGCTCGGAATCGTCCGCCTGGAGGATTCCCTGGTAGCGCACGACGAAGGCGTTGTACTGGGAGTCCGCGTCGCAGGAGAGCGCGGTGACCATCAGCTCGCTCTTCAGGCCCGCGACGTCGAACATCGCCTGCTCGCTTGGCGTCGCGCAGGCGAGCGCCACCGGCGTGCCGGCGAGGACGAGGGCGGCGGAGCCGTAGAGGGCAGCAAGCAATCTCGGCATGGTCTTCTCTCCCCCGGGATGGAGGCTTGGGCAAGCGCCTCCCACGGCACTCGAATTAAAGCGCCTATCACGTCGTTTAACAAGGCAGATTTCCCCTCGCCGCGACGGCGAAGCGCTGCCCCCGACCGAGAATTATTGTGCGGAGATTATGGCGGATGGATTTCGCCTTCTATCGAAAAGCGAATCCGTTTCGATCACAATTCAACGACGCGCCTTGCCGGCGGCGCGGCGCAGCCGCGGCTTGGGGGGAAGGTTCGTCCCGTCGAGCAGCGCGTGCATCGCCGCCACGGTTTCGGGCGTCATTCGGTGCAGGACCTGCGCCAGCCGGTTGGCGAGCGCCGTCTGCTCCGCGGTCAGCCCGCCGGTGTCGATCCGCACCTTGGGATGAGAGATGCGGGCGAGGCGGGCCAGCTCCTCCGCGTCGTCCCAGATCAGGCCGAAGAACTCGCAGACCTGGTGCACGAGGCCCGGGCTCGGCGCGCCGCGCCGCCCGTGCTCGAGGGCGGAGAGATAGGCGGGCGAGACTTTCAGCCCGGCCGCGAGATCGGCCAGCCGCACGCCGCTCGCGGCGCGCAGGCTGCGCACGCGCGCCCCAAAGGGAGTCATCTCAAGGGCGTCATCGTTTTCGGCGGAGGAGGAGGAGGACCGCGCCCGGGTTTGCCGGATGGGGGTGCGAGGCGCCGAGCAGCAGGGGCCGGAGCGAAGGAAGGTTGAGCCAGTGCGCGAACTCGCGGCGGATGACGCCGCCCTCGGCGCCGGTGCCGCGGCCCGTGATCACCTCGACCGTGCGCTCGCCGTCGGCCGAGGCGGCTTCGAGGAACGCCTCCAGGGCCGCGAGCGCGCGCGCCGCGGTGAGGCCGTGCAGGTCGAGCCGGCGCGCCGGGCGGTTCTGGCCGCCGGCCAGGCGCCGCCAGCTCGCCCGGTCGAGCCCGGGCGGGGCCGTGCCGATGGCGAGCGGGGCGAGCTGCCTGGAAGAGCGAGGCGACGGCGCGCGCACCGGCTCCGCGCGCACCGGCGGGGAAGCGGCGGGAAGCGGCGGCTCCCGGGCAGGCGCGCCAAGCGGGCGCACCGAGCCGGCGAAGCGGCGCCACGCCGCGCGGTCCTCGCTGGACGCCTCAGGCGGCGGCTTCATCGTCGTCCACCAGCACGACATGGAGCCGGCGCGGCCCGTGCGCGCCCAGCTCCAGCGACTGCTCGATATCGGCCGAGCGCGAGGGGCCGGTGACCAGCATGACGTTGCGCGGCATGAAGCCGCCGGTGAGAGCGTCGCGCCGCTCGGTCCGCAGGAGGTCCCACGCCTCCTCATAGGCGCCGACGACGCGGCTCGCGCGCAGCATGACGATCGCCGTCTCGGCGAGCAGGTTGAGCGTGGTCGGACGGTCGGGGGCGGAGGGCAGCATGAGCGTGCCGGTCTCGGCCACGCCGGCGAAACCGTGCTGGAGGCTCACCACGTCCGAGGCTTCGGCGCGGCCGGTGCGGACGCGAAGGAGCGGCCGCTCGGCCCAGGGGAGCGCGGCGAGCTCCGGATGCGGGGACATCACCAGCGCCGAAGGGAGGTTCTGCTGGGCGAGGTAGTCGGCGATGGCTTCGGGGACGGCGGCCGGGTCGGCGACGCGGACGATGGTCCCGAACTCCTTCTCGATGTTGGCCGCGAAGAGGGCGAGCTGCCCGGCGCGCGGGAGGCGCGAGCGGGCGGGGATGGGGCCGCGCGGATGCGCGCCGAGGCGGGCGTGCAGCAGGGCGGCCTGGTCGGCGGGGAGCGGGCCGCGGCCGAGGTTGCGGCGGATGGCGGCGAGGACGAGCGCGCGGTCTCCGGAGGGGTTCATCGGGCTTTGCGGCTTTCGCGCGCGTAGCGGGCGAAGAAGGTCTGGCCTTCCGGGGCCGGCAGGTCGCGCCCGCGCGTCCAGGCGCCGGCGAGCGGGAGGTGGCGAAAGCGCCCGCTTCGGCGCCCGAGGAGGCCGAGGGCGAGGGCGGCCGCCCGCGTCGCCAGGCGGTAGGCGGCGGGGCGGCGGGCGAACCAGGCCCAGAGCCCGAGGTTGCGGCGGGCGAAGTGCGGGGTGAGATGGCGCTCGAACTCGCGCTCGCGCCAGTGCCGCATCATCGCGGGGAGCGGGATCTTCATCGGGCAGACGCTCTCGCAGCGCCCGCAGAAGGTCGAGGCGTTGGGCAGGTTGGCGGCCTTGTCGATGCCGATCAGCGTCGGCGTCAGCACCGCGCCCATCGGCCCGGGATAGACCCAGCCATAGGCGTGGCCTCCCACCGCGCCATAGACCGGGCAATGGTTCATGCAGGCGGCGCAGCGGATGCAGCGGAGCATGTCCTGGAACTCGGTGCCGAGCATCGCCGAGCGGCCGTTGTCGAGCAGGACGACGTGGTACTGCTCGGGCCCGTCGAGATCGCCCGCGCGGCGCGGGCCGGTCGAGAAGGTCGTGTAGACGGAGAAATCCTGCCCGGTGGCCGAGCGGGCGAGCAGGCGCAGCAGCACCGAGGCGTCCTCCAGCGTCGGGACCAGCTTCTCGATGCTGGCGAGCACGATGTGGACCTTGGGGAGGGTCTGGGTGAGGTCGCCGTTGCCCTCGTTGGTGACGATCACGCTCGAGCCGGTCTCGGCGATCAGGAAATTGGCCCCGGTGATCCCGACGTCGGCGGCGAGGAAGCGTTGGCGAAGCTCGCCGCGCGCCTCGGTCAGGATATCGCGCCGCTCGCGGAAGACGCGGTCGGCGGGGAGGTCGGTGTGGGCCTTGCGAAAGCGGGCCTCCCAGTCCTCGCGGTTGAGGTGGAAGGCGGGGGCGATGATGTGGCTCGGCGGCTCGTGGCCGAGCTGGATGATGTATTCGCCGAGATCGGTCTCGACCGGGGTGATGCCGTTCGCCTCGAGGAACTCGTTGATGCCGATCTCCTCGCTCACCATCGACTTGCCCTTGGTGACGATGCGCGCGCCGGCGCGGCGGCAGATGCCGAGCACCGCCTCGCGGGCGTCCGAGGCGGTGGCGCACCAATGCACCTCGCCGCCGGCGCGGGCGACGTTGTCGGCCCAGGTCTCCAGATAGAAGTCGAGGTTCGCGAGCGTGTGGTTCTTGATCTCGCGGCCGCGCTCGCGGAGCGCCTCGAACTCGGGGAGTGCGGCGACGGCGGCGGCCCGGCGCTGCTGGAAGTGGGGCTTGGTCCGCTCGAGCGCGCGCTGCAGGCCGGCGTCCGCCAGCGCCGCCCGGGCGTTCTTCTTGAAGGCGGGGCTGGTGGGCAGCATCGCGGGGCTCCTCCGGACGGACGGATGTTACTACCAGGCTTTCCGCTCTTGTATGGCTCGGCTGCCAGCGCGGCGTTTGCAAGTGTGGGCCGGCAGTGCCACATGGCCGGCATGCATCGCAGAAGCCTTTTCGCGCTCCTTTCCCTGCTCCTGGCGGGCGCGGTCCCGGCCAGGGCCGCGCCGGTGGCGGCCCCGCTCACGCCGGCGGACCATGCAGAGCTCGACAAGATCGCCGCCTACCTCAACGGCATCACCGCGCTCAAGGCCAAGTTCCTCCAGGTGGCGCCGGACGGGCAGGTGAGCCAGGGGATCGCCTGGCTCGAGCGGCCGGGGCGGATGCGCTTCCAGTACGATCCGCCGAGCCCCTACCTGCTGGTGGCAGGCTACGGGTTGCTCGTCTTCCACGATTCGAGCCTCGACCAGACGACGAACATCCCCCTCTCCTCGACCCCGCTCGGGGTGCTGCTCGCGCCGCATATCACGCTCACCGGCGCGGTCACCGTGACCGGGTTCCAACGGCTGCCGGGAGAGTTCGACGTGACGCTGGTGCGGACCGATGCGCCCGGGCAGGGAAGCCTCACCCTCGTCTTCTCGACCGCGCCGCTGACGCTCCGCCAATGGGCGGTGCGCGACGCGCAGGGCAAGCTCACGCGCGTCTCGCTCTATGACGTCGAGCTCGGCGGACATTTTCCCGCCCATCTTTTCAGCTACGTCCGGATCCCGTCGAATAACCGCAACGGCAATTGACCGCCGAAAGGCTGGCGAAACGAGCCGCAAGCCGCTAGAGTCCCGCGAGAAGAAGAAGATCCCTGTTCCCGATGACGAAACCTCTGGTCGGCATCAGTTGTTGCCGCAAGCAGTTCGGCGTCTATGGCATGCCGAACCACGCTGCCTCCGACACCTACGTGCGGGCTACCGATCAGGTGGTCAGGGCCGTGCCGGTGCTGATCCCGGCGAACGGCGAGGCGGCCGACATTCCGCTTCTTCTCGAGCGGCTGGACGGCATCATGCTGACCGGGAGCCGCTCCAACGTGCAGCCTG